>ENA-UPSB01000162-UPSB01000162.1-bioreactor-metagenome-genome-assembly--contig:-NODE-162-length-122667-cov-39.413956_pt1 | contig 122667 bp, 123 predicted proteins | sample MGYA00238182_ERZ773286 | MGnify/ENA primary metagenome ERZ773286 (study PRJEB29026, sample SAMN07631240) | bioreactor metagenome | isolation source: Switchgrass digestor | place: USA: Dartmouth... | reverse complement strand
AAATGGGCAATCTCTACTATTTTTTCTTTTGTATCCACGTTACGCACTCGACATGTGCCGTATGCGGGAACATGTCCACCGGCTGTATTTCCATCGTCCTATATCCTCCATCCTCAAGATACCTCAAATCTCTCGCCAAAGTACTGGGATTGCAAGATACATACACGACTTTTTCCACCTGCATTTTTATAATGGTATCCAATAATGCCTCATCACAGCCTTTGCGTGGCGGGTCTACGACCACTACATCGGCTTTATACCCCTTTGCATACAATTCCGGTACCACTTCTTCCGCCGCTCCTACATAAAATTCCGTATTTTCAATATGATTAAGCCGGGCGTTTTGCTTTGCATCTTCGATGGCTTGCGGCACGATTTCTACACCCACAACCTTCTTGGCCTTCTTTGCCAAGAATAATGAAATGGTACCTATTCCGCAGTAGATATCAAAAACCGTTTCATTACCGGTAAGCCCCGCATACTCTAATGCCTTGTTATATAACACTTCTGTTTGAGCAGGGTTAACCTGATAAAAGGACATTGGAGATATCCGAAACTTGACATCGCCTATATAATCTACGATACTATCCTTACCCCATAATACAATATTCTGCTCCCCCAAAATAACATTGGTTTTTTTGGTGTTAACATTCTGCACAATACTAACAATATTATCATTAATACCACAAATCATCTTGATCAAAACATCTTTATAAGGTATTTTCATTCCATTGGTGATGATCACAACCATCATTTCTCCACTTTTTAACCCTACGCGAGTGAAAATATGTCGTACTAATCCCTTTCCTGTCAACTCATCATACGGTGTAATATTATATTTCCGCATCCATTCCTTCACTCGTCCAATAACATCATCATTCACTTCATGTTGTATATAACAAGACTCTATTTCTATAATATTATGGCTCCGTGGCGCATAGAAACCTACGACAATATCTTTTGAACCGCTCCCTATCCCCACCGGGAACTGCGCTTTATTTCTATACCGTTCCGGCTTTTTCATGCCTATTACATCATGCACAACTACATTCTCAATCTTGCCTATCCTCTGTATATTGTCAATCACCTTCTGCTTTTTTAACTTTAATTGTTCACTGTAAATTAAATGCTGCAACTGACATCCTCCACATTTAAAAAATGAGGGGCACATCGGTTGCACTCTATGTACTGACGGTTGAATAATATCCATCAGTTTTCCGTAAGCATAGGATTTTTTTACTTTCAATATCTTAATCTTAAGTCTGTCCCCCGGCAAACCATAGGGTACAAAAACGGTAAATCCTTTAATCCTTCCTACCCCTTCGCCGTCATGTCCCAGACCGTCTATATCAATTTCATAATATTCATTTTTGATAACCGGTACCTCAGGTTGCAATGCTATCACATCCTTAAAGACTCTTTATTATATATCATAGTATATCCATTTATTTTTTCATCGTAAAGTATAAAATAATGCTCTATTTTATTTAGCATTTTTCAGCGGTTTCAAACTGCCCTTTTGACAATTCTCTTGACATTACCGGAAGATGTATATCATATTTCTTCGTGAGGACTCTAATGAAAAAAGTAGTAAGTGTACAAACATACATTGCAGTCTGTAGTCCCATGCGATAGTAAATAAAATAAAACAATACGCTTCCTACAATGGATGCAACAGCATATATTTCTTTTCGCAGGGCCACCGGAATCTCATTGGCTAAAACGTCTCGGATAATCCCTCCGCCCACTCCGGTTATTGTACCAAGTAATATAACCATAAACAAGTTAGATACTTCATGTTGAATTGCAACAGCAGCCCCCATAGCAGTAAATGCACCTAATCCGGCGGCATCAAAAAGAAATATGATCTTTCCTACAAAATGAAATTTATCATAAAATACAAAAATACACAACACCGTTATAATTATAATGATACTATAGAATGGCTTCATGATAGCAGTAGGAGGAACGTTTCCAACCAATAAGTCCCGTAATATTCCTCCACCTATAGCCGTTACACCGGACAGTATCATCACGCCAAAAAAATCCATATCCTTTTTCATTGCCACTAATGCTCCGGAAATTGCAAATGCTATAGTGCCGCATATTTCAATAATATTCATCACAAGCATCTCGTCCACCTCTTTACGAATTATTTCAAACAAATGAATAACCTTTACCATAAAACCATTTTTATACATCAAAAAAGGAAGACGACAAAAAACATCGTCTTCCTCTGTCACTAACCTGAGAGATTCTACTCGTACCGAGTATTGCTCCTTCGGTGACGTATCTAACGTCTTCCCAGAGTTGTGTCCGTATACAGTCCTTTTGCCTGAAAGGTTCACCGTAAGGCCGACATCCTTACAGCTTGCTTCTTCGGCTCTAAGATTTGATTGCTCAAAACTTAGCATCTCCCATATACTTCATCCACGTAATATATTCACTTGCGTGTCAATAATACCATATTGTCCCACTAACGTCAATACCCATATTTCATTCAGAGATGCACTACTATACCTTCTTTTCTACGCTCCATTCATGGATATTTTCTTATTCTCATCACATATAATAAGCTTTCTTACATTATCTACGACTGTACGAAGCAAAATTTTTGCTTTCCAAAGTTCCGCAAGATATTTTAACGTAGCATAAGCATAAGTAAGGTCAAGTTCCCGTCCGTCATATTCGTGAATAAGCAATAAAGTTCTGTCCCTAGGCGATACATCCATTACCCTAATATACGGAACTGACGACATTCCTACATTATTTGCAATGGTATTGCGTATATTCATCCAACCTTCTTCATCCGATATTTCTTTAATAACGTAATCACTGCCTCTTTTATGATACTCATACAAATTCATTTCTCTGCAAAGTTCTTCCGTCAAATATCTCCTGATAAACGACTCATCCCGTTCAAGTTTTCTGGTTTCAAATATTCGAGCTATGCCAAAGCGTTTTTCAATATCTTGAAAAATCTTAAACCCCATATAGTATGGATTAATACTCCCTTTAAAAGGCCTGACTACCTGATTATGCCGGTTCAGGAATTCCATATGCAAATGCTGAGGCAATTCCAGTTTGTTCAAAATTCTGTAATGCCAATAACTTGCCCATCCCTCATTCATAATTTTTGTTTCAATTTGCGGAATAAAATATTGAGTCTCTTCCATCACAATTCTTAAAATATCCGCTTCCCAGTCCTCTAACTTGCCGTATTCCAAGATAAATCCCGTAATATCTTCGGTGGGCTCTAAAGGAATTTGATTGAGGTCAGGAAACGCTATATTCTTTTTTTTATCCAAACAGCTTACGACTTTGGTATCCTCATAATATTTGTCCAATATCTTCTGTTTCTGCTGCTCATGAGTCAGTTTTTTACTGCCTACCACTCTTGTGGTTTGAAATCTAAGTGCATGAGCCGCATCAAGAACACGTTCCACCTGTTCATATCCAAGACCGGGGTCTTGGATATACGCTCTTATTCGATCCGCATGATTTTTAAACATCTCTATAGCCGTTTCTGCTCTCGTTCCTTCAACAAACAATCGGTTATTTTTAAAAAAATCATTATGACCATATACATGAGCCATGGTAAATATTTGTAAAAACAAAGTATTGTCACGCATTAAATATGCTATACACGGATTGGAATTAATAACCATCTCATAAGGCAGCCCTTCAACATTGTATTTGTAAAGGGTCTTCTTTCTTTCATAGGCTTTGCCATAACTCCAGTGAGGATAGTGGGAGGGCATCCCCATATACGCTTCATAACAAAGCATATCTTCATAGCTGCATATTTCAAACTCCTGAGGATAGCAGTCCAACCCTTCCTCTTCCACAATATCCTCTATTTTATTATTCCATTTCTCCAGTTCCCGCACGGTATAATCCATCATAAACCATCATCATTCCTGCAGTTCTTTGTCCTTATCCAGTAACTTTTTCAGCGCAGGAATGATATCCTCCTTTTTTGTCATAGTTACAACAGAAAAATTAGGATAATGAATTTTATCAATAAATTCCGCCCTGATTGTGCTAATGGGAGTATAATATCCAAGCGTAATTTCGCCGTATCCAAACAAATTACATACTTCACAAAGTTTTTTTGCCAGCTCTACCGCCTTTTCGTTATCTTCCACCCAATTATCACCGTCACTGCAATGGAATGCATAGATATTCCATATCACCGGATTATATCGATTTTCAATAAGCTCAAGAGCCTTTGCATAACCGCTGCTGATATACGTTCCTCCGGATTCCCCTTTGTGAAAAAATTCATCTTCACTCACTTCTTTTGCAACCGTGGAATGAGCAATAAACGCTATTTCCACATTCACATACCGGAGACGCACAAACTGATACAATAAAAAATAAAAAGACCTCGCCAAATATTTTTTAGTAATATCCATGGAACCCGAAGTATCCATAATACAAATGACAACTGCATTGGACTCACGTTTTACATCCTTCTTAAGATGAAAATATCGTAAATCTTCCTCCTTAAACGGAAATCTTTCTTTTTGCTTTTCACCATCCTGCAGTTGTTCTTCTGTAACCCCCCTATAATACTGTTGCTTTCTTTTGATCTTCTCTATGACGGCCCTTTTTTTGGCAAGCCTGGGCGGTATCCCTCTTTTCTGATAGCCCAGCCTTTTATAAGAGTGCTCCGATTCAATTTCATGAAATTTTTTTCTCTGCATAAACGGTAAATCCAAGTCTTCAAACAAGTAATTAATGAGTTCCTCTATGGTAATCTCGGTCTCATAAATATCTTCTCCTTCATGATTTCCTGCCGGTCCCTCAGTACGATCCACCTCATCACTGCCAATTCTGTCCCCCCGTTTTTCGCTGCCGTCTCCGGAACCTACACCCGGTTTATTTTTTCCATATATAAACTGATACTCCTTAAGCCCTCGTATTGGAATCTTGATGATTTTGTCTTTACTTTGACCGATGATACTTTCTTCGGCAATAATGTTACCAATATTCTTTTTTATGGCATCCTCCACAAGCTGCCGATGTCGCCTGCGGTCTTCCGTAGACCTGTCATAACCACGGCTGTCATATTCTCTAAATATGGCTATAGTTCTCACCTCCAACGGAGCTGTCGCACAAACGGGTGGGCATGGAAACCAATGTCATCAACCCAATATACTGTATAATGGATACGGTTCATATATTCCTAAATCTGTATTCTTCGAGCACAGACTCATCGGCTTGTTAAATATCCATTTAGGCCGCATCAACGCAACGTCCATGTTGCGAGTGATGCTAAAAATACCGTCCGTGGTATTTTTGCCTAAATGTCTATTTAACTTCGCCGTGACTCTGTAGCACTCAAAATAACGATTTATCCATATATGAATCCGTATCCAATGTAGGGGCGATTCAAGAATCGCCCGTAGGATAGGTAAATACTATGTCTTGTGCGACAGCCCCCTAGTCTTTCCATAAATTATTCGCGGCATATTTTAAAATTACATTGCAACAATGGTCACAATACCCGTTTTTTTTCATCTCTTCCACCATAGCGTCATACTTCTCCGCTTGTTCCCGGTCGCGAACCTTTGTTTTGGTAATAACCCGGCTAAGTTCACGAACGGATGACGTAAGCTTTTTCTCAATGGCCTCTTTCAGAGGCTCATAACATGAATAATCAATCTTGCCACCGTTCCGCATAACAAAAAACATATATGCCGTAACATCCTGCCGGAAGCCTTTCGCTGCCATCTCGGTAACACCGATTTGCTCCTCTATGGACCGCATAAACTTTTCATCAGGTTCCAGTTCCTCCCCTGTATTGCTGTCTTTAATTTTTGTTTTATTGACAAACGCTTCAGCATGATCCAAATAGTTGTTAAACAAAGCTTCCGCTTGTTCTTTGTAGCCGTGAATAAACGCCTGCGTCACTTCTTTTTCCAATACTTTGTGATATTCTTTTTTAATGGAATCCTGTAAATAGTTTAAATACTTTTGCTTCTCATTTTCATGAATAGATAAATCCTTTACGGCTTTTACAAGCATCTCAAGAACCAGAATAGGATGAATGCAATTGTGCTCGGATTCTGCCATGGCATTATCCAGAACTTTCATAATAAACCTTGTAGATATCCCGGTCATTCCTTCACGAGGAGCTTCTTCCCTAAGCTCAAAAATATCAATCTTCTTGGTAGTTCCCTTCTCCACAATCTCCTCGCCGTTGTATATTTTTAATTTGGTCATGGGATCCACTTTCTGAGACGGTGCCAAACGCGTTAAAATGGCAAACATGGATGCCACTTCTATGGTATGGGGAGCAATGTGGGTTTTAAATCTGCTTTGTTTTAAAATTTTATTATATATCTTTATTTCTTCATTGAGTTCAAGGCAATACGGCACTTCAATCTTTACAATTCTGTCAAGAATGGCCTCATTGGTATGATCCGATTTAAATTTATTCCATTCCGCTTCATTAGAATGTGCCAGAATAATGCCGTCAAAGTATATCATCGGCCCTTTACCGGGAGAAGGGATACTCTTTTCCTGCGTAGCCGTTATCATGGTATGAAGGTATTCTACCTCATTTTTAAACACCTCTATAAATTCTACAATCCCACGATTCCCTACATTAAATGCTCCGTTTAACGATAACACTCTGGGATCATCTTCCGGATACAAATCGAGTTTTGAAATATCCACCGAACCTATAAGTACCGAAGCATCCTGATTATTAGGGTCAACGGGCGGAACCACTCCGATTCCTTTTCTTGAACGGATGCTGAATTCAACCAATTCTACGGGATAGTTTTCATACATTCCGTTGTACTCATTTTTTAACCGATATCGGCAAATCGGACATAAATCACCTTCAATTTTTACATTCAACAGTTTTTCAAAGTCACTTCTTAAATGTTTCGGTATCAAATGCAAAGGTTCTTCCCTCATTGGACAGCCTTTAATGGCATAAATGGGCGGACTCATTTCCAATGCTCTTTTCAAGGCTTCCATAATGGAAGACTTCCCCGAACCCACAGGCCCCACAAGATACAGGACCTGCCGTGCTTCTTCCCCATTCATCGCCGCTGCATAAAAATATCGAACGATTTTCATTAGTGTTTTATCAATCCCAAAAAACTCATCCTTAAAAAAGTTGTATTTTTTGATAACATCATTTCCATATATTCTTCTTAATCTATGGTCTTCCTCGGTATGAATGGTTTCAACCCCTTGGCTTATAATAAGTTCATACATTCTCTGATGGGCAAGCATACATAAATTAGGATTCTCTTTTAAAATCTCCAAATAATCCAGTAGCGTCCCTTCAAAATGCTGTTTTTTTCTTTCTTGCCTATCTTTATGAATAAGCTCTGCCAATTGTACCATGACGGATTCCCTCCTCCTCTGTCCATGCTCCAATGCATTAAATCTATATATAACATGTTTATGTTAGAATTGGAACTTTTAAAACCAGAATTATAGCATACATCAAGAGGACGGCAGACAGTGTGAAAACGGAAAATATTCCTGAAGTAAATCCAAAGATAAATTCCATTGATTAACAAATATATAACTTTGATATATCACTTGTCTCTCAATATGTAACGAAAAGAGATTAGAAGAACATATTATTCCTTCTAATCTCTTAATATTTCTTTACTGCTTCTGCTTCAAGTTTCCTGGACGAATTAATTTTATTCATATATATCCGTAAAGATATAGCTTTCATAAATCTTTTGGATTATATTTCAACCGGGCCGGTACTTGCGGGAATGGCTTTTTTAAATCTTAATTCCACCATATCTAAAGACTCAATGAATGCTTCCATGACTCTTACAGGATTATCTTCTGCAACACAGTCATCACTATAGTCTGGATATGCAATTTTTCTTCTCTATCAATTTCTTCTATATATCTCATAATAATTAACCTGCTTTCTAATTTAGCAGATTGATTATAATACATTTTTAATCAAATTATATTAACCAATTTACGGAGTTTTCACACAGTCTACCATTCCTCCCTTGACAACCCTTAAATTTTAATCATTATTATTCGCGGAAACATTGTTGTCACTTAAAAAATTATGAGCACCTTCAAGCGTTTTTGTTGCCTTGAAATATAGGTTATGGATATCACCATAATCTACTTTTTCTTCTCCTTCTCCACGGTATGGTACTCTTATTAAATGTCTTGACAAATCTTGCAGTATTCTGTCTGCATCAATTATTTTTAATATATTTCGCTCTTCTAGGCCTTCCTTACACAATGTTTTTACAGCATCAATATCTTCCTGCAAGGGCTTATAATCCACATATTTCTCAATTCCTGATAATACAGTTACTACCCCAAATAAGTTATTTTTATCATAAGCATCCCATCTTGGATGATTTTTATCAATAAGCTCAATATATCTATCATCACACACAATACCATAAAGCTGTAATGCGCTGGACTGAATAGCATAGGAAAAGTTATGAATTTTATCTTTAGGAATTTTGCTGTATATTTCCGTTCTTAAATCATACCTTTCTTTTGGTGTCATCGTAGGTTTCAATTGGTATGGATCAATACTTTCAACTAATTGAATAATCTTTTCTTTTGAAAGCATATTTTTATTTTCATGATGATCTCCAGCACTTTCTTCATTTAAAGTATTAAAAACATCATTCTTCGATTTTCTATCTTGCATATCCTCAATACTCTCTTGCATACTTCTATTTGCAGTGTATATTTTGTACATTTCAACACTCGCAGATCTATTACTTCTATACACCCCAACATACGGCTCTTCAATATAATAGCTGCTGCCTTTGGAATAGAAAAACAGCCTTCTCATCTCATCCTCAAGGATGAGTTTTATTATGAGGTAATTCTTTTGCGTTGGAGCATCGTTTACGGATTTACGCAGTGTTTTTTTGCCCCCCGATAAAGCTAACAAAACCATTTCTATATCAGTGTTGTCTGTCAAGATTACAGGTCCAACACTCACACCCTCATTAAACTGCTCCAGTTCCATAGATAAAACAGTAGTAGCATCTGGAAGTTCGAGGGATTTGGATGGATTTGCCAGCAGAACTATTATCCCGATAGCCACTACAAGCACTGCTACGCATACAAGCCAAAACGATGGCTTTTTATAGTAAAGCACACTTTTAATACGGCTTTTCGTTGTACTTTCACCAAAAGCCAGTGGACTTCCGGCCATAATAGGACGCCTTATCGCAAGCCGTAATAAAGTCTCGGCATATCGGGCTTTACCCTCATGATCAAGTTCGCACACCACCCGTTCATCACAGCTCATCTCCATATCTCGGCTCATCAAGTAGAAGGCCAACCACATAAGTGGATTGAACCAGTGGATGGACAAAGCACAAAATGCTATCGGCTTGATGATATGATCCTTTCGAAAAATATGAGTACGTTCATGGAGCAAAACATATTCACGTTCCGTTTCATTGATTCCAACAGGCAAATAAATCTTCGGTTTAAAGAAACCGCACACAAAAGGAGAAGATATCTCGTCGGTTTGAAAAACATTGCCATTTAGTTGAGTTGCAGTTGAAACCATTCTCTTGAGCCACAGATAAGAAATAACACTGTATGTTAACATAACAACCATACCACCGAGCCAAACCCAGGTGCCGATGGATAATAATATCTGCATTAGATCAACACTTGTTGTCTCCACAGCCTGATTAACCTTCGGACTAACCATTTTATCAAAATAGTCAGTATCAGAGCTTATCTGTGGTACAACCGTAAATCCATTGCTTTTTGAAACGTATTTAATTTCTCCCCTGTCTGCAACAGGGACATCTAGAAAGTTAAAAAGAGAGAAAACTGATGAAAATGAAACTGGGCAGACCAGCCTAAATAAAAGAATACTCCAGAGTATATAGGATATCCGCTTTGGCGCACGTTTCAACAGCAGGCGCAGGATGAGTACAGCGATTAACACATAGGTAGCCGTAATGCTCATATTAAGTATCTTCAAAAATACTTCTACCATTACTGCCGCCTCCTGTACTCATCAATAATTTGTTTGATCTGTTCTGCCTCATTATCACTGATTTTTTCCTTTCCCAGAAAAGCTGTAATAAACTTCGGTAATGAACCGTCAAAGATTCGGCTGACAATCCGACGGCTTTCAACTTCCTGAATGTGGTCTCGTTTAATTTTTGAAGTGACAATTGTGTTCTCATTCTGCAAAACGCCTTTGTTGCAGAGCCGCTTTAACACGGTGTAAGTAGTCGTTCGTTTCCAACCGAGTTGAGATTCCGCCAACTTGCATAACTTAGGTGAAGCAATAGGCTCCGAATCCCATACAATCGAAAGCAAACGATAATCCGCATTGCTGAGCTTTAACTCGTTCTCCATTAACCTTACCTCCAGTCTAACATATTAGACTATATATAGTCTAATATGTTAGACTGGATTTGTCAAGTATGTCAAGGGGACGGTTCTTTTGACACACAGTTGTGTGTCAAAAGAACCGTCCCCTTGACATACTTAGTTTAATTTTTATGCGCATCCAGAACTGTTTGGTATAACATAACCAACAAACTGTCAATAACAAGCTGTTTTTTCACTTGAACGGTTTCATTGGAATAACAAATGCTTTTGGCTTTTTGAAGCCATCTGTCCACTCTGGGTTGGTGCTTTTTATAAAACTTATCAATATACTCGGAAGGAATTTTTTCTTCTTTCCATCTTTCCTTTATTTCTTGAAATCCGGTTTCCACAAAGGATAAGATTTTATAGTAAAGAAGTTCACCTTGATCGTTTTGCTCCCCTTGCATCGTGTGCTGAATCTGATAGGCAATGGTTTTCCATACGTCCAGTTTAATTTCCAACAAATTTCTAATGTGTTGATTGTTAATCGCCGGTAACTGATACTTAATCATTTCATCAATGTCATCTATATTTTTATCCTCACTTCTACTCATCTTCAGAGCATTTTCCAATCCCGGTATCTTGAGATGATTGATAAGAACTTTTATAAAATTTGAAGGTATCGGTACTCCCAGTATGGTCAGATTCTCCAATATACTTATGGTTTCGGTAATTTGCAAAAAAGCCACCATTAAATGAGAAAGCAAATCCGTTTTTACAAGAGAAACCACGCCTATTTCCAATAATTTCACCGTAATAATGGACGTGGTATAGGTAATGGCTTTTTTAGTAAATTTGCACAGACCTCTGCTTGAAAAACGGCGATACTTAACAGCTGCAGCCATTCCGGTAGCAGTATCAATGACCAACAGAATTAATAAGATAATATAGGACATTTCTATACTGCCCAGAAACTTCGATACAATTCCAAGAATACCTGATACGCACCAAATTTCCACAAAGCAATTTGCTTTGTTCACTTGTACCCCCCTCCATGCACAATAAAATAAATTAGTAAGTGCCTACAATTTACATAAAATTTTTTAATATATAATATGCATGGAGAGGATACTTGTTGCCATTAAAAAATTCTTTCCAAATTTTTATTTAAAACATACTCTATAACTCCGCCACCCAAACATTTTTCGCCATCATAAAAAACGGCAAATTGCCCCGGTGTAACTGCCCGCTGAGGCTTTTCAAAAACAACTCTCCACATGCTATTACTTTCCGAATAAATTCTCACCGGCTGGTCCGGCTGCCTGTATCTGAATTTTGCGCTGCACCTATAGCCGTCCTGGGGGACTTTTTCTTCAATCCAATGCACACCGGAAGCCACTAATCCATAGGAATATAAAGCAGGATGCTGTTCTCCCTGAACCACATACAAAACGTTTTTCTCCAGATCTTTTTTGACCACAAACCACGGCTGGCCGCTTCCGCCGCCTCCGATGCCCAAACCTTTTCTTTGTCCTAACGTATAATACATCAGTCCGTCATGCCTGCCTACAACTTGTTCATCTAATGTCCTGATTTCACCGGGTTGTGCCGGTAAATACCTACTTAAAAATTCCTTAAAGTTTCTTTCCCCTATAAAACAAACGCCGGTGCTTTCTTTTTTAACTGCTGTTTTTAAACCGGCTTTCCGGGCAATTTCCTTTACCTCTTTTTTATTTAAGTGGCCTATGGGAAACATGGCCCTCGAAAGCTGATACTGATTCAGCATACATAAAAAATATGTTTGATCCTTGTTCTTATCCACACCTTTTAATAATTGATAGCTTCCATTAACATATTGAACCTGCGCATAATGCCCGGTGGCAATGTAATCCGCACCTATTTTTAAGGCATAATCCAAAAAGGCTTTAAACTTTATTTCTTTATTACAAAGTACATCGGGATTAGGCGTGCGTCCTTTCTTATATTCCTCAAGGAAATAGGTAAACACACGGTCCCAGTATTCTTTTTCAAAATTTACGGTGTAATATGGAATTTGGATATGATTGCATACGCTGACTACATCCTCATAATCTTCTGCAGAAGTACAGGCTCCAAAGTCGTCTTTTTCATCCCAATTCTTCATAAATATTCCCGTGACATGGTACCCCTGCTCTTTTAATAGTAAAGCAACTACCGATGAATCGACGCCGCCTGACATCCCTACAACCACATGAATATCCGAAGGTTTTTTGTCCATATTTTTCACCAAGTTTCCTAAAATTTTTTGCGGGCGAACAGTGTCCGCCCCTGCATTGGATACAACAAAACCGACAATATCTTGTCGGTTTTATATGATTTAAGTCTGATCTAAACTTGTCAGTACCGTGTCAAATACATTAATAACACATCTTTTCCCGTCCCAGTGCTCACACATTCTGCATGAAATCTCATCGGAGCCCATGGCTGACATTGTACTTCTTACGCCCTCTCGTGCACTGAACTCATTACAAGCTTCCGCAACGGCAATCAATTGATGTTCACTGGCATAATTACTCATCTCATCATCCTCCTATGGTTTATCACAATCTTTCTATAAAACTATTATTGGTTAAATCGGTTGTGACTATACCATAGGTTGACCTATACTCACAAATAAATCAGGCAAAACTTTATATGATGCCCGCTATATTGTTAAGCAGACCTTTTTCATCGACGATATCCTGTATCTCATAGATTGGAATTGAAAAATACGGAAATCCTTGTGCATAGGATGTGATTTCATAAAGCTGGAAAAAAATAATTAAGTTCACATCTGCAATATAATAATCCTGATTGGGACGTATCCCTTTAAATTCTTCAAATAACGGAATGTCTCTTTCCTTAATTTGTTCCGCAATGATATCCGATAATCTCTTTAAGTAATTACTGTTTGGTTTAAACAACTCACTTAGCTGATAGTTTTTGCCCGTCAGTACATCCATATTGAGGGCCCGGACATAGGTCATGGGATGTGCACCGCCAAAATCCCCAAGCCCGATTAATATCAAGCTAAATACATTCTGCAGATTGGTTTTGATTTCATAAGAACCGCTTATATATGTTTTTAAATCAGGCCTTTGTAATTCTCCGATAAGCCCAAGCATGGTATGATAAATATTATAGTTGATATTATATTCGGTAGTTTTGTTCTGCATACCATATACCACAGGATAAGAGAAATCAATAGTAGAAGTTTTATAATCAAGCGTTCTTATATTTAAGGGCAATTTTACAAGCTCAAGCATGGCTACCAACCTTTCATCACTGCATACATCCATTATTACTAACAGTTTATGCAGCAACGAAAAATTTGCAACAAAAAAGTATACTATTGCTAGTATACTTTTTTATCGAAATTCTATTGCATTATTCCCACTCTATTCACTTATAATCCTCTCAAAGCTCGGGGATTACTTGTGATTTGCAAAGCAGGCACTGCAATAAACAGGTCTATCATTTCTTGGCTTAAAAGGAACTTTTGCTTCTCCACCACAATCCGCACATACTGCAACATACATTTCCCTGGACTGCCTCAAACTGTTCTTTCTGGCAATCCTACAGTCTTTGCAGCGGGATGGTTCATTTTGAAATCCCTTCTCAGCATAGAATTCCTGTTCTCCTGCTGTGAACACAAATTCCTGTCCACAGTCCTTACACACTAATGTCTTGTCCTCATACATTTGTAAATCCCCTCACTTTGAAAATACTTATTACCCTGCAACCATGCTCCCGCATAAGCTACATAGGCCATATATTAAAATGCAAAGGTGCATTTTATTCATAAACCATCCACTTTTATCATGGTGATTGGAGCGGGTAACGGGAATCGAACCCGCACAGCCGGCTTGGGAAGCCGGAGCTCTACCACTAAGCTATACCCGCCAATATAATATATATTAATTATACATTATTCGCCTTCATTTCTTCAAGATATTTTTCAAGTTTTCTTTTCACACGCTGTAAGGCATTGTCTATCGACTTAACATGCTTGCAAAGTTCCTCGGCAATTTCCTGATACGACTTTCCTTCCAGATAATACGAAAGAACTTCCCATTCCAATTCGCTAAGGATCTCACTCATCTTCAACTCGATTCCGTTAAACTCTTCTTTATTAATAATCATTTCTTCAGGGTCATATATCTTCTCTTCGCTGAGTACATCCATCAATGTCCTTTCAGATTCTTCATCAAAGATTGGCCTGTTCAGGGATACATAAGAATTAAGCGGGATATGCTTTTGACGAGTTGCCGTTTTAATCGCAGTAATAATTTGCCTGGTAATGCATAACTCAGCAAATGCTCTGAAAGACGACAGCTTGTCCTCCCGGTAATCACGAATCGCTTTATATAAACCAATCATACCTTCTTGAACAATATCCTCGCGATCTGCACCAATCAGGAAATAGGTTCTTGCCTTTGCACGTACAAAATTTTTATACTTATTAATTATGTACTCAAGGGCTTTATCATTACCTTTTTTGGCATATTCAACAATTTCTTCATCCATCATGTTACTATATGCAATAGTGGAATTGAGACCCGCTTGTGACACCGACAAAACCCCCTGTTTTACCATCTTCTTTATCATAATGTAATCCTGCAATGATATACAATAACTCATCATTTATTATAGAATAATGCTGTGGACATGTCAAGCAACTTTTATATATTGTTTTTATCCTTTAACACAGGATACGAGCCCAACATTTTAAAAAAGGATGTTTTCCTTTGAATCATCTTAAGTGCATCCTTGATATCTTCCTCTTCACGATGCCCTTCAATATCAACAAAAAATATGTACTGACCCAATTGATACTTTGCAGGTCGTGATTCTATTCTGGTCATATTAATATCCCATAAATTTAAAATATCCAATACTCTGTATAAGCTTCCCGGTTTATTTTGGGTTGAAAAAATAATAGAAGTTTTTGTATAATCATTGGCTATTTCATCTTCATGAGATAACACAATAAACCTTGTTACATTATTTTTATTGTCCTGAATGGATTCATAAACGACTTCCAGATTATATTCCGCTGCAGCACTTTTTGCAGCAATGGCTGCCAACGCTTGCTTTGATTTTGTCACAATTTGAGCTGCCTCCGCCGTACTGGATGTATAATGAACAGGAACGTTTGAAAAATGTTGGGACAAAAATTTTCTACATTGTCCAATAGCTTGAGGATGGGACAGAATTTCTTTAATGTCCTGACTGTCTTTTTTCTTCATCAAACAGTGTTCAATAGGTACAACCACTTCTCTTTTTATTTTTAACTCCACATCCCATGCAAGCATATCCAACGTAATATTGACCGGTCCCTCAATAGAATTCTCAATGGGAACCACGGCTTCGTCCACTTCTTGATGATCTACCGCCGTAATAAGCTCGCCTATACTTTGATACTGAATAAAGTCTACATCCTTATAAGCAGTCGTTTGAATATACATTTGCGCTGCCTGCTGAGAAAACGTGCCATACGGACCCAAAAACCCTAATCTCATACGCTGCTCTCCTTACCTATATGCATATTTTTTATATCGTCAACTTCACACACTATATTATGAATACCTGTTCATATATGGATAAAGTATTATAACGTTGCGTTGATGCGACCTAAAAAGTGTATTTAATTTAGTTGATGAATATTATGAAAAAACAAATTAAACCATATTTTCCCTTACATATATAATATATTTACCGCCCATAAAAGTCAAACAAAAACTCAGGGACTTTTGCGCCCCTGAGTGTCTTACTACTCTTTCTCATTACTCTGATGTATATGGCAACAAAGCAACATGTCTTGCTCTTTTAATTGCTACAGTAAGTTGTCTTTGATGTCTTGCACAATTGCCGCTGATTCTTCTTGGAAGAATCTTAGCCCTTTCGGAAATATATTTTCTTAATCTTGCAACATCTTTATAATCTATTTTGTCAATTTTATCTTCACAAAAAGCACAAATCTTTTTCTTGGCCTTTTTGTTTTTAACCGGTTTTTCAACTTTTTCTTTTTCTGCCACCGTTCCAACCTCCTTATATTAGCATTTCAAAACTTCAGAACGGAAGATCATCATCCGCCTCAATTGGAATAAAACCTTCTACATCATTTGACTTAAAATCATCAAAACCAGTATCCATCTTATTGGTAGTATTATCACGTTTACTATCCGCAAAGTAGGTTTCATCTGCAACTACTTCAGTAACATAATGTCTTCTGCCTTCCTGATCATCCCATGTTCTGGTCTGAAGCCTTCCACACACTACAACCTGTAGGCCTTTTGTAAAATACTTACTGCAAAATTCCGCAGTACTTCTCCACGCAACAATATTGATAAAATCCGTCTGTTGCTGTTCTCCCGGCTTAGCATAATTTCTGTTTACTGCAAGAGTAAAAGAACATACCGGAACATTATTAGGCGTATAACGCAACTCCGGATCTCTTGTAAGCCTACCCATCAGGATTACCTTGTTTAACATTTTGTAAACACCTACCTTGCTTCAAATTACTCATCTTTTTTGATGGTAAGGTACCTTAAGATACCGTCGGTAATTCGGAAATTCCTATCCAATTCTTTTGGAAATGTAGGTTCTGCACTATAATTAACAAGTACATAATACCCTTCATTTAACCCTTTAATCGGATAAGCCAGTCTTCTCTTACCCCATTCATCAACATTTTCAACTTCTCCTGCTGATGCAATTAATGACTTAAACTTTTCAACAAGACCTGCAATCTCTTCTTCGCTCAAGTTAGGATTGATGATAAAAATTGTTTCATACTTGTTGATTACTTTAACCACTATCTTCACCTCCTTTTGGACTATGGCTCTAACATCCCTTGTTAGAGCAAGGAATTAACATTTTATTTTATAATATTACAATGTAGTATTATATGCTATTGTATGGTTCTTGTCAAGAAAATTTGTTTATTCATCTTCATATTCATATTCAAAAGGCTCATACACCATAGGAATTCCACATCCCTTTGCCACCGTTTCATCTAAAGCCATTAAATCCTCTTTATTCACTTCAGATAATTTTCTTTTGCCCAGTGCCTTTATTCCTTCACCGATCTCTTCTTTGCAAGCATTTAAAAAGTTTTTTAGCGATTCAGCTGCTTTTTCAATATGGAGCTTTCTTTCCCCTTTTGAATGATGCCACACTAACTGTGTAGGCGGTTCATACGGTAAAACTTTTAAAACTTGGGTATGGGACATGGCTGATAACGCGATAGAACCTATATAACATGCATCGGCCCCTAATGCGATTACTTTCAGCATATCACCAGGTGTTCTGATCTTGCCGCCGGCCAACAAACTTACTTTGTTTTTAAAATTGTTTTTATACAACCATTCTGCAGCACGATTGACTGCAAATATGGTAGGTACGCCAAAATCATCCTGAAGAATAGGCGGCGAACCTTTTGTAGCTGCTTCCGCACCGTCTATGGAAATGTAATCAATTCCGCTATTGCACAACAAATCCAGATCTGCCTCCAAATATTTTCCCGCCCCGATCTTTGCTCCTACGGGAACACCTCCGCCTTTCTTTTTGAGTTCTTCTATAAGCTTTGGGAGTTGTGATATTTCTTGGACCTTGGGCTGTCTTGAATGGGCTACAATATTCTCTCCGGGTTTAAGTCCATAAGCCTCCCGCATTTCCTTGTCAATATATTTTGCATTAAATACATGTCCTACTCCCGCTATAGCACCTTGACCAAACTGTATTTCTATAGCATCGCAGTTGGCTAAGTCCTCATCCCTATTCCCCCAAGTTCCTCTGTTATATTGAAAAATATATTTTGTGGCCGCTTCCCGTTCTTCCTTGAGCACCGGACCTTCTCCCGAACAAATGGCGGTACCTGCTAAAGCAGCACCTTTTGCTATTGCCACTTTTGCCTTTTTACTAAGTGCCACACCATAAGCCATGGGGGCAATCATAATAGGTATTTCAATTTTTAAAGGTTTTTTTGCCTGCGGACCGATTGTTACACTGACATCAATTTCTTCTTCAAAAGGCGTGGGCATAACATATAACTGAGCGATGGAAAACACTAAACTCTCCAAGCTCGGAAATTTCTTAGGGGATCCCATAGGACGCGAAATTGCTTTCCCTTCCGTAGCTCTCAGGTTAGTTTCCATAACTTCCTGAAGTCCCAATCGCTTGGTAGAAGAATACAATTCAAGCATATTTTCATCATATATATCCGTCATTAATACATGCATTGCATTATTTTGAACGGTTTGCGCTGCTTTTCTGGCAATCTTTTTTCCGGCTAAAGCAGCCGCTACGCCTACTGCACCGGCGCTACCATAAGTAAGTATTTTTTTCGAGTCAATTTTTTTAGGTACAATTTTTTTCATTCCCATGCAAATAACCTCCTCTATGGAGTATTATTTGCTAAAAAAAACTTTTACATGATTATTACCCGGGAAATATTTATCAATTGATGTCGAATTTTTTCTATAAAAATATTAATTGTTAACCTTCTTTTACATTTCTAATAATTTGCTTGATATTACGAATCTTTTCACCGATATTGTGGGCACCGACAATTTCCGTTACCATTGCAACACATGTGGCCCCTTTCTTCACTACGTCAGCTACATTATGTTCCTTAATACCGCCAATGGCCACAAAAGGAATATCAATATGGTGAACTACATATTCCAAATACTCTAATCCTACGGGAGCACAAACATCCTTTTTGGTGTTGGTCTGAAAAAGAGGCCCGACGCCAATATAATCCGCTCCTCTTCTTACGGCATCCTGAGCCTGCTGAGGCGAATGAGTGGATAAACCGATAACCATTTCATCCCCTACCAAGCTTCTAACTTCTTCAATAGGCAGGTCTTCTTGTCCGATATGTACGCCGTCAGCTTTTACTAATATGGCAATATCAATATCATCATTAACAATAAAGAAAACTCCTGCTTCTTGAGTCAGCTTTCTTATTGCTTTGCACTCTTGGTATTTATAGAGCGCTTTTTTCTCTTTCTCACGATACTGTATTATTTTAATTCCTGCGTCAATCATTTGTCGAACCACGTCAATATTATTTCTTCCACAAGAATGTTCCTCCGAAGTTATAGCATACAAACCGGTATTGAATATATTTTTAAGATGGGTCTTGTCCATACCGTCACTCCTTTTCCAATCATCCATTGTTTAACACATAACTCAAAATAATGTCGGCCTGTTTGGCAGCAGCAATATTTACCCGGGGAGACATTGGAGGCACATTCGGCCTGACTTCCGACTCTAAGTCACCTACCATATAAAATTTGTCTTTTATTTTATGAACTTTTATATCATCACTGTTGCCCCAGCCTGCAAGTCCGGATACTGAAACCAACAGCTTATCGGAATAAAGATATGCTTCTACAATCATTTTTTTATAAACCGGATTATCAAACGCTTCCACGATAACATCGCAATCTTTAAAATATTCTTTAATATTATCCTTTTCAATCTTGGCTCTTACCGTTAAAATTTGAATATTAGGATTGATTGCCAAAAGGTTTTCTCTAATTGCATCCACTTTTGCTTTTCCCACTTGGTGAAGAAAAAAGAACTGCCTATTCAAATTGCTATACTCCACAACATCATAATCAATGATTTTAAATTTATTAAATCCGCTTCGTACAAGGTTCAACGCACAATTGGAACCCAATCCGCCCGCCCCTGCAATACCTATTGTTACGGATTGAATTTTTTTCAAATTATTTTCGCCTATATAGGTAATAAGCGCTTTTTCAAATTCACTATAATGGTTCATACCAATCCCTCTTTTTCCCGTCAAATGAGCTGCCAGTCTTTAAATACCGGCTGATACCCCAATTTTATAATAGCTTCTTTCATTTGTGCCACATCTCGTTCATCCGATATTTCAAATTGACCGGTACTTCCATTATGTTGCGTATGTCCACCTACAGCAGTAGTCGAACCTGCAGACATCTTGGTTACGCCAAGGCGGATAAGATGATCCCTAAACTGGGACGTCTCCCGTGTTGAAAGAGTAATACCGGCTCTGGGTACAAACAGTCTCAAGGCTAACATCATTTGAACCATATTTTTATCTTCCACAGGATATCTCGGTTTAAAACCCCCTGTATGCGGTCTCATTCTTGGAAAAGATACACTGGTTTCCACACCAGGATAATGTGTTTGTAAGTAATCTACATGCAAACCCATAAAAAATGCATCCCTTTGCCACTGATCTAATCCATAAAGGGCACCCACGGTTACGCTTCGTATAGACGCTTCACATGCTCTTTCCGGGGCCTCCAGTCGGTACCTGAAATTCTTTTTGGGACCATAGTGAAGCTCATTATACAATTGCCTGTTATAGGTTTCCTGAAACATGGTAAGCGAATCCACGCCCACCGCTATTAATTCAGCATACTCCTCTTTCTCCATTGCATAAACTTCAATGCCAATAGAAGAAAAATATTTTTTCAAAACGTCAACACAGCTCTTAATATATTCAAGAGATGCGATTTTCCTTGCATCTCCTGTAAGAATTAATATATGTTTCAGGCCGGTGGCTGCAATGGCTTGCGCTTCCCTTTCTACTTCTTCCAAAGAAAGCTGTTTCCTTTTTATTCTGTTTCCGGCATTAAAGCCACAGTAGGCACATCGATTGGTGCAATAATTGGAAAGATACATGGGGGTAAATAATAATATGGTTTTGCCAAAGTGTTGAACGGTTAGCTTATGTGCCTTTTGTGCCATTTCTTCAAGGCAGTCCTCTGCCGCAGGTGACAACAAGGCAAGATAATCCAGCTCCGTTAACTTATCTTTATAAATAATGTTTTTCACTTTCTGCGGCGTCACCGACCGGAAAAAATGATGAATATCAAAATTTTCATACTTTATCAATTCCTCATAAAAACTCATTATCAATCCTTCCTCCTATGATAGGTAAACGTACGGACATGGAAACCAATATTCATGAACATTATTCCAAAAGCCGAAGCTACAAGGCAAAGAGCCTGTAAACTTGTGTCGAGCCGCAACAAATATTGAATAACTCAAGTTGACAACAATGCCTGTTGCTGTCCCAAAAATATGCAACCGCCGATTAACGTAAAAACCCAGTTAAAGGTGATGATGCGTCCGCATACATACTTTCTGCACCCAAGCCTGCAAGGTATGCCTGTCTGCCCGCCTGTACAGCTTTGCCAAAGGCTTCCGCCATAAGTACGGGATCCTCTGCAGTTGCAATAGCCGTATTCAAAAGGCATGCAGCAGCCCCCATCTCCATCGCCTCACATGCATGAGAAGGCCTTCCTATACCGGCATCAACAATAACTGGCAATGGAATCTCTTCAATAAGAATCCTTATTAACTCTTTTGTTTTCAGTCCTCGATTCGTCCCTATGGGGGCACCTAAAGGCATTACTGCCGCTGCACCTGCCTCCACAAGTTTTCTTGCCACCATTAAGTCCGGACTAATATAGGGCAATACTACAAACCCTTCCGCTGCAAGTGTTTCCGTTGCCTTTATGGTTTCATAACCGTCGGGAAGAAGATATTTATTATCCGATATAATTTCTATCTTTATCCAATTACCGCATCCTGCTGCCCTGGCTAATCTTGCAATTCTTATTGCTTCCTGAGCATTTCTTGCACCTGACGTATTAGGCAGCAATTGAATTCCCTTTGGTATGTAATCCAATACATTTTCCGTTGATGACTGAAAATCCATTCTTCGCAAGGCAACGGTAATCACTTGTGCACCTGATTTTTCCAAAATGCTGGGTATCAAAGAGTCAGACGAATATTTTCCTGTTCCCACAAACAACCGGCTTTCAAGTTCCTTCCCTCCGATGACTAACTTATCGTCCATCGTTATTATCCACCTCCTACAAATCTCAAAACTTCCAAAACATCATTTTCTTTTAAAAAAACATTGGACCATTCCTCTTTTTGAATAATGTTATAATTATGCTCCACCACTACAGTATCCGGATTTAACCCCTTTTGCGTAATATATTCGCCAATACTGATGGAATCTTTTAGAACTTCCTGCTTGCCGTTAACCATAATTTTCACTTTTATACACCTCCCAAAAAACAGCATTAAAAAAAGCTTACCGTACGGTAAGCTTTTTTATTCCCTATTATTTTTCATTCCTTAGCTTCCCTACGGTGGTACTAACCACATCAGGTTCAAAGGGTTAGGATTTCTCCTTCTCAGCCTTTCGGCACCCCTAGCTACTTATTTAATTAAATTTATTATACTTCTATATTCTGTTTTTGTAAATAAAAATTGAATTAGAACATATTTCTTTTCACTAATGCATAAATGACCAAACCTGTAATAATGATTGTCATAACCAGTACTATTAAAAATGCATACGGAGAATCGGCAAAGGGGATTGCCCTTACATTCATTCCATAAAGGCTTGCAATTATTGTGGGTACTTCCATGACAATCGTAATGGATGCTAAAAACTTCATAACAATATTAAGATTATTGGATATAATGGAAGCAAATGCATCCATGGTTCCGCTTAATATACTGCTATAAATATTGGACATTTCGATGGCCTGCTTATTTTCAATAAGCACGTCTTCCATTAAATCTTGGTCCTCTTCATACATCTTAATAATTCTTCCGCGTAAAATCTTTTCCATGGTAATCTCATTGGCTTTTAACGAGGTGGAGAAAAACACCAAACTTTTCTGTAAATCCAACAGCTGAATAACCTCTTTGTTTTTCATGGAACGATGAAGCTGCTTTTCAATGTCACTGCTGATTCGGTCAATCTGTTTCAGATATTGAAGAAACCTTGTAGCCACTTTATATAAAATTTGCAAAATAAATCTGGTTTTCATATTGGTATATACCGAACGAACCATTCCACTTGAAAACTCACTGATAACGGAATTTTCTCTTAAACATACCGTAATAAGGCATTTATCAATAACAATAATGCCTAAAGGGATGGTTGTAAAAATAGATTTGCCGTTTTCCACTTGAGCCAATGGTAAATCAATAATAATAAGCGTCTGATTGCCTTCTGTTTCGGTACGGGAAGTCTCCTCATCATCCAGTGCGGCTCTTACAAAACCGGCATCTACACCGGTATCTCTTACCAGTTCATTGATTTCTTCTTCTGTAGGAGTAATAAGATTAATCCAGCAGCCTTCTTCGATGTGGTCAATTCTTTGTATCCTTCCGTCGATTGTCTTGTATATTTCCATCATATGACTACTCTCCCCTTTCTTTTTGTAGAGAGTAGCACCTCCGGTAAATTTCCCAGCCGTATAACGTGTTTGGTTTGAAGGAAGAGCTTCCACGTTACATTGACGCGTACAGACACCATTCCCCACTACAGTAACATGTTAAACAAAACCTTTTTCACAAAAAACAGGATTGAAAAACATACCACTGAAAAACATACCGGCGGCCTAATGTCAAATGAATACTCTCTACAATACTTAATTCGTTTTCTTATGTGATTATGCTCAAATGTGTGATATAAATTCGCGTACGGGTCTATATCCATTTAACATCACCACCGTTCCTTTAATATAATTAGACAACAAATGTCCTTCATGAAATGAAGGACATAATAAATTATATCGCATATTATTATATTAACATAATTTTATAATTTTGCAATAGTCTTATTCAAAAATTATTCTTCCACCAATTCATCAAGAGGAGCACCGGGCGGTACAATCGGAAATACTTTTTCATCACGGTCAATTTCACAGTTGATAACCACAGGAACGTCCGACTGAAGTGCCTCTTTTAAGACCCCTTCTACTTCTGACTTGGAAGTAACATGGAATCCCTTAGCGCCGTATGCCTCTGCCAATTTAACAAAGTCCGTCCCTCGATCAATGGTGGTTGACGAAAAACGACTGTCATAGAATAAGTTCTGCCATTGCCGTACCATTCCCAACACATGGTTGTTCATAATTACTACAATAATCGGAAGTTTATACTCCACTGCCGTAGCAAGTTCGTTGCAATTCATTCTGAAACTACCGTCTCCTGCAATATTAAATACTTTTTTACCGGGCATGCCTATCTGGGCACCGATGGAAGCTCCAAGTCCATAGCCCATGGTTCCTAAGCCGCCGGATGATATATATGTTCTTGGCTTCGTATAACTAAAATATTGCGCCGCCCACAATTGATTCTGACCTACTTCCGTGGTAATAATGGCTTCACCGTTTGTCAATTCATATATCTTTCTAATAACATGCCATGGTCTTAAGGTATCTTCCTTATCCGCCTTAAAGGAAGGAACTCTTTTCCATTCCTGTAACTGACTTAACCAATCCTTACGTTCTTTTTGTTGAACCTTTTGATTAAGAGCATCCAAAATAAGCTTTACATTTCCCACTAAGGCATAATCTGCCCTTACATTCTTCCCGATTTCTGCAGAATCAATATCAATATGCATGATTTTGGCATCTGCCGCAAATTTTTTAACATCGCTAACTACCCTATCACTAAATCTTGTGCCTACGGCAATAAATAAATCACAATTCGACGCAGCCAAATTGGATACTTTGGTACCGTGCATCCCCATTAACCCTGTGTAAAGGGGATGGGTTCCGGGAAAATTACCTAATCCCATCAGCGTTGTTGCAACAGGAATCTGTGACTTTTCAGCAAGTACTAAAAGCTCTTTACATGCATCTCCGATACCCACGCCGCCGCCGGCAAGAATAATAGGCCGCTCAGACTGGTTAATGATTTCCGCCGCTTGTTCAATTTGTTGACTGCCTACTCCAATAGGTATCGGCTTAGGCTTCACAGGAGGCATGGGTTCATACTCTGTTACGGCAGCAGTAACATCTTTGCAAATATCAATTAACACCGGTCCGGGTCTTCCTTCCTTAGCGATTACAAATGCTTTTCTTATTACATTAGCCAAATCTTCTACGTTTTTCACAATATAATTATGTTTTGTGATTGGCATGGTAATCCCTGTAATATCTACTTCCTGAAAAGAATCTTTACCCAATAAAGAAGTAGCCACCTGACCTGTAAATGCCACTATCGGCACTGAGTCCATATACGCTGTTGCAATTCCTGTCACAAGATTGGTTGCTCCCGGTCCGGATGTTGCAAGACATACACCCACCTTGCCTGTTGCACGTGCATATCCGTCTGCAGCATGAGCCGCTCCTTGCTCATGAGAAGTCAAAATATGTCTTATTTCATTTCTATGTTTATATAAAGCATCATATATATTAAGAACGGCGCCGCCGGGATACCCGAAGATGGTATCTACTCCTTGCTCCTTAAGACATTCTACAAATATTTCAGCACCGGTCAACTTCATACTATATCACCTCTCAGTCTATATATAACACTACCATTTCAATGGTCGTTAACACGTTATCAATTTATATATCATATATTCTAGGGACACCATACATGGTGTCCGAAATCGGTGAATCCATATGCGGACGCCATATATGGCGCCCCTACAACTTGCACAGTGTAAATTTACGAGCCACCACAGGCAATATCGTCAACTTAACAAACCATATTATGGATACATGTTCATATATGAATAAATTCTTTTATTCTGAGTGCTACAGAGTCACGGCGAAGGCAAATAGACATTTAGGCAAAAATACCACGGACGGTATTTTTAGCATCACCCGCAACATGGACGTTGCGTTGATGCGGCCTAAATGGATATTTGACAAGCCGATGAGTCTGTGCACGAGGAATACCAATTTAGGAATATATGAACATGTATCCATTATATAACACCTTAAGTTGACGACATTGGCCAACAGGTCACTCTTACACGTTCAATCCTTCAACACTGCTCCCGTACTCGCAGAGGTTACCAGTTTTGCATACCTGGCCAAATAACCTTTCTTTACCTTCGGCTGGGGAGCGGTCCATGTTTCCAATCGACGTTTTACCTCTTCATCAGAAAGTTCTACGTTGAGCTTTCCGTTAGGAATATCAATGCTAATAATATCGCCTTCCTGAACAATGGCAATGGGACCGCCTTCCATTGCTTCGGGTGATACATGCCCTATGGAAGCGCCTCTTGTGGCACCTGAAAATCTACCGTCTGTAATTAAAGCAACATCCTTATCAAGTCCCATGCCACATATGGCAGATGTAGGAGACAACATTTCCCGCATTCCAGGGCCGCCTTTAGGTCCTTCATAACGAATGACCACTACGTCCCCTTTATTGATTTTACCGCCATAAATAGCTTGTATCACTTCTTCTTCCGAGTCAAATACCCTTGCCGGCCCCCTGTGTACAAGCATTTCTTCTGCAACTGCCGAACGTTTCACCACCGCACCGTCAGGTGCAAGATTTCCTCTTAAAACCGCAATACCGCCTGTCTCACTGTAGGGATTGCCGATAGGCCTTATTACGTTATAATCTTTTACCACGGCATTTTTAATATTTTCTCCTACCGTCTTCCCAGTTACTGTAGGTAAATCGGTATACAATAAATTCTTCTTATTCAGTTCATTCATAACCGCCTGTACACCACCTGCCATGTAAAGGTCCTGTACATGATAAGGACCGGCAGGTGCCAATTTACACAAATTAGGCGTTTTACCGCTGATTTCGTTGGCAATGTCAAGATTTAGTGTTACTCCTGCTTCATGAGCAATGGCAGGCAAATGCAACATGGAGTTCGTCGAACATCCCAATGCCATATCAACGGTAAGCGCATTGATAAACGCCTTTTCCGTTAATATATCACTTGGTTTAATATCCTTTTCAAGCAATTCCATAATCTTCATTCCTGCTTCTTTTGCCAATCGGATTCTTTCTGCATAAACCGCAGGTATGGTTCCATTCCCCGGTAACGCTATACCAAGTACTTCACTCAGGCAATTCATGGAATTGGCTGTAAACATTCCGGAACATGAACCACAGCCTACACATGCATTATCTTCGATTTCCAACAATTCTTCATCCTTCATTTTTCCTGCCTGAACCGCACCTACCGCTTCAAACACACTGTTCAGATCCAAATACGTATCATTTTTTTTGATGGAAAGCATGGGTCCACCACTTACAACAATGGCGGGAATATCTAACCTTGCCGCAGCCATCAGCATACCGGGTACAATCTTATCACAATTAGGAATAAGAACAATGGCATCCAAACCATGGGCAATGGTCATAGTTTCAATAGAATCAGCAATTAATTCCCGGGAAGCCAACGAATATTTCATGCCGGTATGTCCCATGGCAATCCCGTCACACACGCCAATAGAAGGAAACTCTAAAGGCGTCCCTCCGGCAATTCGAACCCCTGCTTTAACCGCTTCTGCTATATTATCCAAATGGATGTGTCCCGGAACCACTTCACTTTTTGCACTAATGATACCAATAAGCGGTTTCCGGATTTCTTCATCGGTCAATCCCATTGCTTTTAACAAAGACCTATGCGGTGCTTTCTCAATGCCTTTTTTTACCTTATCACTTCTCATTTCATACAACCCCCTTCATTTGCCAACCGAACTCAATAAAACAAAATTTTCCGATTCGTTATGAATATAGCCGAACCTTTCGGCCCGGCTTAATGAATATACCAAACAAATGATTATTTATTATTTTACTCATTCCAATCACAAATGTCCATACCATGAACTTAAAAAAATTCAAAAGAATATTTTTAATCGTTATAAATAGCAAAAAACATGAAAAATTATATGTTTGGTTAAAAAATAATCTTTAATAAAATGTTATGATTATAAAATACCTTGCCAACGGCAGACTCATTAATCAACTGAATAACAGGCTTAAATACCTGTATGGGGGCAAGAAAAGCCAAAACTGCACACAGAATATAAATAACAAATACGGCATTAATCACTCCAAATAAAGCTCCTGCAAGTTTATTGGCAGAATTGAATAAAGGCAATTTCATGATTCCGTTAAGGATTTTCATAGCAATATGCAAAAGAATTTTGACTGCAAAAAATATAATAATCATACTAAGGATCGTAATAATGAATGTTGAAATACTTGTGGATATGCCTTCTATCACCTTGTCAAGTCCTAATAATCCTGCCAAGTTTCCTTCCTTTTTATTGAATAGCAACTTCTGTAAAAAATCCGGAAGCTGTAATGAATTCATAACATTATTGGCGGAATCAGCAGAAGCCGTTGTTTCTACCGATGCAAGATTTACGTTAACAATATGTTTTAAAACAAATTGCTGAACCCACTCAAATACTTTTGTTCCTTTTAGAAATTCTGAAACCTGTGAATGAAAAACCGAAACACAAAAAGCGGCAATAAAAAAGGATGCCATTTCAAAAACCGTTACCACCAAGCCTTTTTTGATTCCTTTGAACATCATTAATGCAATAATGCCCAATACAACAATATCAATAATATTCATTGTTGTCCCTCCTTTACTATTCAATATCATCAATTGAATACCCCTATAATAGATACTGTTTATATTTATCTGTATTTACTGTAGGGACACCATACATGGTGTCCGAAATCAATATATTCATATATGGACGCCATATATGGCGTCCCTACAAATGTGATACATTTCCTCAGTGTCTACGATAGGATTACATTACTTCAGTTCTAAAATATCCGCACAATTTCTCGAAACAACTAATATCTCCTTATTGTTCTCAAACAACAGAATATTTTGCACGTCCCGATTGGCAGCGGCTTCTGCCACATCTTCACCTCTGTGTGTAATTAGGCTTATATTCCTCTTATTATTGATTGCAATAAACTTATCGCCTACATGAATGTATTTTACCACTCCATTAACTTCTTTCGTGCCTTTCACCTCACCTTTATAATTTAAGATCCGAACCAGCGACCTGTTGCTGTCTTCTTTCAGTGCCAGCCCAATCATCCCTTCTTCATTCAGATGAAATGTCTGCAGTAATTTTCCTTCGTAATTATGAGACCATTGTTCTTCCCCTTCTAAAGAGAAACCTAATACCTGATTATCTCCCAAAGCAACTAAAGTATTATCCCTAAAAAATTTGATATTTGTAATAAGGGTGTCTTCCTTAACCACGCCTGCATACGGTTTATCCTGAGAAAAATTAAAGAAAACCAACCCGCCGGACACTCTGCCTTTGCTTGTATCAATTGTACTGACTACCATGTGTTTATTATCTTTTGAAATAGCTACGTCGGTAATATAATTCTGACCGGAATACCATTTATAGATTTCCTGTCCCTGTGAATTCACATCATATACGGTAATTTTTCCTTTATACCCCTTTTCTTCTGTTATCACCGCCAAATATCCGGCAGAATTAATATTTGCTGAAATGATAGGTGTATCCGTCCTTATCGTACATAAAACTGAACTATTGGTAATAACATGTACTTCCCGTCCACCCTTGTCGGCAACAAGAATATACTTATGACTTATTTCAAGAAAAGGCTTGCTCAAGGTTAAAGAAACGGTCCATTCCTCTTCACCTTTCTTATTGACTGCCCTAACACCGTCTTTACTGCACAAAACAACACTGTCTTTATAGATGCCGATATCATGGTTCGTTGATGAATCAAACTCAATCGTCAACGAACTTTGGACCATTTGTTCATTTAACACTACCGCAAACAGGTTTTGAATAACCGGATTATATTTATTCAGATATATTGCATAAATTCCTACCACAAGAACAACAATGATGAAAAGCATAAATTTTCTATTGTTCCCTAATGTTCTCACGGAAAACACACGCCCTCACAAAATAAACTATATAGGTATATTGTAACACATATAGCGTATTTTTGAAACAGATTATTTTACTCGTTTACCTATTTTTAAACCTTCCAAACCAGGGTCTTTTATAATCTTATCCCCCGGTTGCAATCCTTCTTCAATAACCACTTGTTCATCGGTCTTTAAACCTGTTTTTACTGCTTGAATTTCTGCACGGCCATTTCTTACTACCCACAGAGCCTCTCCGTCTTCATATGGAAAAAGAGAACCTTTAGGTACTGCAAGCTTGTTCTCCTGCTGAAACACGGTAAATTGTACATCCAATGCATAGCCGGGACGAAGCTCAGGTACTTTTCCTTCAGGTTGTACGGTAACTTTTACTCTTTGCTCTGTCAAGCCTAATGCTGAAACTCTATCTACAGCAGAAGGTGCAATAGAGATTACCCTGCCTTCAAATTCTAAATCTCCGTCTCTTCGTTCCTGAATAAGCGTAACATTCATTCCTTCCTGTACCCCAATCACATCTTCTGTTAATAAATATACTTCAATCTCATGATGACTTGTTCCAAGTAAGGTCAGCATTAACGTTTGAGGTGAAACCATTGCTCCCTCTTTCATATGAATTTCCTCTACTATACCGGTGATAGGGGATATAATTTTCCCTTCCGCAATTTGTTTTTCCAATTGTTTTATTTGTGCATCAACAGCTTCTATCATTCCCTGATAATACTGCCTGGTAGGAGCACCTCCGCTTTTTCTTTTTGCTATTTCCTCTTCAATAAGTGCAATTTGGGTCTCCAAGGCATTTTTTTGTCCCTGATAATATTGCTCTGTTCCCGGCGCAGGCTCCGCTTGCTGTTCAATTAACTGCAATTCAATCTTCTGCTGTTGCAATTGATTTTCCAACTGCTTAATATAATTACTGCTATTAATAAGCTTTTCCTCTGATATCGCACCGGCTTTATAAAGCATCTTCAACTTCTCGTGCTCTGTTCTGGCAGCAGCTAATTTGTTTTCCGTATCTTCTATTTTCAGTTTTTGCTGCTGAATTTGTGCTTCATAAGGTCCACGGTATGCCTGCCGTTCCTGCCCTTTTATACTTTCCAACTGACCTCTCAATTGAGCCAGTTGTTGTTCCATTTCATTGTACGATATGTTTTCCTGGGCCTGTAAGCTTTTTCTTTGTGCTTTCTGCTGCTCTAACTGAAATTTCAAATCATCCGTATTAATTTCTACAAGGACATCCCCTTCTGATACCACCTGTCCTTCTTCAACCAAAAGTTTTTCAATGACACCATTAATAGTAGCATATACCAATCGCTTTTGAGACGAAACAACAATACCTTCTTCCTTAACCTGCTGCGCAATAGTTTGAGGTTGAACCTCAATGATTTCAGCGTCCATCGGCTGCATTGAACGAAATATGCCATAAATTACAATTGCTATAACAATCAATACGCCTGCAATCTGCTTCACAGACTTCTTCATACCAACATTCCTTTCGATGAAGTATAAATTTTTTAATCCCTCTCTTTCAATACCTCAACCAAATCCAATTGTTTTACTTTCCGAAATACCCATTTTTGTGCAAGCCATATGGCGAATATGGTTCCGAAAAAGGCTTGAATTAATGCTTCCGTACTTGTTATACCGGGAATGGAAAATAAATCGCTGCTCATACTGACTGCCAGCCCCTTATTCATGGCAAAAGCCATTGGTATCCCTGCAATGATTCCTAAAACACCTAAAAACCATTGCTCTACCGATATCACCTCTAACACTTCTTTAGGATACATCCCTAACACACGCAGTGAAGCCAGTTCCCTCTGCCGCTCTGCCAACGTAATAATACCGGTATTATATACAATGGCAAATCCCGTAATAACAGCCATTGCCGCCATGACCCATATGACAAATGTACTCATTTCCAATAACTCTTCATATTCACGGATGGATTGCTGTCTTTCATCAATGCTTCTTATAAATTGGGCAGTATTGTATTTCTCTTTTAAATCCGGAATATAATTGTCAGCCATGGATATAAGAACTGAAGTGGCAAATCCTTTTTGCCTGAGCATTTCATATAATGCATTTTGGCCCATATATACATTTGCCCCGATATACTGTGGAACAATACCTGCTATGTAAGTATATGCAGGTGAATCTTTCGCCCAAATACTTTCAACTTGTACCCTATCCCCTACTCTTGCATTTAACTGCCGGGCAATCAATTCAGATATCAGCATACCATCTTCAGGCATCGGGATTTTATTGCCATCCTTATCAAGCAAGTTATAAAGCCTGGAGTTTTCAATACTGCTTAGAAGAATTACATCCTTTTTACGATTCAGATACTTTAAAGTAATAGGAACCTCTATCATTGGTTCTGCCCAATGAACACCTTTCTGTAAATAAATTTCTCTCATTATATTATCCGAGCGCATTGGTTTTGTAAATGTAATCTTAACATCCTGCTTCTGAACTTTTGTAAATTGCTCCATTACCATTACGTCTATCATGGAGTCCATTGACCACATGGCAGCCATCATGCTGAAGGTGAATACAATTCCGATAAAAATAAAAAAGCTCCTCCCTTTATTTCTTATGACATTTCGAACAGCCATACGTCCTTGTACCGTAAAAGCTGCCCAAAATCCCGGAATTTTTTCCAGCCATACTTTCTTATTAAATACCGGTACCGGAGGACGCATGGCATCAGCAGGCTGAAGTTTTAAAATCCCTTTTGTTCCCTGATAAGCTGCTATCATACAAAAAACTACCGATAATACAATGCCGAACAAAAGATATTTCAGTGAAAATCTTCCTTCTAAATTAGGCAAACTAAAAAATGTCTGATACACCCTCGTCATAATTATTGAAAGTGCCGTACCTAATAAGCCGCCTAAAATCCCTCCTGCAAAGCCGATTGCCAATCCGTAAGAAAGGTAATGCCACATAATCTCTTTTGTCCGGTAACCAAAAGCTTTCAACGTACCTATCTGCCCACGCTGTGATTCTACCAATCTCTTAAGCATAATATATAATATGATGGCTGCAATACCTAAAAATAAAATCGGTACACTTTTGGTCATATTTTCAAGCTGCATTAACTCCTGGTCAAGCATGGCATGACTAATTTGGTCTTTTCTTTCAACAAGGCTTTCAAGGCCATACTTTTCCAACTTATTTTTTAATAAGATTTCAACATCCTTAAATTCAAACCCTTGTTTTAATGTAAAACTAATGTCATTGACCATTCCCGGTTGATTAAATAACCGCTCCATGCTTTCATAAGACATATATGCTACTTCAAAGGCTTCCGGGTCAGGTGCAATGGCCTGAGCATCTTTTAATGCATAGATATATTCCGGGCTTTGTCCGGTACCGGATATTTTTAATTCCTCTTTTTTACCTTCTATTATCACCGTAATGGAATCATTTAATGTCAAATGATGTGCCTCAAAAAATTTATCTCCCAACAATATAGACCGTTCATCCTTTTCCGGAAAACTTCCTTTCAATAGCTGCACTTGATTAAGAGAATGACTTGTATCGGCATCCAATGATATCATTCTTAAATATATATTTTTATCCTGCTCCGGCATAAAAACGCGGACATCTTTTACCAATCGTCCATGTACCAGCTCAATACCCTGAATATCCAACAATTCATTTATCCGACTATAGGGCATGGCTTTTACTCTTGCAAAAATATCAGCAAAATGAAATTGCTCATAAAACTCTTCTCTTGCCATAAATAAATTATCTTTCGCTATGGACATGGACGTATAAGCAACCAGACCGATAACAATGACAACGGTGCAAGCAATATAAGCCATTTTGTTTTCTCTTATATCCCTAACTATCTTTCTTTTTAACATCACCAAGATACCTCCTCAGGAGGTACAGGATTTTCCACCGTTTCAATACGGCTTAAACGTCCGTCTTTTATATAGAATACCCGATCTGCCATCCGGGCTATTCCCGCATTATGAGTAATGATAATGACTGTCTTTTTATATTTATTATTAAAATCTCTGAGTAATTTTAGAACTTGTATCCCGGTTGAAAAGTCCAACGCACCTGTGGGCTCATCACATAATAATATTTCCGGATTCTTTGCAATAGCTCTCGCAATGGCTATCCGTTGCTGTTGTCCACCGGACAACTGAGCCGGAAAATGGTCGGCTCTATCTTGCAAACCTACTTGTGTTAGTACATCTTCCGCTTTTAAAGGATTTTTAGCAATTTCTACTGATAATTGCACATTTTCATACGCCGTAAGATTCGGAATCAGGTTATAAAATTGAAATACAAATCCTACAGCATCTCTTCTATACTCAGTTAATACTTTTTCACTGACATTATGAAGGGGTTGATTCCGATAATATATTTCACCCTCACTTGCCAAGTCCATCCCACCAATAAGATTAAGCATTGTACTTTTCCCCGAACCACTGGGACCTAAAACTACAATAAATTCTCCTTCGTATATTTCAAAATCCACGCCCTTTAATGCTTCAACCCGTACTTCACCCATTTGATAATATTTGCAAAGGTTTTTCGCCTTTAATATAACGCCCACGGCTGCCATCCCCTTAAAACAACTTGGAAACAGGACTTGTGCAATAATTGCCCCGTTCCTAATAGTATACCTCCACAAGGTACAACCCTTGCGCCGGTGCCGTTATTCCTGCCTGAGTCCTGTCACCTTTGTTGAGAATATAAGGAATGTCTTCTACGTCAATCCGGTGGTTTCCAACATATAAAAGCGTACCTGCAATAATTCGAACCATGTTATATAAAAAACCATTGGCTGAAATCTCCATGATAATTTCATGAGCATATTTTTCTACCGATAATGCATAAACGTTTCTTACCGTATCTTTTACAGAACTGCCTGTAGCCATAAAAGCCCTAAAATCATGCTCTCCTATAAAATATTGAGCCGCTTTCTTCATCAATTCTACATTCAAAGGATAAGGCCAATGACATGCATAATTTCTTTGAAAAACGCTGTGGAAGGTAGTATTTATAATCTTATATCTGTATTTCTTCCCTTTTGAACAGTATCTGGCATGGAAATCCGCAGCTACTTCAAATGCCTGTAATACTCTGATATCACTTGGTAATTGAGTGTTTAACGCATATGGAAATTTGTCAGTCGGAATTCTGGAATTGGTGTGAAAATTGCATATATATCCTAAAGCATGAACCCCGGTATCCGTTCTGCTGCATCCAATGACGGATGTATGTTCGCCGGTAACCTTTGCTATCGTATTTTCCAAGACTTCCTGGACAGTCACCGCGTTATCCTGTCTTTGCCAACCATGATAACTGGTTCCGTCATATTCCAGTTTGAATGCTATATTCCGCATGATATCACCTGAAAATAATAATTTATCTTTTGGCATGGAAACCAATGTTATCAACTTAATTTGACGATGTTCTCAAATTTGCGGGCGACCACAGGTCGCCCCTACAGATATTGATATCCATATCATTCCTAGAACCCAATATTCCTAATAAAAAATACTATAACCATTAATACACCAAATACCCCTACGGCAAGGTAGTCACGTGTTTTAAGCTTCAGTTGTCTCATTCTGGTACGTCCTTCCCCGCCGTGATAACAACGGCACTCCATAGCAATTGCCAGTTCATCCGCTCGTCTAAAAGCACTGATAAACAGCGGAACAAGCAACGGTACCAAGGCTTTTGCACGTTTTAATATGTTGCCGCTTTCAAAATCAGCACCTCTTGCCATTTGTGCTTTCATTATTTTATCGGTTTCCTCAATCAGCGTAGGTATAAAACGAAGTGCTATGGTCATCATCATTGCCAGCTCATGTGCCGGTACCCCGATTCTCTTTAACGGGCTAAGCAGCTTTTCTATACCGTCCGTTAAAAGGATAGGCGAAGTTGTAAATGTCAACAGTGAGGTACCAATGATTAAAAACATTAATCGAAGCGTCATTAAGACTGCCATATGAATGCCTTCCCACGTTGCTTTTAACGGTCCGATACTGAATGCAATGGTTCCACCGGTCATGAAAACATTAATAAATGCCGTTAATGCAATAATAAATATCAACGGTTTTAATCCTCTAAATACGTATTTCACAGGAATGGCTGAAATGAATATAATGGTAAAAGTAAAAGCGGCAAACAGAATATAACCTGCAAAATTGTTCACCATAAATAAAATGATAATATATAGCAAGGTTAATATAATTTTTATTCTTGGATCCAACTTGTGTATGACAGACTCGCCCGGAAAATATTGACCTAATGTAATATCCGTTATCATTGAACAGTCTCCACCTCAATATTTTTTAATGATTTTTAATTAAGCTCAATAATTCGTTCTTTGCTTGATGAACGGTAAAAATATCATCCTTAATGGGAATACCTTGGTCTTTTAAAATTTTCATTACTTTGGTAATTTGAGGTACCGACAATCCGATATTCTCTAATTGTTCAATATGCCTAAAAATTTCCCCGGGTTTACCACACATGGCAACAGTGCCCTTATGCATGACGACAACCTTATCTACAAGTTTTGCAATATCTTCCATGCTGTGTGAAACCAATATGACCGTCATCCCCACTTTTGTGTGAAGAGCTTTAATTTGGAAAAGAATTTCGTCTCTCCCTGCAGGATCCAGCCCTGCGGTGGGCTCATCCAACACCAATATCTCAGGCTTCATCGCCAATACGCCTGCAATAGCAACCCGACGTTTTTGCCCTCCCGATAATTCAAAGGGCGACTTCTCCAAAATATTGCTACTTAATCCTACAATCTTAGCCGCCTCATAAACCCGTTTTTCCACTTCTTTATCCGAAAGCCCCATATTAGTGGGACCAAAAGCAATATCTTTATATACCGTTTCTTCAAATAATTGATGTTCAGGGTATTGGAATACCAGCCCTACCTTACTGCGAATTGCTTTCAAGTCCGTTTTGGCATCCGTAATATCAACGCCGTCAATATATATTTTACCTGACGTGGGTCTAATCAATCCGTTCAAATGCTGAACCAATGTTGATTTCCCGGAACCGGTATGACCAATTAAACCTACGAATTCACCTTTATCAATGGTAAGATTTACATCTTTCAAAGCCTGCTTTTCAAACGGTCCGCCCGGCGTATATATATAATTCAAATGTTCTATGGTAATTGACATGTTTATTCCCCCAAAGTAATGAACTGAGAACTTAAATGCGACAATTTTCAATCAAATTCAGAAGTTCCTGAGCACATTCATCAATTGTCAATATGTCCTTTCTAATATTAACATTTTCCTTTCTAAGCTCATAAGAAAGCTCTGTAACCTGTGGCACATCCAAACCTACTTGTTTCAACTTCTCTACATTACTAAAAACCAATTTGGGTTTACCGTCCATGATAATATTCCCTTTTTCCATAACAATGACCCGGTCGGCTTGAATAGCCTCATCCATATAATGTGTAATCAGTACGACAGTAATGCCTTCTTCCCGGTTTAACTTTTTTATTGTATTCATCACTTCATGGCGTCCAACAGGGTCCAACATGGCCGTTGGTTCATCCAATACAATGCATTCCGGTTTCATTGCTATAACCCCTGCAATGGCAATACGCTGTTTTTGACCCCCGGAAAGCAGGTGAGGAGCATGTTTTCTATACTCATACATATCCACCGTTTTTAATGCGTGGTTCACTCTCTCCCTGATTTCAGCCGGATCGACCCCTAAATTTTCAGGTCCAAATGCTACATCCTCTTCTACCGTAGTCGCCACAATCTGATTATCAGGATTTTGAAAAACCATTCCTACGGTTTGTCGGATATTCCATTGAATGCTTTCATCCAGAGTATCCATATCTTTAATAAATACAGAGCCTTTTGTAGGCCGGAGAAGGCCGTTAAAATGCTTCGCTAACGTGGACTTTCCCGAGCCATTGTGACCTAGTATGGCAACAAATTCGCCTTTATTTATTTTTAAATTAATATTATTCAAAACCCAATCTATTTTATTCCCTTCGGTATACTGATAAGCATAGCTCACATTAACAACATTAATCATATCTTCCATATACGCGAAACCTCTTTTATTAATTTGATATTTATTCATATATTCTTTAATCTGCATTTTATGTAGGAACATCATACGTGCTATCCAAAATCAATATACTCATATACGGACGCCATGTATGGCGTCCCTACAAATACAGCATATACATTACCATACAAACAATCTATATCCATCACAAAGATGACATGAACCTTTCGTTAGCATTACATTTGCTAGTATTACCATTCAAGAAAACATGGTATCAAATCCTGCTCCTACATACCAATTTATTCATTAATACATTATACTCTATTATACCCTCAATGGAAAGATAAATTTTTACACATTTTTCATGCCTCCCAACGGCCGGAAGCGCCACATGGCAATACCAGTCCCGACTTTGTAATCGGTAATCCGATTTCATCCGAAACAACCGTTCCGCCATATTTTTTTACCATTGACAGTGTGAGAATATTGGTTAATACGGACGGTGCCAGTCCTGTTGTATATGAATTAATAAGGAAAAACACCGGTTTTGAAGACAAAACATCCACACAAGCTTCAATAAGACCATATAACTCCTCTTCTATCTTCCATACCTCGCCATTAGGACCTCTGCCGTAAGAAGGCGGATCCATAATAACAGCGTCATACTCTCTTCCTCTACGTTTTTCTCTCTTAACAAATTTTACAACATCATCCACAATAAATCGGACCGGCCGATCTGCCAAACTGGAAGAGACCATATTTTCCTTCGCCCAGGTAACCATGCCCTTTGAAGCATCTACATGGCAAACCTCCGCTCCCGCAGATGCTGCTGCAACCGTAGCACCACCTGTGTAGGCAAATAAATTTAAAACCCTCACCGTCCTGGATTGGGATTGTATCTTATGAATAATCCATTTCCAATTGACCGCTTGCTCCGGAAACAATCCCGTATGTTTAAATCCCATTGGCTTTACGTTAAAAGTTAAGTTATGATAACGTATTTGCCACTTATCCGGAATTTTTTTATATATCTCCCAATGCCCGCCTCCGCTGCTGCTGCGATAATAGTGTCCATGCACCTGTTTCCACATATCCGTTTCTTTTTCTAATGGCCAAATCACTTGAGGATCAGGACGTCTTAAAATAATATTGCCCCATCTTTCAAGTTTCTCTCCGTTTCCTGTATCCAAAACCTCATAATCTTCCCAATCATCTGCAAGCCACATACAATTTCCTCCTAAAATATACTTCAATGATTTTACCATTAGATTTAGTTTACGTCAATATTCTTGAAATAATGCTAAAAGTAGGACAGGGGACGGTCAAGGAAAGGGACTGTCGCACGTCAAACAAAAATAAAAAAGGCTTCTGAATGGAGCATTAAATGAAGCCTTTTTTGAAACTCATTAACGGAAAGTTTTTTTATATCAAAAAGTCAAAGGATAGAACTTTCCTATTCGTTATAAAAAGGGCGAACAATGTTCGCCGCTACACGTATACGAATTGGATCATACCAATTCCAATATTGCCATTTCAGCGCCGTCTCCTCTTCTCGGCGCGGTTCTGATAATTCTTGTATATCCACCTTGACGATCTGCATATTTAGGTGCAATTTCATCAAAAAGTTTTTTTACCACATCTTCTTTGGTGATATATGCAAGAGCCTGTCTTCTTGCATGAAGGGAACCGTTTTTCCCAAGTGTGATCATTTTTTCCGTCATGCTTCTTACTTCTTTTGCCTTTGCTACAGTAGTTTCAATCCTACCATGTTCCAATACAGAAGTCACGAGACCTCTGAGCATTAATATTCGATGAGCTGTAGGACGACCTAATTTTCTTGTACCAGGCATAATGTTTACACCTCCTTACAAACACCCTACTCTTCTTCTTTTGCTAAAGACAATCCTAAGGCATCCAATTTTTGTATTACTTCTTCTAAAGATTTTCTACCAAGATTACGTACCTTCATCATATCAGCTTCTGTTCTGCTGATAAGGTCTTCAACCGTATTGATACCTGCACGTTTCAAACAGTTGTATGACCTTACCGACAAATCAAGCTCTTCAATGGTCATTTCAAGAACTTTTTCTTTCTTGGTTTCTTCTTTTTCTACCATAATTTCAGCATGCTTTGCATTGTCTGAAAGGTCAATGAATAAATTCAAATGTTCACTAAGAATTTTCGCTCCCAGACTAATCGCTTCATCCGGTTTGATTGTTCCGTTTGTCCATAACTCCAGGGTAAGCTTATCGTAATCTGTTACCTGGCCAACACGGGTATTTTCTACGTTATAATTTACTTTTGACACCGGCGTGTATATGGAATCAATCGGAATCAATCCTATGGGCTGACCCGGCACTTTATTCTTTTCAGCCGGAACGTATCCTCGTCCGGAATTAAGCGTGATTTCCATATATAATTTAGCATCTTCATTTAACGTTGCTATGTGCAAATCAGGATTAAGAATTTCAACATCCGCATCGGCTTTAATGTCTCCTGCCGTAACCTCTCGTTCACCTTCTGCTTCAATATAAACCAATTTAGGACCTTCTGAGTGAAGCTTAACCGCCAAATTCTTGATATTAAGAATAATTTCCGTCACATCCTCTTTTACACCCGGAATGGTTGAAAATTCATGCAACACACCGTCTATTTTAACGGATGTAGCGGCAACGCCGGGCAAGGATGACAATAGAATTCTTCTCAATGAATTACCTAAGGTAATCCCATAGCCTCTTTCAAGCGGTTCTACTACATACTTTCCGTATGTCCCGTCTTCACTCATCTCTACACATTCAATCTTCGGTTTTTCAATTTCTATCATTATATAACCCTCCTCTAACTGCTCGTTTTTTCACTCATTTCCTGAGGGCAACTGATCCATAATAACCGGCCGGCATGGATTACAATGCTTCCGGTTTTCTGATTTTTCAGACGACCACCAAATCGATGTAAAAGCGATTTGATAAGACATCTCCGAAATTTATTACTTAGAATAGTACTCAACAATTAAGTGTTCTTCTATTGGTAAATCAATGTCTTCTCTGCTAGCTAAAGTTACCACTTTTGCTTCCAGAGTGTCTCTGTTTAAATCCAACCATTTCGGAATTACTCTTCCTTCCGTAGATTCAAGAATGGACTTAATCTTTTCCAAGTTCCTGCTCTTTTCACGAATGGAAATAACATCTCCTTCTTCTACCAAATAGGAAGGAATATTCACTCTTTTACCATTCACATTAAAATGTCCATGTCTTACTAATTGTCTTGCTTCAGGTCTTGAGGTAGCAAACCCAAGTCGATAAATTACATTATCCAACCTGCTTTCAAGAATCTGCAGAAGGTTTTCACCTGTAACACCTTTTCTCTTGCTAGCCATTTCAAAATACTTTTCAAACTGGCTTTCCAATACTCCATAATATCTTCTTGCTTTTTGTTTTTCTCTTAACTGAAGACCATATTCCGAAAGTTTCTTTCGATTTTGTCCGTGTTGTCCGGGCGCATACGGTCTTCTTACTACAGGACACTTGTCAGTATAACATTTTTCGCCTTTCAGGAACAATTTTTGTCCTTCTCTCCGGCAAAGCCTACATACCGATCCAGTATATCTCGCCATCTATATATACACCTCCCATATTCTAATCATCAAACTCTTCTTCTTTTTGGCGGTCTGCATCCGTTATGAGGAATAGGAGTTACATCTTTAATCATATTAACATCCAGACCTGCTGCCTGAAGTGCTCTAATAGCCGCTTCACGACCGGCACCAGGACCTTTGACATAAACCTCAACCGTTTTGAGACCGTGTTCCATTGCTGCCTTTGCTGCTGCTTCTGCAGCCATTTGAGCCGCATACGGTGTACTTTTTCTGGAACCTTTGAAGCCCAAAGCACCGGCACTTGCCCATGAAATTGTGTTCCCGGCAACGTCAGTAATAGTAACTATTGTATTATTAAACGTCGAACGTATATGTGCTGCCCCACGTTCAATATTTTTACGTTCACGCCTTTTACGTGTGGTTCTTTTTGTAGCCTTTGCCATCCTTTTTTATTCCCTCCCTTTATTTCTTCTTATTGGCAATTGTCCTCTTAGGACCTTTTCTGGTTCTAGCATTGGTTTTTGTTCTTTGTCCTCTTACCGGCAAACCTTTTCTATGCCTGATACCCCTATAACAACCTATTTCCATAAGTCTTTTGATATCTAATGCGATCTGCCTTCGAAGGTCACCTTCTACTTTATAATTTTTATCAATAAAATCTCTTAATTTTGCAACTTCTTCTTCCGTCAGATCCCGAACTCTTGTATCAGGGTTAATGCCTGTTTTTGCAAGAATTTCATTGGCCCTTTTTCTTCCAATACCGAATATATACGTTAATCCAATTTCAATACGCTTATCTCTCGGCAAATCGATACCAGCAATTCTAGCCATTGATATTTTACACCTCCCAAATCTCTCATTGACAATAATCCAACCAAACTTAACCTTGCTTTTGCTTATGTTTCGGATTTTCACATATGACTCTGATTCTGCCTTTTCTTCTAATAATTTTACATTTTTCACATATAGGTTTTACTGAAGGTCTTACTTTCATTTAATATCCCTCCTTACTTGGCCCTCCATGTAATTCTTCCACGGGTTAAATCATAAGGGGAAAGTTCTACAGTAACTTTATCTCCCGGAAGAATTCTAATAAAATTCATTCTCAATTTTCCGGAAATATGAGCCAATATTTTGTGCCCATTTTCCAACTCCACTTGAAACATGGCATTGGGTAAAGTCTCCACGACCGTACCTTCTACCTCAATAACATCTTCTTTTGCCAAGGATATACCTCCTTTAACCGCTTCTAATATGCAAATTATTTTTATGCATCGCTGTTACGCGTCAAACCTTGCAGACATTTTCTTATTTCGGCATCGGTTATTCTTTGAGAAGTATGAATTTTTTCCCGAATAACCTCCAATTCTGTTGACGGTGAAGGAAAATTTTTTACCACCTGCAAATGTTTGATTTTCTTTTTCTTTGGTTTCTCAATTCGCCTCATATCACCATCAACAATATAAACATAATTTTCATCTGCTTTTTCAATAATGATAAAATAGCGGTTTTTGTCACGTCCTGCCTTGGAAATCACCACATCTCCAGGACATATATCCACTCACATCACCTCTAACATCTTGTGAGTATTTCCGGTTCTCCTTTGGTAATGACAATAGTATGTTCATAATGCGAAGATAACTTTCCGTCAACGGTAACTACCGTCCAATTATTCGGCAATATCCTCACATAATGAGTACCTGCATTTACCATAGGCTCTATCGCCAAAGTCATACCGGCTTTTAACCTTGGCCCTCTTCCTGGATTACCATAATTAGGTATTTGCGGTTCTTCATGCATTTGCCGACCGATTCCATGACCAACGAACTCACGAACAACCGAATACCCATGTTTCTCCACATATTGTTGAATAGCGGCTGAAATATCCGAGAGTCTGTTACCTTCAACAGCGTATTTAATTCCTTCATAAAAGCTTTCCCGTGTAACTCTTATCAGACGCTTGGCCTCCTCTGATACATTCCCTACAGTATACGTTTTGGCCGCATCGCCATGATACCCTTTATAAATGGCTCCTATATCTATACTTATAATATCGCCATCTTTTAATTCATCTAAACCGGGAATCCCATGAACCACTTGCTCATTGACCGATGTACAAATACTGGCAGGAAAACCGCCATATCCTTTAAACGACGGAACGGCATCCTGGCTATAGATATACTGTTCTGCAATAGCATCCAACTCTTTTGTGGTTATCCCCGGTCGAATGGCTTTCTCAATAATCTGATGAGTTTCCGCTACAATTCTTCCGGCTTGCCTCATCAGTTCTATTTCTCTGGCTGATTTAATACTTATCATTCTTCCACCTCTAATGCTGCCAGCACTTCCCTTGTTGTATCACTGATTTCTTCTTTCCCATATACTGTTACCAATAAATTTTTATTTCTATAATATTCTTTCAGAGGTTCGGTCTGACTATGATACACTTTCAAACGGTTCTTAACCGTTTCCGGATCATCGTCTTTGCGTCTGGTTAACGGACTTCCGCAAATGTCACACACATTATCGGTTACAGGCTTTTTATATGAAATGTGATAAGTTGCACCACAATTTATACACTCTCTCCTGCCTGAAATTCTTTCAATAATTTTCTCATCCGCGACTTCCATATTAAGAACTTTATCAATATGAATTGCCATGTTGGATAATGCTTCCGCTTGAGCGACTGTTCTTGGAAAACCGTCAAGTATAAAACCGTTCTTACAATCCTCTTCACTTAATCTGTTTTTTATAATTTCTATAACCACTTCATCCGGTACAAGCAATCCTTTATCAATATACTGTTTGGCTTCCCTTCCTAAATTCGTTTCTTCCCTAATTTCATTACGAATAATATTGCCCGTAGAAATCGCAGGAATATTATATTTTTCTGCAAGCAGTTGTGCCTGTGTTCCCTTTCCTGCGCCTGGTGGCCCTAAAATAATTAATCGCATGGATTTGTACACTCCTTAAATTTTTCCTCACATATTCCAGTTTACGAAAAACTTACGGCTGATTATTCCAAAAATCCTTTATAGTGTCTTATTAACATTTGAGATTCAATCTGTTGCACTGTCTCTAAAGCGACACCAACTACGATTAACAGTGTTGTTCCACCTAAACCGATATTTACTTTAATGATATAGGTAATAAATATGGGCAGCACTGCAACTAATCCTAAAAATAGAGCACCGGCAAGGGTAACTCTAGACAACACCTTGCTGATATACTCGGAAGTCGGCCTTCCGGGTCTGATTCCCGGAATAAAACCACCGTTCTTTCTCATATTGTTCGCAATTTCTACCGGGTTAAATTGAATAGCCGTATAGAAATAGGTGAAGAAAATAATTAATATAAAGTAAAACACTGCATAAAACCACGAGCGTGGCGAAATAAACTCTAAAAACTTATACCAAAACGTTCCTGGCTTTGGTTGGGTAAAAAACTGCGCAATAGTTGAAGGAAAAGCCAGTATGGACATAGCAAATATGATAGGAATAACTCCTGCCATACTTATTTTAATAGGTATATGAGTACTTTGCCCACCGTACATTTTTCTGCCAATAACTCTCTTGGCATATTGAACCGGTATTCTTCTTTCCGCATCATTCATTAATACGACAAAACCGACTACAGCCAAACCAACAATTAAAAGCACGATTACAGCAAATACTTTCAACTGACCGTTCAACACATTCTGATATAACTGATACCCCATACTTGGAATTCGGGCCACAATTCCTGCAAAAATAATCAATGAAATACCGTTACCTATTCCCTTTTCCGTAATCTGCTCTCCTAACCACATCAAAAATGCAGTTCCTGCCGTAAATGTAAACGTAATGATAATATATGAAAGGAAGTTTGGATGAACAATGGCCCCACGTAAACCGAAGAACAAACCGGTAGCCTGAATAAATCCAAGCAAAACCGCGCCGTATCTTGTATACTGAGCCAGTATCTTCCTTCCTTCTTCTCCTTCTTTTGCTAATCTTTCAAGACTAGGTATAGCAACGGTAAGGAGTTGCATAATGATAGATGCATTGATGTAAGGTGTTATACTCATGGCAAATATTGTTGCATTACCAAAAGCACCGCCTGTTAGAGTATCCAATAGTCCGAATAAAGAATTTCCTTCACCGATCATATCTTTCAATGCTTGCGCATTCATACCGGGAACAGGAATAAACGAACCTAAACGAAAGATTAAAAGCAGTAATACCGTATATAACATTCTTTTCCTCAAATCCGGTATTTTCCAGGCATTTCTTAGTACTTGAAACACTTTACATCACCTCTACCTTTCCTCCCGCTGCTTCAATTTTTTCGGCAGCTGATTTGCTAAACCTAGCGGCTTTCACTGTGAGGCTCTTAGAAATCTCTCCTCTTCCAAGAACTACAACACCATCTTTTATTTGCTTAATCACTCCCGCTTCTTTCAGCAACTCAGGAGTAACTACCGTATTATTATCAAATCTTTCAAGATCAGAAACATTGATTTCGACATATTCCTTTGCAAAAATATTGGTAAAGCCTCGCTTCGGAAGACGTCTGTGAAGTGGCATTTGTCCACCTTCAAACCCAGGTCTTACGCCACCGCCTGAACGGGCATTCTGACCTTTATGTCCTCTGCCGGCTGTCTTTCCGTTACCAGAAGCATGTCCCCTGCCTTTTCTTTTAGGTTCAGTCTTTGAACCCGGTGCAGGTTGTAATTCAAATAATTTCATTTGCTACACCTCCCTTTAATTTATATTTCCTGAACCTCAACAAGGTGTGATACTTTATTGATCATTCCTCGAATCTGCGGGGTATCTTGCTTTTCCACAACATCTCTTATCTTCTTCAAGCCAAGCGCTTTGACGGTCGCAATTTGGTCATCTTTGCAACCAATTGTGCTTCTTACCAGTGTTATTTTAAGCTTCGCCACTTAAGCTCCCTCCTAACCTAACAGTTCTTCAACAGTCTTACCTCTGAGCTTTGCTACTTCTTCTGCTCTCTTAAGATTAAGCAGACCATTAATCGTTGCATTCACCATGTTCCTTGGATTATTGGACCCCAATGATTTGGTTCTAATATCTCTAATACCTGCCAACTCTAACACGGCTCTTACAGGACCGCCTGCAATAACTCCGGTACCCGGTCCTGCAGGTTTTAATAATACACTACCTGCTCCGTATTCCCCTATAACCTCATGCGGAATAGTGGTATTAACAATAGGAACACTAATCATATTCTTTTTCGCATCTTCAATACCCTTTCTGATTGCATCAGGGATTTCAGCGGCCTTACCGGTACCACAGCCGACATGACCGTTTCCATCTCCAACTACAACCAATGCACTAAACCGAAAAGTTCTACCACCTTTAACAACTTTAGCAACACGATTGATATGAACTACTTTCTCTTTAAGGTCCAATGTACTAGGATCGATACGCTTATCTTTATGCTGTGCCATAATTTCCCTCCTTCTTTAAAAATCCAATCCGCCTTCTCTTGCACCATCGGCAAGTTCTTTTACTCTTCCGTGATATAAATATCCGCCTCGGTCAAAAACCACTTTTTTAATTCCTTTTTCAAGAGCTTTTTTTGCTACTAACTTTCCAACTTCTCTTGCAGCTTCTTTGTTACCGCCATACATATTCCTTAATTCCTTATCAAGTGAAGAAGCAGCAACAAGAGTTTTGCCCGCTTCGTCATCAATAATTTGAGCATAAATATGTTTTAGGCTTCTATAAACATTTAATCTTGGACGTTCAGCAGTTCCAAATACTTTTTTGCGAACTCTTGCATGACGTCTAAGCCTTGCTTCATTACTATTTGGCTTATTAATCACTCTTAATCACTCCTCTCCTACTTCTTGCCTTTACCACCGGTCTTACCTTCTTTACGTCTTATAACTTCGGTTGCATATTTAATACCTTTGCCTTTATACGGTTCAGGCGGTCTCTTTGCCCTAATCTTTGCTGCATATTCTCCTACCAACTGTTTATCCGCACCCTTAATAATAATGGTATTAGGACTCGGTACTTCTGAAGTGATACCCTCAGGATCTTCCATTTCAACAGGGTGAGAATATCCCAGGGAAAGAATGAGCTTTTTGCCTTGTTTTTGTGCTCTATAACCTACACCATTAATTTCCAATTCCTTTTGATATCCTTTGGTAACACCTTCCACCATATTTGCAATAAGTGTCCTGGTTAATCCGTGCAATGCTTTATGCATTTTTATTTCAGACGGTCTTTGTACAATAATGCTGTTATTTTCAACCTTTAAAATCATATCTTTGTGAAGTTGCTTGCTAAGTGTACCCTTGGGTCCTTTCACAGTAACAGCATTATTACCGTCAATCTTTACTTCTACACCATTAGGTATCTCGATGGGCATTCTACCGATTCTTGACACTTCCTACACCTCCCTAAATTAATGTTACAACGCAGAATGATTACCATATAAATGCCAAAACTTCTCCACCTACATTTTCTTTTCTGGCTTTTTTATCCGTCATAATCCCTTTTGATGTGGAAATAATGGCAATTCCCAAACCTCTTAAAACTCTCGGAAGCTCGTCTTTACTCGCATATACTCTCAAACCGGGCTTACTGATTCTTTTCAGTCCGGTAATAACTTTCTCTTTATTAGCACCGTATTTAAGGGTTATTCGAATAATCCCTTGTTTACCGTCTTCAATAAATTGATAATCCTTTATATATCCCTCTTCAAGCAGAATTTCCGCTATAGCTTTCTTCATATTCGAAGCAGGAATATCTACAGACTCATGCCTAGCAGCATTCGCATTCCTTATACGGGTTAACATATCTGCAATCGGATCGGTTATTTGCATGTTGTTATACCTCCTTCCATAGTCTCCCTGTTACCAGCTTGCCTTTTTGACTCCAGGAATTTGTCCTTTGTAGGCCAATTCTCTGAAGCAAATACGGCATACGCCAAATTTCCTTAAATAAGCATGAGGACGGCCACATATCTTGCATCTGTTATATGCCCTTGTACTATATTTAGGCTTCCTCTGCTGTTTTATTATCATTGCCTTTTTTGCCACACAATTCCCTCCTCTCAGCTACGTTGGAACGGCGCACCCAAAAGGGCAAGCAATTCTCTAGCTTCTTCATCGGTTTTGGCTGTGGTTACAAAAACAATATCCATTCCTCTAACCTTATCAATCTTGTCATAATCAATCTCAGGAAAAATTAACTGTTCTTTAATACCCAAAGAATAGTTGCCTCGCCCATCAAAAGAATTAGGATTAATTCCTCTGAAGTCCCTTACTCTGGGCAATGCTACATTAAAGAGTCTATCCAGGAATTCATACATCCTTTCACCTCTTAATGTCACTTTACAACCGATACTCATACCGGCTCTTACTTTAAAAGCAGCAACCGACTTCTTTGCTTTCGTTATAGCAGGCTTTTGGCCTGTAATAAGTGCTAAATCATTGACTGCCGCATCAAGTGCTTTCGGATTATCCTTTGCTTCTCCTACGCCCACATTGATTACAATCTTTTCAAGCTTCGGTATTTGCATAGGATTTTTATAACCAAACTTTTTCATGAGTGCAGGTGCAGCTTCATTTATATATTTATCTCTCATTCTTGACATTTGTATTTACCTCCCTTCACGAAATGTTTTAGTCATTAAACATTTCTCCACACTTCTTGCAATATCTTGCCTTATCTCCATTTTCCAAAACTCTCCTACCAACACGGGTAAGCTCTCCACACCTGTTACAAACAAGCATTACATTGGAAGCATCAATCGGTGCTTCTTGCTTAATAATTCCACCCACTTCACCTTGTCTTCTGGGCTTGGTGTGTTTTGTAATCATATTGACTCCTTCAACAATTACTTTCCTTTCCTTAGGAAACACGGCAAGCACTTTACCGGTTTTTTTGTCTTTCCCCGATCTTCTATCCTTACCGGCAATGACTGCCACGATATCACCTTTCTTAATATGCATTTTGTTACTCAACTGTGCCACCTCCTTAACTACAGTACTTCCGGGGCTAATGATAAGATTTTCATGTATTCTTTATCTCTTAATTCTCTTGCGACCGGCCCAAAAATACGTGTTCCTCTTGGATTCTTATCCTCTCTTATAATAACAGCAGCATTTTCATCAAATTTTATATATGAACCGTCTGACCGTCTTAAACCCTTTACGGAACGAACAATAACTGCTTTCACTACATCACCTTTTTTAACAACCCCGCCTGGCGTTGCTTTTTTTACAGTAGCAATGATGACATCACCTATATTCGCATATCTTCTCTTAGAACCTCCAAGTACTCTAATACACATGAGTTCTTTCGCTCCGGTATTATCCGCTACCTTAAGAAGCGTTTGTTGTTGAATCATTAGAATTCCTCCTTTCCTGCTCTACACAATTACTGTGCTTTTTCAACAATTTCAACCAATCTCCATCTTTTTTCCTTGCTAAGCGGTCTGGTCTCCATCACTTTTACTTTATCACCTATTGCACATTCATTATTTTCATCATGTGCTTTTAATTTGTAAGTTCTCTTGACAATCTTGCCATACAGAGGATGTCTAACACTATTTTCAATTGCAACAACAATAGTTTTATCCATCTTATCGCTTACTACCGTACCGATTCTTACTTTTCTGTGTCCTCTTTCCTTCACAACAACTACCTCCTTTCAGGATTAATTAAACCGTTCCTTTCAATTCTCTTTCTCGAAGGATGGTTTTAATTCTGGCAATGGTTCTTTTAACTTCTACAATTCTCATAGGATTATCCAACTGATTTGTTGCATGTTGAAATCTCAAGTTGAATAGTTCAGATTTCAATTCTTTCAGTTTTTGCTGTAATTCAGCGGTTGTCAACTCACGTATTTGATTAGCTTTCATCATCTTCACCACCCATTTCTTCCTGGTCTCGGGCTATAAACTTACACTTAATGGGTAACTTATGCATAGCCAATCTTAAAGCTTCTCTTGCAATCTCTTCGGACACACCGCCGATTTCAAATAAAACTCTTCCTGGCTTTACAACCGCTACCCAATATTCCGGCGAACCTTTACCGCTACCCATACGGGTTTCAGCCGGCTTTTCCGTAACCGGTTTATCCGGGAATATTTTTATCCAAACTTTACCGCCTCTTTTTATATAACGAGTCATCGCAATTCTGGCAGCCTCAATCTGATTGCTTGTGATCCATGCAGGTTCCAATGCCTGCAATCCATAATCACCGTAAGTAACTTTATTTCCTCTGGTTGCTTTACCTTTCATACGGCCACGCATTACTTTACGATACTTTACTTTTTTAGGTAACAACATGTTTATTTTCCTCCTTCCGTTTTAGGAAGCTTCTTGCTTTCTGGAAGAACCTCCCCTTTATAAATCCATACCTTAACACCTAGTTTTCCATAGGTTGTATCCGCTTCCCAAAAACCATAGTCAATATCAGCTCTTAAAGTTTGAAGTGGTATGGTTCCTTCGTTATAATGCTCTGTTCTGGCAATTTCAGCTCCTCCTAAACGACCTGCCACAGAAGTCTTAATGCCTTTTGCTCCCATTTTCATTGCTCTACCCATTGCTTGTTTCATTGCTTTTCTAAAGGATATTCTCTTTTCAAGCTGAGCTGCAATATTTTCTGCAACTAATTGAGCATCCAATTCAGGCACCTTAACCTCAATAATATTCACTGCTACGTTTTTATTAGTCATATTTTCCAATTCTTTCTTAAGCTTATCAATTTCCGAACCGCCTCTTCCGATAATAATCCCGGGCTTAGCAGCATGAATATTGACTTTGACTTTATTTGCAGCTTTTTCAATTTCCACTCTGGAAATACCGGCTGCAAAAAGTTTATTCTTAATAAATTTCCTTATTTTATAATCTTCGATAAGATTATCACCAAAAACATTATCATTGGCATACCATCTGGAATCCCAATCTTTGATAATACCAATTCTTAATCCGTGTGGATGTACTTTCTGCCCCATTATCTAACCTCCTTCTTTATGATTCCTTTTCTTTTAATACCAAAGTAATATGGCTTGTTCTTTTTCTTATTCTAAAAGCTCTACCTTGAGCCCTTGGTCTAATTCTCTTCAATGTCGGCCCTTGATTGGCATAAGCTTCAGCAATATAAAGCTTATCTACATCCATATTGTGGTTATTTTCCGCATTGGCAATTGCAGAATTCAATAGTTTTTCCAGTATTGCAGAAGCCGCTTTCGGTGTATGCTTAAGAATTGCCATGGCTTCTCCAACCGGTTTATTTCTAATCAAATCAATCACAATCTTCACTTTTCTAGGTGAAATACGTGCATATCTAAGTATTGCCCTAGCTTCCATAATCCAATTTCCTCCCTTCCTATCTCCCTCAGCATTGAAGCATCAAGAGAATAGTAATTATTTACTTCCTGATGTTTTCGCTCCTGCATGTCCTCTGAAAGTTCTGGTAGGAGCAAATTCTCCCAATTTATGACCTACCATGTCCTCCGTTATATAAATGGGTACATGCTTTCTTCCGTCATGAACCGCTATTGTATGACCAACCATTTCCGGAAAAATAGTAGAACTTCTGGACCATGTTTTCAATACCTTCTTTTCTCCCTTATTATTCATATCAACGATTTTCTTTAAAAGCTTCGGATCAACATAAGGCCCCTTTTTTACCGATCTTCCCATATTCTCAGTACCTCCTCTCATGCTTTCCATTTAGACTATCGCATGCCGTTCCTGTATTTTTTATAACAATAAAATATAACCTCTCATATTAAGAATTTCTACGTTTAATAATAAATTTATCCGACCTGTTTCTCTTCTTCCTTGTCTTCAAACCAAGCGTCGGCTTACCCCAAGGAGTAACAGGACTTGGCATTCCAATCGGTGACTTACCTTCACCACCACCGTGCGGATGGTCACTCGGATTCATAACGACACCACGAACGGTAGGCCTCCAGCCCATGTGTCTTTTTCTTCCGGCTTTTCCTATGGATATATTCTCATGGTCCAGATTTCCTACCTGACCTATGGTTGCTTTACAATCCAATCGGATCATTCGAACTTCACCGGAAGGTAATCGTAACTGAGCATAGTCACCTTCTTTAGCCATTAACTGAGCAGCACCACCTGCAGCTCTTACCAACTGCCCGCCTCTTCCGGGCCTCATTTCAATATTGTGTACTAAGGTACCTACCGGAATATTTTTTAACGGTAATGCATTTCCCGGTTTAATATCCGCTTCTTCTCCCGAAACAAGGGTATCTCCCACTTTAATTCCTAAAGGTGCAATAATGTATCTTTTTTCACCGTCTTCATATTCTAAAAGAGCAATATTTGCAGTTCTGTTAGGATCATACTCAATGGCCGTTACCGTTGCCAATATTCCGTCTTTATCTCTCTTAAAATCAATAATTCTATATTTCCTTTTTACTCCGCCGCCTCTATGACGAACTGTAATTCTACCATATGAGTTTCTGCCTGAATGTTTTTTTAACGGTTCCAACAAAGATTTTTCAGGCTCTTTTTTGGTTATTTCCTCAAAAGTAGAAACAGTCATAAATCGTCTGGCCGGAGAAGTAGGATTATATTTCTTAATTGCCATCCATTCTCACTCCAATCTTCTTTTATAAATTTTTAATTAAGCCAAACCTTCAAAAAACTCAATGGTTTTGCTGTCTTCCGTCAGCTTCACAATTGCTTTTTTCCAATCCGGTCTTTTTCCGGAATGTACACCCATTCTTTTCACTTTACCCAGCACTCTCATCGTATTAACACTTTCTACTTTAACTCCGAATATTTCTTCTACTGCCTTTTTAATTTCAATCTTATTGGCGTTCAACGCTACAGCGAAGGTGTATTTTTTGTCGGCAAGTTGGTTCATGCTTTGCTCGGAAATGATGGGCCTTATAATGATATCGTGTGCGTCTCTCATTATGCATACACCTCCTCAATTTTGGCAACCGCATCTTTTGTAACAATAAACTTGTCGTGATTTAAAATATCATATACATTTAACGTATTTACCAAGGTTGTTTTTACACCCGGTATGTTGTTTGCAGACCTTATGACCACTTCATCTTTTTCCGGAAGAACAATTAAAGCTTTTGAATCGATGTTAAGATTATTCAAAACCTTAACCATCTCTTTTGTTTTAATTTCATTTAAGGTTAAAGAATCTAATACCACCAAATCATTTTCCAGAACTTTTGAACTTAAAGCGGACTTCATTGCCAATCTCTTTGCCTTTTTATTTAATCGATACCTATAATCTCTTGGTTTCGGACCTAATGCAACTCCACCTTTTGTCCACTGTGGTGCTCGAATGCTACCCTGTCTTGCTCTTCCGGTTCCTTTTTGTCTCCAAGGCTTAATACCACCACCACGAACTTCCGCTCTGGTTTTCGTACTCTGTGTACCTTGTCTTTGATTTGCCAGATAGTTAACAACTACCTGATGGAGAACCGTTTTGTTTATTTCCACACCAAAAATACTGTCGTTTAACTCCATTTCTCCAACTTGGTTCCCGTCCATATTATATAAAGCCACTTTAGCCATGCTATTTCCTCCTTTCTCTCCGACTTATGTTATGCTTCTGCCTTAACCGTATTTTTAATCATTACAAGGCCTTTTTTAGATCCGGGTACTGCACCTTTTACTAAAAGCAGATTTTTTTCCGCATCCACTTTGACAACCTCAAGGTTTTGAATGGTTACTTTTTCAACACCCAGATGCCCCGGCAGTTTCTTTCCTTTAAACACTTTTGACGGGTCAGTGGCAGCTCCCATAGAACCTGCACCACGATGATATCCGGAACCGTGAGCCATAGGTCCTCTATGAGCTCCCCACCTCTTGATGGCACCTGCAAAACCTTTACCTTTTGAATAGCCGGTTACATCAACCCTGTCACCTTTTGCAAAGATGTCTACCTTAATTTCATCACCCACATTCAATTGTGCAGCATTGGCCAGCTTAAACTCTCTAAGATATCTCTTATAGCCAACCTTTGCTTTGTCAAAGTGTCCCTTTAAAGGTTTATTAATATTTTTTTCTTTTCTATCAAGAAAACCTACTTGCACAGCATCATATCCATCATTATCCACCGTCTTTTTTTGAACAACTGTGCACGGTCCTGCCTCTATTACCGTTACAGGAACCACTCTTCCTTCCTCATCAAAAAGCTGTGTCATTCCTAATTTTCTACCTAAAATTGCTTTATCCATAATCGCACCTCCTAATGGTTATTGGTTCGTACATTTTATACGAACATGACCTTATTTTTCATTAATAAAAACGACGCTTCATTCCCACATTAACAATCAAATATACAATAAACTATAACTTGATTTCAATGTCTACACCGGCAGGTAAATCCAATCTCATCAAAGCATCTACCGTTTTCGGGGTGGGAACTAAAATATCGATTAATCTTTTATGAGTTCTCATTTCAAACTGCTCCCGAGAATCCTTGTATTTGTGTACTGCTCTCAAAATCGTAATGACTTCTTTCTTTGTAGGCAACGGAATCGGTCCGGATACCTTTGCCCCTGTTCTCTTCGCAGTTTCTACAATTTTCTCGGCCGACTGATCCAACAACATGTGATCATAAGCCTTCAGTCTAATTCTGATTTTTTGTTTTGCTGCCATACACTTTTCCCTCCTTCAAGGTTAATTTTTTGTTGTACGACAGTAAAAACTGTACACTGTGCCAGGTGTTTCATTATCCCTTATTAATAAACCCAGATTACCGTCTTAAGACATAACCTGGGCATAAAGTTCACACTAAACTTAGGCTTATACATAAACCACACAGTACAAGCCCATCCATGCAAATCCTTATTGGACAATAAAGATTTTACAAAAGTATTAAAGTGTACAGTGACTCTGTCGCCCGGTTTCATGAATCGGACATTCTCCGCAGAAATTCCCTAACTCATTGGTTAGCAACCTTCTGCATCATCGTATGCCATGTCACAACTCCTATATAATACATGATTTTATCGGTTTTGACAAGGGTTTTTTGAAAAGTTTTTTAAAATTTTTTTGATCCACGATTGTGTTACCAACAAAGACCTGCTTCAATGCCTTATAGGTATGATATCCTGTATTATGAAGAAATTCGGCAAAAGATTTTTTATCGCAAATGAACTAAACAATGTATAAAAAAATTAAACTTAAACATCAATTACGATAAAAGGGCGGGTTCTCATGCCCGCCCGTTTATACAATAAAATAAATATTTTAAAAACCCCGCTCCGCAAAAGACTTTACAAAAATATCAATTGCCCACAATCTTCCTTGAATTTTTATAGGGATATTCGTCCTCTCACAAAAATAGCCTTTGGTTTGCCCATTTGCCCAATATAATTAATAAGGTAATTAAAAACTTGTTGAATTTCATCATCTTCCGGCGTTAATAGTTTCTGATCAAGTAACATTCCTTTTTTGTTTATTAACCTTTGCTACAAGAATTTCATCCTGTAATATCGGCACCATATACTGTTTCGGTGGAATTAAATTAGGCATTTCAAAAGTTAGCCACAAATCTTTTTCCTTATCCGGCATATACGGAAAATATTCGGCTTTAAAAGATCGAAAAAAATCCATTCATTTTGCCGCGAAATTTTAATCCAAGCTCTTTTATTAATTTGTCGTTCTTTGGTTGTAAGCTCATTTCTATCTTCAAAATAACACATTAAACAGCTTTGATAACGTATCATTAAATCCATATCCCATAGATAGTTCCAAGGCTGCATGGATTTAATCTTAATGGCCGCCTCATATAATTCCTTCCACTCTTGTAAACTTGCCTCTTGGCTCATTAATTAAAACTCCTTTGTTTATTCCTATTTTTTTCGTACAGTTTAGATTTATAATAACATATATAATATGCGTTTACAATATGCATACTTTTGGTTTTTTAATTTAAGAGAACTTTCCGTTAATGAGTTTCAAGAAGAGCTTCCTTATAGCACTTCGTCAGAAGCTCTTCTTATTAATGTAGCATTATCATAGTAAAACTTGTAACTACTCCAATTCCTCCATCATTTGCTTATATGAATGAGTTCTTTCATAACGTGCTAATTTAAAGTACTCGGGATATTTTTTTGCTTGTCCCTGAGTTGTATCCATATGCTCAATAAATACATTATCTACATATCCAATCAAACATCCGTTTTTAGCGGCATACGTACAAAATTCCGTATCTTTTAATCCTCTTAATGCTAAATTTTCATCCCATCTAAAATTCCTATAAATACTTCCGCTTGAAATACATGCAATTCCACCAACATGCTTAGTCAAATATACTTTTTTTCCATTGACTATCATGGTGTTATTTGTATTGATTTTCGGAGGATTGTCCAATCCCAGCACCATTGGTGAAAGCACACATTGCCTGCCCATTTTCTCCATAATATCAACCAAAATCTTTAACCATCCGTCAGTAATAGATTCACAATCATTATCCACTTTTCCAATATAATCATAGCCTTCCCCAATCATCTCCAAAGCTTGATTGGACGCTATAGCGGTTCCCATATTGCAAGGATTCAGTTTTAGTCCTTTCAGTTTTTGCTTTTTGAGCCACTCAACGGTTCCATCCTTACTTCCATTGTCAACCACAAAATGATCAAACTTCATTCCTGCTTTTTCCATTAAGCCTTTAAAAGTTCTTTGAGTATATTCAAGCCGATCTTTCGTTAGTGTGAATATTGCAACTTTCATCTCGCAATCCCCTTTGCTTAAACTTTTTTATAAGCTCAACCTTTATTTATATTACGTTAATCTTCAATAAAATGTGCTTTATTTTTTGTATCATTAAAAAGAACATAATATCGTTCCCTACACTAATAAGATGATTTTTACGGATGAATATTGTTCAATCCTACAAATGTTGATATGGACATCCCATCTAGAAATGTATAACACCATATGGTGTCCCTACGGTAAATACAAGTTCAATAATATATGAATCTACTTTATATAATCAACATATACAGCACGTTATCCCAAAAATAATAGGAGAGGTTGTTTTATTCCTCTCCCATTATTACTTCAACCACATGTTCCACTTTATCATTGTACAACGGAACGGTGTTGGAGGCTGAAAACGTACCGTCAATTTGTATACTTTTTACGCCTCTGTTCACTCCTTTTGGATTTTTAACGGTAATGGTATACTTGGTTTCCATATATCGATATTCAATGGTATACTCTGACCATTTTTTAGGAATACAAGGATCGATTATTAACTTATCTCCTTGTTTTTTCAATCCTAAAATATGCTCGATTCCTACCCTGTACATCCAACCTGCAGCACCTGTGTACCATGTCCAACCGCCTCTGCCTACATGAGGATGTACGGCATAAACGTCGGCTGCCATTACATAAGGTTCCACTTTATATCTTGCTGCTTCCATCCTTGTCCTTGCATGGTTAATGGGATTAATCATATTATACAATCCCCAAGCCTTATCCCCATCACCCATCTTGGCAAAGGCAAGGATAACCCACACTGCGGCATGGGTATATTGACCGCCGTTTTCCCTTACACCGGGTACATACCCTTTAATATATCCCGGTTTTAGCTCTCCCTCATCAAACGGCGGTGTAAGCAACATGATTAATCCTTCATCACGTTTTACAAGATAATGCTCCAATGCCTCCATAGCCTCTTGAGCACGTGAGGATTTTGCTGCACCGGAAATAACCGACCAGGATTGGGCAATGGCATCAATTTTGCACTCACTGTTTTGCGCCGAACCCATGGGCGTTCCGTCATCAAAGTAGGCTCTGCGATACCAGCTTCCGTCCCATGCATTCTTTTCGATGTGCTCAACCATTTGTTGAGACAACTGCCTATACCGTTCCGCTCTCTCTTCATCGCCCCGTGCTTGGCAGATCGGTATGAATTTGGACAAAGTGGTGTATAAAAACCATCCTAACCATACACTTTCCCCTTTTCCTTTATTGCCCACCGTATTCATACCGTCATTCCAATCGCCGGAACCCATTAACGGTATACCATGCTCACCGAACCTCAAAGAACGGTCAAGTGCTCTAACGCAATGTTCATATATAGAGGACTTTTCTGCCGACTTGCGTGGGACAGTATATCTTTCATCTTCATCCTCCCTTAGCGGCTCGTCCTCCAGGTAGCCTACTTCAACGTCTAATATGCTCCAGTCTCGGGTATTTTCAATATAATCTGCCGTCACAAAAGGAAGCCATACCAAATCATCCGAGAATTTTGTGCGTATTCCTTTATCGGCACCGCTTTCTTGATCGGCAGCCGAATGCCACCAGTGCTGTACGTCGCCCTCTAAAAATTGATGGGTTGCATGCCGCAGTATCTGATGATACGTTAATTCCGGCTGCGCATAAACCATCGCCATAACATCCTGAAGCTGGTCTCTGAATCCATAAGCACCTCCGGATTGATAAAAACCCGTCCTTGCCCAAAGCCTGCAACTTATGGTCTGATACAGCAGCCAACCGTTTAACATCAAATCCGTAGAAAGATCAGGCGTTTTTATTTTTATAACTCCAAGAATATCTTCCCAAAATTCTTTTACTTCACAAAGCGCTTTTTCTGCTTCATCAATATTTCGATATTTATTGCAAATAGTTAATATTTGCGATAAATTTCGACTTTGTCCAAGCATAAATACTACCTTTTTTTCTTCACCGGACGGAATATGGATTTTTACTTGCATGGCAATACAAGGTTCATATCCTGCACCTACCTTATTGGAAAGCTCATATTTCCGCAGGCCTTCGGGATAATCCATTTGATGGACAAGTCCCATAAATTCATATCGGTCTCCGGTATAAGTACGCTCCTTGACCGATGCATCCACAAATAATATTCGATTGGGATAATCCGTGTTAAAATGATTATTGGCCAGCAATATTCCGCTATCCTCATGTACGCTTGTGACGATATAAGGTGTTGTGTTGTCCTCACATACGCCTAACACAGGCCTTATATAATAAGTCAAAGACAGCGTTCTTGGTTCATCCGATTCATTTTTTAGCTTCAAAATACTTATCTTGACCGTTTCCTGTTTTGGGACAAATACCGTCAACTCCTGATGGATACCATGGCTGCTATGCTCAAACACGGAATATCCAAAGCCATGCCTTATTCTATACAATTCAGCTTCCCTTATAGGCTTTGGAGTTGCAGTCCACAATTCACCGGTGTTTTCATCTCTAATATACAGGATTTCTCCCATTGTATCGCACACCGGGTCATTGGACCATGGTGTCAGTTTGTTTTCACGGCTGTTTTCCGACCAAATATAACCACCTCCGGATTCCGTTACAATAAAGCCAAACCGGTGATTGGCAATAACGTTAGCCCACGGTGCAGGAGTTTGTTCATTTTTCTCAAGTTGTATAATATACTCTTTGCCGTCAGACCTGAAACCACCCCAATCATTATTATACAATAACCCTTCCGCCGGCTGTAATCCGTTATGATATCTCTTTGGCTGTCCAGGCCATAATACAGTAGCATTTTCTTTTCGACCGTCATGATGTTGCATTTCAATCTGTGAAGATATATTTCCTGCATGACCGTAAATCACAATACGTGCAACGGTAAACAGCAAATTCCTGTCTTCTTCCGGCATGGTTTTACCCGAACGTATAAATACTCCACCGGGTTTGTCCTGAAGTTCACGGACATGGCTGACTGACACTATTTCCCGAATCATATCCTGCAGCGGCTGCATATAGCTTCCTTCCTCTTCATGAATAACGACCAGATCAACGGCAAGCCCTTTCATTCTCCAATACTCATGAGCCTTTAGCATCTGCCTTACAATATCCGCCTCATTTGTACTTGCAATACTTAACACAATAATTGGTAAATCACCGGATATTCCATACTTCCACAAACCGGACTGACCTTGTACATTAGAAACAATCATGCACTCTCTCTTCCTGCGCAATGGACTTGTGAAGAAAATATGAGGCAGCATTTGCTGAAAATCCTCTTCTTCATTCTCCTGAAGTCCAAGATACCGCGCCTCCACTTGACTCCGTGTCCATGCAAGTTCAAAAGCACGTATAGCGGCGCCCACATCATTATACTTTTCTGCAAACTTAAGCACTTCTTCCTTTTGCTCACTCATTCCGGTTGTATAAATAACATGAACCGTTTTCCCTGGCTCTATTTTAACCCGACACCTTATGCTCATAATCGGATCCAGTACCGAACCTACGGAATTTGACAAAGGTGCATCTACCGTCATTGCAGCCGGGTCCGTCAGATTTCTATTTCTCCCTATAAACTTTGCTCTGTCCGTTTCATATTGCACAGGACCGATAAGTTCACCGTCAACGGTTACTGCATGCATTGCCCAAAGTGTACTTTTTCCTTCCTCTCTAGGCCTTCTGTTGGCCACCAGACAGTTATATTCAGGAATAAACTCCGTTCTCACAAACAAGTTACTAAAAGCAGGATGAGCAGCATCAGCAGATTGCAAAGTTAATATCACTTCAAAATAACTGGTAATTTCCAGTACTCTTACATGTTCGCTGTGATTGGTAAGGGATATTTTTCGGATCTCCAGGTTCTCTTCAGGCGAAACCGTTATTTGCGTATGGGTAACAATATTTCCGTCTTTTCTTAAATATTCGGCCTTATCCGGTGAAAAAATCACCTTATACTGCTCCGGCTCATCATAATAGGGGGAATAGGTGGCCGACCAACCATTATTGGAATTAATATTCCGAATATAAAAGAATGTTCCGTAATTGGCATAGGCAGTCTCTGCCCTCCACCTGGAGACCATGATATCTCCGCATTTACTGTATCCCGAACCTGTTTCCGTTAACATAACGGAATAAGTACCGTTGGACAGAATATGCACCTGTGGCAACGGTTTATCCGGTACTTTTTCAAGCACCCTTACAACACCGTGATATTCCATTTCCATTGACTTTAACGGCTCCACTTTTTCTTTAAATTCCTTGGTCAGAATCACCCTGGTCGGGATTCTTTCCTGAATGAGCAGTTCTGCCGATTTTACCACAGGGTCGGAATGAAATCTCTCCTGCATAATATGATGATGCATAAAATTATCCAGTGCCAACATGCTCATTCCCTGATGGTGGGCCATATAACTTTTTACTATGCTTTTTCTTTCATTATGGGACAACCGTTCGGGCGTATAATCAATGGCTTCATAAAATCCATAAGTTCCGTCTCCTCCTTCTTCTTTCAACCGTTTAATATTTTCCATAGCGCTTACAGGATCTACAAGCAAAGCCATAACCGTCGCATAAGGTGCAACCACCATGTCATTGGCCAGGCCCCGTTTGAGCCCCAACTCCGGTACGCCAAATGCTTTGTACTGATAATTTAAACGCATATCAAAAGCACTATATCCAGATTCCGACGTACCCCATGGTACTTTTCTGCGGGCCCCGTATTTTTTCTGAGTATATACCACAAACCAATAGGTTTCGTCAAAAAGCGTATTTTTATAATTTTTCATAATTAACAAAGGCATTAAATATTCAAACATGGTGCCTGTCCAGGATACCAACCCTTTATAACCGTCCACCATGGTAAGGCTTCTTCCCAATCGCTGCCAATGTTTTTGATTGATTTCCCCTTTTGCTATTGCAATAAAACTGGTTTGACGTGCTTCTGAAGCCAGCAAATCATAATAGGATTTGGTCAGCTTGTCCTCTTCCACATTGTACCCGATGGAAAACAACTGGCGTTTCGAGTCGAACAAAGGTTTAAAGCTTGTGTTATCAATAATGCTTTGTATGCGATTGATAAGCCGGTTGGAAAAATCCAATAATTTTGCGGTGTTGGAAGCCGATAACTCCAATGCCTCTTGGAATTCCTGAACCCATTTCTTTATTGAATGATCATTGCCACGCCTTTGTTGTTCAACACCCGCACGGATTCGGCGTATTTCCTTAATGGCTATGGGATAGGCTTCGTTTAAAGCTGTTATGGAAATATTATTGCTTAGCTGCTGAATAATATTTTTGATTTGTACAGCTGTCTTTTTATAAGTTCCCTTTTCCTGTTTGAGTTCATCAGGCATGGTTTCTGCAACATTCCACCAGGGGATGAACTCCTCCATTTCTTTTTTTGCCTGCTCAATAAAAGATAATAACTTCTTGGTCCAATAGCCGGCATTCTCAATATCCATTTCCTGATGGTTCCATATTACCCCGTCAAGCAGCTTTCTCCACACGAAAAGAGATATCCGTTCATCTTCTGCAATTTTATCAAAAATACTTTCATTGATTTGACACTCATGATGTTCAGAAACCATGAACGCCGTATCCCTTAGCCCTTGAACTCTTGCACCGTCTACCAAAGGCTTACGGATATATTCTTCCAACCCTTTATTCAAAGTGATCAAATATCCTATAAAATTGCCGCTGTCAACAGTAGATACATATAATGGCCTCAAAATCCGAAGCGTTCTGGTATCATACCAATTGTATAGATGTCCGTTCCATTTATCCATTCTTTCAACGGTCGATATGGTATGATGGATACGCCGAATCATTTCAACAGTTCCAATATAACCAAAATCCCGTGCTGCCAGTATGGAGATAAGAAGCATCCCGATATTGGTCGGGGATGTCCTGTGGGCTATGCCATTGGGCGGATCTTCCTGATAATTATCAGGAGGAAGATAATTTTCTTGTTCTGTAGCAAAATCTTCAAAATATCTCCAGGTTTTATTAGCTATTTTTCTTAATTCCTCCCTATCCTGCCGAGAAATAGGATACCGGTTTTCTTCATCCGGCTTGCTTACATAATATGCAACAAAAGGAGCCGCCGTCCACATCATCCATCCAAACAACGATATTACCCAAAGGTTTGACTTTAAATATACGGTCAATAGAAACAATCCCAAACCCATTGCAGGTGATATCCACATTCTCCTGATAAAACTAAATACATCATTTTTAAGTCTTTTTTCCACATCCGCAGCGGTAACCCATTCAAGCATATTTTTATGCGTTACGCATACACGTATAAGAGTCCTTATGATGGCATCTGCAGCCATATAAGCCTGATAAGGTAAAAAAATCAGTTGAAGTCCTACTTGCAACAATGTTCCTTTAAGACCGTAAATAATGGTTCCGTGATGCTTTTGCATACAATAGCGAAAATGCTGGCAAATGATAGCATCCATCATCCCCAAAATCAAAGGAACCGTTATGGCAACCAGTGCCAAAAATACCCATGATATACTATTGCCCGGTAAAATAGTCAGCGCTAATATGATTAACAACATTTCAAAAGGAGCAACCAGGCTTCTTCTTAAATTATCCAATATCTTCCACCTGCATAAAGCCGACAAAGGATTTTGTACCGTTTGGCCCGCACTGTTTTTTACCTGCGATTTAAGCCACGGAATTAACTGCCAATCACCTCTTATCCATCGATGCTGCCTTGCCATATAAGAATTATATCTCCACGGATACCCGTCCATTAATTCAATGTCGGTAACCAAGCCTGTCCTTATATAGCAGCCTTCCAGCAAATCATGGCTTAACACCGTATTTTCCGGTATTGCTGTTTTTAATATGTGACGAAAAACGTCTACGTCAAATATTCCTTTGCCTGTAAAAATGCCTTCTCTGAATAAATCCTGGTAAATATCCGATACTGCCGTAGTATACGGATCTATCCCGCCTTGTCCTGCAAAAATACGAGAAAACAGTGATTTATTGGCACTGGTAATAGCTACGTTAATTCTGGGCTGCAAAAGGCCGTATCCTTCTATGACCAACCCTTTACCCTTGTCAATAATGGGTTTGTTCAAAGGATGCAACATGGTGCCGATTAATTGCTTGGCTGCATCTCTTGGTAAAATGGTATCGGCATCAAGGGTAATAACATATTTTATAGTGGGAAGCTGGGATACATCTCCCCGAATAATGGAAAAACTTGTCCCTTGGACTCCTCTTATAAAGTCACAGAATTCAAGCAGCGCACCGCGTTTACGTTCCCAGCCCATCCATTTATTCTGTACTTCATTATATTGCCTGTTCCTATGAAACAAGAAAAATATATCTTTTCCATCCGTTGCATAACGCCGATTTAAATACTCTATTTTTTGCTCAGCCGCACGGATAATTTCTTTATCCTGAGGCAAATTTTTTTGTTCCGCATCTTTAAAGTCTCCGATAAGTCCGAAATATAAGTTCTTTTCTTTATTTCCCAGGTAAAAAATTTCTAAATGTTCCGTTAACTCATCTACACTTTTTTCACTGGATAAAAGTGAAGGAATGACTACCATTGTTGCCGCTTCATCAGGGATTCCTTCTTCCATTTCCAACTTTGGTATGTGTACGGTCCTCAAAACTTTTGTAGTAACCCAGTTCACCAATCCTATAACAATTTCACTAACGGGAATTAGTACTGTTGCCATAGACAATAGGAACATAAACCATTTATGATTCCCGTCACACTCATAAAAAGCATAGTACCCCAATATTGCAGAAATAAGCGCAATTAACACAACAATAATACCCGAATACAATTTAAAAGCATGACTTTTAGAACGCTCAAAAGTATTTTTTACTTCTCCGGTTCTATGTTTTATGTTTTTTCTTAACGTATTTCTTCCCTTATCAATTAAATAATACCCAACATGCTTCACACGCTCATCCAAGTTATCCTGGATGATTGCATGTTCAGCACATTCTACGGCCTTTTTGGCAACCTGTATTTCCGATACTTTCAATTTCTTGGCCAATCTTTCCACTTCGTGCCTGTAATAATTCCTGGATTCAAAATCCATCTTAGGATAAGTACCGCTGGGATCCTGTCTTAATATCTTTTCCACCTGGCTTAGCTCTTCAAAAATACTCGACCAATCCAAACCGGACACCATTCGAAGGCTTGTAATGGTGTTTCCCATTGCAATTTGCTCTGCCGCCTGACGTTGATGTTCCAAATGAATAACCTTTTCGGCAGATGTTCCGGATTCCGCCAGTTTTTCATCAATATAGCTCAAAATATGAGCTACACCGCTTCCCTGTGTTCTTAATTTTTTTAATAAATGTTCTACAAAAGACGGTTTTATGGTTTGTTCCATCCCCAACTTGTTGCTTATGGCTTCAAATAAAAGGTCCTGATCGCCGTCCATATGATTGAGAACATAATCCGTCAACTCTTCAGCATGGATAAATTGATTTTGTGACTCATTAATTTTCTTGCATATTTGCCGGATATTTTCAATCAATGCAATACGTATCATAACAGCAAGTGCCCACAATTCTTTGCTGGTCAGAAAATCCTCCGTTTGATATGCATGAATGAAGTCAACCAGCACGCTTTCTTCCAGCCTGCCGTCGGTATGGGCAACTAACTCCAAAGCAATGGCATAAATACGCGGATATCCGGTTAAACTTCCTTCCTTCAATATAGGAAGTTCCGCATAAATTTTGCTTGTATAAGACTTTCTTATTTCTTTTACCTGCTGCTCAATGATGTAAAAGTTGTCCAAAAGCCATTCCGCTGCCGGAACGACATATTTTTTGTTATTGACATCATTAATTAGTCGCTTATAAACCGAAGCGATAAAATTGTAGTTTTCATTCATCCTTACCAGTACCCAATTAGTACGGGCTCTGTTTTTTCCTATCACATGCCTACGTGCCAAACCGATTGCATGTCTGTCCAATTCTTCAGAGCTAAGCAAAGCATCCTGAATCTCTACATTCACTCTCTTTTTACTATGTAAATATATGACAGTACCTAATAATACAACCAATACAATGAAAATAAGATATAATATCAGCTGCATTTGTACGTAATTCTCCCCATTCATCAGATTTTCTTGATTGATGATAAAGCCACATATCATATATTACCCAGTTTTATTGTTTTTCATAAGTGTAGTTTTCAATAGTATGATTATTTTTTGATGATTTCAACAGTAAACGGGATTATCACATACAACTTAAATCACAGCCCTACAAAATATAAACGGGGCTGCGACAGCCCCTTATAAAATGATTAATATATATCATCGTTAACCTTCTTTTTTTCGCCTATAAAAAATCATTATAATACTTCCTACTACAGCCAAAACTGCAACAAGTTGAGAAATCCGGATACTTCCCAAATAAAGGCTGTCTGCCCTCAGTCCTTCAATCCAAAATCGTCCGAAACCATACCACAACGTATAAAGTAAGAAAATTTCTCCGTTAAATTTTTTCTTTTTTCTGTAAAAAAGTAACAACAAAAAACCCAGTGTATTCCATAGCGATTCATACAAAAAAGTAGGGTGAACCGCTATATAGGTACCCAATTCTTTGCTGAATATCTCCATCCGCCAGGGAAGATTGGTTTGCGCTCCATAGGCTTCTTGATTCACAAAATTTCCCCATCTTCCAATGGCTTGGCCTATCAGAAGGCCGAAACTGCATACATCAGAAATTTCCCAAAAATTTACCTTTTTATATTTGCAGTACAAGATTGTGGTAACGACTGCCGCAATAATTGCACCGTAAATCGCCAATCCACCGTGCCATATAGCGATAATCTCACCGGGACTATCTTTGTATTGTGACCAATTAAATATCACATAATACAGCCGTGCTCCGATAATGGCAGCAGGTGTACCCCAAAGAACCACATCCATAATTGCTTCGGAATTTTGCCCCACTCGTTTTGCCTCATAAGAAGCAAAAATGATTGCCAGCAAAAATCCTGTAGCAATAATAATTCCATACCAATAGATGTCCTTTCGCAATATTGTAAAGGCTACAGGATCAATCAAGAATTCCAGCCCCAATCCAGGAAATCGAATCGGATTCATATGCTATACCCCCTAAAATGGTTTATGTTTGTAGCGGCTTGCCACCTGCATATTTGTTCTATCCTTCATATGGTCTTACCACGGACAATACCATATTATCGGGGTTAAAATGTTCCGTAAAACGTTTTTGCACATCATCAAACGTAATGGAACGGTAAATATCCACATAGTTAAATAAATTCATCTCTTTAAACAATGTAGACATAAAATTATTGGAAACGGCCTCTACACTGTTAAATTGTCGTAAGAACCTACCAAATATTACTTTTTTGATTCGCTCAAATTCATTTTTGTTTAACCCGTCACGAGACAATCTTTGTATTTCGTTAATCACTTCCTGCTGTACCTTTTCAGGATTAGGAGACTCTCCGCCGAATACGGAAAATCCGTAACTGATTTCCGCCGTATAGTCAATATCAAATGAATCATTAATCAGTCCTTGCTCATATAATGACTGATACAGCCGTGTACTTTTCCCCATAATCATTTCTAAAACAATGCGGGTTATAATATCCTTTTTTAAAAGTTTGTCACCGCCGTATCCCACATCCGTATCCTTAAATCCTGCCTGGAATAGAGGAATAGATACACTCAAATTCTGCTCTACCTTTTGTTTGGAAACAGTTTGAGGCTCTTCAGGATAGACTCTGCGGATTTCTTCTTGATACGGCTCGGTTGCTTTAATATGACTCTCCACATACTCCGCTACCTTATTAGGTTCAATATCTCCTGCTGTAAATAATATCATATTGGACGGATGATAAAACGTATGATAGCATTTATACAATATATCCTTATTAATTTGACTGATACTTTCAACGGTTCCGGCTATGTCAATTTTAACAGGATGATGATGATACAATGCATCAAGAAAATTAAAATATACCCTCCAATTCGGATCATCATCATACATCCGTATTTCCTGTCCGATAATTCCTTGCTCCTTTTGTACATTTTCTTCGGTAAAATACGGGTTTTGAACAAAATCTAACAAAATACTCAAATTATCATAAAAATGATCGGTACAAGAAAATAAATAAGCCGTCGTAGTAAAACTGGTAAACGCATTGGCCGAAGCACCGTATTTTGAAAATCGGTCAAAAACATTTCCTTCTTCTTCCTCAAATAGCTTATGTTCCAAAAAATGAGCGATTCCGTCCGGTACTTCAGTTACTTCCTTTTCGCCGGGTACAATAAACTTGCTGTCTATCGAACCATAACGGGTTCCAAATATAGCATAACTTTTACTATAACCTTTTTTAGGCAACACATATACATTCAACCCACTTTTATGTACCCCATGGTATAAGGTTTCTTTTAATTCCGAATGATACTTTTCCTGTAAATTCATCGTTCCGTCCCTCCAACATGTTTTATATAATCGAATTAAGCTTCTTTATTACTTAAAAAATAAACGGTATCCAATTGTATATTTTGAGCTACTGCAACGACATCCTCTTTCGTGACCGAAGATAATTTGCTAATTAAATCTTCAAAATCATCGTTTGTTCCACCGACCAATTGACTTAAATAATAATCTTCCATATAAAAAGCAGTATCCGCCAGTGATCGTATACTATTCACTGCACTGTTTATGGTAGCGTCAAACTCTGCATCCGTAATATTGCCTTTTTTAATTTCTTCGAATTGAAACATAATCTCATCAAAGGCCTTCTGATAATTTTCCGGTTCAATTCCGGAACTTACTACCATTAGTCCTTTAAACTTTTCAAGTCTGGAAAAAACATAATATGCAAGGCTTAATTTTTCGCGTACGTTATTAAACAACTTGGAATGAGGACCACCACCAAACAGTCCGTTAAATATAACAAGGGGATAGTATTCCTTATCCGTAGGTGCTATCTTTGTCCGAAATCCCAAAGAAAGCTTACCTTGTGCAACTTTCATAGGTTCATAAACTTTCTTTACTTCTCCCACTTGCGATACAATCTCCGTAGTAGGATAAACAGGATTACTGTCCATTGTGATATGAAACAAATTTTGCACCATTTGTTTTACCTTATCCTCGGAAATACTACCGGTTACAAAAATATCAATGGGACTGTTGTGAATCACGGTTAAATAATGCTCATATAAAATTTTTTCATCAATGGTATTAAGATCTTCTACACTTCCCAACTCGTATATGCCAAAATTTTCGTTGCTGCACATCTCTTGGTAACAACGTTCCACAGCATACGACATCTTATTATTAATCAAACCTTCTATTTGATTTTTTAAATTTTGTTTTTCTTGCTCTACATATTCTTTTTTAAACCTTTCATTTTCTATTAACGGCTCAAATACAATTTGTTTTGCCAACTTCATTGTTTTTTGAAGAAGGCCTTCTCCTTGGTCAACATAAGTATCCTCTATGGTTTCAAAATTAAAACGAATAATTTGGTTCTCACCTTTTTTTACAATACCGCAGTCAAATACTGCTCCATATAATTCTTCAAGATATCGGGCGATATCCTGAGAAGTTGGGAAATCTATGCTTCCCCTTTTTAACACCTGCGGCAATAAAGCATTTTTTGTTGCATTCTCTTTATTTAACGGCTGATGAATATAGATACTGACTGTAAATGTTTTAAATTTATCAGTAGGTATATAATACAAATGAATGCCTTTAGTAATATTTGTTTTGTTAAAACCACCCATATCTTTCATCTCCATTCTTTATTTTTTGTAACGATAAAGTTGTCAATTATAATATTACCACATATTAAGTATTTTGCACCATATGTTAGTAAATTTATTCATAAGTTTTAAAAATGCAAAAGAGCCGCATTCGTGCGGCCCCTACCTTTCAACATTTCTCGCATTTTTTAATTTTTTCTACTATTTTACATATTTTAAATAATCTTTTATGTCATCACCTTCAACAATAATATCCGGCGTTATCCTACTTCCCATAATATTTTGTTCTTTTACATTCCAATAAAAATTCACAAGATAAATCATATACTTTCCATCATTACTTACATAAACATTTTGCCCTACACCTTTTCCTACCGTTGGTTGTCCTATAATTGTAACATTCTGCAAATATGTTTTTAATCCAAGTGCCAACAATTCAGAACTGCTGGCAGAATATTGATTCACTAATATATAAATGTGTTTAAAGTTCACTTTTCCTTCATCAGAATAGTATGTATATATCTCTCCATTACGGTCAATACAATAGCTTGTTATACATTTAGGAAGCAAATAATCAAGTATATCATTTGACGGTTTCAGAAGTCCACCGGAATTATTTCTTAAATCAATAATAAGAGATACATCCTCAGGGTTATCAATACTTTCAACATAATTAATAAACTCTATTCCTACTGTAGGCGTGAAACCTAATATTCCTACATAATATGTGGTATTATCAAGTTTGTGCGTATATAAATGATTTTCTTTCTCAAAGTTCTTATAATCATCAAAGTTATCACCGCTAATCACATAAGTAAACATATCATCTTTCAGTTTTATCGCATTTATATATTCCTCTATATCTTTTGCCGTGACTTTCTTCTTGGCTATAAATTCATTGGTTTTTTTCTCAAAATCTTTTACCTTGTCAAGATAAAGATAATTATTTCTGACAAAGTTTGCTATCCTTTCAGATTCAGGAAGTTTCTGCTCTTCCAGGTATTGTTTTAAAATTTTAGCAGACGAATTGGATCTATCCAGTTCCAAAGCTTTATTTACATATTCTTCTGATTTTCCATAATCCCCAATATAATAATAACACCAAGCAGTATCAACATTAGCATATATACTATCCGGCACGATTCCCAATACTTCCTGCAGCATCTTTAAAGCATTCTCATAATCATATAATGCAATATAACTATCTGCAACATACCATGGTATATCATAATTATCAGGAAACTTATTCTTTATCTTTTTCCCAAACTCAATGCAATTCAAATACTTTTTTTGAAAATATAAAATAGATACTTTATTTAAATATGCATCTTCATATTCACTGTCAATAGAAATTGCCTCTTCTACACATTCTAATGCCTCACTGTATTTACCCATACGAGATAGAGCATAACCTTTTATATTATAGGCAAAATCATTCCTATTGTTTTGTATTAAAGCCTGATCACATAATTTGACGGCTGATTCATAATTCTCTTGCATTATATGATTCTTTGCTTTCCAGACATATAAATCACTTTCATTTTTATTTAATTCGATGGCTTTATCAAGATCTTTTATGGAGCTATCATACTTTCCGAGAAAATACTCAGCTATTGCTCTTCCAAAATACGCCAGGTAATTATCCGGCTCAAGCCTTATTACTTCGCTATATGCTTTAACAGCTTCATCATACATGCCATTGTTCAGTAATTCATCTGCTTCGCTAATACTGTTATCTTTACCTGCTGATATACTATCTGGTAATTCTACCTCAAAATCACCGTTTAACTCTAAAATTGACCATTTCAAATCAAAATTGGAATCTAAATAAAAGGTTTCCCCGCCAACATGCTTTCCTGTCTTAACATGTACATCAGAAGCTATGGATGTTGCCTGATCAATAAGGATTTCTGTGGTACTTTCATCAAAATAAAATAACAAGAGATCTTTATCTATGGAAGCATTTTCCATGATTAATTTCATTAATTCTGACGGAAAAAATTCTCCATATAGTTTTAATTGTCCTTTTGTTTCTGTAGGGCTAATATTTAGTGCTGTACAATTAAAATCAGTGGGTTCTAAAAAATAGTATACATCAAAACATTTCTTTTTTTCACTTTGTATTTCCTCATTGGTTAATATGGGCTGCTGCCATATATTACTTGGCTTCTGTCTAATATAGATATCATTTTTATCTATCCATATTTCTATTTCCAATTTATTTTTAACGCCGTTGTTATTCGATACTATACTAAGAGCTGCTAAACACTTCTCTTCAGGATTATTGACAGTAAAATTAGTTACATAATTATATTCAACCACATTTTCTACAGATAAAAATTTATTCATTATTTTGGAATCATAAGTTTGAACAACTTTAAATTTTTCAGAATTTTTAATGGCTTGATGATTATTTTCAAGCAATTCTTTAACTTTAATATAGTTTTCTTCACTTCCAATGGCCACCGTTTGAGTTGCACCATCCCATGCTACTTTCATTCCAAGACTTTCCGCGATAAATCTTGCCGGAATATAAGTTCTGCTTTTGTAAATTACAGGACAAACGTCCATTGTTATTTGTTTATCATTTACTGTGATTACAGGATGGTCAAGAACTAACTTTATATCTTTTCCGCCGTTGTTGATTCTTACAGATCTTTCCTCACTATTCCAAATGATATGGTCGTCATCATTAGGCACGCCAAGCTCCACAAGAATTGCACGTAAAGGAAGCAAGGTCCTTTCATTAATCATTATAGGAATGTCAGCATAGTCTCCTAAATTGCCATGAATAAGAATATTAAGATCCGGTCTTTCTTGCACAATATTAACTTGTTCCGCGTGTACAATACCATAATTGCACACTATACCCCCTATAACAAATACTGCTAAAATAACTCCTGTCCATACACATTTCTTAATTGATCTCATTTCACACCTCACCACATGATTAATGGAATTATAAATAAACAGAACCCTCATTTCCAAACAGATCAATATACTACCTCATATGTAAGTATTTCTATTGGAAAAGTAATCCTGCTTTCTATTATAATAATATCATCAATTTGTAATTGTTTCAATAAAAATTTATATTTGTAAAAATATGAATACCGTTATTTATATTAATAATCAATCATAACTTTCTATCAACAAAAAACAGAAGGAATGATTTTTATTCCTTCTGCTTTTACGCTTCCTTTATTACCTCACCGTAGGAATAATTTTATTAACTAACTCAGTAAATTCTTCCCCTAATCCTTGCATGGTTCTTCCATTCTGCATATCTCTTGAAAGATTATTAATTCTTTCAAATAAATCAGGTGATTCGGTAACAGCTACTTTTGTAATGCCAGGTATCATATTTTTTACCATGTTTGTTACTTCATTTTTAATATTGGCCGTATTATTCATGCCGTTCTTCACATCAATTCCTATCAATGCAGTGTCCCCACTAATGACACAACTTGCCCTTTCTATGTCATCCCTGGCTTCCAGCTTTGATTTAATGTTTTGGGCTGTTGTATTCACATTAGAACCTTGTGTTCCCATCTGCTGATTCCCTATATCTGTTGCTCCTAAACGGTTTACATCGGTATTATTAGACATATTATTGAAGTTATCGTTCATTCGATTGTTGCCTATACCTCGGTTATTGGTATTATAGTTGTTATTATTGTCTACCATTCTTCTAAAGTCATTTGTGCCGGTATTATCGCTTATTCTTGTTGTACCAGGCATGTTATAATTCTCATTATCTTGAGTGGTATTCGTGTTGTTCGGACCGGGCGTTGCATTTGGATTTCCCGGTTGATTTTGGGCTGGCGTGCAGCCTACCAACGATATTATCGTTACAAGGATAAAAATGGTAACCCAACGGCAAATGATTTGTTTTTTCACAATCAACACCTCCTTCTTATATTGTCTTCAAAATAACGCTTTTTAGTATATATTTTTTTACCAAAAACACTAATAAATATGAACAATAATAATTTGCGGATGATCAAATAATAAATGTAAATGGAGTAGGAAAGGAATGATTAATGAAATGAACAATAACAGGAAACACTATAGAGTTTATGCGAGGAAAAACAATAAAAATCATAAAAATTTTTCAAAATATATGAGGGATACGAACAACAATAAATTAATATGCGGAATAATTGGACTGGCTTTTCTCAAGGGACTTTTTTGGGGATATGTGTTAAAAGGCTTTTGTAAGAGAGAATAAAATGGATACATGTTCATATATTCCTAAATCTATATATGAACATGCATCCATTCTGTTGTAGGGGCGACCTGTGGTCGCCCGCAGAAAATATTGGCAACTTAAGTTGACACCATTGGACCACAGGCTGCTCTTACAACACCTTCCCTCTATCCATATTTTGCTCTTGTAAATATTCTATACGAGGTAAAAGATTCATCTTTTTTATTAATGAATGATAATCCTCTACCGATAATTCTTCCGGCCGTCTACCGGAGGCGGCAATTAATACCGCCTCCATAACATTGGTTCCGAAAGACCTTCCTTTAAGTTCCGGAGTGGAAGTTACCAATAAACTTACTCCTCGTTTTTTTAAAAGAGCCACATCATGACTTGTAACCGTATTAGTAATAATAATTTTATTCTTAAGAGATTCGGGTAAATATTTTTTTATATATAAAAAGTCACCGGCAATAATATCCGCTTCATCATAATATTTTGTAAATTTATGTTGTTTGGAATTTATATCTTTATCCTGCATCTTTCCCACAGGATACAACAACTCATAAGGTAATCTGGCAACAACCGGTAACAAAACACGTACAACGCGTTTAAACATTTGTATGCTTTTGATAGGTACAGGAATACCAAGGGCAAACATTAAATCGCCCAACACAATATTTGCACCGAAATGAACAAAAGCTTCTGCCATTTTAAATCGGTCTATAGCACACACAATAAGAACATTTTTATTTTTAAAATTGATTATTTTTTGATCATTTAAATATTCAATAATGCTTTTTTCTAAAGTATTTTTTAATCCTGTACCGTCAACAATGGGCGTTTTTCGTGCCGCCTCTACAATCGGAATGGCTTCTTTAATCATAAACTTTTTATCGGCGCCGGAAAGATATAAATCAATACCGCCTATACCAAAAGCATCAACCTTACCATCTAATTCTTTTATCAAGTCAATGGCTTTCGATATACTTCCATCGGTACCAATACGTCGAATATGGTACTGCTCACCTAATATTTGCGTGGTAACCTCATGGTCTCGGGTGGAAGACCCAATACTTACACCGACAATCGTCTTCAAACTGCAGCCTCCTTAATGAATAACTATATCTCCATAATCACCGGAAGAATCATAGGCTTTCTTTTAGTCTTTTCATATAAAAATTCACTTAAACTGTTTTTCACATTGGATTTAATAGTCGACCAATCTGTTATCTTATTCTCCTCACACTTTACAAGTACGGCTTTCACCACTCCTTTGACCTCTTCCATCAAATCTTCCGACTCTCGGACATATACAAAACCTCTTGATATAATATCAGGTCCTGCAATCACCGAACCATTATCTCCGGATATGGTAACAACAATTACTATCAGACCGTCTTGTGCAAGGTGCATACGATCACGAAGAACAATGTTTCCGACGTCTCCTACACCCAATCCGTCTACAAGAATCTTCCCGGACGGCACGGTTCCTGCAATTCTTGCACTATCTTCTGTTAACTCAAGCACTTTACCTATGCTCATTATGAAGATATTTTTTGGGTTCATACCAAGTCCTTCGGCAAGATCGGCATGTTGCTTCAAATGTCTGTATTCTCCATGAACAGGTATAAAAAACTTAGGTTTTATCAAACTGTGAATAAGCTTTAGTTCTTCTTGGCACGCATGTCCCGAAACATGAACATCGGCCAGTGATTCATAAATCACTCTGGCACCTTTCTTAAAAAGTTCATTGATAACTCTTGAAATAAGTTTTTCGTTTCCCGGAATAGGATTCGCAGAAATAATTACCATGTCACCTTTTACAATATCAACTTTTTTATGATCTGAAAATGCCATCCTGGACAAAGCAGCCATTGGCTCACCCTGACTTCCCGTTGTTACAATAACAATCTGATTACTCTTATATCGATTAATATCATCAATATCAATAAACGTTCCTTCCGGTACATGCATATACCCAAGTTCCATAGCTACATTCATAACATTGATCATGCTTCTACCTGATACGGCAACTTTTCTGCCATAACGCACGGCAGCGTTAATAATTTGCTGTATCCGGTGAATGTTGGAAGCAAAAGTTGCTACAATAATTCTGTCATTACAATTTCTAAACAATTCTTCAAATGTCTCTCCTACTGTCCGTTCAGACATTGTATAACCCGGACGTTCCACATTCGTACTGTCTGCCATTAAAGCAAGCACACCCATCTTACCCAACTGTCCCAATCTGGCAAGATCAATGATGTCGCCTTCAATAGGCGTATAATCCACCTTAAAATCTCCGGTATGAACAATAATGCCAACCGGTGTATGCAGCGCAATAGCTACCGAATCTGCAATACTATGTGTCGTTCTGATAAATTCCACTTTGAACGCACCGATTTTTACTTCCTGCCCCGGCGCCACAATATGACTTTCCATTACCGATGAAAGACCGTGTTCTTTCAGTTTGGTATCCACCAATCCCAAGGTAAGCCGAGTACCATATATAGGAACATTGATTTGTCTAAGTACATACGGAAGCGCACCGATATGATCTTCATGCCCATGCGTTAATACAATTGCCCGTATCTTTTCCTTATTCTTTAACAAATATGTAATATCAGGAATCACCAAATCAATGCCTAACATTTCATCGTCCGGAAAAGCAACCCCACAATCTAAAATAATAATATCGTTCCCATATTCGAACACGGTCATATTCTTTCCGATTTCATTTAGACCTCCTAAGGGAATAATTTTCAATTTTGACTTTCTTGCCACAAATTCTACCTCCATTTTTTTATATTCCATGGTGTGCTATAAACAAATACCGATTCAAACAACAACAAAAAAGTCTCTTTAATGAGACTTATTCCGCCCAATATGGTTCCCATTAGCCGGTGCAAAAACATATCCCAAACAACAAATATACCCGTTCATCTGATTACTCTTTTATTATAACAGCATTTTCTAATTTAATAAATACTTATTTTTCAAATATTATGATTATTACTTATTTTCTTCACTTTGTCCACCATAAAATCCGTAATGGATTCCGCAAATTCCTCCGAATATCCTTCCCCTATGATTTTACACATAGGTCTTTCCACATCGGGAAGTACCAGTACCCAACCACCGTCCTGGTAGATTTTTACACCTTCTGTCAGTTCAACTTTATTACCGCTACAATCCTCTATAATTTTCCTTATTACTTTTCCTTTGTCACTCCAAGAACACTCTACTTCTTTTTTGACCATATAAAATTTCGGAATTAAATCAACTAAAGCAGACAAAGACGTATCATCGGTTTTCATATAGTCAAGAACTCGCACCAAGCTGCCAATGGCGTCAAAGTTCAAAATAAACTGTTCATTCATCATGATATCATCCGTAATATCCGAAACCATATTATTCATCACGTCCAGGACAGACGTCTTGGTCCTTAATACCCTACCATTATATTGTTCAGCCATTTGCTCTATAACACTTGGGGCGGATATAGGCACAACAACAGTGGCATTCTGAACTTTTTTTAATGTTATAAGTGAAACCAAGGCAATATACCAATCTTCCGTAATAAGCCTTCCCTTGTCGTCAATAAGAATTAATTTTTCACCGTTGTCTTCAATAATTGCACACAAATCATAGCCTTTCTCTTTCACTTCACCGGATAAATCATGAACCTCGGATAAATTACCGATCCTTCTATTTATAATATCCACTCTACAATTTAATGCATCCATAACCGATTCCAAAACAGACCGAATCATATCCGACGATACATATGCCATGATTTTATAATCCATTTTTTTGTTTTGGCTGCCATTAATAACGGTTCTAATATAATAAGACGAATAATCGTGTATTTGTACTACTTTCTTTATCTCTCCTGCTTCACATCTGGAAAAATCTTCTCGGATAAATGCATTTTCCAGTTTTCTCTCTTGTTCTCTGCTAATATTCGCACCTTTGGAATTTAAAAAATCTATACATAATTTAGAATCATTTTCTTTAGAAACAGTGCTAATATGTATTCCACCGTTAAATCCGTAAAATCTTATGGCCGCTCTTGTAATAGGAAGAAGCTGTGAACCAAAATCAAAAATTTCTGCACCGGCTGAAAGTAAGCCTGCTATTACGGAATTTTTTAACATAACGGATGCATGTCCCGTATCACAGCTTACCGCTATTTTGGGATTGCCCTTATTCAGTGCGCCAAATGCTGCACCGATACGGGAGGCAAATTCAGGCGTGATATCCACATTAATCTCACCTGCAATGCCTCTTGCTCCAAATAAAGCTTTTGAATATTTAGAGCCCCATATCAAATTCGTATTAATTTCCGTATTGCTTTCTATCACCTTGGAAGGCCATATTTTAATACCGGGCTTTACAATGGCATTTTCTTTGATAAGGGTTTCATCGCCAATAACGGCTTGTTCAAATACCGAACTGTTATCCTTAATATTCACTTTATTGCAAACGGTACAACCTCTCAATTGGACAGACCTTCCCACATTACAATTCTTCCATAGGATGGTCCTTTTTAATGTACTGTACTCACCGATAACATTATCTTGCCCTATAATCGTCATGGGTCCTATGGCTACATTATTTTTTAACTTGGTATCTCTTCCAATGAAAACCGGCCCTGTAATTTTCACTTGTTCGCCTATTACCACCCCTTCTTCAACCCATACTTTTTCCGCAATCTGTCGTGCCGTGTGTTTGATTTTCACTTTTCCTTCCAAAATATCAAAATGACATTGCTGGTATGCTGCCAAATCTCCTATATCGCACCAATAATCATTGCTTATAAATCCATACATAGGTTTACGAGCCTCTAAGAGCATAGGAAAAAGATCTTTACTAAAATCAAACATTTCACCACGGCGGTAGTATTGGAAAATTTCCGGGCTTAAAATATAGATTCCCGTATTGACCGTATCACTAAAAACTTCACTCCAGCTTGGCTTTTCCAAAAATCTTGTAATCCTGCCATCTGCATCGGTAACAACCACCCCATATTCCAAAGGTACGTCCACCTTGGTTAAAATCAACGTTGCCATGGCGTTTTTCTCATAATGATATTGAATGGCATGACTTAAATCAATATCAGTCAATGCATCTCCGCTGATTACAACAAAAGTATCATTAAGAAATTCTTCCGCATTTTTTACACTTCCTGCCGTTCCAAGGGGCATGTCCTCAATAAAATAATGAATATTCACGCCTAAATGAGAACCATCACCGAAGTACTCCTGTATAACATGAGGCATATACTGCAAAGTTACAGCAATCTCAGTAATGCGATGTTTTTTCAACAATTCAATAATGTGATCCATTACAGGTTTATTCATGATAGGAACCATCGGTTTTGGTTGATTACATGTTAAAGGCCTAAGTCTTGTCCCCTCGCCGCCTGCCATAATAACTGCTTTCAATTCATTCACCCTTCCTGTTATGTTCATTCCTAGATAAAAAGGTCAATAGTTATTATGTGCAGTTGTTCATTTTCTATGCTGTTTAAATTGTTAGGTTTAATATAATGAATATTGTTCATATATTCCTAAATCTGTATTCTTCGAACACAGACTCATCGGCTTGTCAAATATCCATTTAGGCCGCATCAACGCAACGTCCATGTTGCGGGTGATGCTAAAAATACCGTCCGTGGTATTTTTGCCTAAATGTCTATTTGCCTTCGCCGTGATTCTGTAGCTCTCAGAATAAAAAGATTTATCCATATATGAACAGTATTCTCTAATGTAAGAACCTAAATTGATGGCATTAAAAAAACACCCACTTCGGGTGTTTTGAGTCTATCTCTTATTCACTTTCTCTACACTTTTCACAATATCCATAGAATTTCACTCTATGATCCATGACAACAAATTTGTTTTTGTTTAATATTTCTTCTTCCAAAGCCTCCAATAAGTCTTCTTCCACTTCTTCCACAGTACCGCACCGCATACAAATAAGGTGATGATGCCGATGGTCTTCTTTCTTTTTATTCAACTCATATCTACTATAGCCGTCATCAAAATCAAGCTTATAAATCATATCCAGGCGATCCAAAAGCAAAAGCGTTCTATATACTGTTGCAAGCCCTATTTCAGGACATTTTTGCTTGACGTACTCATAAATTTCTTCAGTACTTAAATGTTCTCCTTCATATTCTACCAACACATCCAACACAGCCTGTCTTTGTGTCGTCAGTTTATAGCCTTTTTCTTTTAATTGTTCTCTTAACTCGGTTCCTAAATTGGTCATCTTTTCACCTCACTTGCATGCAACCACACTGCAACGACAGATTATTACATTTTTCAACAATAATTATATACAAATTTCCACCAATCTTCAAGGAACTCTTTGAAGTATAGGTGCATATTTTGCAGTTGATGAATATTATTCTCGCAATGTTTTTTCCATAATATTCATCTATTCAATTAAATGCACCCTTGAAGTATAATATGCATTTACAGCAATAATTGTGTACAGCAGGTCATAAACAAATGATATACATTTACTTATTTGCTATCTTACATAATTGTAACAAACTACACCCCCTGCAGTTTTCACAACCTTTTGGTCTCCGGACAACGGTATTGCAACGCGGGCATCGAACTTGTTTCTCATCCAACTCATACCCACAACAACTGCATTTTACTTTCATAATGGATCATACTCCTTCCACTAAGCCACTACATGGGCCACGATTCCACCAAGTAAAAATGCTACCGTAAAACTGCTTAACCATATCAATACCGCTTCTTCTTTGGTTCTTTCCTTAAATATCACAATAACCGACGCAATACACGGTACAAAAAGAGTAATGGTAACTAACGCGGTTAATGTTTGAACCGGTGTCATAGTTAAGCTACTTAAACCGGCTGCACCAAAGTCTCTTCTTACAATTCCCATAATCAAAGCGGTTGCCGCTTCCTTAGGAAGCTTAAGCCAACCTACTGTGAGAGGAGCAATAGCTACTTGGATCCAATCCAAAAAACCTGTATACTGCATTAACGTAATCAACACCGCTCCAAGTGCAAATAAGGGTGTGGCTTCCACAATAAACGTTTTGGATTTTGCAAAGGTCTTCTTCATGACATTAATGGCTCTCGGAATCCTTACCGGCGGAAGGTCTATAAGAAGATCGGTGGATTGACCGGGCATGACTTTATTAAGCAATACGCCGGTTAATACAAACACTCCGACGATAACCAAGGTATAAATCATAATATATTTCAATCCCAAAGATAATAGTAATCCCATAATAACGCCTAACTGAGCGGAACATGGTATCGTCAGTCCTAACAGCACCGTTGCAATGATTCTTTCTCTTTTGGAACCAAGAAGGCGTGTGGTGATGGTTGCCATGGTGATACAGCCAAAACCTAGAATAATAGGAATAATGGCTCTTCCATTCAACCCCAGTTTTGTCATAAACCTATCTACCAATGCAGCAATCCGCGGTAAATAACCTGAATCCTCCAAGATGGATAATAACAAATAAAAGCCCACTACCAACGGCAATAATAACCCAAAGACGTACACCGGTGTCATGGTAAGCAAGCCAAACTCGCCGATAAGCAACTTTCCAATGAAAGACTGCTCCGAAATAAATCTACTGACCAACGAAACAATAAACGGCTCATAAATGCCCTGCATAATGGTTTCTTCCGTAATTCCCACAACCGTTTGCGCAATAAAAACACCGATGAATTTGAACATAATCCATAAAGTAACCAAAAACAACGGTATGCCTGTTACAGGTTTTAACAGATACATTCCCAGTTTTGTACTGAAACTTGCTCCTTTGGTTGTTTCAGTAACCACGTTTTCAATAATAAAATCCACGCGCTGTCTTCTTTTCCTATATACTTCTTCCCTAAGCCCTGTTGACTTCAGGCCGTTCCTTTGAATCACATTGGGGTCATCTTCAATAACCAGTAAGGTCTCCGCTTCAAAAGCCGTCCGTCCTTTATACATATCCAGCAACTTGTCAATTCCTTTAGTTTTAACACCTTCGTTTGCAAAAAACAGGGATTTTTTCACATCCTCAATTCCCTGATGTTTGGTAGCAATCGTAGGAACCACAGGAACCCCAAGCATTTGACTCAATTTATTAATGTCAATCACAATTCCGTTTTTCTCGGCCTCGTCCATCATATTTAATGCTACAACAACTTTCTTTCCCATATCAATTAACTGCTGTGTCAAGAATAGATCCCTTGACAAATGTACGGCATCCACTACGTTCAATACAATATCTGCTTCAATAATAACGTCCCTTGCTACTCTTTCTTCATCATTAAAAGACGAAACACCATAAACCCCAGGTGTATCAATCACGACAAAATCATTATATTCCCCTGAGCTAATATCTACCGTTGTACCCGGAAAATTAGAGACATCAACATAGAGACCTGTAAACGAGTTAAAAAATACAGACTTTCCTACATTGGGATTTCCAACTAAAACCAGCTTCTTCTTGGTAGGATCAATATTCTTTATGGCAATATTACTACAACCGTTACTCACGATAATCTCCACCTCACTATTTCTCTAAAATGTTAATAGCTATACTTTCTGCCAGTCTCCTGCCGACAGCTACTTCCTGATTTCTATTTTGAAGGATAACAGGACCGGCAGGTAATTTTTCCGAACAAATTATCTTGGAACCTTCAAATATTCCAAGTCGAATTGCCTGTGCCCTTATATTTGCATCCGGAATGGAAACCACTTCAATAATATCTCCACGACTCGCCTGAGCCAGCGTCATATAAATGCCTCCTACAGTTTAATCTTGATATTGAAAATCATTCTCATTTCAAAATTAAAAATTTTTGATAGTTTTTTCACAACTTATTATAGTCTAATTGAGAATCATTGTCAATTAGATTGCAATAAAAAAGGTGCATATTTTTTTCAGTTGATGAATATTATTCTCGCAATATTTTTTCCATAATATTCATCAACTAAATTAAATGCACCTAAATTAAAATGAAAACCTTACTTATCTGCTGCCTATTTATTTTACTCGCATGGCAGTTAGCGAGGATCGGACTCAATCATCTGCCTGTTCCATTACTTTAAGCGGTCTCATCATGTCATGATCTTCATGTTCTAAAATATGACAATGCCATACATAATCTCCCACGTGTTCTTTAAAATGTATGGCAATGCTGGTAACCTCACCGGGTGTTGTCCGTACAACGTCTTTAAGTCCTCTTTCAAAATCCAAAGGCGGAGTTAAACTTTCCGGAACAAATTTGTAATTTCCGTTTTCATCAAAATCATCGTCAGTAAACGGCTTTCTTCCTATGATTTCGAAGTTCACCAAGTGAATATGAATGGGATGAGGAAAATTAAAATGATTGACCAAATGCCATACTTCTATGCTATCAAGCTGTACTTTTTCGGTTACCGGTTCATGCCACATTCTACCATTCAGCAAGTGCATAACTCTGCCAAAGGAATCCTGGGTTTGATCCAAGTGTAACGTTCTCTCCTTACGTGCTAACGAATAATCTACTGAATGATATGGCAATAAATCTTCCGGAACAACGCTTGTATCAGGAGATCTTAACGGCAGCACCACTCTGAATTTCATAATAACGCCGGTATGCTCATCCGGTTGCGGTGTACCCCTCTCTCCGTTTATCAAAAGGATTTCCTGATCTTTGTACTGTGAGAAATCGATGATTACATCAATCCTTTCCGCCGGTTCCAAAATAAAGGAGTCAATCTCAACAGGATTACGTAAAAACCCTGAATCCGTACCTATTTGATGAAACGTTCCGCCATTGCTTAGTCGAATATCATATGACCTGAGGTTTGATCCGTTCAATATTCTGAATCTATACTTTCGTGGTTCAACATTAAGATAAGGCCAGAGCTTACCATTGACCGCTATGGTATTGCCGAAAAAAAATGACGGTGTTGACGGAATAGGCTTTTCCACAGGCGGCGTCGAATTATCCGGATAAAATAACGAACCGTTTTCATTAAAAGATTTATCTTGTATCAGTATGGGGATTTCATACCTTCCTTTCGGCAAATTGAGTCTTTCTTCCAACTTGTCTCGAATAAGATAAAACCCTGCCAGTCCCGCATACACATTTAATCTTGTAATTCCTATGGCATGGTCATGATACCATAAAGTAGCTCCATGTTGATGATTTGTATACTCATAAACTTCTCTTGTAAACTTGGGACCCACAGTTGCATAATTTTTGGTAAACCAAGCTTCCGGATGACCGTCACTATGATCTGCCACATTGGCACCATGCAAATGAACAACGGTTCTCACGTCAGGCGTATCCATCGTACCATGCAACGTGTGATCCACCGGAAAAAGATGTTTGTCCGGAAGATTGTTTTCCCATCGAATCGCAACGGTATTATCCTTCTTTGCTTCAATAGTAGGCCCGGGATACGTTCCGTTATATCCCCAAACCTTAGTCCACGGAAACATTTTATGAAACCTATGCATGGACTCTTTCATGACAATACGATAAAAATCTTTCTTATAGTTTTTATAATTATAGGAGTAATCTGCTCTTGCAACCTCCGGAACAGGAAGCGAATCAACAAATTTGGGAAACGTTGAAGGGTCAGCCGGATTCACCTTATTAATAAAATCTTGCCCCCTATATTCATTCATTTTAATACACCCTTTCGCAATAAATAATTTCTAGTATATACTATGATTCAAATACAATTTGGTGTATTTGGGGTGTATTTTTGTTATCTTGAATTTATTAAAAACATTTGCTATAATGGAAATTGTTTAACATAAACTATTTAGGAATAGGTTTACAATGGCTGCTATGTCATTTAATAAACAATTTAAGGAGGAGATTGTATGGACATTCGTTATTCCACAAACCCAAAAGATTTTCGCCGTTATACAACGGAAGAAATAAGAAAGGAATTTCTTATCGAAAACTTGTATGTACCTGATCAAGTGATTGCTGTTTACAGCCATGTGGACAGAATGGTTGCCCTCGGATGCATGCCGGTTTCTGAAAAGGTTTCCATCGACAAGGGAATGGATGTTTGGAAAAACTTCGGTACCCAATATTTTTTGGAAAGACGTGAAATCGGTATTTTCAATATCGGCGGAGAAGGTATTATCACTGCAGACGGTGTAGAATACAAACTTGGTTATAAAGACTGTCTTTACATAACGCAAGGAACCAAAGAAGTATATTTTGAAAGCAAAGACCCTTCAAAACCTGCTAAATTTTATATGGTTTCCGCACCTGCACACTGTGCCTACGAAACCAAGTTAATTACCATCCAAGAAGCTGCAAAAAGACCTTTAGGCTCCATGGAAACCAGCAATAAACGCACCATTTATCAGTTTATCCATCCGGATGTACTTAAAACATGCCAGCTTTCTATGGGGATGACCGTACTTGAGCCCGGCAGTGTATGGAACACCATGCCTGCACACACTCATGAACGTCGTATGGAGATATACACCTATTTTGAAATTCCTGAAGGAAACGTTGTTTTCCATATGATGGGTGAAGGAAATGAAACCCGCCATATCGTTATGCAAAATGAACAAGCCGTCATCAGTCCGTCTTGGAGTATCCACTCCGGTGTAGGTACCAGCAACTATACTTTCATCTGGGCAATGGGCGGAGAAAACCAAGCATTTGACGATATGGACACAATTCCTATACCAGAATTAAAGTAGGAACATAAAATTATTATCGTTTAAGGGGGTACAATGAATATGACTACAGATATTTTAAAAAGTTTTTCATTAGAAGGTAAAATCGCATTGGTTACCGGTGCGTCTTACGGTATCGGTTTTGCAATTGCAAAAGCGCTTGCCGGCGCAGGCGCTACCATTGTATTTAATGATATTAATCAGGAACTTGTTGATAAAGGTCTTGCAGCATACAAAAAAGAAGGCATCCAAGCCCATGGGTATGTTTGTGACGTAACCAACGAACCTCAAGTACAAGAAATGGTTGCCCAAATTGAGAAAGAAGTAGGAATCATTGATATATTGGTTAACAATGCAGGTATTATCAAAAGAATTCCTATGCTTGAAATGACTGCTGAAGAATTCAGGCAAGTTATTGATGTGGATTTAAACGGACCCTTTATTGTTTCCAAAGCGGTTATTCCGGGCATGATTAAAAAAGGCCATGGAAAAATTATTAACATTTGTAGTATGATGAGTGAATTAGGTCGTGAAACGGTTGCTGCCTATGCAGCTGCAAAAGGCGGCTTAAAAATGCTTACTAAGAACATCGCTTCGGAATACGGCCAATACAACATACAATGTAACGGTATCGGACCGGGTTATATTGAAACACCGCAAACAGCTCCACTTCGTGTTGAAGGGCATCCGTTCAACAATTTTATTATTAGTAAAACCCCTGCCGGCCGTTGGGGGAAAACCGAAGATTTAATGGGCCCTGCCGTATTTTTGGCAAGTGATGCAAGCAACTTTGTAAACGGCCATATCTTATATGTAGACGGCGGTATTCTGGCTTACATCGGTAAACAACCTTAAGACTTGAAAGAAGGGCTAAAGGAATGACACAATTATCATTAAGAATTGAAAATGCCAACGGAGTTGTTTTAGCAGAAAAGTCAAATGCAAACTATGTAAATTTAGTTTACAAGGAAGAATATAAGCCGGGGGATCGTATCATTCTTTCAGTTTCCAAAGCAGATACTTACTTGGTTATCCAACTGGATGATGTAATGAATCCGTCATTCGTATACATGAAAGAACCTTCATATACCTTTGTCATTCCATTTGGGGAAAAACGTGCTTCGTATAATCCCAAAACGTTTACAGGAAACATTCATCTTTTAAAAGCAAGGCTGGCAACTGAAGCTGAAATTAAAACCTATAAAAATCTGGCACTCAATGAATACGATTGCCACGAAAACACAAGTTGTTATCCCCATGCGTTTGCCAATGTGGAAACCCGTGGTGAATCGGTATTTGCAGCCCGCAATGCTATTAACGGCAATACGGAAAACCATTCTCACGGTGCTTGGCCGTATGAATCCTGGGGAATTAATCAAAATCCCAATGCTGAATTGACCGTCGATTTTGGTCGCCTTGTAGAAATTGATAAAATTGTTCTGTATACCCGGGCAGACTTTCCTCATGACAATTGGTGGAAAAGTGCAACATTCGAATTTTCAGACGGAACTTCCCATACAGTAGCCATGGAAAAATCGGATCAACCGCATGTGTTTACAATCAATAAAAGGCAAGTTACATGGGTTAAGCTTTGCAAACTGATTAAGGACGAAACAGATCCTTCACCATATCCTGCTTTAACTCAAATTGAAATATATGGATATGAAGTTAACCCATAATTAAATAAAGATAAAAAAGGCTTCTGAAACAACATTTTCTGAAACAACATTTAATGAAGCCTTTTTTATAACGAATAGGAAAGTTCTACTTTTTGATTTTTTAATTTAAGAGAACTTTCCGTCAATGAGTTTCAAGAAGAGCTACCTTATAACACTTCGTTAGGAGCTCTTCTTATATTGAGTGAACAAAAGTTTTCGTGCTTTTCATATGATCTTCCTTACAATTTCCCTTGCCAGCATCAACGGAATTCATATTTTCTATTTCCGTACGATTTCCCAATATATACACTACTAACAATCCCGTAAAAAAATTCAAATAATTACTTGACCACATCATCATTATACTATACAATTTATCAGAAAGATATCTACAAGAGGGGACATTCTTATGAAAAATATCATACCTCGTATAGCAGCCGTACATGATTTATCCGGTGTGGGACGGTGTTCCTTGACAGTGGTTATCCCTATTCTGTCCGTAATGGGAATGCAGGTATGTCCACTTCCCACCGCCATTCTCTCTACACAAACAGGGGTCTTTACAGGATATGAATTTATTGATATGACCAAACATATGCCAAGATTTGTAAATCACTGGAAAAGTTTAGACTTAACCTTTGACTGCATATACAGCGGTTTTTTAGGCTCGGAAAAACAAATATCAATCGTCGCTGATTTTATTGAATCCTTCCGTACGGAAAATCAGCTAATTGTTGTTGATCCGGTGTTAGGGGACAACGGAAAACTTTATGAAACTTTCAAAGAAGAAATGGTAATAAAAATGCGGGAATTGATACGACTGGCCGACGTAATCACCCCTAACCTGACCGAAGCCGCTTTTTTACTGGGTAAGTCTTGTCCTAACACCATTGAAACATCTGAAATTAAAGCGTGGCTTCTTGAACTTTCGGCGAAAGGGCCCAAAACCGTTATCATAACAAGTGTACCGGATTGGGATAACCCACATCATACGTCGGTTGTAGCTTATGATGCACTACTGAATCGTTTTTGGAAAGTCACCTGTGACTTTATTCCCACCAGTTACCCCGGAACAGGGGATGTATTTACCAGCGTACTGACAGGTAGTATATTGCAGGGTGACAGCCTTCCTATTGCCATTGAAAGAGCGGTACAATTTGTTTCCATGGCTATACGTACTACCTTCGGCTATCAAGCACCTCCGAGAGAAGGTGTTTTGATTGAGAAAATCCTTCATAATTTGAGGGTTCCCGTCACTTCAAGCAATTATGAAATATTGTAAATAGGGGGGATATGATGAAACGAGAAAGCATTAAAAAACTAACCTATGGAGGTTTAATGACCGCATTGGTGTTTATAGCAACCGGTATCATTCCCAGTATTCCCGTTCCCGGAACAACAGGCGGTTACATTCATATTGGGGATAGTATGATCTATGTTGCTTCCATATTGCTAGGCTGGAAATACGGTGCAATTGCAGGCGGACTTGGTTCTGCCCTGGCAGATATAGCAAAAGGATATGCTTATTGGGCTTTGCCTACGTTAATTATTAAAAGTATCATGGGGATTATTGCAGGATTGCTGCCTTATAAATTAAATAAAAAGAGTGAAAATAACAAACCGATTCATTTCTCAAGCATTATAGGCATCACTATCAGCGGAATATGGATGATTATCGGTTATTACATTGCAGAATGTATCATGGTGGGTAACTTTATAGCGCCTATAGCAAGCATTCCTTACAGCTTGCTGCAATTTATCGGCGGAATTATTATTGCAATCATTGTACTCATTCCTATGAAAAATATCCAATTTTAGCTATTTAGCTAAGTCCATTGGGGACATTTGATTCAGTTGACGAGAATAGCATACCGACACTTATAGATGAAGTACTGTCCCCCTTCCACAAGAAGCAAGGATATGTTAAAAAAGACTGGATTTATATGAACAACGCGGCGTAAAAGAATATTAGTCCTCTTATTTTGACGGATTAAAAGTGAATTTAGAAGATATTTTCAGTTAAATAAGAAAGTAGAGATAAAATGAGCAATGAATATTTGAAAGGCGTGAACGATGCAATTCCTATTATTTTAGGATATTTGCCCATCGGCTTTGCTTTTGGCGTACTTGCAACAGAACAAGGCCTAACGGTGAAGGATATATTATTGATGTCACTATTTGTTTATGCCGGTTCCGCACAGTTCATCGCATCAGCAATGTTTTCTTCAGGTGCCGCTGTGTGGTCTACCATAGCGACTACTTTTCTTGTGAATTTACGTCATCTTTTAATGAGTGCGTCATTGGCACCTTATGTAAAACACATTAAATCCTATCTGCTGGCCTTCATATCTTACGGAATTACGGATGAAACTTTTGCAGTCAGCAGTACTGCCGTAGGACAACAAACCGTTTCAGCAAAATACTTTGCAGGACTTCACATTACTTCTCAAGGTAGTTGGATTGTAAGTACCGTCCTTGGCGGAATACTTGGAAATCTTATACCCAACCCTGCACAATGGGGCATTGACTTTGCCCTGTCGGCCATGTTTATTGGACTTCTACTTATGCAGATAAAAGCAAAAAAAGACATTGTGGTGGCTTTCTGTGCAGCTGGATTGTCACTAATAACAGCATTGTCTGTTAAAGGAAATTGGAATGTAATGATAGCCGCAATATTGGCAGCAGCAATAGGAGTGATGACAGAACAATGGAGCAAAAAGTTCTCCTCATGATTATAGGAATGAGCATAGTAACCTATTTACCAAGAATGATTCCACTTGTAATATTATCAAAATTCAATATACCACCTTTATGGATGAAATGGCTGAATTATATTCCAGTTGCCGTGTTATCTGCTTTGCTTGCCCCTATATTACTGATTTCAGACGGCAAACTTGCATTAAGTTTAGATAACAAGCCTCTCCTGGCATCTATTCCATGTTTTTTAGTTGCGGCTAAAACGAAAAATTTGTTTTTAACTGTTTTAGTTGGTATTGTAAGTATGTTTTTACTAAAATTAATGTAAAGTAATTTACAGGCGAATATTGTAAATGTCGTAAATTTAACAGATCGTATGATGGATATCGTTCGTATATGAATAAATCATTATTGCTGTAGGGGCGACCTGTGGTCGCCCGCAGAATCATGGCTCATTCTTCTTCGTCTTCTGCAGCTATTTGATTCCCACATTTTGAACAAAAAGATGCATCCGCTTCATTTTCCTTGTTACAATTGGGACATATCTTTATATTTTTTAATTCCTGAAGCTTTTTCTTCAATTCTGCAATTTCCTCCGACTTTTTATCGATTTCTTCACATTTTGCAGTGATTTCTTCGGAAAATACATCCCCTTCCGTATACGCGTCATAAATCATCTTGCCAATATCCTTAAGCATTTTATCAATTTGGCCTTGAAGATCTCCGATTGTAAAATTCAGTTTTGTAATTTCAACGATTTCATTGGACTTTTTAATGGCGCTTTTGGCTGTTTCCGCCACTTTGTTTTTAATGTCATAAAATATTTTTTCCATGTTGACATTTCCCCCTTGTCATTTTTAAATGAATTTTTTAAGTCTATATTTTTTATATTTTTACATAAATTAAATTAAGTATCCTCTTCACTAGCTACCTCACTTTTTTCTTCATGAACAAAATAATGAACGGGTGCAGTAAGCGTTGCAAGCACTTCTTCGGGCTCCGTTAACAAGGTTAATTCTTCTGCAATTTCGATATCTTGCACTTTAACACTTTGCCCGATGGATAGTCCTTTTAAACTAACAGTTATCTGCTTTGGTATTTTGTCTGCCGCACACTCCACTTCAACTTCCTGTCTCTGTCTTTGTACAATTCCTCCTATGCGCTCTACATCACTGATACCTATAAATTTAATTGGAACATGTGCTCGTACCTTAGTATTTTCGTCCACAGGCTTAAAATCAATATGAATGATTTGACGATTAACAGGGTCATGTTGTACTTCTTTAATCACTGACTGAACCGTTTCATTGTTAAATTGCAAACGAACCAATGCATTAATCCCATAATGAGCAATAATATTATCCAGTTCCTTTCGATCAACTCCTATTAACTTATTTTGATTCGGATCATAGAGTACCCCCGGAACTTTACCCATTTTTCTAACACGTTTCGCGCTCTTTTTACCGAAAACTGTTCTGTCTTCCGCATTTAAAACCGGTATCTCCACAGGAATTCCTCCTCAATTTATTATTCTTTATTTGAGGAGTATTCCCAATGTTAAATATTTTAAACTATGAAATGATTTTTTTACACATTTGTAAAATTTATAATTTCATTAATAATTTTTGTGCGGTTTTTAGTTGTTACTTCCATAATATCATCATCTTCTATTTGCATCCATACCGATATATCATAATCATTATAATTGTCCATTGCAATATCAATAATATCACATGCGTCCAAAGCATTTCGAAAAACATAAATCCATTCAATAACATCATCATCAATGTCTGATTCTTTTTTATAGCAACAATGGAAAAACTTTTTAAGCTCCCCTTGCTGTTTTGCCATTAAACTTACTTTAACACTCATAAATTGGCTCCCTTCCATATTTTTCACTTTTCTACTCCTGATTGGATGCAAAATTAAGGTGTAATACATTCAAAAAGGCACATAATATATAATTCTCCACTCATTATAAAATTCCTTTATGTAATTTTTTCATGTACCGAATGGATTACACTTGTAACGGTTAGACTATATTTATCAAAAATCAGTAAATATTTTGACTACTCTTGTGCATTCTATATATGAGGTGATAAAATTGAAACATAAACACTTACAAAAAATGCTCACGATTATACTGACATTTTCCCTATGCGTTTACCTTTTCTGTTCATGTTCTAAAAAAGAAGAGAAGTCTCCGTCCAAACAATCTGAAAATACAGAAAAAAAACAACCTGAGGCACTGAACAAATTAGAAAAATCCGTCCAGGATATCATTAATGAACTGGATAAAAAGGAAGAAGAAGAAACGCAGGAATCTGAAACAAAAATGGAATCTACTACCGAAACAAAAAGTGAACAAAGTGCAGAAAAAGAACAAACTGAAACCAAGCAAGAAACCAAACAAGAAATCACCAAAGAATCGACAGAAGATAAGAAGTGGAAAGCCGTCACAAAAAAAGTAGAAGAAATCCACAAAAAATGGAACGAACTTCAGCCTGATTTGGTTACAGCAGGTACGCCAAAACAATCCATAGATGAATTTAGTAATACTTTAAATTCCCTTACGGTATTTATTGAATCAAAAGACATGCAAAACACCCTTTTTTCTTCCAATGAACTATACCGCATTCTTGCAGACTTTCATGAACAATTTAAGGGAAAAATACCACCGGATGTAAAACGAATGAGCTATTTTATCAGGGATGCAAAATATAACGGAATGAGTGGCAAATGGGAAAAAGCAAAATCAAGTGTAAATAATTTAAAATCCCATTGGGAAATTATACGACCTCAGACAAAACAAGAACAGGAATCCATTACAGCACAAACAGAATTTTCCGTCTCTGAATTAGAAAAGGTTTTGGAACAAGCCAACGTCAATCTCGTAAAGTTGAAAAGCGATATTGCTTTGGAGAATGTAAAAAAATTAGAAGAGTCTTTTGAAAAAATGGAAGAGAAATGAAAATAATAGCTGATGAATATTATTCCAAAAACCAAAGCTACAAGGCTAAGAGTCTGTAAACTTGTTCCGGGCCACATCAAACTCGCTACCGCTCAAACAGGTGATGTGCTGTTCCTCCACTGCGTTAACAGGCTCTAAGCCTTTTTCGCAATGTTTTTTCCATAATATTCATCAGTTTCATTAAATACACCTTTTAGGCCACATCAACGCAACGTCATAACAATTTATCCATATATGAATCCGTATCCAGTGTAGGGGCGCTTCAAGAATCGCCCGTAAGATGGGTAAATATTATTTCTTGTGCGACAACCCCTACAGATGCAACACATGCATTAATCAAGACAACTACAAACAAGCTCTTACGTATCATATTCAATTCCAAAATGCTCGTATGCCGGTTTTGTTACTACACGGCCTCGAGGAGTCCTGCTCAAAAATCCTAACTGCAGTAAATAAGGTTCGTATACATCTTCTATGGTGTTACTTTCTTCTCCGATGGACGCAGCAATAGTTTCAAGCCCTACCGGGCCGCCGTTAAAATTTTTAATAATGGACAGGATCATTCTTCTGTCTATAGAATCCAAACCTATTTCGTCAATTTCAAGCATACGTAATGCCTTATCCGCTACATCTTTCGTAATCACACCGTTTGCTCTTACTTGTGCAAAATCTCGAACCCTTTTTAGTAATCGATTGGCAATCCTCGGTGTTCCTCTGGAGCGTTTTGCAATTTCTTCCGCTCCTTCTGAGTCAATTTGAATGCCAAGAATATTGGCAGACCGGATGACGATCTTAGTAAGTTCCTGATGAGTATATAATTCCAATCGGCTTATTACTCCAAACCGGTCTCTTAACGGTGAAGTCAACAATCCTGCACGGGTAGTTGCACCTATTAAAGTAAACTTAGGCAAATCAAGACGGATTGAACGCGCGCTGGGTCCTTTCCCAATAATAATATCCAATGCAAAATCTTCCATGGCCGGATAAAGAATTTCCTCCACATTTCTACTAAGACGGTGTATCTCATCAATAAACAAAATATCATGCTGCCCCAGATTCGTTAAAATAGCCGCAAGGTCTCCCGGTTTTTCTATAGCCGGTCCTGATGTAATACGTATACCTACCCCCATTTCATTTGCAATGATATTGGCAAGTGTTGTTTTGCCGAGCCCCGGCGGTCCATACAGTAGTACATGATCAAGAGCTTCTTTTCTTTGTTTTGCAGCTTCTATAAAAACCATAAGGTTTTCTTTTGCTTTATCCTGCCCTATATATTCACTTAAACTTTTCGGACGAAGAGTAGTTTCTATTTCCATATCTTCACTCATTAATTCCGTCGTCATTATTCTCTTTTGAAAATCCATCGGTTCATTTATCTCCTTTCTTTGGTTTAAACCATTACAACGAAAATTATAAAATTTTTGTCGTTCATAGTGTTACTGTTACTTACGGACGACCGCTGTCCTTACCGTTTCATTAATTGCTTCAATGCTTTCTTTATCACTTCTTCTACTTCATTACTTTCACTGCTTACTGCTTTTACAGCGGCAGTAGCTTCTGCCAGTGAATATCCCAACACCACCAATGCATTGACGGCTTCAGAAGAACAATCTTCCATACTATCCACTGGAGCATTAATCTGCTCTTCTATAAATTCTTCTGATTTAATCTTATCTTTTAACTCCAACATAATCCTTTGAGCAGTTTTTTTTCCGATTCCGGGTATCTGGGTAATGGTTTTGACATCGGAAGTAACAACAGCCAAAGCAAATTTTGACGGTGATATGGTGGACAACACAGCCAGTGCCGCTTTTGGACCAATACCAGACACGGATATAAGAAGTTCAAACATGGACAATTCTTCCTTCGTTAAAAAGCCATATAAATCCATGATATCTTCCCTTATATATAAATACGTATGAACCTTTATTTCCTGATGCAACTGCGATAATCGTTCAATGGTGGAAGCCGAGGTATAAATCTTATATCCGATACCGTGCACATCAATAATGATATAATTATCATCAATGTGTTCTAAAATTCCTTTTAAATATGCAAACATGATACCAAACTCCTCTATTAAAATGTATTATTAATATTACATAGAATAGATACGGTTCATATATTCCGAAAACAGTGTCAATTGTAGAAACACCATATATGGTGTCCGAAAACAGTACATTCCTATATACGGACGCCATGTATGGCGTCCCTACAATAGCCCCACTATACCCATCATTTCATACACTATGTTCATTCATTGCAAGTACGACGCCACCCATTACATCTGCAAAAATAAATGTTATAAATATCTTAGCCTGTTATTCATATTTGCTGAATGGGCGTGACATATGGCTACGGCTAAGGCGTCAGCAACATCATCAGGTTTTGGTATGGCACTTAAACCTAATATGACCCTCACCATCTGCTGAACTTGCTGTTTATCCGCTCTTCCATAACCTACCACTGCCTGCTTTACCTGAAGTGGCGTATATTCATTTACTTCCAGTCCTGCATTTGCTGCTGCAAGAATTACAACACCTCTTCCATGCCCTACATTGATTGCCGTTTTTACGTTAGTATTAAAAAACAATTCTTCCACTGCTATCGCATCAGGTTTATAAATATGAATTAATTCCGTCACTTGTTCATAAATTTCTTTTAATCGTTCAGCAAGGCTTAATGAAGCCGCTGTAGTGATTGCTCCATAATGAATGACATGAAATTTATTTCCTCGATACTCTATAATGCCGTAACCTACAATTCCAATTCCCGGATCAATACCTAATATAACCATCGAACAACTCCAATCATTTTATATTTATTCATATATTTGTATAAATAAACAATTCAATTTGAATTCATTATTCTATAATAGCAAAAATACAATTAATTATGTACAGAATTTCTTGTTGCATCCCCATAAATTTTATAAAATTACATATTGCATACTTATGCATAATAATATATAATATATACAAAAAAAATAAGTTACAAATATATTTTAACATATTAAGGAGGATTTTGCACATGAGTAATAAAGAAAAAGTTGTACTTGCCTATTCGGGAGGCTTGGATACTTCCATTATCATACCTTGGCTGAAAGAAAACTATGACTATGAAGTTATTGCAGTATCCGCTAATGTAGGGCAAGGGGAAGAACTTGAACCTTTAAGAGAAAAAGCGTTAAAAAGCGGGGCAAGTAAAATATACATTGAAGATTTAAGAGAAGAATTTGTAACAGATTTTATCTTCCCAACTCTTAAAGCACACGCAGTATATGAAGGCAAATATCTGTTAGGAACGTCTTTTGCAAGACCTTGCATTGCAAAAAGATTGGTTGAAATTGCTGAAAAAGAAGGGGCTGTTGCTATTTGCCACGGCGCTACCGGTAAAGGAAATGACCAGGTACGCTTTGAACTTACCATAAAAGCACTAGCGCCACACATGAAAATCATTGCTCCGTGGAGAATATGGGATATTAAATCCAGGGAAGATGCCATTGATTATGCACAAGCAAGGAACATTCCCGTACCTGTGACCAAAAAAGATAACTACAGTATGGACAGAAATCTTTGGCATTTAAGTCATGAAGGTATGGACCTTGAAGACCCCTGGAATGAACCACAATATGAAAAACTGCTGAAATTAATGGTACCACCTGAAAAAGCTCCCGATGAGCCTACTTATGTAGAAATTGATTTCGAACAAGGTATACCAAAAAGAATTAACGGAAAAGAATATAAGCCTGTGGAATTAATTGAAGAATTAAATAAGATAGGCGGCGCTAACGGTATCGGCATTGCCGACATGGTAGAAAACAGGCTTGTAGGTATGAAATCCAGAGGTGTTTATGAAACCCCGGGAGGAACCATCCTTTATGCAGCACATAAAGAACTGGAATCTATAACCCTCGACAGGCAAACCATGCATTTTAAGGAGATGGTTGCTATTAAATTTGCAGAACTGGTTTATGATGGCAATTGGTATACACCTCTAAGAGAAGCTTTATCTGCTTTCGTCGACAGTACACAAAAAACCGTTACCGGTACCGTAAGACTTAAACTATATAAAGGAAGCTGTATGCCTGCAGGAGTAAAATCTCCTTATTCACTATACAATGAAGAAATTGCTACTTTCGGCAGAGATGAAGTCTACAATCAAAAAGACGCCGAAGGATTTATCAACCTATTCGGTTTGCCGTTAAAGGTTAGGGCGCTTATGATGGAAAAACTAAACAAAGGATGATTGTTATGAAATTATGGGGTGGTCGTTTTCAAAAGTCAACAGACCATATGGTAGATGACTTTAACTCTTCCATTCGATTTGATCAACGCATGTACCGTCAGGACATCCAAGGCAGTATTGCCCACGCCGGTATGCTTGGAAAATGCGGGATTATCCCGGAAGAAGAGGCAAAACTGATTCAAAAGACCTTAAAAGAAATATTGGAAGACATTGAGGCCGGTAAAATTGAATTTGAAATAGATGCGGAAGATATTCACATGAATATTGAAAAGATATTGATTTCCAGAATCGGAGATGTGGGAAAAAAGCTTCATACCGGAAGAAGTCGGAATGATCAGGTGGCCCTTGATATTCGCATGTATCTTAGGGATGAAATACATTCCATAAGCAATATGCTGATTGAATTGGAAGAAGTTCTTTTGTCGTTGAGCGAGGAGCATCTTGAAACCATTATGCCAGGATACACTCATTTACAAAAGGCTCAACCTATTACTTTGGCCCATCATTTGATGGCCTACTTCCAAATGTTTTCCAGAGACCTGGAAAGACTAAAAGATTGCCTGAAGAGAACAAATATTATGCCTTTAGGCAGTGGAGCTTTAGCAGGTACCACGTATAAACTGGACAGAAAGCTGGTTGCAAGCGAGCTTTGTTTTGATGATATTACCCTGAACAGTCTTGACGGGGTAAGTGACCGCGATTTTGTAATAGAACTTGCATCATGCCTTTCCATTATTATGATGCATTTAAGCCGCTTCTGTGAAGAATTGATTTTGTGGTCATCCCACGAATTTTCTTTTGTGGAAATGGATGATGCGTATAGTACAGGCAGCAGCATTATGCCGCAAAAAAAGAATCCTGACGTAGCTGAATTAATTCGCGGAAAAACCGGAAGAGTCTATGGTTCACTGATGGGATTACTCACAACCATGAAAGGCCTTCCCTTAGCATATAACAAGGATATGCAAGAGGACAAGGAAGCCATTTTTGATGCAGTGGATACCGTTAAAATGTGTATTCCGGTTTTCACCAAGATGATTCAAACCATGAAGGTAAATAAGGACAAAATGTATCAAGGTGCTAAGGGAGGATTCACAAATGCAACGGATGTAGCCGATTACCTTGTGAAAAAAGGCCTTCCTTTCAGAGAAGCTCATGAAATAGTGGGAAAAATGGTACTGTATTGCATTCAAAACAATAAGAACCTTGAACAATTAAGTTTAGAAGAATATAAGAATTGTTCAAACTTTTTCGACCAAGACATCTATCAGGCAATCAGCCTTGAACAATGCGTAAAAGACAGAAATATTACAGGCGGGCCTGCTAAAGAATCCGTTTTACAATCCATTAAGCTGGGATATGAATTTCTTAACCGTTTAAAAGAGTCGGTGTGACAACCGGCTCTTTTAAACGGTTAAAGTTCATAATAATTTAACAATTCATACATAAAAAAAACATAATTTAATGATATAATAGATAATGTACAAAATGATTATAATTTGAGGGGGCATAACGTGAGCACCGTTCAGAAAATTATGGTTTGTGTTACCCGTCAAAAAACATGTGAACGCCTTATTCGATTAGGCAAAAAACTGGTATCTCATCCCGATGATAAGTTGTTAGTTGTGCATGTTACCAAAGAAGGTACCAATTTTCTAGGCAATCCTCATGAAGGGGAAGCATTGGAATATTTATTTCAGGTTTCAAAACAAGCCGGAGCGGATATGTCGGTTCTCCGATCAGATAATATAGTACATTCGCTGGTGGAATATGCAAAAGAAAATGAAGTATCTACCATCATCCTGGGGGAATCTCCCCAGTTACACAAGAAAGATAATATTATACGGCAACTTGAAATGCAATTGCCGGATGTAAATTTTAAGGTGGTGTAATAAACACAACGACAGGGACGTTTGAAACGTCCCTGTCGTTGCTATTTACCGTATCTGTCCATCTCCATATATAATATACTTAATTGTCGTCAATTCTTTTAATCCCATTGGGCCACGAGCATGAATCTTTTGTGTGCTGATCCCTATCTCCGCACCAAAGCCGAACTCATATCCGTCTGTAAATCTTGTGGAAGCATTCACATATACGGCGGCCGCATCCACTTCCTGCAAAAACTTTTGCGCCTTGCTATAGTTGGTTGTTACAATTGCTTCCGAATGTTTTGTTCCGTAAGTATTAATATGATTAATTGCTTCATCAATACCGTCTACTACTTTTACGGCAATGATATAATCCAAATACTCCGTTGCCCAATCTTCTTCCGTTGCAGGAATTATGTCTTTGTATATCTTTTGAACTTCTTCACAGCCACGTATTTCCACATGATGTTTTTTAAGGCTGTCTAATACTCTGGGAAGAAACTGTTCTACTATCTTTCTGTCTACCAGAAGGGTTTCTGCTGCATTACATACACCCGGTCTGCTGGTTTTTGCATTGATTACGATTTTTTCAGCCATTTCCAGATCACTTTCACCGTCCACATAAACATGGCAATTTCCTACACCGGTTTCTATGACCGGAACGGTAGAATTTTGCACGACGGTTTGAATCAAACCGGCACCACCGCGTGGAATCAATACGTCAATATATTGGTTCAGTTTCATCATTTTAACGGCTGTTTCTCTGCTCGTATCCTCAATCAATTGTATGCATCCTTCAGGTAACCCTGCACTGGTCAATGCCTCATTCATAATTTCTACAATAACTTTATTGGAATGAATTGCTTCACTTCCTCCTCGAAGAATAACGGCATTTCCGGATTTCAAACATAAAGCGGCCGCATCTACCGTTACATTAGGACGAGCCTCATAGATGATTCCAATAACACCTAAAGGCACTCGTTTTTGTCCAATCATCAAATTATTAGGGCGTTTCCACATACTGATTACTTCCCCTACCGGATCAGGAAGACTTTTGATTTGCAATACACCCTCTGCCATGGAAGCAATACGTTGCTCGGTTAACGTAAGCCTGTCTATCAAAGCGCCGGATATACCTTTTTCTTTGGCTTTCTCCAAATCTATACGATTTGCTTCTAAAATTCTTGATTGATATTGTAAAAGCGCATCTGCTATTGCCTGTAATCCGCCGTCTTTTACATTGGTAGACAGATTGGATAATTGGTATGCAGCTTTTTTAGCTTTCTCGCCTTTTAATAATAATTCATCCATTCTGCTTTCCTCCTTAAACAATCTATTTTTGTTTTTTTAAAAAAAGTGTGCCTACTTGTTTCCCTTCAAAAATACGATACAAGATTCGCGGGTCCGCACCGTTGGCAATGATCATATGAACACCGGCCTCGGTAGCAATTTCCGCAGCGGATATTTTGGTTACCATTCCGCCGGTTCCTCGATTGCTGCTAACTCCACCGGCAATGCTTCTGATTCTATCGTCAATACGGAAAACAACAGGAATCAGCTTAGCCTCGGAATTTGTATTTGGATCGGAATCGTACAAACCATTGATATCCGATAATACAATCAACAAATCTGCGCTTACCAGCGTTGCCACAATGGCAGACAAGGTATCATTATCGCCGAACTCTATTTCTTCTACGGCAACCGTATCATTTTCATTGACAATGGGTATAATGCCTAATTCAAGTAATGTATTAAACGTATTAATTGTGTTTTCCTTTCTGGTTTCCTCTTCTACAACGTCTTTTGTTAATAAGACTTGTGCCACTACATGGCTATATTCGGAAAAAAATTTATCATACAGATACATTAATTCACACTGACCTACTGCTGCTATGGCTTGTTTTTCTCTTACCGTCTTGGGCTTCCCCCTTAACCCCAGTTTGCCCACACCTACGCCGATAGCACCTGAGGTTACCAATATGATTTGTTTCCCTTGATTTTGCAAATCGGATAATACCCTTACCAACAATTCAATCCTCCGAAGATTTAACTTGCCCGTACTATATGTTAAGGTGGATGTTCCCACTTTTACAATGATTCTTTTTGCATGTTGAATTTCCTTTAATATTTCCTCCATTTATTTATATCTCCTTTGTTAGCTATTTTGTGGGCGGCCACAGGCCCCCTTAAACTACAAAAAGATTTGTCAACGACAAATCTTTTATTTTTTATTCTTGGGATTTACAATATCTCTCCAATCCAAATCGCCACGCTCTAAACCTCGCACTAAAACTTCGGCCGTCGCAACATTTGTTGCAAGAGGAATATTATGCACATCACATAATCTGAGGAGTGCAGTGACATCCGGTTCATGAGGTTGGGCAGTCAGCGGATCTCTGAAAAACAAAACTAGGTCAATCTCATTATATGCAATGCGTGCTCCAATTTGTTGGTCTCCTCCTTGAGGTCCGGATAAAAAACGATGAACCGGTAAGCCCGTAGCTTCTATAATCAAACCACCTGTCGTTCCCGTAGCACAAAGATTATGTTTTGCAAGAATTCCCTTATATGCAATACAAAATTGAACCATCAGTTCCTTCTTTTTATCATGTGCAATTAATGCTATATTCATTTAATATCCCCCTGTACCTTGACATAAAAAATTTCTGGAATAAAAGTTAATAAATATACATACTAGACATTCCAGGTAATCTGCAAAAAACTTTAATAATATAATTATATATATTTATATTATTATTATATTACTATTTACCTACATTTTTCATATTTTTAATTGGTATATTTGCTACTAACGCAGGTACAACATGCTCCCCGTCATCACTTTTCGTTCTTGTAAGCTGAATGTCCAATTCATCCGTTTGTATTTCCATATAATTTGAAATCACTTTAATAATTTCTCCTTTAAGCATTTCAAGAAACTGTGGGGAAACATTAGCCCTATCGTGCACCAGCACAAGCTTTAACCTGTCTCGGGCAACCTCCTTGGAATTATTTCCTCGGTTAAAAAATTTAAATAAATCCAGCATATTCAATCCCCCTCATTAATTTAAGCTTTTATCCCAAAAAGCTTTTTTAAACGCCCCACAAATCCTTTCTCTATTTCAAGATCCATAATAGGAACTTGTTCACCGATAATTCTTCTCGTAATATTTCTGTATGCTTGTCCTGCCATAGATTTCATATCGGTAACAACCGGCTCTCCTCTGTTAGTGGATATAATAATGTTTTCATCATCCGGGACAACACCAAGTAAGTCAATCGCTAAAATATCAATAATATCGTCAATATCCATCATATCTCCCTTTTTCACCATATCTACTCTAATTCTATTAATAATCAGCAATGGATTTCTTATATCATTAGCCTCCAATAACCCAATAATCCTATCCGCATCACGAACTGCCGAAACTTCAGGAGTAGTAATAACTAAAGCTCTATCCGCCCCTATAATTGCATTTTTAAATCCCTGTTCAATTCCTGCAGGACAATCAATCAATACATAATCATAATCCTCTTTAAGCTGATTGCATAACTTTAACATTTGTTCAGGCTTTACAGCATTCTTATCTTTTGTTTGAGAAGCAGGAAGTAAATACAATCCGTCAAATCTTTTGTCTTTTATAAGTGCCTGTTTAATTCTGCAACGCTCTTCTACCACATCAACTAAATCGTATACAATTCTATTCTCAAGTCCCATAACTACATCAAGATTCCGAAGTCCAATATCCGTATCAATCATAACAACTTTTTTATTAAGCAGTGACAGTCCCGTTCCAATGTTAGCCGTTGTTGTAGTCTTCCCGACTCCTCCCTTACCGGATGTAATTACTAATACTTCGCCCATTCTTTAGCCCCCTATTCAATCAATAATAAAACCCTTAATTTTCATAAATCATATATCATCAACCGTATAAAAATTTTTCTTACCGTATTTAATTCTCAAAATGATACAAAAAACACATTCGTTTTAATAAAAATACATTCCTTGAATAATATTTATAATATAAATATATCATAATAAAAAGTAAACGTCTATACAAGTTTTTCTATTTTTAATAAATAAAATGTATATTACCCGTTCTTTTTTGTCAAATATCGATCAATATAGATTTCATTGCCTTTAATAAATGCTATTTCAGGAATAATCTCATCAGTATAATCTTCCCCGTCCGGAGAACGTGTAATAATATCCGCTATTCTTAATTGTGTCGGATGAAGATTGAGTGCTGCAATAACAGCCTCTCTGTTTCCTTTACTTCCGGCATGTACAATCCCTCGCAATGCTCCCATTACAATAATGTTTCCTGCCGCTACAATCTCTGCGCCGGGATTGACATCCCCTATAATCACAAGATTTCCCTTTGCACTAATTAATTGCCCGGACCGGACGGTACCTTTATAAAATTTTGTGATACCTTCATCAATATCATCGAAAAACTTTTCATAAACAGGTATCTCTTGCTCCTGCTCAGAATTATAGTCCAAGATAACTTCATCTTTTACATATTGCTTAATTAAATGATATATTTGCTCTTTTTCTGAATCACTTAAATTTTTTCCTCTTAAACTGATATGAATATTAGAACCTGTAAAGAAATTTCCTGAACTTTCAAACTTTTCTTGAATTCCTTTTATTATATGAGCAAAAGGCATTTGTTCATCCATTACAATGGTTATACCGTTTTTCGTCCCTTTAAAAACTACAGAATCCTGCATGCATTTTCCTCCTTTTTCTACTTCTATCTTCTATACTTCTATCTTTTATCTTACAAGGGAATTTACAGGCTCTTCCGTATCGATTGGTTTATCCAATCCCATATACGCGGCAATAATATCTCTGGCCACCGGTGCTATAGAATTACCATGTGCACCGTGTTCTACAACAACAGCTATGGCAACTTGAGGATTATCATAAGGCGCAAAAGCTACAAACACAGCATTTGCTGAACCTCTAGGAACTTGGGCGGTTCCTGTTTTTCCCCCCACTGCAATCGGAAAATTTTTAAATACACTACTTGCCGTACCGTCTTCCGTAACCGAACGCATACCCTCCATTACAATCTTCCAGTTTTCAGGCTTGAGTTTAATTTCATTCACTACCTGTGGCTGGTACTCATGAACAATCTTACCTTCTTTACCGGTTCGAACACCTTTAAGCAAGTGCGCTTGATACCTTGTTCCGCCATTGGCAATGGTACCAACATAACTAGCCAATTGAATGGGCGTAAACATATTAAAAGATTGTCCAATGGAGGCCTGCAACGTATCGCCCGGATACCAGGGCTCATTTCTCAATTTCTTTTTCGATTCAGGGTTGGCAAATATTCCTGCGGATTCTCCGGTTAATTCTATGCCTGTCGGTTCTCCGAGGCCAAACAGTTTTCCATATTTTTCTAATCTGTCAATGGTTAACCTCCGTCCTACATCATAAAAAAAGTAGTTACACGAATGTTTCAAGGCATCCGCAACATTAATAAGCCCATGAGTCCGTCCATAGTCGGACCATATCCAACAAACCGGCTGATAGGACGGAGCATAATACCGATAAACACCTTCATCCCTGATTTTATCATTGGGTGTAATAATCCCTTCTTCCAATGCCGCTATGGCCGTTAACATTTTAAACGTAGAGCCCGGCGCATACGTTCCGCTTATAGCTCTGTTAAACATCGGTTTTAACGGATCTTGATACATTTTCGCGTAATCTTCATTAAAACGGGCCGGGTTATAAGTAGGATAACTGGCCATTGCAAGGATTCCACCGGTATGTATGTCCATTACAACCACAGCACCGCTGTTTGCATCCGCTCCGTTTTTTCGTGCATCTCTTTTCCCTGCTTCTTGAATATTTTTAATGGTATCTGCCAATGATTTTTCCGCCACTGCCTGTATTTCCGCATCAATGGTTAATAAAACATCATTACCGGGAACCGGCGGTTCACTGGTTAATACCTGTGATATCTTTCCTTGAATATTTTGCTCTATACTGCTAACACCGTCTTTTCCCCGTAAGTATTTTTCATATACTTTTTCTATGCCGTCTTTGCCAAGTATGTCATTCATTCCATAACCTTTATCTTTCAAAGTCTCATATTCTTCTTTATAAATAATCCCGACTCTTCCAAGAATATGGGCTGCCAATTCACCATGTACATACTCTCGAATGGGCTCCGTCACCACATTAACACCGGGAAAATCAAAATGCCTTTCTTCCAATTGCGCAACAATATTGGCACTTACATCCGTTGCAAAAGTAAACGGAGTATTACGCCCAAAACTTCTTTTTTCCATTTCATATCGAATCCCTGCAATTTTTCTTACAACGTCCGGCGTATATGTCTGTTCAATCTGATATTTTTGCCTTAACCATTCAATGGCTTCTTCTGCCGTTACATTTGCATTGATTTTTTCACTTTCTTTCCACTTTATTTCTTGCTGTTCTTTTGAAGAATCAGCTGTCTCCTCAAATATAAAAGTAAACGGCGGCGGGGATATAGGAAGCGAATCAATGTAGGAAATGCCTTCCTTTTCAAATAACTGTATTAACCTGTATATCATCGCATTTAATTCTTGAGATGAAATATCCGTCTTATGAATTTGAACGGAAAATCCTGTACGATTGGATACAAGGGGCCTCCCATATCGATCTAAAATTTTACCACGAGGTGCTTTGATCGGAACGGAATTCAATAATTTCTTTTCCGACAATTCTCTATACTCTTCACCACATACGATTTGAAGGTAAATTAATCGAAATACAAAAATCACACTAATCAAAAACACCAGAAAACTTAGTATAAAATATCTGTTTTTGATTTTCTCCCAGATCATTCTACACCCCCCCTTTGTATCTTCATGATCAATACTTTCTTGTAACTTCCTCCTTTCTTTCCAACCATTTGTTAATTCTGATAATAGAATAATAAACCGGTATAACCAAAATACAATTATAAACAGCTTCAAGCAGTATAGTGTTTTTTAAAAAAAATACGATTTGAGTTTCTCCCCACATATAAAACCTTAGAAAGAAAAATATTGATTCATATACAAAACTTAACACAAATGTAAATAAAACTGCTACCAAATAGTTTTCCCGAACAAACCTACTACTTAACGATCCTGTAACAACACCGGTGTACATACATAACAGAGAGTGCAGCCCAAACACCTCAGCAGCAAAAAAGTCCATTAGGATGCCACTGAACAAACCGATTACCGCACCTCCGACGCTTCCTCTGAGAAGAGAAAAACAGATAATGATAATAAGCATCAAATTAGGTTTGACTCCCCATAATTCCATATACTGTATTAAAGTTGTTTGCAGAATAAAAGAAAAAAACAATACAACACCGGTTATAAATGTTCTCACCGAAATTCTCCTCTACCCTTTTACTCCGATATCAAATAATTTGTATTTCGAATCACAAAAACTTCGTTAAGACGTTCAAAATTAACGGCAGGCTCAATAATTGCGTATTGTGATATACCATGTGCCTCCGGCTTTATTTCTTTTACCTTACCTACCAGCAAACCTTTCGGATAAATTCCGCCCATTCCTGAAGTTTCAATGACATCACCGGCAATGATATCAGATCCCTTTGATATGTATGTCATTTTGCATAATCCTTGATCTTGAAGAGTAAGATCACCTTTCACAATAGTAATATCTTGAGTCCTTACAACATGGCTGGCCACAGAACTGTTGCTATCAATAATGGTTATAACACTTGCCCAATTTGTTCCAATATCATTAATATAACCCACAAGACCTTTGGTGGTAATCACTGCACATTTTTTCTTCAAACCATGTGCCGTACCTTTATCAATAATAAAAGTATGAAACCAATTACCGGGATTTTTGGATACGATCTCTGCCCCTACCATATCAAATTGTTCCATTCTTTCTTTCAGTTCAAGCATTTCTCTCAGTCTGCGGTTCTCTTCCTTGAGCTCTTGTATACTTCTGTTTTCATGTTCCAACTGATCCAACTTTACCGAAAGTTCTTCATTTTGTTCTTTTAACGTTTTGATCTCCCGAAAAAAATGAAAAGTATTCTCTATGGATTCACCAATATTGTAAATGAATTTTTGAATGGGCGAGATTATGTTGCCCAATGCATTTTCCACTACATTGGCCTTGGGTCGTTCAACCGTTGACATTCCCATAAAAACAAATATTACAACCGTTATAAAAATTAACCCCACAACATATTTATTTTTAAAAAAGTACGACATTGTACCACCTGCTATTTAATTTTTTTAGGCGTTATAAGCACCTTCCTTAACGTATTAATTTCATCCAATACTTTTCCGGTTCCTAACGCAACACAATCCAACGGATTTTCTGCAATATTGACCGCCATTCCTGTCTCTTTGGTAATAAGCTGATCCAAATGCTTTAACAACGCTCCACCGCCGGTAAGTGTAATCCCCCTGTCCATAACATCCGCTGCCAGTTCCGGAGGAGTTTTTTCAAGAGTCTGTTTAATAGCATCAACAATAGCATTAATCGGTTCTTTCAATGCTTCTCGTATTTCACTTGACGTTAATACAATATTTTTAGGCAAGCCGTTAATCAAATCCCGACCCATAACATTCATCGTCTCTTCCTGTTCTCCGGGAAATGCCGAACCAATCGTTATTTTAATTTCTTCCGCCGTTCTTTCCCCAATGGCTAAATTATATTCCTTTTTCACATAACTAATAATTGCTTCGTCTAAATCGTCACCGGCGATTCTCAATGATTTACTTGTTACAATACCGCCAAGAGAAATCACTGCTACTTCACTGGTTCCGCCACCGATATCAACCACCATACTACCTGTCGGCTCATCTACCGGTAAGTTTGCACCAATTGCTGAAGCCATAGGTTCTTCAATTAAATATACTTCACGTGCACCGGACTGATATGCCGCTTCTTCCACAGCCCTCTTCTCCACTTCCGTCACACCTGAGGGGACACATATCACAACCCTTGGTTTAAAAAAACCTTTTCCTGAAAGCGCTTTTCGTATAAAATATTTAAGCATGTTTTGCGTCGTATTAAAATCGGCAATAACGCCGTCTTTCATTGGCCTTATCGCCACAATATTTCCCGGCGTCCTTCCAATCATTTCCTTGGCTTCATCTCCTACTGCCAACACCTGCCCTGAATTCTTATTGATTGCAACAACGGACGGCTCATGTATCACAATCCCTTTATTTTTAACATGCACCAAGGTATTTGCTGTTCCTAAGTCAATTCCTATGTCCTTTGAAAAAAAAATCATAAACGTTCTCCTCTCTAAATTTAAAATCGAATGAATAGAAACTCACATTATCCTACATTATACCTTTTTCTTTTAAACTTATGTACTCTCCGTCTCCAATAATAATATGGTCCAAAACTTCAATTCCTAAAATCTTTCCTGCCTCCACCAATCGATAGGTCAAATCAATGTCCTCTCTACTCGGTGTTGGATCACCACTCGGATGATTGTGAATTAAAATGATGGATGCACATTTATGCCGTATAGGCTCACTAAAAACATCCCGTGGATGAACCAGAGATGAGTTTAACGTACCAACCGTCACCTCTACCTGTTTTAAAACCTGATTTTTAGTATTCAACATAATAATCCTAAAATGTTCCTGTTTTAAATACCGCATTTCTTCCATAATATATCTGCTGACATCACTGGGTGTATGGATACATACTTTATTATCGTTTCTAAAAGATATAATTCGCTTCCCTATTTCTATAACCGCCTTAAGTTGAATAGCTTTTACTCTCCCTATTCCCTTAATGGCTTTTAATTCATCAAGGGAAATGTCATGAAGAAAAGCAAGCCCTCGACCGTCTGCATTTTCTTTGAGTATTCTTTGTGAAAGTTCCACTGAAGTTTCCGTTCTTGTTCCGGTTTTTATGATTATTGCCAATAACTCGGCGTTTGATAATACACTTGCTCCATATTTTTCAAGTTTTTCATAAGGCCTTTCTTCCTCTGGCAAATCTTTGATTGTCATACGGCATTCCGGCTGTTCCATGATGTCAACTCCCCCAAAAAAATCCTTCTATTTCCTCATAATATCCTTACACCGAATTCAGACTTTAAAACTCTTGCTAACTTCGCTACGGGCAAGCCTACTACATTAAAGTAATCTCCTACGATCTTTTCAACAAGTAAACTTCCATACCGTTGGATACCATAAGCACCTGCTTTATCAAACGGTTCTCCTGTATTGATATAAGAATCTATCTCTTCATCAGATAATTCCATAAATTTTACAAACGTTTCTTCATAATCACTGATGACCTTATGTTGACCAATATGCATGACCGTAAATCCGGTTAACACTCGGTGTTCTCTTCCACTAAGCATTTTTAACATATGAACCGCATCATTACGATCCTTGGGTTTTCCTAATATCCGATGTTGAAAAACCACAATGGTATCAGCACCAATTACCAAACGATCAGGATCCACTCTGTTTGCAACATCCGATGCCTTGATGAATGAAAGTTGTTTGACCACTTCCTCGGCACTCAACGTTGTATCAATTCGCTCTTCAGACATACTTGGTACAACATCAAATTCCAATCCGATTTGATGAAGCAGTTCCTGTCTCCTCGGTGATGCGGAAGCAAGTATAATTTTTCCCATATCAAGCTCCTTTTACCATCCTATTTGCAAACTTTCCAAATTAATTATACTCATATTGTGACAATATTTCAATTAAATTATTTGAAGTTTATTTTCCTGTTGAGCCTAATCCCCCGATTCCCCGTTCCGTAGGCTCAAGTTGGTCAACCACCGTAAAAGACGCTGTAACCACAGGCATAATTAACATCTGTGCAATTCTATCACCCGGTTTTATAGTATATTCATTTTTACCAAGATTAATCAATCCACACATGATTTCTCCCGTATAATCACTGTCTATTACACCGACACCATTCGACATAGTAATACCATGCTTTATACCAAGTCCGCTTCTTGCAAATACTAATGCAACATAATCGTTGGAAGGAAGTTGTATGGCAATCCCTGTAGGAATGATTGTCTTTTCGCCCGGCTTAAGTATGACAGGTTCCTCAATACATGCCGACAAATCCACGCCGGCAGAGCCTGACGTAGCATAAAACGGCGGTTTAATTTCCCGACCTATTTTCGGTGAAACATATTTTATTTTTACTTCAATTTTACTCATGGTTACCTCCGTTGACATTCTTATATTCTTATATATTAATTAATTCGTAAAGACATCATATGTGATATCGAAAACCAGTATCTCTATGTGCGGACGCCATGTATGGCGTCCCTACAGATACAGGGAACACATCATCGTGAGTATATATCAAAAATAATGCATTCTGCATTCTTAATTCTTCATTCTCCATTGTTACACTCCTCGATAATAATGTCCTCGTGTAAATCCCTCTTTTTCTATTTTTCTAAGCAACTCACTGTGCTTCTGCAGTGCTTCCTCACCAAATTTCAGTGCATTTATATAAAATTCCGTTACTTCTCTGCACACTTCCGGCGGTTCAGTAGTAAACATTAATCGAACCGAATCGATTCCACTGTTTTGAATATCATCAACACGGTCAGCCAAAAACAATACTTGCGAATTTAGTATCTCACTGCGACAAGTCAACTTATCTTTCACAATAGGGAACTTCGCTCCCTTTCTATCTTTTAATGCATATTGAACATCGGTACAATTACATATAGGTTTCTCCCCTGCGGCCGCAGAAGCATTCTTTACGGCACAATTTTCGGTAATCATCAAAGGAAGTCTTCCATAACCGATGATTTCATACCCCATATCTGAAATCTTATACAAGTTTTTTATCTGTTTAAAATTTAATTCAGGTGATAATGTAATGCTTTCAAACCCTAATTCTTTATAGAATACAGATGCAACGGAATTAAAAATATTTAAGCTGTAATCACCTATCAATTTATATTCCGCATTCTTTTTCACCATGTTTATTAAACCTATATTGCCTACGGCCACCATATGGATTCCAAATTCATCCAGGCATCCAATCAGGTCTTGATATAATTTCACTTCATTCCGAAGAATAACACGCGGCAACGTATATACTACATCAATTCCCTTTGATATATATTGTTTAGTTAAACAATATATTTCCTGCCTGTCCTTCTTATCCGCCAACATTCCTGCAGGCAAATATATTCTGTCAAAATCGCAATGTATCAACTCAACCGCTTGACTATATTCACGCACTTGAACAGATAATTTCAATTCTTTTTTTGCCTTGTCCTTATTAAATTGCAACAATACGTTTTGATATGCTGAATGTAATTCTTCTTCTTTCAACAAGAAGGAAGGTCTGTATTTTAATATGCGCTTTTGCTCCAATTGGCTTAAGGCGTTTCTTCTGGCAGCATTAATCTCGCTAACGGGAAGAGACACTTCCTCTTCCATATTTATTTCAATGGTTTCAACCGTAAAAGGACTGTCACCGGCCTTCATAAGCTGTTCCTTTACCTTCTCACCGTCCAAAGGCTTATTTAAAGCTTTTTCAGCAATCTTCACCCCTGTATACTCTACAAAGTTGGAACAATCATCCCAAAAACTAACATAAATTGGTTTTCCAAGTTTGATGGTACAATGTCCGTAAATAGGTACTTTCTTAATATTGGCATTGGAATCAAAAGTTTGTTTTGCTTCTCTATTTAATTGACTGTCGGATGTTTTATATACCTTATCCCCCGATGAAATTCTGCCTTTTATTTCAATTTGCACGATATCATCAGAAGATGCCGTTTTAATTCGTTGATGCTTGCCCCATATACAACTTACCATACTTCCGTAACTCTGACCGTCCTTAGTCCATATCTCGATTCCGTCTCCTACGTTTAATTGGCCGGTAAGCTTAATTTCCGCCCTAAAATTACCCTTGTTATAGGAAATCACTTCACCTATGTTTATACCCCAATTATTAGGCCGTTCAAGACTCATCATGTCAGGCCCGGATGTTTGCGTTAAATATCCTTGAGTAAACCCTCCTCTGTTAAAAATCTGAAGTAACGCATTCATATCTTCCTGATTGATTTTTTGTCCACTATCCAAGCAGTCCCGATAAATTCTTGTTACTACGGCAACATATTCCGGTCTTTTCATTCTTCCTTCAATTTTTAAGGATTTTACTCCGGCTTTTTCTAACGGTTTAAGATAGTTAATCAAACTTAAATCTTTTGGGCTTAATAAATACTTATCTCTTAAATATTGATACACTTTGTTTCCGGTAGAAAGGTTAACTAAATCGTAAGGCAATCGGCAAGGTTGGGCACAACAGCCTCTGTTCCCGCTCCGTCCTCCGATCATGCTGCTCATAAGGCACTGTCCCGAATAACACATACATAATGCACCATGAACAAAAACTTCAATTTCAACATCGGTATTCTGACAAATATACTCTATTTGTTCAAGGCTTAATTCCCTGGCCAATACTACCCGACTAAAACCTAATTCCTTAAGCATATTTACTCCGTCAAGATTATATACCGTCATTTGCGTACTGGCATGCAAATGAAGTTTCGGTGCAATGGAGCGGATAAGTTTAGCAACACCGATATCCTGAACGATTACAGCATCAATTCCGATGTTGTATATATAGGCAATATACTTGTATAATTCTTTTAATTCCTTGTCATTTAAAAGGGTATTTAATGTTAAATATACGGCAACATCTCTGGCATGGCAATAATCAACGGCTTTTTTTAGCTGCTCTTCATCAAAATTGGACGCATACTTTCTGGCATTATGATGTTTTCCGCCTAAGTAAACAGCATCAGCTCCGTTTTGGACAGCAGCAACAAGTGCTTCCCAAGAACCGACAGGACTTAATAATTCCACATTGTTATACAAACATTTCACTTCCCTAAGATTGCATTTAAGATGATCGATCCGCTATATAATCACATTTTCACAATAACAATAAAAAGAACATACCTCTCAACACCCAGAGGAATGTCCTCATCATTCACCATGATCAAGAAGCATTTATTGTTATTTTGCCCTTGCCTTTCGAGCACTATCCAATCGCACAGTATTATCTTTTACAGTTTGATCAAAAGTATTAATAAAATCATTTAATTCGGTTTCTTTTTTCACTAGTTCCAACTGCATCTTGTGAATTTCTTCCTTCAGCTTTTGATTTTCCGTTTCATATTCTTTTAGTTTGGCAGTAGCATTATCCAAATCTTTAATATATTGCTGCATTTGCAAGCGCAAATTATCTAAATCCTGCTGATTCTTAAAAAAATCATCCGCCACATTGATGGCCGTCAATACTGCTGCCATGGATGTACTAAGTTTATCATTCATTTTTGTAATTTCAGTCATTTTTTTGTCTACATATAGGGCTACCTTTTGTATATACTCATGTGGTTCCGTACCTACAACAATATATTCTTTGCCGTGAATTTTAACCTCAACCTTATTCTTTGACGCCATGGAACTTCCCCCCTCCCCCATCAATTATGTAAACAATTAAACGGATACATTCTTCTTTATATTATTATACAATATATATGTAGAAAAAAATAGTATTTTTTGTTTTTTTGTCGTACGTTTTCTCTAGGCAAAAGCAAATTTGTATGATAGAATAATATGACAAAGTATTTTTAAATTGTATAGTAATTCATTGTATGTAATAATGATATATATTTATATAAAAAAGGAAGTGAAATCAATGAGTAACCAATTCGTACCTACGGTAACAGGTATTCTCCGAAGACATATGATCAAATTACCGGAAGTTATTGAAGAAGCTTCCGGCATAAGAATTAACGGTAAAAGAATTCGCTCTCTGGTGTTTACAACAGATGTAGCTGTTATAAAAAACATCAATGCTGACGGAATTATTGCCGTATACCCTTTTACCCCACAACCTGTCATTACGCATGCTATTATGTCCGTGGCCGATGTCCCTGTTTTTTGCGGAGTAGGCGGAGGAATTACCACCGGAAAAAGATCCATTAATCTTGCTTTACATGCTGAATTTCAAGGTGCTGCAGGAGTAGTTGTAAATGCGCCTACACCCAATGAACTTATCCGAGAAATGGCAGATACCATTGATATTCCTATTATTGTTACCGTTGTCTCTGAAAATTGTGATATTGAAGGACGTCTAAAAGCCGGCGCTTCCATATTAAATGTTTCAGGTGCTGCAAATACCCCCAATATTGTCAAAAAAATCAGAGAAAAATATCCGGAAGTACCTATTATTGCAACCGGCGGTCCAACGGATAGTTCAATCCTGAAAACCATTGAAGCAGGGGCAAATTGCATTACCTATACACCCCCAACACCTGCGGAACTGTTTAGCGATATTATGAATAAATACAGGGAGGAACATCGTTAAATATGTGGTAACATTTCTACATTTTATAGGCAACCGCAGGCAATGTTGTCAATTTAACAAACGATATAATGGATACATGTTCACATATGAATAAAGTGTTATTAACGTTGCGTTGATGCAGCCTAAAAAGTGCATTTAATGTAGTTGATGAATATTATGAAAAAAACATTGCGAAAAGGCTTAGAGCCTGTTAACGCAGTGGAGGAACAGCCACATCACCTGTTTGAGCGGTAGCGAGTTTGATGTGGCCCGAAACAAGTTTACAGGCTCTTAGCCTTATAGCTTTTGTTTTTTGGAATAATATTCATCAACTAGAAGTCTGTGCACTTAGTTGTTTTTCTCACTCACTAATTCTTTCATCTGCTGCTTTTTTTCCGAAGTAAGTGATTCCCCTAAATAATTCCGACTCATTCCCTGCTTTTCTTGATGTGCCTGCTTTATTTTTTTATTTGCCTCCTCAATCTCCATCTTCAATTCCCTGGCGGATAACAAGGAGCATCCTTCTCCACGTACAATAATTTGTTGTAAACCATCTGACGTTGCAACGGTTATATGATAATTCTTTTTATTGTCATGCACAAACTTTTCAATATACTGGTCTGCCGTTTGCGCTTCTTTTGTATATACAACATAAATATTGTTATATTGTATGATTTCTTCAGGATGTCCTTGAACTCTATAGGCATCAAATACAACAATAATCTTACATTTTTGTATTCCCTGATAATTGCTTAGGGAATCAAGCAGCTTCATCCTGGCAGCTTCCATATCATCCTCTGTAAGCTCTTTTAAATCAGGCCACGCAAAAATAACATTATATCCGTCTACAAGAAGATACGATTCTTTTATTTCCAAATGCCTATCAAAATATGGAGTACTATTGGGTTTATAATCGTTTTCCCGAACGGCTTTACGTTTTTTCCAACCGGATTTTTTACCCTGATTGGAATAAAACGTTTTATTTAAAATCGTGTCCACTTCATCAGGACTAATCCAATTATTTTCTTTATATGATACTTGTTTTTGAGATGTTTCATCCCATAAATCATTTTTCTCCTGAAGATAGCTTTCCACATGCATGTATTTTTTTACTTCATTCCACTCTACCGAAAAACCGGCACCGTGTTTACAAAATATCGAGCCGGCAGGATTTTCAACATCTCTTTGCGGGTCATATCCTATGCTGCTTATGACCTCCTCCGCATTATGACAAGGTTCATAACCTTTAAAACTGCAGAACAGCCTGCCGGTGCCTTTGGTATATGTCATCACATCTTTATGATAATTTCTCATATTAACAACAGGTGCACTTCCCACAAGAACCGCCGTTTCACCATCCGACTGCAATATCTCACAAGTTCCATGCATCTTATCAATATCCGTCATCGCCCTTCCTACCATTTTTTCAGGTAATTCCAGGCGAAAAGAATAATAGGGCTCAAGTAATACGGATTGTGCCTCCATTAGTCCTTGGCGTACCGCACGCCATGCGGCTTCTCTGAAATCACCGCCTTCCGTATGCTTATTATGGGCTTTTCCCGCTACTAAAGTAATTTTCATATCAGTAATGAGGGACCCTGTCAGAACTCCTTTATGAGTTTTTTCTTTCAAAAAATGCAGAATAAGCCTCTGCCAACTTTTGCTCAACATCTCTTCATTGCATGCAGTTTCAAACTGCAAACCGCTTCCCCGTTCACCCGGCTCTAACAGAAGATGAACTTCGGCATAATGCCCGAGCGGTTCAAAATGCCCAACACCTTCCACTGTATTGGCAATGGTCTCTTTATATACAATACTTCCGGCATCAAAAGTTACTAACACACCAAATCGGCTTTGTATCATATTCTGAAGAATTTCAAGCTGCACTTCTCCCATAATTTGAACTTGAATCTCCTGCAACTGCTCATCCCAAATAATATGAAGTTCCGGTTCCTCTTCTTCAATCTGATATAACTTTGGAAGCAGAGCTCTCGGGTCACAGTCTTCCGGAAGAATCATTCGATAACTTAATACCGGCTCCAATATGGGTGTAACCGAAGTCTCTTCGATTCCTATCCCCTCGCCCGGCCTGGCTTTGGTAATCCCCGTTACTGCGCATACAGAACCAGCTTCTACCTCTGTTACTGTCTCAAACTTCTGACCTGAATAAATACGTATCTGATTGACTTTTTCAGACCAGTTGTGATTTGTCAGAACATCTTTTACCCTCAGCTTCCCACCGGTAATTTTCAAATGAGTAAGCCGATTTCCCTGGTCATCACGTGATATTTTAAATACTTTTGCCCCAAATTCATCAGGATAATAAGGCATTACCGTATAGTCATTAAGACCTTGCATAAACTGGCGAACACCTTCTAATTTTAATGCAGAGCCAAAATAACACGGAAATACCTTTCGTTCCTCGATTGATTTTATAATATGTGCACTTTGAATATGCCCGTTTTTAAGATAATCTTCCAGCATATTTTCATCACACATAGCAAGTTGTTCGTAAAACTCTTTCATATTCGTTTGTCCGAACTCTATACATCTATCGTCCAGTTGTTTTTTTAATTCTATCATTACCTTATCCTTATCCGCTCTGTTCTGATCCATCTTATTTACAAAAATAAAAACCGGAATACGGTACAAATTCAGCAAATGCCATAAAGTTTTGGTATGCGCCTGCACTCCGTCCGCACTGCTGATTACTAAAATAGCATAATCTAAAACCTGCAAAGTCCTTTCCATTTCCGCTGAAAAATCCACATGCCCTGGGGTATCCAACAAAGTTATCTGCGTTTCACCGATTTCAAATATAGCCTGTTTTGAAAAAATAGTAATTCCCCTTGCCCTCTCCATCTCGTGGGTATCTAAATAAGCATTTTTTTTATCCACTCTCCCGAGCTTCCTGATTTTGCCGCTTAAATACAGCATGCCTTCCGATAAGGTAGTTTTCCCTGCATCAACATGCGCCAAAATTCCAATGACCAATTTTTTCATCATGCACTTCAAATCCTTTAATTCGTTGTTTTCAGATATTAATCATACATTAATTGGGCTGTTTCTGCAAGTATACTTTCATATTATGGAAAAAGGTGCCGTTACAGCACCTTTGCAAAATGTATCCATATATACTACATACCCAATACTATCCTTGCAGTCGAACCTTTTGCATCCTTTACATTTACTTTAATTTTTATGACCGGCGAAAGTGCCTCCACTTCTATTCTGGGATCCAGGCTTATTATATGACTGGCCGACAGGTTCAGTTCAACATGAATATATCCGTCATTTTTATGTGTAGGGTCGGACACGGATAATTCCACTTTTCCGTCAGCAATCATAAACATTATTGATGCTTTTCTGTCACAAGTTATTCCTCCGGCGCTCCTGACCGAATCATGCCAAAAGTTAGCTCCCGTAATATTTAGCTTGTTATGTCTTACAGCATGAACAAACGAAGAATTTTCAATAATTTCAAAAGACGGATTTAAGGCAAAGCCCTTTACTTCCTCCTTTGTCTTATTAGGCAATATTGCATAAGCGTATTTTTGATTGACAGGATTTTTCCCATGATTAAAAGACAAAGAAATATAGTTCCTGGTATAATTTGTAGCATCTCCATACCATTTGTTTATTTCTGCCCAATTACCGTTTCTTGATTCAAATTTTGTTTCAATTTCCCCACCCTGTGGGAAAAAATAGCCTATATCAGCTCCGCGAATGCCGCTTTCCAGATGCGCCCATTTAATATGAACAAAGCTTTTGTTCCAGGGCTTGTTGAAACTTTCGGACTGTCCGTCTATTGTTAGAACGGCATTGGTATTTACTTTGCGATTTTCTACTATGGTCTCAATCTTCCTATTGTCACTACTGTTTATGTCAGAACCTAAGCATACAATTTCATCATCAAACATAAACCAAGACTTTTTAGAAGACAGCGTACAACCTTCCGAATACATATTAATTCCACAAACACCATAGCGACCGGCAACCGAAGTTCCTCCCGTGAAGCTGTCCAGGTTATAATATTTCGGCTTAAACTGAACAATATTTTTCGGCTGATGATTTTCATCAATATGCGTACCGCTGTCAACAGTAATACCCGGAAGCCTTTTGCTGTCAACGGTAATCCAATAGTTATCGTCAAATTGAGAAAGGTCGTTGTTGTATAAGTATGTCATGCCGTCGCCTGTATGCCATCCCTTGATATTTTCATAATTAATGGACTCAAAATTTGCTATCCGATCTGAAAACATGCTCACGGCAAAGGCATACCCTTTTCTTAAATGCACGACTTTGTCCATCGCAATAAACTGCTTGTGACATTCCTGTACTTCTCCGGGCATAACGGAAGTATCATTTACGATCTTTTTGGCTTCTTCAATCGCAAACACAGTCGCATTTTTATAAAAACTGACATAAGTACCGGCTTCAATCCAGTATTTAATCATACCTTTCATAAAATTTAAATTGGCCTCATCCGCAAATTTTGTCGCAATAATAATCCCCTCTGTTACAATATGCCCTGCTTTATGCGCCGTACAATCTTTTCTTGAAATCTCCCGTCCTCTTGTCATGTCCATTATTTGTCCTTTATATATAAAGGGCACAAAACTATTACGAATAATGTCAAAAAACATTTTATAATAATGCCTATCAATATCCCATTCACTGTCATGAATGATATACAGGATATGTGCAAGAGTATGGATATAGCTTGTCCCATACCCGCCGTTATATGCTATGTCTTTATGCTGTATAAACGAGCCGTCCTTGTAAAATCCGTCCCCTTCTTCCGCATACTCAAAAACCAAGCCCGATTTATCCAATAATTCATGTATACCGAAAGAAATCCTTTCCGCACTTTTGGTGATGATGCCATGCATGATTATCACCAGACAACGCCATACCCTGTTGCAGGCAGTGGATATGCCATGATAACTGCTATCCATGGAAAAAGCCAACACCGCTTTCATGTATTTAGCAATCATTTCAGCCGGAAGTATGTCATAGAGCATAATGACAATATTATTTATCTTCATGGGTATTCCCATTTTATAAAACCATTCCTGGCCTAATTCGTTATTTTCATTATAGCACTTTTCATACAGCCATTCCAAAACGTCAAAAATAACGGTCTTCAACGCTTCATTGTTTCTAAGCCCGGACCCCTTTATACAGAAAGCCATTACCATTTTTTCAAGCCTTTCATAGCTTTCATAGGTATTTTTTTCAGGCAGTTCATTGGAAAGGTCACTCCATAAACTTTTTGTTGCTTCTGACTTCTGAATACTATTCCAATACATTTTTGCTTCTCTTTCAATTTCATTGACTTTTAATAAAACATCTTCATCTGATAAATTGATGTTTTCTCCTCCGGTTAATACTTCTTTCCATTTGTTGCGCAGTTTTAAAAATTGCTTATCATCATTTGACATAACGGCTCCCCTTTTCATAAAATATAATAATCGAGTAGCAAAAATACTGCATAATATAAGGGCAGATATGCAATCCGCCCTATATTTATTTTTAATTATAGACAACTAACACCGCCGGTTTTTGCGAAACAACGTGTACAAGCACAAACGAATAATCCGAACGATTGGATTTATAATCTATAATTTCTCCGATTGTTCCCTTCCTATACTCTTTCTTTTCTGAATCATATACGCATATTGGAAATGCTTGAGCATTGAACGCCCTCATGCTATTAAGGTTCTCCATGTCATGCCTGTCATTTACCCATATATATCCGTCTTTTTGCATATATACGCCTTTTCCTGTTACTAAAGAATCCCCACTGCTAACATCTATGGACTTAATCAATTTTGGTTTGTTATTATCTCCATCTGCATCCAATATAAATTCAAAATTCTCCGTTGAGTTACCGGTTATTATCAGTTCATCATTGACCCCTACCGTATATCTGATGACATCGCCTTTGCTGAGAGGTAATGCCTGTTTATCCGCATCCGACCTTTCATCCCTGTAATAAACAGATACCTCTTTGCCCCTTACCAGGCCTGTTAATAAACCGATTACTTCTCCATCGCTTCTTACAACCTGAGATATCTTATTTATCAACAGGAGGTCAGAACCTTTAAAAAGTTTTCCGTACCCTGAACTTTCCATAACAATCAAGTCGGCATTATTATTCACACCGCTGACGGTATAGGCAGTAAATGTATAAACAACACCCGTTTGCAACGTACCTTTGTCTACGACCGCATAATATTTATCTTCTGCCGCAGGGTCACCGGGCACCTGAAAAATCAGCGTATGATCCAGTATGTTGTACTGTCCGCCGTTAAAATACTTGCCCGTCTTTTTATAGGACAGTGATACCGGACCATTCGGCGTTAAGGTATATAATTCACCTTCCGCCATATCACTGACGGAGTTGGCAACTTTGGCGGTTTCAATTTTATTGATTTCTCCGTTGGCATTTACAGAATAATATATGGGCTGTCGTATAGTTTTACCGTTTGCATCCATAAATTTATTATATAGTTTTTCATCATCGGATTTTATGTAGTCAGAATCCAATACCAACTTATCAGCACAACCAAGAATTGCAATTTCACCGCTGCTTTTTAATACCTTAAATTCAAACCTTTTACTCAATCCGCCGTCTCTATTTGCAGCTATGACATAAGCAAAGTCCGCAGCCGAAAGCTGTCCTTTTTTGATATATACAATTTCATTTCTGTCATTCATATATAATTTTGCGTTATCTCCAACGTCAAGCATTGATACAGTACCGTCATTTATCATTTTCAACAGTTGGCCGGAAAGTTTATAACTTGTTGCATCATCAATTGTAATATAGCTTTGAGTGCTTGTTTCATGAATGCTTATTTCAGAAATTACACTTTCAGCCACATTCCGGCACGCAATAACATCAATAACTTTCACTCCTTCCGATGACGTTGATTGCCTGACAGTTAAAACATCCCATTCTTTTATATCTTCCAATTTCATAGCTTTTCCGGCGGTGTCTTTTATACTTACCCTAATATCCTTGTCATCGGCATCTACGTTTAGTCCCTCTTTGTGATACTTGTCATAGATCTTTTTCATGTTTATATCAACCGCCGATACAACATAGTATTCCAAACGGTCAATCAGAATGGTTTTATACCATCCTTCATTATTAGCGTCTATAAATCTTATTTCACCGGAATCAATAAGAAACAATTCCGGAGAAAAATCCGGTACAAATCTTCCGTTATAAATAATATCTGCATCAAAAGGTATGGTTACTGTCCTTATCGTGTTTGATGAACCGATTCCTTCATAAAAAAGTTTTCCATCTTCATAGCCAATAATATTCTCTGCTGAAATTACCAGAACATCATTTCTGCTAATATCCGGAGTAATATAAAGCAATTCATTATCATACCCGTCATTTTCTTTGTAATAGAATTCAACATAGTAACCCAACAAATCACCGGCATTTGTTTGCCCGGTTTTGTACACGATGTTGTCAATTAAAACTTCATCGGTTCTTAAACTGCTCTTTCCGTTTAAGAGCGTGTTTGAGTTGCCGTTAACAATACCTTCACCTTTATAAATATTAAAGTTTTTTGAAAGAATGGTATAGCCGACTCTTTTTTCATATTGCACTTTTTCACCATAACTTACAGCATTTAAAATATCAATATCAATTGCTCTGGCAAATAATCTGACCAATTCACCCTGGGTAATAGGTTTGCCGATATTTAAATGCATATTTCTTGTAAGGGATATATCATATGCGTCAACTTAAGCCATAATATGTAAAGAACGATGAAGAAATTACCATT
>ENA-UPSB01000161-UPSB01000161.1-bioreactor-metagenome-genome-assembly--contig:-NODE-161-length-123446-cov-178.293863_pt1 | contig 123446 bp, 106 predicted proteins | sample MGYA00238182_ERZ773286 | MGnify/ENA primary metagenome ERZ773286 (study PRJEB29026, sample SAMN07631240) | bioreactor metagenome | isolation source: Switchgrass digestor | place: USA: Dartmouth... | reverse complement strand
TGATGCAATTATGAAGCGGAAAAGGTGGTATGAACATGGGCCAATCAGGTCAGCCTGGGAAAAAGGTCCAGGCGGTATCGGGCAAAAACCGGACAGTATTTGCGACTGTTTTTGTTATCATTGCGCTCCTAACCGGTTTTGTGGCTATACGTCTGCTCTCTTCCGAGAATGCGGGGAGCCGGTCGGGCGATTTGGTCATTCCAAAGAGCGAAGTCACGAAAACGGCCAGATTTTATTCCTATCAGGCGGGAAAGACAAAGATGGAGGTCCTGGCTGTCAAAGCCGGCGATGGATCCATCAGGACGGCCTTCAATACCTGCCAGGTTTGTTTTGACTCCGGCAGGGGCTATTACAAGCAGGAAGGAGCCGAACTGGTCTGCCAGAACTGCGGGAACCGGTTCCTGCTCGACCACATCGAACGGGTAAGGGGCGGCTGCAACCCGGTGCCCATCCTGAAAGAGAACAAGATCGAGGACGACGAGCGCATCGTCATCCCGCAGACCTTCCTGGAAGCAAGCAAGGGCTTGTTTGAGCATTGGAAATAAGGGAGGCAGCCTTTATGCTGAAACGTTTCAAAGCGGTCATTCTCGCCTTTTTGGAAAGGCTTGCAAAGGAAAACGAGAAGGCTTTTGGAAAGGGCCAGCTCGACTGCTGCCGGCTGAACCGATCACCGGCGGCAGCGACAGCAAAAAGGCAAACTCCAGGTGAACCGTAAGACAGGCGGTGTGTTATGGAACGGCGATTGATCCGGAAAGTTCTGAAAATAGAGGGCATGACCTGTACCGGCTGTGAGCTGAGGATTGAGAAGGCGCTGCGAAAACTGGACGGTGTCGTGGAAGCAAGGGCGATGTTCGGCAATTCCCAGACCTACGTGACCTATGATGCCCGTGTCATCGGGCTGGAGCAGATTGTGGAAGCGATAGAGAAACTGGATTGCAAGGTCAGTGACGGGATCGGCGAACCTTTGGGCGCAAAAACGCCTGAAGCACGTATGCCTGTCAGTCGGCTGCTGGTGATCGCCATCTTGGTCCTTGCCCTTTATACCATGCTCAACAACACCGTGGGGATTGATTTCCTCCCCGAGATTGACGCGTCCATGAGCTATGGCGTCCTGTTTGTGGTCGGACTGCTCACATCCCTGCACTGCATCGCCATGTGCGGGGGAATCAACCTTTCCCAATGCGTTTCGTACAGGGACGGCAACGGGAACACCGGCAGGTTTTCAAACTTAAGGCCAGGTTTGCTGTATAACGGAGGGAGGGTGATCTCCTATACCGTAATCGGGGGTATTGCGGGGGCACTGGGTTCCGGCATCAGCTTTTCAGGCGCCGCCAGGGGAATTGTGGCTGTAACAGCCGGTGTGTTCATGGTGATCATGGGGCTTAACATGCTCAACGCATTCCCGTGGCTCAGAAAGCTTAATCCCAGGATGCCAGGAATCCTCCGGAGTAAAATACAGAACGGAAAAGGGAGGGGGGGGCCTTTCTATGTAGGTCTGCTAAACGGCCTGATGCCCTGCGGTCCGCTCCAGGCCATGCAGATTTATGCCCTGGGAACCGGGAGCTTCGTGGCAGGAGCATTGTCCATGTTCATGTTCAGCATGGGGACGGTTCCCCTGGTGCTTGGATTCGGAGCGGCAAGCACAATACTGAGTTCGAAATTTACCCGCAGGATGATGAAAGCGGGCGCTGTGCTGGTGATCGTCCTTGGGGTGGTCATGGCAGGCAGGGGCCTGGCATTGTCCGGCTTTACGGTTCCATCCCTGTCCCCCGGTTCGGCAAGCGGTGTCCCGAACAGCAATGCGGCGGTTGTGCAGGATGGCTTCCAAACAGTGACCACAAAGCTGTTTCCAGGTATGTATGAGCCTATCACGGTGCAGAAGGGCATACCTTTGAAATGGACCATAAAGGCCCGGAAAGGCGATATAAACGGCTGCAACAACGAGATCGTCATACCGGCGTTCGATATAAGCAAAAAGCTTGAGGCAGGCGACAACATCATTGAGTTTACTCCTGATGAGACCGGCACATTTACGTACAGCTGCTGGATGGGAATGATAAGGAGCAGGATTACCGTTGTTGAGGATATCACTGACCTGGAAAGGCGGTAGCATATGGACAGGGAAATCATTGGAATAAGCGGTATGAGTTGTGCCGCCTGCGCTAAGCGGATCGAGAAAGCGGTAAGCAGGCTTGACGGGGTCCTGGAAGTCTCGGTCAACCTGGCTTCCGAAAAACTGACAGTCGGATACGAAAAACAGAAAGTATCCCTTGGCAGAATAAAGGAAACGATTGAAAGAATCGGGTACGGGGTTATCGATGGACGGAGAAGGAAAACGGTCACGATACCGATAGGGGGCATGACCTGCGCCGCCTGCGCCAGCCGCATTGAAAGGGTGCTTGCTAAAAAGGAAGGTGTGCTGCGGGTTTCGGTAAACCTCGCCACCGAAAAGGCGACGGTGGAATATGATCCTGGAATAACGAGGATATCGGCCATCAGGCAGGCCATCGGGGATATCGGCTACAAAGCACTGGGCACAGGGAGCAAGGCTGTCGACGAGGATAAACAGCGCAAGGAGAAGGAGATACGCATCCTTTGGACAAAGTTTATCATTTCGGCGGTATCCGCAGCGCCGCTTTTATACATTGCAATGGCCCCGATGATCCCGTGGCTTCACTTTCCGTTACCAGGCTTTCTTGAGCCCATGCATTTTCCGCTGAACTATGCGATTGCGCAGATCATCCTGGTGATTCCGGCAATCATAGCCGGGTATAAATTCTATACGGTGGGTTTTAAGGCTCTCATGCTGAGAAGCCCGAACATGGATTCACTGATTGCCATCGGAACATCTGCGGCAGTTGTTTACAGCCTGTACTCAACCTTCAGGATCCGGAGCGGCAATATGAATGCCGTTGAGGAACTGTATTTTGAAACAGCCGGTGTTATCATTACGCTGATACTGCTCGGCAAATCCCTGGAGGCCGTGTCAAAGGGGAAAACCTCGGAGGCTATTAAAAAACTTATGGGGCTGGCGCCTAAAACGGCCATAGTCATACAGGACGGGAAGGAAACAGAGATCCCTATAGAAGAAGTGGAGATCGGCGACGTGATCCTTGTAAGACCCGGAGAGAAAATACCTGTTGATGGTGAAATTATCTTTGGGCAAACCGCCATAGACGAATCCATGTTGACCGGCGAAAGCATGCCCGTTGACAAAAAGGCCGGCGACAAGGTTTATGCGGCGACAATGAACACCAACGGCATGTTCCGTTTTAAGGCAACGAGGGTGGGCAGCGATACAGCCCTGGCCCAGATCATCAAACTTGTGGAGGAAGCCCAGGGCTCAAAGGCGCCCATCGCGAAAATGGCAGATATCGTTTCGGGCTATTTTGTGCCCATAGTGGTCGCCATAGCAATTATAGCCTTTGCATGCTGGCTGATAGCGGGACAAACGCTGGTGTACGCGCTTACGATTTTCATATCCATACTGGTTATAGCCTGCCCCTGCGCCCTGGGGCTCGCCACACCCACTGCCATCATGGTCGGAACCGGGAAGGGAGCGGAGTACGGGATACTTATAAAGAGCGGGGAAGCACTGGAAGTCACCCATAGGATCGATACCATCGTCTTTGACAAAACCGGGACCATCACCGAGGGTAAACCAAGGGTTACAGACATCATTCCGGCAGGAGGCGTATCCAGGGAACGCCTGCTCCGGATTGCGGCATCATGCGAGAAAGGCTCGGAGCACCCCCTGGGTGAAGCCATCGTTAAAAAAACTGAGGAAGAAAATCTTGATCTTCTCAGGGTGGACAGGTTTGAAGCCATACCGGGGCATGGCATAGAGGCATCTGTTGAAGGCATGGACGTTCTCATCGGCAACATGAAACTGATGGATGGGCGGGGCATAGCGTTGGGCGAGATGGAAGAACAGTCAGAAAGGCTTGCCGTCGAAGGGAAGACACCCATGTTCATTGCAGCGGACAACGGCATTATGGGTGTGATCGCCGTGGCCGATGTTGTTAAGGAAAGCAGCGTTAAGGCGGTAAAAAAGCTTCAGTCCATGGGCATCGAGGTAATCATGATCACGGGCGACAACCGGAATACGGCAGGGGCCATCGCAAGGCAGGTGGGAATTAGCCGGGTGCTGGCCGAGGTTCTGCCCCAGGACAAGGCGAATGTGGTTAAAAAGTTACAGTCCGAAGGGAAGAAGGTCGCCATGGTGGGCGATGGCATCAACGACGCGCCCGCACTTGTCCAGGCCGATATCGGCATTGCCATAGGTTCCGGCACCGATGTGGCCATGGAATCGGCGGATATTGTGCTTATGAGAAGCGATCTGATGGATGTTCCGACGGCTGTTCACCTGAGCCGGAGCACCATACGCACCATCAGGCAGAACCTGTTCTGGGCGTTCGGCTATAATGCTGCCGGCATTCCTATAGCGGCAGGCATTCTCCGTTTTTTCGGCGGTCCGCTTTTGAGTCCAATGTTCGCCGCCGCGGCCATGTCGCTGAGCTCGGTGTCGGTCCTGACCAATGCCTTGCGGCTCAAGAGGTTCAAGCCGTACAAATAGCTGCACTATGTTTGAAAATCATGATTCCGGAGGTTTATCATGATCGGTCAGCCCCAGAAGATCCTGGTCGTTGACGACGAGGTGAAAATCGTTGAGGTGGTAAAGTCGTACCTGGAAAACAGGGGGTACCTTGTATATGAAGCGTACAACGGCAGGGAAGCCCTGGAAAGGTTTGAGAGGATGAATCCTGCCCTTATCGTTCTGGATCTTATGCTGCCGGATATATCAGGGGAGGAAATCTGCAGGATCCTGAGGAAGAAATCAAGGGCGCCCATCATCATGCTTACGGCAAAGGTCGAAGAAGAAGATTTTTTAAGAGGCCTGAACATCGGGGCTGATGATTACGTTACAAAACCCTTCAGCCCAAGGCAGCTGGTGGCAAGGGTCGAGGCCGTACTGAGAAGGGCAGGTGACGCACTGATTCCCCTCTCAGGCCTTATCTCATTCAACAATGACGAACTGGTTATCGATACACTGAAGTACGAAGTAAGGAGGGACGGGAAAGCAGTCAGTCTCACGCCCAATGAATACAAGCTGCTGCTGACCCTGGCGAAGTATCCTGACAAGACCTTTACCAGGGAGGAATTGATAAGCATCGGGCTGGGTGAGGATTTCAACGGTTACGACAGGACAATCGATACACATATCAAGAATATCAGGCAGAAGATTGAGCCCGATCCCAGGAACCCGAAGTATATAGTGACCGTCCACGGTGTGGGATACAGGCTCGGTGGAGAAAAGAAAGGCGATTCCCATGATATATAGTTTGAGAACCAGGCTGTCGCTGTCCTTTGTTGCAGTGGTCCTTATATCTGTGCTTCTGGTCAGCGTTGTCACGAACCTGCTGTTGGACAAGCATTTCAAGAAATACATCCTTGAGAACCAGGAGCGGAAAAACACGGAAATTGTTGCTTTGGTCAGGCATCAGTACAGGACAGGCGGGGAATGAGACAGGGATGCCCTCGAGAGCATCTGCATCAGCGCCCTGGAACAGGGACTGATACTGAAGGTGCTGGATTCCTCAGGAAAGCTCATATGGGATGCGACGCATAATTATAATGAGCAATGCGAGCAGATGCTTGCCCATATGGCCCAAAACATGAGCAGCCGCTACCCAAATTGGGATGGAAGCTATGTAGAGGACGTCTATCCTGTTGTGAATGGATCCGGTGAGATCGGGAAGGTAGTGCTCGGCTATTACGGCCCATTCTACTTCAGCGACAGCGACCTTGAGTTTATAAACACACTGAACAGGCTTTTCCTGGGGGTCGGCGCGCTTTCCATTGTCTTGTCCTTCCTGACAGGCTCGCTTATGGCAAAAAGGCTAAGCACACCTATTTCGCGCGTTACAGACACAGCCCGGATGATCTCCAGGGGATATTTCGGCGGAAGGATTACCGAACCGTCCGGCACAAAGGAGATCGTACAGCTCACCGAAGCCATCAATAACCTGGCCGAAACACTCGAAAACCAGGAAGCCCTCAGGAAGAGGCTAACGGCGGATGTGGCCCATGAACTGAGAACTCCCCTGGCTACCCTGCAAAGCCACATGGAAGCCATGATTGACGGCATCTGGGAACCTGATGCCAAAAGGCTGAAAAGCTGTCACGAGGAGATCATGCGAATCAGCAGGATGATAGGGGATATCGAAAAACTGGCGAAATATGAGAGTGACAGCCTGATCCTTACGAAAACGAGCTTTGATGTTTCGCAACTCATACGGCATATCATACGGAACTTCGAGAATGAATATGCCGGCAAGGGAGTTAAAATAGAGTTTGCGGGTGTAGGTGAGATAATCACTGCCGACAAGGACAAAATCAGCCAGGTTATCATCAACCTGCTGTCGAACGCCCTGAAATACACGCCGGAGGGGGGGCTGGTTCAGGTTTCTTGAAGGAATGATAGAACCATACAGGAAGGTCGTGGAGAAATAAGGCATATCTCCGGATACCGCAAGGCTGTAAAATGGCAGGAGATTGCCAAAACAGGGTGTTTAAGCCGTCTGTGCTATTGTCAGATAAAACGGACGGCTATTTTCGCCGGGAAATAAGCAAAGCCGCGATTTGACTTTTTAAGAATCGATCGGTTAAAATATTTATCAAATCAGCGCACAGGTGAAAATGAACGCTGATACTGCACAAAAGTTGCTTCCACCGATGACGATGGAAACTCTTTTGCGATTGGTGCGGGGGGCTTTTGTTCATGAAGATTCACGGTCCATAATCATTTTCAGTTTGCATCCTGCAAGCATTTTTCAAGTTGACTTAATCTGCATACATACAGGTTTGACTGCTTTGCATGCAAGAGTCTTTCAAAGGCTCTCTTTTTCAAGCTTTCCAAAAATTAAAGCAAAAGGAGGCATTCATATGAGCGAAGCTGTTATCAGTGCGCAGTTAAGGAATGAAAAGGCCAACAAGGCGAGAAGGCAGGGTTTCATCCCTGGTGTAATCTATGGCAAGGATGTAAGGTCCGCAAGCATAAAAGTGGATCAGAAAGAATTCAGAAAGGTTCTGCAGGGACGCAAGGTTTCCAGGGTCATACTGAAACTCGGAGATGAGGCTAAAAACTGCATTATAAAGGAAGTCCAGAGGGATCCCATCAACGGGCAGATTCTCCATGTTGACTTCCAGACGATCCACAGCGATGATATCATCCGGCTGAAAGTGCCCATTGCATTTCACGGGAAAGAAAAACTGGCGGCTCACCAGCTGCTTCTCCAGGAGTTCATCACCGAGGTGGAGATTTCGGGCAAGGCCGCTGATCTGCCGGAGTTCATAAGCATTGATATTGGTGACAGCAGGCTGGGCGACAAGATCACTGTTGCTGATCTTAAAATCAGCGATAATATAAGGATCCTGGAAGATTCAAACGAGATCCTCGCGGTTGTATCCACGGCGAAGTTTGAGGCCCGGGAAGAGAGCGAAGCCGGCAGCGAGGAAGAGGGAGAAGCCACCGGTGATGGTGAGTGACACCGGTTTACCGCATTGATAAATTGGATGGCGGTAAAGCAATAATTAACGAATTCATACGGTAAAGCTTAACAGAACCTGTTTCTGACGCCGAATACGGGGTTATGAGGCGGAAAGCACATGGGATTTATATGCTATGCAGGATTTCTGCGCCTTCAAAAGGCGCTTTTTTATTGTGCAGCAACAAGGAATGGCCGCAAGGTGCGTAAACCTGTTCGTGAACATGGTTCACTTCCCTGCCGTGCAGCCTTGCTCCATTGTCCTGCTGGTGTCCATTGAATGACTTCAGCCATGTGCCACCGTTTTTATTTTTTTGACAAAATACAATAATTCCCCTTGACACTAATCTGTGATCTGGTAATCTGTAAAGATATTATCTTTTGGACGGGACAAATACAATACGAACGGTGGGCTTATTATGTAGGGCGTACGGGGAAAACATCACCATGGAAGCGCTTAAGAGCGACAATTTGATGTGCCGGAGACAAGGAATGCATGCTGCAGGTATTAGTTTGTTTGCCTCAGCCCGAAGAAGCGAAACTGGTCTTTGATTATACAACATCGGTTGTAAAGGACCTTAAAACAAGGTGTGAAATCTATTGTTCCGCAAATTATGAAATCATCCGACAAAAACTGGTGGATAATTTCTATAGCTATGACATTCTCCTGCTGGAAGCATTGGACAGAGGATGCCTGGCAATAGCAGAGTTTCTCCGCAGTCGGAATTTCATCGGTTCAATCATTTTCATCGCAAAGGACTCAGCAAAAATAAGTAATATATTTATTTACAGACCTTCGTATCTTGTTACCAAACTGGAAGACGACAGACAGATTCGCAGTGCGATGTTCTGGGCCTATAATGAGCAGATCAAGGCACGTCCCTATTTCTCAATCAAAAACAAAGATGAGATTCTGAGAATACATCATGCAGATATCCTTTGGTTTGAGAGCCGGCAAAGAATAGTCATTCTGCACTCCAGGAACCAGGAAGTATCATTTTATGCCAAGCTTTCAGATGTTTACGAGATTCTTCCGAAGGAACTTTTTATCCGGTGCCATCAAAGCTACGTTGTGAACTGCGATAAGATTACCCGTGTTGATAAAGTCAACAGACGCATTTCCCTGGTTACGGGAGATGTGATCGAGATCAGCAAGAGTTACTATGCCCAGATGATGGCATTCATGGATATGCGTGATTTGAACAAGTGAAAAAAATGTCATTTCCTGTCCCGAAAATTACAAGCCTGTTGAAGGTGAGCCTGTGATGCGGATATGATGCATATAACGGAGAAATGAAAGCTGCTTCGCAGGATTTTGGGAGGTTTGAATCATGTTTGATTTTAATGGTCTCAACTTTGATCTGGATGGTGACGGTATTCCTGATTCCCATGCAGAATTTTATGATTCCGACGGGGATGGATTTGATGACTCTGCCGTTGTAGACATTAACGGAGACGGTATTCCGGATGCTGTCTTAACCGACTATAACCATGATGGTATTTATGATCCGGCCATGATTGACACCAATGGTGACGGAACCTTTGATGCCGTTTGCTATGATACCGACGGTGACGGTATTGTAGATACCCTCGTGTCAGATACGAATAAAGACGGTATTTTTGATTCTGTTCATTCGGAATATGATACCGACAGGGATGGAATAGTTGATACCATCGTCGATGCCATTGATTACGACCAGGATGGAATAATTGACAGCCAGACCGTTTATCATGACTATAACCGGGACGGCATATTTGATGAAGTCGTAAAAAGCTATGATTCCGACGGAGATGGCATGTTTGACACATCCATAACCTATCAGGATTGCAATGGCGACGGCCGTGAGGACGCAATCATCAAGGAGCAGTTCATAGACCAGGATGGAGACGGTCAGGTAGACACCTATATCATCAACACAGATTTGGATGGAGACAATGTGTTTGAAGCAGTGGAGGTCTACAGCATAGATGCCGAGACCGGCATCATCGAGCTGGTCCAGTTTGATGGTGAGGATGCCGGAAATGGCGTCTACATAGATGACCTGGAGCAATTTGATCCGGAAAAAGCGGATATGAGCAAAGTCTGCGGAGATCCGGCAAGCGCAATGGAGGAATGGGAGTTCCAGGGAGAAACAGGGCGGTGCGCCATATACTCCCAGAAGTTCGTGATTGAAGAGCTTACAGGCCAGGAGATTGATATCGAAGAGCTTGCCGACCTGGCTGAAGAGAACGGCTGGTTCAGCGAGGAAAGCGGAACTCCTCTTCTTAATATGAACAAGATCCTTGATTACTAAGGCATTCAAAACGAGATGAGCTTTCACAATGATATTGACGATATCAGGGAATGCCTTGAATCAGGCGGAAAAGTCATAGTTTCCATTGATGCGGATGAGATATGGTTTGGGGAAAGCGATGATTTGTTTACACCAGGCGATGGACCCAACCATGCGGTTGAGGTTATCGGTATTGATTACAGCAATCCCGATGAGCCCATGGTTATACTGAACGATTCCGGTAATCCCAATGGATGCGGGGAAATGGTTCCCCTTGATGCATTCATGGATGCCTGGGAAGACGGAAACTTCCAGATGATTGCCTGTATGTGACAGAAAAAAAGAAAACGGGGTGCGCAAGATGGAACAAACAGTATTTATTGAACAAGTTAAAAAGAATCTGAAGTCAAATGCATTTTTCCTCAACTGCAAGATTCCCATGGGCTATACGGCGGGATTTCCGATTCTCCAGGTCAGGAATGGAAGCCTCTGTGTTACTTTTCCCTACTTAAGGTACAAGACCACCGGAGTGGTAGACAAAACCCTTGTTTATCCAATCAGGTACATGATCACCATGGAGCTTCCGACAGAGAAAATTGTACTATTTGAAGATCTTGAATATAACGAGAAATTCAGGAACATAGATTTCAGAAAGCCGGTGGGATATTTCCGTCATGAGGAAATTCGCCAGTATAATAAGGCCCGGTATAAAGCCTTATATGACGAATTGATGCAGGAGTACGACAAGGTGATCAACTCTTTGATCTACTGCACAGATTACAGCGCTGAAGACGAAAAACGGATGAAAGAGTTGCTGCAGCTTCTGGTCGAGCCGTCTTTGCTGCCCATGTACAAGGCATTGGACAACGATTTCTATAACAAGTATTTAGCGAAAGGATAATCGTGATGGCCTTCAAGATTTCAAATCCTGACTTCTTCAGGAACAAGCTTAATGACACAACGAATGATAATGGGCAGGCTGAAGGGCATATCAAGGAACCCGCAGCCGGCAGCGACTGCGGCCATGGCATGGTCAGGGCCGAACCTCTGCGCCTTGGCATTGAGGTAAACGAACTGGTTGAAGCCTCCTGCAGGGTGCTTAAGGAAACAGGGTTTCCCGCCCTTGCCGCAGAAGTTGATACCGTTCGGAAAAGGGCCATGCGTGAGCGGTTTGCCATTGCAGTTGTCGGCGAGTTTTCCAAGGGAAAGAGCACCTTTATCAACAGGCTGCTGGACAGGGATATTCTTCCGACAGGAAACCTTCCCACCACTGCGGTGATGACGCGAATCCGTTTCAACCAAAGAGAGGTTATTGCAGCCTTTGATGAAAACAACAAAAAATCCTTCGAACGGCCGCTGTCCCCCGATTCATGGGACAACCTCGTAGCCCAGAATTTTGGCGGAAATGATTTCAAGGGCACCGTTCTGGTGGGTGTCAAATCCGACTGGCTGGATGCAGGCAACATTGAACTGATCGATACGCCCGGCGCCGGCGATCTGAATGAAGAACGCATGAAGGCGATCGGGGATGCCCTTTTGGGGTGTGACGGCGCAATTATCGCCATCAGTGCGACAGCACCTCTCAGCCTGAGCGAAAAGCTCTTTATAGAGGAGAGGTTGCTTGCGAGAAAGCTGCCATTTCTGCTTTTGATCATTACGAAGCTTGATATGGTGCAGTACGAAGAGAGGGCAGGGGTTATCCGGTACATAAAGGATAAGCTCAAGAGCTGGAAAATGGATGTCCCTGTCTATGTTCCCTATCGGGTAGAGTTGAGTGAAACCGGATTTGATGACATGATCGGGATGGACAAGGTCCAAAAAGAGATTGCCGGTTGGATCGGATGCCCTGAACGCGCACGGCTTACCGAGGCCTGGGTCCTGGGAAAAACATTGGATGCCTTGAAGAATACCGCCTCGGCCTTAACGGTGCAGATGAAGCTGTTGGAGGAAGCCGACGGGAAAAAGCGTGCCCAGTTGATAACAGAGAAAAGGAACCAGCTTGCACAGGCCGAATTGCTCTGGGGAGATCTGAAGCTTCAAATGCAGCAGAGATGTACGAGCTGTTACCAGGCGCTTTTGAAAAAGGTTGACGAGTATTCGGAAAGCATCACCGAACGGCTGCAATATGAAGCCTCCCATGCCATGAATCCGCAAAAATGGTGGAAAGAGGACTTTCCATACCGGACAAAGGTCGAACTGACCAATATGGCTGTTGGCGTTGAGAATTTCGTATCAAGGATTATCAGTGAAGATGTCCGCTGGTACAGCACAGCCATTGAGACCAGTTTTAAATCCCATGTTTTATTTCGGAAAGCCACTATATCCGATAAGGAACTTTTCGGAGATTTTGCCGTGGGAGGAAAGCTTGAGTTTGAGAATCTTGATAAACAGCGCACTTTTGTAAAAATTGGATCGGCTGTCCTTAGCATTTCGGGTTTTGCCCTGTTCAGCGCCATGGGATTTCTACCCATCGTCGCGACCATGGGGATAGGCACCGGAACTGCCATTATTTCTGAGAAGTTTTTCCGGAACAAGATTGAAGAGCAGAAGGAAGAACTGAAAAAAGAAATCGCCCGCTGCGTCCCCCTGTTCATCCAGGATGCCATGGCTGAAAGCGAAAGCCGCCTCAGCGCAGTATACAACAATATTATAAGCGAGGCCGAAAAGAGCGAGCAGGCATGGCTTTCCGCACAGTTGGCCGCTATCGAGGCGGTAAAAGTCAACGACAGCAAGGACCAATACAAGGAATTATGCAGCCGCCTTACACGTCTCGAACAGGACTATGTCGTCATTCCTGTTGGCGCAGACGAAAAACAGATCAAGTTGCAGAGCCCATATGAGAAAGTCGAACTATTCTTTCCCCTTGAACTCTTGAAAAACGGCGTTGAAATCATAGACTCGCCCGGCCTGAATGAGGATGAAACCAGGACCAGGGTTACCATGGATTATCTGCCCAAGGTGGATGCGGTTTTATACGTACTGAATGCCAATGCCATCTGCGCCGGGGACGAGATGAAGTTCGTACAGAATGATCTTCGCGGCAACAATATCGACTCAGTGTTCTTTATCGTGAACGGGTTTGATCAGATCAGGTCAAGGGAGCAGCCCCAGATACGCCAGTATGCGGAGCTTAAACTGAAGGAGTTTTATCCCAAGCCGGAATTGTTTTGCATTTCGGCATTGCATGCGCTGGACGGCCGCCTGGATCATAATGAGGCTTTAGTTGAGCAATCAGGAATGATTCCGCTGGAAAGAAGGCTGACCGAGTTTCTGACCAAGGAAAAAGGCAGGGCAAAGCTTGCTTCCCCGGCGAAGCAGGTACGCCAGATCCTGAGCAGAGAGACCCTTGAAGTTGTTATCCCAAGGGAAAGGAAACTGCTTGAAAGCTCCCTGGATGACGTTAAGCAGCGCTATGAGAGCATTAAGCCGAGGCTGAAGGCAGCAACAGCGAAAAAGGAACAGCAGCAGGCTGAAATGGCCACAAAAATTGAGCGAAGCTGCAGGAAGTTTGAGCGTTTGGCAAAGCGCAGCATGGCCGATATTATCAATTCGGTACCTGTATGGATCGAGGAGTTTACTCCGGCCACCTCAACCGGTTCCTCTATGGCAGCGTGTAGCGGGGGTAGCCGGCGGCCTGGTTCTGGGAGATGTGGGACTGGCATTTTCGGCCGGCGTGAACGGTATTGGAAAGGAGCTTGCCAAAACAGCAGCTTTTGAATTTGGAGCAGGCTTCATACTGAGTATCCTGGGCTTGCTTAATCCGGTTACGCTTATCGGAATCATCGTCGCAGCATTTATAGGCAATTTCAGGGCAGGCGCCACAAGAGCCCTTGAAAAGCTGAAGGAACGGGTAAGTGAAACCGTGGTTAACAGTATGGCTGAAAAAGCCGAAACTCACGCGAAGGAGCTTGCAGACAACATTGAAAAGAATTTCAGAGAGGTTGCGGACCAGATTATCAGCAGCATCTCCAAGGAAATCACCGATACCGATACGCAGGTTAAAGCGGTTATCCATGAGTTGCAGCAGGGCCGGATGGCAGTTGATGCGCGAATGGAAGAACTGACGAAATGCGAGAGGACAATTCACGATTTGAACGCAAGACTGGATAACCTGATCTTCGCGCTGGTGGGTGCATAGACTATGTATAAAACAAAGTTTGATCAGAGCGCCGAATATTTTTCCCTGGAGAATCTGGACAAGCTGGCCGAGGTTGACTAACACCTTGAATTCGCAGAGGCGCTTTTAATAAAATACGGCAGCCAGGCAGCCGAAGACTCGTATCCGGAAACGGGAGTCGACTGGACCGACCTCAGGAAACAGCTTGAAAGCATCCGGAAGAAACAGGATGATAAAAAACTCAACTTAAGTGTCATTGGTGAATTCTCAACAGGGAAAAGCACTTTCATCAACGCTCTCCTGAGAAAAGAACTGCTTGCCTCCAGCGCATTGCAGGGAACAACGGTGGCATCAGCCGTCATCGATTATTCCGAACACCATATGATTCATCTGCAGTATTTGGATGGCCGTCCTGAGGACAGGTACCAATATAATGATTTTTACAGCATGAAGGTGGCTCTTGAACGGTTTACTACTGATCCCGACATTGCCAGGAATCTTAAGGCGGTTCATGTATATCTTCCGGCAAGTGTCCTCAAGGATGAATTCCGCATCATCGATACGCCTGGAACAAATGTTACCGAAGCCTGGCATGAGGATGTAACCATCCGTACGCTTAAGGATATGTCGGATCTGTCCATTGTCCTGGTATCGGCTGAAAAGCCGGTGCCCGATACCATGTTAAGTTTTGTCAGGAATCATCTTGGAGCGATTCTGCCGCAATGTGTGTTTTTGGTGACTAAACTGGATGCCATCCGGCGCAGGGAGCGGACAGGGCTTCTTGATTATGTGAAGATGAGGCTGGAGGGAGAACTGGAGCTTAAGGAAGCTGTTGTTTTGCCGTACATATCTCCTGCGGTTATTTCAGATGCGGCCGGAAAGCAAACCTATGAGGATGCGGGGATTGGTGATGATCTGCCTGGGATAGTCGATGACGAACTGCTCAGCATGTCCCTCGAAACCGAGAAGCTAATCATCCGGCATATGATGAAGCAGAGAACCCTTGCCCTGACCAGGAAGCTGACATCCCTGATCGAAACCATGTACCAGTCCATTTCAGCAAAAATCGAGTGGATTTCCGGCGGATATGAAAGCAAGCTGAAGCTGCTGGAGCGATCCCAAAAAACCGATCTTGATTACTTTGTACAGCAGGAAAAAGTACAACGATTGAAGCATTTTGACGATGCTGCGAAGGAAGTGCTGGCGAACGCGGAGAATGGTATCCATAGCGCTGCCGACAACGCGCGCAAGAAAATAATCGGAGCCCTGGATGAGAAGAATACCCTCAATGATTTGAGTGTATATATCAGAGATTCGCTCAGGAAAGACTGCAACAGCCATGCTGCGGACATTGTGAAGCAAGCGGAGAAATCCTATAATCCCGTTAAGAAGCATTTCCAAAATGAGATGAGCCACTTTGAGAAGTCGTTTAAGAAGCTGTATGAATCGCTGAATATCATTCCGCTTGATATGTCCCAGGCCAGGTATAGCATTCCTCAGGCTGCTCAGTTTCAAGCGCCCGATATTGGTTCGCTGGAAGCCTATGTCACAAAAAAGATAGAAAAAGAAACCAATGCTATCGCCTATGGCGCAATCATCGGTGCTATTCTCGGGACAATCATACTTCCCATCATTGGCAGTGTGATTGGATTCTTTGTGGGAGGATTTATCGGAGAAAAAATCGCGCCTAAAACCAATACGGTTCGTGAAGACTGCAAAAGCAGGCTCAGACCGCAGCTTGCCAGTTATTTCAATCGTGTCGCCGATAGTTCGACTGCCATGGTGGACAAGTATTCAGGACAAATCCGGAAGTGCCTTTCCGATGAAATGGATGAATATCTGAAGCGGTATCGCGATGAGGTAAACAGACAGATCGCTGTGGAAAATGGGCAGAGAGCTTTCATCACGAATAAAATTAACGATTTGAAGAATGATATGTCCCAAATCAAGAACCGCAAAATGCGGTTGGAAACGGTGACAAGGCAATTGAACCTACTGGGCAGAAAGGAAAACTGAATTATGAGCAATTCGGATTTTGAAAGATTTCAGAAATATTGGAACAGGTTCGTCACACAGCTTAAGGGGAAACTGATGGCCCAGGCGAAAAACGAAACACTAACCTGTTCAGTGATGAACCTGCTTCTGGCTGACAGTATTGAATTTTGGGATTCCCACCATTCCGAGGGCGGACGCTGGCTTGAAAAACTGGAAAAGGAAAACCCTCAAAAGGGTTCCATGGTCAGAGAGATTCTGGTTAACGATATGAAGTTCGAGGATACATCAGAAACCATTTCCCGCAATGACCTGATAAAAGTCGTCCTGCCCGTTGGAAGCGCCCTGGCAGGGTATGCCATATCACACTTTGCCGGAGCCAACCGGGTCATACAGGCCATTTGCACGGCTGCTCCCGCGGCGATAGCCTATCCGGTTGCCAGCGGCATGCATAAATCAGCCCGTGAGCAAAAGAAGAAGGATATAATCCGGAACTATATGGATCAGCTGGACAAGTACAGGATTTCCGTTGAAAGTATTCTTCAGGACATGGGTGAGTGTGAGCCAGGCTGAGGCTGTAGTCTGATACATTGACAAATTATTGACAAACACATAAAAAGGAAGTATAGTAATAGTAGCTGAGCCGAAAGAGGTATTCTTACGGTAAAGCCCGGTTGTAATCTGTTTTCTGACGCCGAATAGGGTTTATGAGGCGGAAGGCACAGGGAGTATTGTTTCTCCACAGGATATCTGCGCCTTCTGGAAAGGCGCTTTTTTATTGCTGGAACAATATGTTCCCAAGCCCCCGCCATAAATCGGTAACCGTTCGGCGGGGGTTATTATTTGCAGGAGGTATTTATCATGGAAACGAGGGTTGCCATTGTCGGAATCATCGTTGAAGACAGCAATTCGGTTGAAAAACTCAACAGCATTCTTCATGATTACGGTGATTACATCATCGGCAGGATGGGCCTGCCCTACCGTCAGAAGGGAATCAGCATCATCAGCATAGCGGTGGATGCGCCGCAGGATACCATCAGCGCTCTTTCGGGCAAGCTGGGAAAGCTGCCCGGGATAAGTACGAAGACATTGTATTCCAAGGTGACCGGGTGCTAGCCAAGGGGACGGTTCCTGTGGCTAGATAGTCAAAGGGACAATTCCTGTGGCTCAGCCGGTGCGCCAAAACCCTCTGCGCAAAAGTATGGGAAGAGCCGGAAGAGAGGTATTATATGAAGCAACTTATCGACAAGCTTTACGAAACAGGCGATCTTGCGCCGGCAGAATACAGGGAGCTCATAGACGGCAGAAACCCCGAGCTTGCCGAGTACCTGTTCGAAAAGGCGAGGGATGTAAGGATCAGACACTATGGGTATGATGTGTACATCCGCGGCCTTATTGAGTTTACCAACTACTGCAGGAACGACTGCTATTACTGCGGCATCCGCAGGAGCAACCGGGAAGCGGAGCGTTATCGCCTGACAAAAGAACAGATACTTGAGTGCTGTTCCACTGGGTATGACCTGGGCTTTCGCACCTTTGTGCTCCAGGGCGGCGAAGACGGGTATTTCACCGATGACAGGATGGTGGATATCATAAGTTCCATCAAGTCCGAATACCCGGACTGCGCCATTACTCTTTCAATAGGTGAAAAAAGCCATGAAAGCTACAAGGCGTTTTTCGACGCAGGAGCGGAACGCTATCTTCTGCGCCATGAAACGGCTGATCCGGAGCATTACAGGAAACTGCATCCACAGGAACTGTCCCTAAAAAACAGGAAGAAGTGCCTGCAAGACCTGAAAAAGATAGGTTTCCAGGTGGGATGCGGTTTCATGGTAGGATCTCCGTACCAGACTACCGATTGCCTTGTTGAGGACCTGTTGTTTATCAAGGAATTTTCACCCCACATGGTGGGCATCGGCCCGTTCATACCGCACCATGCGACGCAGTTTGCCGAAAAACCCGCGGGAACCCTTGAACTGACCCTGTTCCTTTTGGGTATAATCCGACTGATGCTCCCGACAGTGCTGCTCCCTGCCACCACGGCCCTCGGGACCATCCATCCCAGGGGCAGGGAACTTGGCATCCTTGCAGGGGCGAACGTGGTAATGCCCAACCTTTCGCCGCGGAGCGTAAGGAAGAAATACATGCTTTACGACAACAAGATCTGCACCGGGGATGAGGCCGCCGAATGCCGGTACTGCCTGGAAAGACGGCTGGAAAGCATAGGCTGCAGGGTGGCGGTCTCCAGGGGAGATCATAAATCATTTCAATAATCAAAATCCATTGCTGAAGGGAAAGAGTTTTCTGACCCGATTAAGAAAGGAGCATCATCATGTACGATCCAAAATCGCCGAAAGCTGAAGAATTTATATCTCATGAGGAGGTCCTGGCGACTCTCGAGTACGCGGAGAAAAACAGGAAGGACGCCGGGCTGGTTGACAGCATCCTTGAAAAAGCCAGGCAGCGCAAGGGCTTGAACCACAGGGAAGCCTCAGTACTGCTCGCAAGCGAAATCCCGGAGAAGATCCGGGAGATCTATTCGCTGGCCGAACAAATCAAAAAGGACATCTACGGCAACCGCATCGTCCTTTTCGCGCCCCTGTACCTGTCCAACTACTGCGTGAACGGCTGCGTGTACTGCCCGTACCACAGGTCAAACAAGCACATGCCCAGGAAGAAGATGACCCAGGACGAAATCCGCCGGGAAGTGATCGCCCTGCAGGATATGGGCCACAAGCGCCTTGCCATTGAATCCGGGGAGGACCCTGTGAATAATCCCATAGAATACATACTTGAAAGCATTGACACCATCTATGGCATAAAGCATAAAAACGGCGCCATCCGCCGTGTCAACGTCAATATCGCCGCTACCACAGTGGAAAACTATAAGAAGCTCAAGGACGCGGGGATAGGCACCTATGTGCTGTTCCAGGAAACATACCACAGGGAAAACTATGAAAAACTCCATCCTACCGGGCCGAAGCATGATTACGCCTACCATACCGAGGCGATGGACAGGGCTATGCTCGGCGGTATTGACGATGTGGGCCTCGGCGTGCTGTTCGGCCTCGAAAACTACCGCTACGAGTTTGCCGCCCTGCTGATGCACGCGGAGCACCTTGAAGCGGCATTCGGAGTCGGCCCGCATACCATAAGCGTGCCGAGGGTGCGTCCTGCCGATGACATTGATCCGTTGGAGTTCCAAAACGCCGTGGATGATGATACCTTTGCGAAAATTGTGGCCTGCATCCGAATAGCGGTACCCTATACCGGGATGATCGTTTCCACCAGGGAAAGCAAGGCGATGAGGGAGCGGCTGCTTCACCTGGGTGTTTCCCAGATCAGCGGCGGGTCCAGGACCAGCGTTGGCGGATACTGCGAACCCGAACCCGAAGATGAGGAAACCGCACAGTTTGATGTGAATGACAGGAGGACCCTTGACGAAGTTATAAAATGGCTTATGGAACTCGGTTATGTTCCCAGCTTCTGCACCGCCTGCTACAGGGAAGGCAGGACCGGGGACAGGTTCATGAGACTTGCCAAAACAGGGCAGATCCAGAACTGCTGCCACCCAAACGCCCTCATGACGCTTAAGGAGTACCTGGAAGACTATGCTTCGCCTGAGACAAAGGCGGTGGGCGAGAAGCTTATACAGGGTGAGATAAAAACGGTTCCCAACGACAAGGTAAGAAGGATACTGGAGGAAAACCTTGTGAAGATCAGCGGCGGAAGCCGTGACTTCAGGTTTTAGGAGGAAGCGGTATGGGACTTAATGCAACACCATCGGCAAACCGTATACATATAGGCTTTTTCGGGAAGAGGAACTCGGGCAAGTCCAGCCTGGTAAACGCCGTAACGGGGCAGGACCTTGCCGTAGTCTCGGATGTGAAGGGAACAACCACCGATCCGGTATACAAGGCCATGGAACTGCTGCCCCTCGGTCCTGTTGTGATCATCGACACGGCGGGGATTGACGACGAAGGGGCGCTCGGGGAACTGCGGGTTAGGAAAACCCAACAGGTGCTGAACAAAACCGATATAGCCGTCCTGGTCATAGATTCGACCGCAGGCAAAACCGCAGAAGATGAAGAACTGATTGCTATGTTTGAGAAAAAGAATATCCCGTATGTCATCGCCTGCAACAAATCCGACCTTCTTTACCACCGACAGCCTGAAAACGAACACGAAATATATGTCAGTGCCAGGACCGGGTACAATATCAATGAGCTTAAGGAGAAAATCGCGGCGTTATCGGCATCGGAAGACGACAAGCGGAGGATCGTGGGTGATCTGATCAGCCCAATGGATTTCGTGGTTCTCGTTATCCCCATTGACAAGGCCGCGCCGAAGGGGCGCCTGATACTGCCACAGCAGCAGACCATCCGCGATATCCTTGATGCGGGCGCGGTTGCCATTTCGGCCAAAGAGACCGAACTGAAGGAAACCCTTGAGAAGCTGGGCAAAAAGCCAAGACTGGTCATTACCGACAGCCAGGTTTTCGAAAAGGTAGCGGCCGAAACCCCGGATGATGTTTTCCTGACCTCATTTTCCATCCTTTTTGCAAGGTATAAGGGGAACCTTAAAACAGCAGTGGAAGGTGCAAGAACGCTGGATAAGCTCCGGGACGGCGATACCGTCCTTATATCGGAAGGCTGCACCCATCACAGGCAGTGCGATGATATAGGCACGGTCAAGCTGCCGCGCTGGATAAAAGAGTATACCAAAAAGCAACTTGAGTTCAGGTTCACATCGGGTACCGAGTTTCCCGAGGATCTGCCGGTATATAACCTTATCGTTCATTGCGGGGGCTGCATGCTTAACGAAAGGGAGATGAAATACCGGATACAATGCGCCGTGGACCAGGGTGTGCCCATAACCAACTACGGCATCCTGATAGCATACATGAAGGGTATACTGGAAAGGAGCATAGCCATATTCCCGGACCTGTGATCCATATATGGCTTCCTGCCGGTATACCGGCATATACTGAGAACGATGAATTAACCCCCGGATATGCTGCCGCAGGTGTTGTATACCTGTTTACAGGCAAGTAATCCTCAAACGATTGACACGGTTTCTCCGGGAAAACATAGACTCTCATTTAAAAGCGGCTTTCTGACTGGAAGGCCGCTTTCGGTTCAATCAGCAGCAAATTGCGCGTGAGGGGTTGGCGGAGAAAAGCATAAAGCGGCGGCCGGTTACAGCAAAGTAAGCAGGAGAAACCAGCCGCCGCCATGGGGATTCGGGATCAATCCACGTATATGGTCAGTTCCCTTCCTATATGGATAGACCTGACATTATTTATATCTATAGGTTTGTCAAATGTTTTTGTAATCATTCCCTGGCTGCCGCCCTGTTTCCCGCTTCTCATGAACATGTCCCCGTGATGGGACGCTTCGGTGACATCGGGATATCCGACGACGCTGCCGTCCTTCATTTCAATCCATTCGTGGAAGGTGTGGGTCGCCAAGAAGCTTTCGTCCGCTGCTGCATAGGTGTATTCAATGCAGAGGGGATCAAGCCTTACGTTTTTTATTTCAATCTCATCATAGACATATTCATCGGGTGATGAATAATCAAATACTTCATTGCGCAGCAAGCCGGTCTTTTTGTTCACTTCCATCTCAACCGACTTATACTGGTTATCCGGTACGGTAAATTTCACCTTCCATGTACCTTCCTTGATTATTGAATCATCCCTGGAAATCTCATTTATGGAAAGCACAACGACAGAACCGGGATAGTCAAAGAGGGTTGTTTTTTCAACCCAGGCAATGCTCATATGGTTGTCCCGTTCATCTCCATCGGGGATATCCAGTACGGAGGCTGATGAGGAATAGCTTTTCCAGCCATCTATATTGTTATATTCAAACCTTGCATCGTCCTCGGTATCAAATCTGAAAAAATGGTTTGAATAGCGGGGCGGATTGCTGATATAAACCTCGTTTCCCTGCCCGGTACGCATTATACGCCCTCTGCCTGCCTCGGATGTATCGAATATTGTTCCGTCCGTTGCAGTAATATCAATTAGAACATACAATTGGCTGTTCGTAGCGGCTATGCCTTTTACCTGAATATCCAGGCCCTCAAAAGTATTTGTCAGTACCTCCACTTCCGGATGTGAGTAGGTATCCGCCGCAAGATCGGCGCCGGCGCCGAACAGGCGGCTGAAAATATCATAGTACCATTCGCTTGCAGCATAAACGCTGAATGTCATAACCATTACGGCCGCCATTGCAACCAGGGCGACACGCATTTTCCGCTGATGCTTTCCTGCCATGTCTTCCCCGGTGATGTATTCAAGTCTTTCACATGTGTTTACTATCCGTGTTTTAAGCTCTTCGCTCATATATGCCTGCTCATATTCTTTGCGCATAGACCTTTCCGCCATATTCACCATCCCTTTCGATCTCTTTTTTCAGTAACCTGCGAGCCCTGTGAAGCCGGACATTTACGTTGCTCTCGGAAAGTCCGGTCATCCGGGCAATGCTCTTTGCCGTATAGCCTTCGTAATAGTGCAGGTAAACAACCTCCCGGTATTTCGGAGGCAGCTTCCGGATCAGATCAAACAACCCGTCCATGTCTTTGTCAAAACAGGGAATATCCGCGGCTTTATCGAGTGGTACATGGCTGTGCCTGGAAGCTGACCTGAGGAAATCCTTGCAAAGGTTTGAGGTTACGCGTATCAGCCATGCCTTCTTGTGCTCGCTGCCCCTGAACTTCTTTCTGGCCAGGAACAGCTTTAGAAAGACTTCCTGGGTTATGTTCTCCGCATCGGCGGCATTCTTAAGGTAATTCATCGCTATGCCCATTACCATGCTGCCGAACTGCTGCAGATCCTGGGTTAATTCCTGCGCCCTGATGGTTTTCACCCTCTTTCGCATATGTGTACATTCCTTACGAAGCGCTTCACCAACAATACGATATGGCAGAATGTTTTCTTACAGTTTAATTTTACATCAGCCGGGAAATTTTCAGCCCGCATAATAACCGTGTTGATTTTATCTCGCCAGATATTGGGTATATAGGGAATAGCGGAATGGTTTCCAAAATTCCGAAAAATGACGGCATATATATTGTAAGCGAAAAATGCAGATTTCGGGAGGAACAATGATAAGCGTGCCGCTTCTATTCTCGATATGCTTCAGTGCGATTTGCACAGTGAGTTTATTTCTGGGAATATATACGTTCTACACTGACCCCATGGCAAAAACGAACCGTTTATTCTTTTCTCTTACGATTTCCCTGGCTATCTGGTCATTCGGTTTTGCCATGGCCATATCGGCGCCTGATATATCGACATGCCTTCTCTGGAGAAGATTTGCGGCTATAGGATGGGGTGTGTTTTTCACCCTCCTGCTCCGTTTCCTGATCTCCCTGTGCGGCTTTACTTCCATGCTTAACAGGTGGTGGAAATATGTTCTGCTGTACCTCCCGGCAGCGGTATGCATCCTGGTATTCACCTATTTCCCATGGTTCAATCCGGAGCAGTATAAACTGGTACATACGCCTATGGGCTGGGTCAATGTTTCCATAAAAAACTTTTGGGATTGGTTCTTCATCCTGTATTATGTAACCTATACCATAGTCGGCATATACCTTATATGGAGATGGGGAAAGAACGAAAGCAGCAAAAATATCAAGAAACAGTCGGATATTATAATGAGGGCGTTCATCGTCACGCTCATCCTGGGAGTATTTTCCGAGAGCATTGTAAACAATGTATTTTCCATCAGAATACCGCAGATAGCCCCGATCATCATGCTTATCCCGGTGGCGGCCGTATCCTATGCCATGCAGAAGTATGGTTTCCTCTACATCAGGAGAAGCTCGGCCGATTCGCTGCTTTTCGGCGCCCAGATCAGGTCAAGGGTAATACATTACATGGCAAGCTCCCTTATTGCAGGAAGTGTTTTAAATGTAACCACAATGTATTTCATCTCGGAAAACAGGAATTTGTGGTCGATATTCCTGCTCAGCGGTTTATTGACAATATCCGGCGTCGCCCTGGTGATAGTTGAAAGGTTGGTCAGGAGCACAAGATTAAAGGACTTTATATTCGCGGCGGTATTTTTTATCATGATACCTGCCATCACACTGAGTTTTATAAACTATGCGAGCATCACCGTCTGGGCTGTCGGGTTTATTTTCCTCATTATCTCCGTGGCCATGGTAAGCAGGATCATACAGATTGCAGCAGCGACGTCGATTATACTCACGCAGCTGGCAGTTTTTTTCCTGAAGCCGAACTCACCGGTAACAGTTAACGTTGCGGACCATATCGGCAGGATAGGACTGAGCATAATCGCGATATGGATTTCGCTGTTCGTTATGAACGTTTTCAGGGTCAAGCTGCTTGAGAACGCGTACCAGATCAGTTTCCAGGAGACGGTCGCTGATATTACCACACGGTATATCAGCGTAGGGGAGAAAGGTTTCGATGAGGTCGCGAACGAAACGCTGTGCAGGATAAGCGAGTTCCTTAAGGCGGAAGGCGCGTTCATCTACCTGTTCAATAACGGCAAGGATATATTGACATGCTCATATTTATGTACAAACGGACAGAGTTATACAGAAAGACCCATGGAGATAAGCCTGAAGGATTATCCGCATCTGCAGCGCATGCTCTCGGATTCGAAGGACAGTATCCTGGATATTTATGACGTGGATGATCTGCCTTCGGATGTGTACGGTGAAATAGCCAGGATCCTTGGAGGGCATGTCAAATCGCTTCTGATGCTGCCCATCGAGAATAATGACAATGCTTATGGCTACCTGGTGCTGCAGTCGGTTACCGCGAAGAAGTCCTGGGGTACCGTAGAAAAAAACAACCTGATGATCATCGCGAATGTAATAGCCGACACCATTGAGAGGATACGGCAGGAGAAGCAGATCAACTATATGGCGTATTATGATATGCTGACCGGGCTTCCCAACCGCACGCTTTTCAAGGACCGCCTGAAGCAGGCTGTTATGCTTGCGGAGAGGAAAAGCGAGATTATTGCTGTAGTGATGGTGGATCTGGATCGCTTTAAGAATGTCAACGATATGATCGGTTACGAGGGCGGAGATGAGATCATTATCCAGGTCGCCCGCAAACTGTACTCATTGATGCGAAAATCTGACACTGTGGCGCGCTTCGGCAGCGACGAGTTCCTGATCATGGCCCATCATATAGGGAATTCAAACGATGTCCACAGGATAGCGAACAAGATTGTCGGTATTTTCAAAAAGCCATTCACGCTGCGCAACCAGGAGATCTACATTTCCGCAAGTGTTGGCGTTGCCGTGTATCCATATGACGGGACTGATGCCGATACCCTGATCAAGAACGCGGATATCGCCATGTACGAGGCGAAAGCCAAGGGGAAAGGCCAATACTGCCTGTGTACCGAGGAAATGAAGGAAGAGGTCATGATAAAGCACGAGCTTTCCAACAAACTGTACCGGGCCATAGACAATAAGGAACTGGTATTGCATTATCAGCCCATGGTATCGGCCAGAACCGGCGAGATCCTGTGCATGGAGGCCCTGGTGAGGTGGAACCAGCCTGAGCACGGGCTTATAAGCCCGGGCGTGTTTATCCCGCTGGCCGAACAGACTGGATTGATAAACCCGATAGGGGAATGGGTCCTGAGAACTGCCTGCGGCCAGGCGAAGGCCTGGCTCGATATGGGGCTTCCTCCCATACACATATCCGTCAATGTATCCGTACTCCAACTGCGCAATTCAAGGTTCGTTTCGATAGTAGAGAACATACTCAAAGAAACAGGGCTGAAGCCCGAATACCTCGATCTTGAGATTACGGAGAGCGTGGCGGTGAAGGAATCTGACAACATACTGGATGTACTGGGGGAATTGAGGAAGCTGGGGATAGAAATATCCATAGATGACTTCGGTACCGAATACTCTTCGCTTAGCAGGCTGAACCATATGCCTGTAAACCGGATCAAGATAGATAAAAGCTTTATAAGCAACATGTTCAGAAGTGAAAAGGAACAGACGCTGGTTAAAGGAATGATCCACCTTTTGCAGACTCTTGGGCTCAAAGTCGTCGCAGAAGGCGTGGAAGAAAAAGACCAGTTTGAATTCCTGAAACAGAATGGCTGCGATGAGGTCCAGGGCTATTACATAAGCCGTCCGGTCAGAGCCAATGATGTCCTGAAGCTCTTTGAATACAAAGTTGCCCCGCGGGATGAAACCCGGTGAGACTGCCAGGATTGTATATGAGCCTGTTTATGGCGAAAGCGGGCTGGTAGATGAGAAAGGTATCATGTCGCGAGGCTTTGAAGTAACAATAAAATGGTGATTCTTACAGTATTATCAAGACGCCGGGGAACGTGGTTTCCACGCCCCGGCTTTATTTATTTCTGGAAAACTATAATCCCCGCGACCATCAGCGCGGCGCCGATCAATTTGCTCCATTCAAAGCATGTTTTCTCGGTGCCGAACAGGCCAAGAAACTCGATAAGGCATGAAGCCACAAGCTGCGCCAGCAGGATGAGCATTGTCGCATATGCAGGCCCCAGGCTCGATATGCTTTTTATTACAGTGAACGTGATGAACGCGCCGATAACCCCGCCTAACAGGTATAGCTTGTTGTCAACGCTGAATACCGCAAACAGGTTCTCCCTGCCGGCGAAGTACCATACCGCGATGCTGGTAATAAAGGCGGTAAAATGTACCCAGGTGTTTGTTGTCCACATATTGGACGAATCCATAAGCCGGGTGTTGAATACACCCTGGACGCTCATAAGGGCTCCGGCCAAAAGTCCAAATAATATACCGACCATCCGTCTCCTCCAAAAGATTGCTTATTATCTCAATCCCGGCCCGGATTTTATTGTTGCCTGCAATCCCTGGACATATTCCCGGAAACCAAATGCCGCCATTGTACGCCATTTAAACGGTAAGGATGGGGTATTACACTGAGTTGGAAAAAACGAAACACAAAGAATAAAAGGGCGGTTATTGCATGAACCGTCCCCGGTCTTATCCCCCTGTATTGCCCCCTGTTGTTTCCTGCCTTATCAGGCGCCAAGGATCAACCTGGCCTTCCGGATTATACCCTCGCTGTTCAGCCCGAAATAGTCCAGGAGTTCCTGGTGGCTCTCGGCCGACTGTCCGAAACAGTCATTGATAGCCACTGCCTCAAATGGTACCGGGGTGTTTCTCAGCGCGTAAGTGACCACACTGGCCAGACCGCCAATATAGCTGTGTTCTTCGGCAGTTATGACGCCTTTCATTCCGCGGGCCAGATTTATGACTTCATTATCATCGATGGGCTTTAATGTGCTGACATTTATGACCCTTGCTGATATTCCTTCCTTCTCCAGTTCTGCGGCAGCTTTCAGGGCCGGTCCCACCATGGTCCCCATGGCGAAAATGGCAATATCGGTACCATCTTTAAGTACAACGGGTTTACCGATAACAAATTCCTGGTCTTCGGGGAATATGTCCTCAAGATCGTTTCTGCTAAGCCTCATGTAGACAGGGCCGTCGTATTTCGCAATAGCCCGGACCGCTTTTTCGGTTTCTATGCCATCGCAGGGGGCTATGACCGTCATGTTGGGGATAGCCCGCATGATGGCGATGTCTTCAACCGACTGATGGGTTGCTCCGTCTCCAAAATCGGACAAACCTGCACTGGATCCGATAATCTTGACATTCAGCCTGCCAATGCAGACACCCTGACGTATCTGGTCAAAGGGGCGGCCGGAGGCGAATACTGCAAATGTGTTTACAAACGCGATCTTGCCGGTCAGCGAAAGGCCCGCCGCAAAGGAAACCATATTGGCTTCCGCGATGCTCATTTCAAAATACCTTTCAGGGAACTCGTTCTGGAACAGGCAGGACATCGTGGATTTGCCAAGGTCGGCTTCAAGCACGACTATGTTATTATTTTCCCTGCCCAGTTCAACAAGGGTTTCTCCGTAAACCCTTCTTTGATTATGTACACCCACAGCAATGCCCCCTCCTTAATCCATCAAGGCCAGGCAGGCCGTTTCATACTGTTCCCGGGTCATGATACCGTTATGGAAAGCCGCGGTGTTCTCGGCGAAAGGAATACCCTTTCCCTTGACGGTATGCGCGATGATCATGGTGGGCTTCCCGGTGACTTTATCAGCCTGGTCCAATGCGAATATTATCTGTTCAACGTCATGGCCGTCGATCTCTATGACATGCCATCCAAAGGCCAGCCACTTCTCTTTGACAGGGTTGATGTCAAAACGTTCGGCAATGGGACCTGTGGCCTGGATCCTGTTGCAGTCCAGGATGCCGACCAGGTTATCCAGCTTGTAGAATGATGCCGCCATTGCTGCTTCCCAGATCTGTCCTTCGGCGGTCTCCCCATCGCCAACGATACAATATACCTTGTAGTCTTTCCCGTCCAGTTTCGCCCCGGCGGCGATTCCGCAGGATATGGACAGTCCCTGCCCGAGGGAACCGGTATTGGCCTCAATGCCCGGCGTTTTCTTCATGTCCGGGTGTCCCTGGAGCATTGAGCCGAGTTTCTTAAGGTTCCATAATTCATCCATGGGAAAATAACCGCACATAGCCAGAGCCGCGTACTGTACTATTGCCCCGTGCCCTTTGCTGAGGATCAGCCTGTCCCTGTCTTCCCATTTCGGATCTTCGGGGTAGTGCCTCATCTTCCGGAAGTACAGCACGGACACAATCTCTGCCAGTGAGCATGAGCCGCCGAAATGGCCGGCTTTTCCAGGCCCGACCATCTTTACGATGTTAAGGCGGATGGATTTTGCCTTTTTCTTCAGTTCCTCGACTGAGCAATTCATCATACCAGCTCCTGTCATCAGGTTATTATGATCTTAATAAACTCCGGTTGTATGTTATATTACAATCACCACTGCATAAATGCGCGGCTATTGACGGTCAGCCGGGGAAGATATATGAACTACAACCCGGACTTCTTCCTGACATCCTTGATGGCAGCAACGATGTGCTCCTTCATCAGTTCAGCCGCTGCAACGGCATCCCTGTTCTTTATCGCGTCCAGGATCCTGGCGTGATAATGCAGCCCGTCCTGGAACCCCCTGAGCCTGACTATTTCTTCCATGGAGTCCTTCAGCATGTCGTGCAGGATGGTGGTTACCTTGACCACAACGCTGTTATGTGTGGCCAGCGCAATAGCAGTATGGAAGTTCAGGTCCTCAATTGCGAATTCCTTGTAGTTTCCCTGGCATTTTTTCATGTTGGCCAGGGCTTTCTCCATCCGGGAGATATCTTCATCGGTTGCTCTCCGGGCGGCGAACCTGGCGCTTTCGATCTCGATCATGGCCCGGAATTCCAGTGTCTCGGCCAGGTCTGCCGCTTCAATCATAAGCACGGGCAGAAGCGCATTGAAGTAATCCTTCGGGAGTACCTCCGAGACAAAGGTGCCTTCGCCTCTCCGGATAGTAAGGACACCCATGCCCACAAGGCGATGGATAGCCTGCCTTATTGAAACCCTGCTGACCCCGAACATCTCGGCCAGGTCCATTTCTCCCGGTATCTTGGTGCCGGGCGCCCATTCCCCCGAAATGATATTATCCTTGATCTGCTCAAGAACCTCATCGCTGACTGTTTTCCGTTTTATCGGTTTAATCGCCATACGACATCCCTTTTTCTTGTATTATGTATTACGTCTACTAATATTATATGATTTTTATTTTTATTGCAAGAAGAGAAGAGGGCCATATTTTAATTGTATGTAAATTTCGTGGCAGTATTTGTGATATATATATATATTGACTTTATTGATTCATAAAAATAACATAGATTTATAAAGTGATATGTAATACATGTCATGTGTTATCTATTAGGAGGGACTGGTTATGAAACGTATTGGATTCATCGGACTTGGGATCATGGGCAAACCTATGGCGCTTAATCTTATTGACGCGGGGTATTCGCTGGTTGTTTACGACATTAACCCAAAGCCGGTTGAGGATCTCAGGGAAGCGGGGGCCGAGGTCGCATCCAGCGCAAAGGAAGTTGCGGAGAAGACCAGCGTTATCATCACCATGCTGCCTAATTCGCCCCATGTCAAGGAGGTCGTTTTCGGGGAAAAAGGTATCATTGAAGGCATTCAGAAGGATGCCATACTTATCGATATGAGTTCCATCGCTCCTGCCGCGTCCAAGGAGATTGCGGAGGGTCTCAGCAAAAAGGGAGCACATATGCTGGACGCGCCCGTCAGCGGCGGAGAACCGAAGGCAATTGACGGGACCCTGTCCATCATGGTCGGCGGCAAAAAGGAGATATTTGACAAGGTATACGATATCCTTATGGTTATGGGCAGTTCTGCCGTGTTGTGCGGAGATGTAGGCGCGGGGAATACCACCAAGCTTGCGAACCAGATCATCGTTGCCGCCAACATTGCAGCGCTTTCGGAGGCATTGGTCCTGGGCAAGAAGGCCGGCGTAGATCCTGAAGTGATATTCAAGGCCATAAGGGGAGGCCTTGCAGGAAGCACGGTTATGGAAGCGAAGGCTCCGATGATGATACAGGGCAACTTTAAGCCTGGCTTCCGCATTGCGCTGCATATCAAGGATCTGAACAACGTCCTTGAAACCGGCCATGAATATGGGGCGCCGCTGCCGCTGACCTCCGTAGTGATGGAAATGATGCAGTGGCTGAAAGCCAATAATTATGATATAGAAGACCACAGCGCGCTCCTGAGGTATTACGAGAACCTGGCCGGAGCTACTATCCGGGATTGATTCCGGCAATACGCGACATATAGCGCGCTGCGTTTCCCATGGGGTCATAGGGGTGGAAATAAATGAATGTAAAGGATAAGGTAATACTGGTCACGGGCGGCGCAGGCGGCCTGGGAGCCGCCATAGGGAAGTGCCTGGCAGAAAACGGGGCGGAGGTGTACCTGCTTGACCTGGACGAACAGCGGGGAGCCGGGATCGCCGGAGAGATTGTAAATAGCGGCGGACGTGCGCATTTCAAAAAAATCGACCTTACCAGTGAAATTGAATGGAAGACCGTCGTGGACGACATCGTCGCATTGTCAGGCCGTATAGACGTACTTGTAAACAACGCGGGGATCAATATCCGAAAGCCCATAGAGGAAATGTCCATAGATGAATGGCAGAAGATGATGCTCGTAAACACCGGCAGTGTCTTCCTGGGGTGCAAATACTCCATCCCGGTTATGCGCAGGCAGGGCGGCGGCGTCATCATAAACACATCCTCGGTCTGCGGGCTCATTGGCCATAAATATACTCCCGAAGCATACACAGCTACCAAGGGAGCGGTTACGCTGTTAACCAAGGCGGTGGCCTCGCGTTACGCCAGGTACGGTATCAGGTGCAATTCCATCCATCCCAGCACCGTCCTTACACCTTTAACCGAGGTATTTCTTCAGGATCCTGAAAGAAGGCGCGAGCGATTTGACGAGGTGCCCCTCGGAAGGCTGGCGACCGTTGAGGATGTTGCCTATGCGGTGTTGTACCTTGCAAGTGATGAGGCATCCTTTATCAACGGTGTCAGTCTGCCGATCGACGGGGGTGTAACCTGCTGCTGAAGGCAAAGCCAGTGTTTTCATTGATACCCCTTCACATATACAAAGGCAGCATTCCTTTGCCAGTGTGCCGGTGAGTTCCGGAATAATTGCTGTCAATGTTGTTTATAATCCTTATCAATGGGTATAGAAGTATCTGTACCCATTTTTTTTCCTATGACGATTTCAACCTCCCGTTCTTTGGTTTAGGCTCCCAATGGAGCCTCAGAAGCGGCTTATGTATTTTAACACAGGAATCGTGGTGTAACCAGGATGGATATCATTCGATAAGGTCTTTCAAATGAGCAGGCAGCTTGGGAATGAGCTAACGTATTGAGGGGGCGTTTATGAAAAAGGTTCTGGCCCTGATTTTTGCATGTTTTGCAATGGCTGCCACAATGACAGGACCTTGTGTGGCAGCGGGGCTAATCAACTGGACCGAGGAAGAGATTGCATTTATGGAACGGCATCCTGTCATCCGGATCGGTGTGGATCCCAAGTTTGTGCCCTATGAGTTCATCGATGAAGATGGTGAATACAAGGGAATCGCCGCGGATTTTCTATCATTGATCAGCGAGAGGACGGGACTGCAGTTCCAGGTCGCGGAAGGGCTGACATGGCCGGAGGTATACGATCAGGCTTTGTCAGGAGAGATTGATATGCTGCCCGCGATATCCCTGACCAGCGAGCGGGAAAGGTATTTTCTTTTTTCCGAACCCTATATTAATTTCAGACGTGTTATTGTGACCCGTGCAACCGATACCGGCATTACCGATATCGATGATCTTGCCGGGCTTACTGTTGCAGTGCAAAGAAACAGTTCACACCACAGTTATCTCCTTGGATACCCAAAGATCAACCTGAGTCTGTACGATTCCGCCGAAACAGCCCTGACCCATGTGGCCCATGGAAACGAGCGGGTATTCGTGGGCAATCTTGCCACCATCAGCTACCTTGCGCGTATAAACACGCTGACCAACCTGAGGTTTATCGCTTTCGAGGGTGAAAAGCAGCAGTCCCTGCATTTCGCCGTACGCAGGGACTGGCCTGTATTGGCAGACATCATAAACAAGGCTCTCGCCGATATCTCCATGGAAGAGAAAAACGCCATTATATCCAGGTGGGTTGGTTTTGAATCGGAGATCAACTATGGCCCCGTCTTTCGGATTGTTCTGATAGCCGGCTCATTATTGGCAGTTATGATGGTTGTGTCTTTCCTGTGGAATATCCGGTTAAGGAAGGAGATAAAACAACGTCTCCTGATCCAGGCCGACCTGGAAAAGGCAAAACGTGAGGCGGATGAAGCCAATGAGTTCAAGTCAAACTTCCTGGCCAGAATTTCCCATGAGATACGGACCCCGCTGAATGCTATCACGGGAATGTCCTATCTCCTTAAAAAAACAGACCTGTCTTCCACCCAGAAATTGTATGCCGACCGGATAAGGCAGGCGGCCAGCAATATGCTGAACATCATCAACGATATCCTTGATTTCTCCAGGATCGAGGCCGGGAAAGTGGAACTTGAGACGGCATCATTCAACCTGGACCAGGTCATCGAGGACGTGGTCAATATCATCTCGTACAAGATCGAGGAACAGGGAATCAACTTCAGGTTTTATAAAGATCCCGCTGTTCCCAGCTGGTTCTACGGAGACGCCAAGAGGATAGAACAGATACTCGTTAACCTCCTGAGCAATGCGGCAAAGTTCACCAGCGAGGGTGAGGTCTCGCTGGAGGTCAGGCTTGTGGCAAGGGAAAACGACAGGTATCACCTGTCCTTCTCGGTGCAGGATACCGGCATCGGCATGACCCAGGAGCAGGTCAATAGCCTCTTCAAGCCGTTTGTACAGGGTGACAGCAGCATAACCCGCCGCTTCGGAGGAACCGGTCTGGGGCTGTCCATTGTCAAGAGCCTGGTGGACATGATGGGTGGCAGAATTCAGGTTTTCAGCACGCCAGGGGCGGGCTCTACATTTATCGTCGATTTGTCCCTGGATATCGACAGGGAAAAGGAAGCGACAAGCCTGGGTATCCTGCCGCCCGGACAATTGAAGGATATCAGGGTGCTGGTGCTGGACAAATCGGTGGAGGACATGAACCTCATTGGGAACTATCTTGGGAATTTCGGGCTGCAATATGAGCTGACCAGTTCCCAGACCAGCGCGGCAAGCATGCTGGAAGCCGAGGGCAACGGATCTTTACAGCCCTTTGATCTGTTTATCGTGGATTATAACACCCCGCAGGAAGGTGGTATAAAATATATTGAGTCCATACGCAGCAGCGGCAGGATCAAGAGGATGCCGAAAATCATCATGCTGTTACCCATGATGAGGGAGGACCTGTTTGAGAAGCTCGACCAGTACGGAATTGATCTTGGCATAGGGAAACCCATCATTCCGTCCATACTTTTCAACGGCATCCTGGATTTATTCGCGCCCAAGGCATCGCCCGCCGCTGAAAGCAGGACCGAGGAGCTGCAAATGCCCGAAAAGAGATATATCGTTTTACTGGCCGAAGATAACAAAACCAACCAGCTGATAGTCAAGTCCCTACTGCAGCAGGCGGGCATTGAACTGCTGATTGCCGGGGACGGCAAGGAAGCCGTTGAGATGTACCAGCGTCACCATGACAGTGTGGACCTGGTACTGATGGATTTGCATATGCCGGTCATGGATGGTTATGAAGCTGCCAGTGAAATAAGAAGGATATCCGGTAACGTGCCCATTGTGGCGCTGACAGCGGACGTGGTTGGAGGAGTCCTGGAAAAATGCCGGCAGTACGGGATCCATCATTGTATCAGTAAACCTTTCAACCCTGAGGATTTTGCCAGGAGGGTCACGGATATTATAGAGAAAAGGGATCGTGAAGAACCGGAGACAGGTGTGCTGGACCTGTCCGCAGGACTTCGAAGCGTCGGGGGAGACCCCGAGATTTACAAGCAGGTTTTAGCCGAGTTTCGCAATGAGAACGGCGAAACCCTGGGCGGTCTTGCCTCGGCAATCGTTGAAAAAAGGCACGATGAGGCGGCAAATATTATACATAAAATCCGGGGCAGCCTGGGGAGCATCGGGGCTTCAGAGGTTTACGAGGTATCCACCGCATTGCAGAAAGCCCTGCATGAAGGTAATGACAAGGAAACAGAGTTCCTGATGGGAAAATTCCTTAAACTGTTCACACAACTGCTTGAGGAGATTGATCGATATATTAAGTAAGAGCATGGCAGTTTGGTAGGCATTGATGTACATGCTTGTGTAAGGAGGGTGCAGGATGCCATTCAAGATTCTGGTAGTAGATGATTCTGCGACAGACCGGCTGCTCATTCAAAAGATGCTGAACAGTTACGATGTCATAACGGCAGGCGACGGTTATGAAGCCATGCGTATGATTGAGGAGCATAAGGATATTGACCTTATAATCCTGGATCTTAACATGCCCGGAATGGATGGATTCCAGGTGCTGGAAGCATTGAAGTCCAATGACCGGCTGGGAAAGACACGGGTAATCATTCTGACCATCTACGAGGAACTGGAGAATGAAATCAAAGGATTGCAGCTGGGAGCGGTAGATTATATCAGAAAGCCCATCCATATGGAAGCGCTGGCGGCCAGGATCAGGGTCCATGCCGAACTTCTCGGAATTCAGCGGGAACTGGAGAAAAAGATCAAGGAGCAGGGGCTGACCGTAGAAACAATATTCAACCAGGCGCCTATCGGAATAGCTGTTTCCCATAATTTTGAGCCCGTTACCGAGGAAGAAAACCCCTATTTCAGTGTCAATCCCATGTTTGAAAGAATCAGCGGGAGAAGCAGGGAAGAACTGCTTAGGCTGGGATGGGCAAATATAACTCATCCCGATGATCTTGAAGAGGATCTGAAAAACTATAAGAGGCTCAAGGCAGGCGAAATCGACAGTTATTCAATGGACAAGCGGCTTATTAAGCCGGACGGCTCAGAGGTTTGGGTGCACATGATCGTGGCAACCCTGACACTGTCCAGTGAGCATCGATATAACCATATCTGCCTGGTCCAGGATATAACCGAGCGTAAAAACATTGAAAAAGCCCTGAGTGAGAGCGAGCGCAGCAAATCGGTGCTTCTTTCACATCTGCCCGGACTGGCCTACAGATGCAATTTCGATCGGGATTGGACCATGCAGTATGTTTCGGAGGGCTGCTACAGGCTGACAGGCTATCCGCCTGAAAGCCTTCTGTACAACAAGGAGATATGCTTCAACGATATAATCGCGCCGGAATATCGCGAACTCCTCTGGGAGGAATGGAACCGCATCCTTCCCGGGAGGCTTCCCTTCAAGTATGAGTATGAGATCATAACCGCCAGCGGGGAACGGAAATGGGTCCTCGAGATGGGAGAAGGCATTTACACCGAGCAGGGTGAAATTGAGGCCGTTGAAGGAATCATCATCGATATTACCGACCGGAAAGAGATGGAGGACAAGCTCAAATACAGCAATGAGCATGACAGGAATACAGGCCTGTATAACCTGAATTACCTGGAAGATCTTCTCGACACCGATTCCAGGATACAGACCGACGAGAAAAGGGCCCTGGTGGGCATTAACCTGAGTGTCGTACAGTCAATAGTCATGACCTATGGGTACCATTACACGCAGGACCTGATAAAACATGTCGCTAATGCCCTCATGAAGTACTGTACGGGCAGGAGAATGCTGTTCAGCACGCATGAGTACCAGTTAGCCTTTTACCTGAAAGGCTACCATGGGAAAAGTGAACTGCTTGAGTTCTGCAACTCCATTATAGGCACTCTGGGACCAATGCTTGCCATTGAAAGGATGGCGGGCGGGATCGGAGTTGTTGAGATCAGTCCTGATAAAGGGTGGGATGCCGACCGGCTTTTGCAGAACCTGCTGATAGCTTCCGAAAAGGCGATGGGCGCAGGCGATATGGAGTTTGGCATCTGTTTCTATGACGACGAACTGGAGAAACAGATAATCCGCAAGAATGACATAAAGAATGAGCTTGCCAGCATTGCGTCATGCGTTAAGGATTGCGGCCTGTACCTGCAATACCAGCCCGTGGTTGACCTTAGAACGAACCGGATTTCCGGGTTCGAAGCCCTGGCAAGGCTGACCAGCAGCAAGCTGGGACGGGTGCCGCCTTTGGAGTTCATTCCCATTGCCGAGGAGACAAAGCTCATCATTCCAATCGGTATGAAGATTATCGGCCAGGCCCTGGGTTTCCTCAGGAAGCTTATAGAAAAGGGGTATAAAGAGATAACTGTTTCCATCAACGTTTCGGTTATCCAGTTGTTGGCGGATGGCTTTTCGGCGAGTTTATCTGAAATGATTGACTCATTTGGTGTGAATCCTGGGAGTGTTGCCCTTGAGATAACCGAATCCGTATTTTCTTCGGAATATGATCAGATCAACCGCATACTTGGCGAACTGAAAGCCAAAGGATTGTCCATAGCCATTGACGACTTCGGAACCGGGTATTCCTCCCTTGCAAGGGAAAGTGAGCTGAACATAAACTGCCTGAAGATAGACAAGGCATTTATAGACAACCTGTTATCGTACGATCCGAAGAAGGCTATAGCAAGCGACATCATTTCCATGGCCCATAAGTTTGGGCATTGCGTTGTAGCAGAGGGTGTTGAGTACGAAAAACAGAGGCAGTATTTACTTGAATTCGGCTGCGACAAGATTCAGGGATATCTTATCAGCAAGCCCCTGGATGAAGATGACGCAATTGAATTTTTAAAAAGGATGAATGAAAGATAAGCGTGGCAATTTCTGATTGGAAAACAGGGGAAATCATATCAGGAATCGGAACCCTCCCCTGTCTTTATTCATGTCTTTTTTATCAGTTCCGGAATGTGCTTTTTTAAGGCTTCAAAGCTCTCATGGCTGATGACATGTTCAATGCGGCAGGCATCCTCTATTGCGGTTGCCTCGTCAACTCCCATCTGGATCAGCCAGTCGGATATGAGCTTATGGCGCTCAAGCATGGTGGCGGCAATCTGCTCTCCCTTTTCAGTCAGCGTGATAAACCCGTTGTCGTCCATCTCGATAAGCCCGTTTTCACGCAGCTTTTTCATGGCCACGCTTACGCTTGACTTCTTGTAATTAAGCTCATTGACTATATCTATGGACCTGACCTGGGGCAGTTTCTGCCTCAGGACCAGTATGGTTTCAAGATACATCTCGGCGGATTCGCGGATATTCAAACCAATCATCTTCTTCCCAAGGGTTTAATCGCCTGTCATGGCAAGCCATGAGGCTAGTTATAGAATAACACATTATTCCTGATTAAACAAATGAACGACAAACAGACAACGCTCGATAAAAGGTGCTGTCATGCGCGGGAGGTCCCCCGAAATACTTATCCAATATCTCCTCAAGCCATATTGACATTTGGGTTAGTCTATGCTAACCTGTAATTGTGATTAGTCTAAACTAGCTTTGGAAACAACCGATGATCAGAGGGTTAAGCGTTATCCATAGGAAGGGGAGGAATGGCAATGCCCTTAACCATGGTAAAAGAAGGAGAAGAAAGGCTCATTAGGAAGATCAGCGGCAAGGCCGAGATAAAGAAATTTCTCGAAAGCCTTGGATTCGTTGTCGGCGGAACCGTTACTGTGATCAATGAGATCGCCGGCAATGTGATCGTCAACGTTAAGAATTCAAGGGTTGCCATAAGCCGTGAAATGGCTTGCAGGATCCTGGTATGAGCCGTGAAGAAGGGAGTTGTTGGGTATGGTATTGAAAGACGTTGCCTGCGGGAGCACAGTTAAGGTGCAGAAAATAATCGGCCAGGGAGCTGTGAAGCGCAGGATCATGGACATGGGCATAACAAAGGGAACCGAATTATTTGTACGCAAGGTGGCGCCCCTTGGGGATCCCATGGAGATTACAGTGCGCGGTTATGAACTATCACTGCGCAAAGCGGATGCAGAAATGATAGAGGTTGAATAATCGCAGGAGACGCCAGGTTTCCTGGTTTATTTTTACCACCGGGTTAGCCATGGCTAACCCCCATGAACTTTTACAGTAATACAGGACACGATCAATCATTGCTTGCAGGGAGGAAACGAAACCATGCCCGCCAGAATAGCACTCGCCGGCAATCCCAACAGCGGAAAGACGACACTGTTCAATACACTGACCGGTTCCAGCCAGTATGTCGGAAACTGGCCTGGCGTAACCATTGAAAAGAAGGAAGGAAAGCTAAGGAGCGATACATACAGGGATGCAGCCATCGTGGATCTCCCGGGAATATACTCCCTTTCGCCGTATACGCTGGAAGAGGTTGTCGCAAGGGATTACCTGATAGATGAAAAGCCCGATGCCATCATCAACATCGTTGACGGCAGCAACCTGGAGCGGAACCTGTATCTTACCACACAGTTGGCCGAACTTGGAATACCCATGGTGGTGGCGGTCAACATGATGGATATCGTTGAAAAATCAGGGGACAGGATCAACCTTGATAAGCTTTCTGAAAGGCTGGGCTGTCCTGTTACTGGGATTTCGGCGTTAAGGAAGACAGGGATCGCAGATGCGGTTAATAAGGCTGTTGAGCTTGCAGAAAGGAAAACTCCCATGGTTCCCCGTCACAGGTTTTCGGATGAGGTGGAGCAGGCTATTGCAAGCATAGAAGAGCTTCTGGGGGACAAGGTTGAAGAAAGGCACAGGCGCTGGACAGCAATCAAGATCTTTGAACGTGATATAAAGGTTATGGAGCGCATGGACCCTGATGATAACCTCAGGGAACGTATCGAGGATATTATCAAAAGCTGTGAAACCGCAATGGATGATGACCCCGAGAGCATCATCACCAATGAGCGCTACCTGTACATCGCATCCATCATAAAGGACTGCTGCAGGAAGAAGAGCAATGGGAAGATGACCACCTCCGACAAAATTGACAGGGTGGTTACCAACAGGTGGCTGGCACTGCCCATATTCGCGCTGGTCATGTTTGCCGTTTACTACGTATCGGTAACGACTGTCGGCACATGGGTGACCGACTGGACAAATGACGTGCTTTTCGGCGAGATCATACCACCGGCGATGGAAAGCTTCCTCTCTTCCATTGGGACAGCCTCCTGGCTGCAGTCGCTTATTCTGGACGGAATAGTCGCGGGTGTGGGGGCAGTATTGGGGTTCGTACCGCAGATGCTGGTTCTCTTTTTATTCCTGGCTTTGCTTGAAGACTGCGGGTATATGGCAAGGGTCGCGTTCATTATGGATCGTATTTTCAGGAAATTCGGCCTGTCGGGAAAATCCTTCATCCCCATGCTCATAGGAAGCGGGTGCGGTGTTCCGGGAATTATGGCATCCCGTACCATTGAAAATGATCGTGACCGAAGGATGACCATCATGGTTACAACTTTCATACCCTGCAGCGCCAAGATGCCCGTTATTGCCCTTATTGCCGGCGCATTGTTCGGCGGCGCGTGGTGGGTGGCGCCCAGCGCCTACTTTGCAGGGGTTGCGGCGATTATCAGTTCGGGTATTATCCTTAAGAAAACCCGGATATTCGCCGGCGATCCGGCCCCGTTTGTCATGGAACTGCCTCCGTACCACAGGCCCGTTGCCGGAAACGTGTTCCGCAGCATGTGGGAGCGCAGCTGGTCCTTCATAAAGAAAGCCGGTACCGTAATACTGCTGTCCACCATCGTTGTATGGCTTATGTCCGGTTTTGGCATTGTGGATGGGAGGCTTGCCATGGTTGAAGACGCAAACGACAGTTTCCTGTCCAGGATTGGCGGAGCAATCGCCCCCATATTCGCGCCCCTGGGATGGGGGTTCTGGCAGGCCGCGGTGGCCTCAATCACCGGGCTTGTCGCCAAGGAAAACGTGGTTGGCACCCTTGGCATACTTTTCGGATTTGCAGAGGTAGCCGAGGATGGCGTCGAAATCTGGGGACTTTTAGCCTCGAGTTTTACGGCGTTGTCAGCGTACTCCTTCCTGCTGTTCAACCTGCTCTGCGCGCCGTGCTTTGCCGCGATAGGCGCCATCAGGAGGGAAATGAACAGCGCGAAATGGACATGGATCGCCATCGGTTACCAGACCCTGTTTGCCTATGGGGTAGCCATGTGCATATACCAGCTTGGTATGCTGTTTGCAGGCAACGGCTTCGGTATAGGAACAGCGGCCGCTATCCTGGCATTGGCGTTATTCCTGTATCTGCTGATCAGGCCGGATAAAGCCAAGGGGACAAAGCCAAGGGGGACGGTTCCTGTGGTTTGAAATACCAAGGCGCGAAATACCAAGGAACGGTCCCTGTGGCTTCAAGAACGGGGTCATGTAATCAATTAGGGGAATATACAGGCTTCCTCATACGGGGAAAGGCTGATGAGAATATAAAGGATAAACCGGAAAAGCGGATGAAATTGTTTATTGAGCAAGGGAGGGGAGATCATGTTCCAGATCATCGCTGATAATATCGCAACCATAGTTATAAGCGCCCTGCTGATGGCAGCGGTTATAAGCATAATAGCCGGCATGGCGAAAAAGAAAGCGAAGGGAGAGTCCGTTAGCTGCGGGTGCGGCTGCAGCGGCTGCCCGAGCGCTTCATTATGCCATGTGCCGGTGAAACAGGAAAACGACAGGTAAAAGCCAAGGGGACAGTCCCCTTGGCTTTAAGGTTAACTCTTTTGGATAACGGCGTTTGGAGACTGTCGCTAATCCCCGGTGAGATGCTTATTTTCTTATGGTTTTGCAAATGATATGAGAAAGCCGGATCATGAATGAAAGGGTGAAGCGATGGAGCTGTTTATGCCAGAAAGGGTTATCTTCGAGCCCTCCAGCCTGGATTATCCCTTAGGGCAGAGAATACATGAATACTTCAAGGACAAACCGGTGGCCGTCCTCATGGCCAGCGAGAAAAACGCCGCCCGTTCCATACCGGGCACAACCCCTGCCGAGAAGTATGCCAATTCTAAAAGGACACTGCTCATTACCACCAACAAGCTTAAGAAGCTTGATGTATGCAGGCCTTCAGCAGATTACCAGTTCTCCCTTGTAAGCAACTGTCCTGGCCATTGCGAGTATTGCTACCTGCAGACCACCCAGGGGACAAAACCCTATATAAAGGTATTTGTAAACCTGGAGGATATATTTGAGGTGATAAAAGACCATATCAAACAGAATGAGGGTAAAACAACCACCTTTGAAGCCGCCAGTCTGGGGGATCCGCTGGCCCTGGAGCATATTACGGGAAGCCTGGCCAGAACCATAGAGTTTTTCTCAGGCCTGGAGCATGGGAGACTCAGGGTGGTGACGAAGTTTCCGAATGTGGATTCCCTGTTGAATCTTGACCATAAGCAGAAAACCACCTTCAGGATCAGTATTAATTCCGATTATGTTTTACGTTTCGAGCACAATACCGCAAGCCTGGATGAGCGGGTGGAAGCAGCGGCCAAGCTGGTGCATGCAGGCTATCCTGTAGGGTTTATCGTGGCTCCCATCATGCAGTATGATAACTGGAAAGGAGAATATGATGCGCTGTTTCGAGAACTGGAGGCCCGATTGGGCCCCGAACTCAGCCGTAAGGAATTGACCTTTGAACTGATTCAGTACCGGTTCACAGCCGCTGCCAAGGAGCTTATCCTTCAAAGGTTTCCCAATACCAGGCTGGATATGGATGAGGAGAAAAGAAGCCTTAAGTGGGGAAGATTCGGACGCTGCAAATATGTGTACCCTAAGGAGCAGGCGCAAGAGATCAGGGAATACCTGACATCGCAAGTTCTTGGAAGATTTCCTCAGGCCAGGATTCAGTACTTCACTTAAAGCCATGGGGACTGTCCCCGCGGCTTTATTCCCATTCAACCGTTGCGGGCGGCTTGGACGTGATATCGTACACCACGCGGCTCACCGAGGGGATTTCCCTGGTTATCCGCGAAGCGATGCGGGATAAAACCCTGTGGGGAAGCGGGGTATACTCGCAGGTCATGAAATCGCTGGTATCCACGGCCCTGAGGGCGATAACCGTGTCATATGTCCGGTCATCTCCCTTTACACCCACCGAGCGCACGCCGGTATGCACGGCGAAATACTGCTGCGGCTTGCGTTTAAGTTTCTCTATCTCCTGGCACATGATGTAGTCGGCCATGCGGACGACCTCCAGTTTTTCCCGGGTCACCTCGCCCATGACACGGACGGCCAGCCCGGGCCCGGGGAAGGGCTGCCTCTCTGTGATGGACGCGGTAAGCCCGAGTTTTCTCCCGAGAACCCGCACCTCGTCCTTGAAGAGCCTGGAAAGGGGCTCGATAAGTTCGGCAAAAGCAAGGTTTTCCGGGAGCCCGCCCACGTTATGGTGGCTCTTGATGGTCGCTCCGTGCTTGCCGCCCGATTCAACAACATCAGGGTATATGGTGCCCTGTGCCAGGAAAGGAATATTGCCAAGTTTCCCGGCTTCTTCCTCAAACACGCGGACGAACTCCTCACCGATGATCTTTCGTTTCTGTTCCGGGGATGTCACGCCCTTCAGCCTGGCCAGGAAACGATCCTGTGCGTTTACCCGGATGAAATTCAGATCCATGGCGGAAAAAACCCGTTCAATATCGTCGGCTTCCTTGTACCGCATGAAGCCGTGATCCACAAAGACGCAGGTGAGCTGACCGGGTATGGCCTTAGACAGCAGCGCGGCGCAGACAGAACTGTCCACTCCGCCCGACAGGGCCAGCAATACCTTCTGCTCGCCAACCCTCCGCCTTATTTCGCGTAACTGCGTATCAATGTAATCATCGAGATGGTAGTCGCCTTTCGCGCTGCAGATGTCAAACAGGAAATTACCTATAATTCTGCGCCCGTTATCGGTATGTTCAACCTCGGGATGGAACTGGACGCCGTAGAGCTTCAGCGCCGGGTTTTCACAGGCGGCATTTGGGCAGCTGGCCGTTTCGGCAGTAGTTAAAAAGCCGTCGGGAAGCCTGCTTACACGGTCGGTATGGCTCATGAGCACGGTGCTGCGCTCCGGGATATCATTAAAAAGCGGCGAACCGGTATCGAGGCGGGCCTTCACCCGACCGTACTCGCTCTTTTCGCACGGCTGCACCGTTCCTCCGAGCATATGGCACATAAGCTGCATCCCGTAACAGATGCCAAGGATGGGTATTCCCAGCCTGAAGATCTCCGGGTCGCATTTCAGGGAATCAGGAAGGTATACGCTGTGGGGTCCGCCTGTCAGTATGATGCCGACAGGGTTTAGTTCCCTGATCTTTTCGGCGCTTGTCCTGCCCGGCCAGATTTCCGAGTATACCGAATGCGACCGCACGCTCCGGGCAATAAGCTCCTTGTACTGCCCTCCGAAGTCCAATACCAATATAAGTTCGCTCATATTCCCACCATCCTGTCAACTGCCATTCCCGATCTGCCGCCAGTCATCCCGTAACCCGGGTTAATCCTGCCTGGAGAACGTTTCAGAAAAGGCGCTCACCACATCATGCGCGCGCCTGATGCGCCGGCATCCGGACCGGCTTACGCTCCGCTTTTGCATGAACTGGTGAACGCCTTTGTTCAATGGATAATAATTTACAGAAAACCGGGACCATTGTCAATGGTTGTGCTGGCAGAGAAAAAAAGGGCAAATGCTCTTCCGGGGGGTCGATGCATTTGCCAAACGCCATGAATTAAGATAAGACGGTCAAATGGCCATGAGTATCAATTATTCATTGACGCTGTTCAACATTTCCGCATAGTTTGGCAGCGTCCAATGCTTGCTGCTTACAATCATTTCAAGCTCGTCCACGACCAGCCTGAGTTCGTTCATGGCTGTGCAGACCTTTTCACGGTATGCCCTTGCAAGCTCCAGCTTATCCTTGATCTCCCTCACGGCTATTGTCTGCCTCGAAAGGTACTCCAGACGCTTGCCCAGCAGGTCGGCGAGCTTTGAAATCTTGCCCAGGAGGTCTTCTTCCAGGCCGGACTGGATCCCGGCGCCCACTGACTTCTTGCTGAGGATAAGCTGTGCCAGTTCGTTCTCATAGGCTACAACTGCGGGAATCACATACTTGTACACCATATCAATCATGGTAAGCGCTTCTATATTTATGGTCTTCGAGTAGTTTTCCAGCAGTATCTCGTAGCGTGAATGAATTTCATGCTCACTGAACACATTATGGCGTGAGAACAGTTCTATGCTCTTCGGGTGGATAAAGGCGGGCAGGGCATCAGGGGTTGTCTTGAGGTTGGACAGGCCTCTGCGCTCGGCCTCCTTTACCCACGCGGGGTCGTATCCGTTTCCGTTGAATATGATGCGCTTGTGCTCCTTGATGGTTCTCCTGATAAGCCTTCCCAGGTCCGACCTGAAATCGCTGCTCTGTTCCAGTTCGTCGGCGAATTGTCTCAGGACCTCGGCCACGATAGTGTTAAGCACGATGTTGGGACCGGCGATATTGAACGCTGAGCCCAGCATGCGGAATTCAAACTTGTTGCCCGTGAATGCAAAGGGCGATGTACGGTTCCTGTCGGTGGTATCCTTCGGAATATGTGGCAGGACCGTCGCCCCTATTTCCATCAGGGTTTTGCCCTTGCCCACGTACAGGGTGTCGTTTTCCAGGGCATCGAGGATGTCGGTCAGTTCTTCGCCCAGGAAGATGGAAACGATAGCGGGCGGCGCTTCGTTGGCCCCAAGACGGTGGTCGTTGCCGGCGCTGGCAACCGAAACGCGAAGCAGATCCTGGTAATCATCCACGGCCTTTATTACGGCTACCAGGAACAAAAGGAACTGGGCGTTTTCAAATGGTGTGTCGCCGGGTTCCAGCAGGTTGACCCCGGTATCGGTGGAGATGGACCAGTTAATGTGCTTTCCGCTGCCATTGATCCCCGCAAATGGCTTTTCATGCAACAGGCAGGTCAGGCCGTGCTTTGCGGCGACGCTCTTTAATAGTTCCATGATCAGCTGGTTGTGGTCGGTAGCTATATTGGTTTCTGAGTATACGGGTGCAAGCTCGTGCTGTGCGGGAGCCACCTCGTTATGCTCGGTCTTGGCATAAATGCCCAGCTTCCACAATTCCTCATCCAGGTCGCGCATGAACCTGGAAACCCGCTTCTTGATAGCACCGAAATAATGATCTTCCATTTCCTGGCCCTTGGGCGGACGGGCGCCGAACAGCGTCCTGCCGCAGTACATAAGGTCTGGCCTTTTTAAGTACATGCTTCTGTCAATCAGGAAATACTCCTGCTCGGGACCCACAGAAGATACAACGCGTTTTACCTCGTCGTTCCCAAACAGGCGGAGCACTCTCAGGGCCTGTTTGCTCAGGGCTTCCATTGACCGCAGTAGCGGCGTTTTCTTGTCAAGCGCTTCACCGCTGTATGAACAGAAGGCGGTGGGTATATAGAGGATATTATCCTTTATGAAGGCATAGGAGGTAGGATCCCATGCGGTATATCCTCTCGCCTCGAACGTGCTGCGAAGTCCCCCCGACGGGAAACTGGACGCATCGGGTTCGCCCTTTACCAGCGCTTTCCCGGAAAACTCCATGATGGCCCTTCCTTCACCGTCAGGCATGATGAAACTGTCGTGCTTTTCGGCGGTTACTCCCGTCATGGGCTGGAACCAGTGCGTAAAATGGGTAGCGCCCTTTTCCATGGCCCAATCCTTCATCGCGCTTGCCACTACGTTCGCCACGTCGAGTTCCAGGTGGGCGCCGGTGGCCATGGTTTTCCTGAGAGCCTTGTAAACATCCTCAGGAAGACGCTCCTTCATCACCTTGTCGTTGAACACCATGCTGCCGAAGAGTTCCCTAATATTCTCATCAGCCACTGCAATCCCTCCTTCAAAATAATTCCAGTCCGGCCGCTTTGCAGCCGGTGGGTATCGGGGTCCCATACCGGGACCTGCGCCTTGACGATGCGCGCCTGTTGTAACAGCAACATGCAGGGTTTTGTCTGCTCTATACCGCCGCCCATGGAAAGGACGAATATGGAATGATTCCCTGATATCCTTTCCTGCACATGCGTATAATACAAAAAGCAAAGGCGCTGCGGACCTTTTTATCCACAGCGCCTTTGCTGTTCAGAAAAGAATATAGCATACCGAAGCCGGGTCTGTCAATGCTTTTATCAACATTTTATTAAGAATGTGCAACAGGGATTATACTCGTCTTGCAATATGACCTGCCGGTGAATAAATATAAGCTATGTTTTTATAAAAATATGCAAGTTTCAGAATAATAAATTTCAAAAAACCTATCGACACGCTGTGGGATTTGCAGTATAATATACCTGTGAACAAAGGCGTTCATCATATAGTGTCAGGCAAAAGGCCTGTTGGGCCTGCTGCCGACCGAAGACACTGTGTGATGAACGCCTTTGTTTATTAGCTCGAGTTTGCTGGAGGTATGACCTGTGAGGGAAGGAATGTACAGAAATGTGTCGGGATGCGCTATATCCGGTATCATTTCCAGATCGGGAAAGCGTTTTTCCGGCGAACGCATAATTGAATCCGTCGCCACCATGCGCGAGCGCTCCAACGGCCTTGGAGGAGGGTTCGCCGCATATGGCATTTACCCTGAATATAAGGATTATTATGCATTCCATATATTTTACAATGACAACGCCGCGAAGAAGGAATGCGAAACTTTCCTGGAAGAACATTTTGATATCATCAACCTTTCCAGGATTCCGACACGGAAGATTCCCGAAATCACCGACGAGCCCCTGATATGGCGGTACTTTGTGCTGCCGCTGCCCACAAAGCTCGCGGCAAGCCAGCTTGACGAGCGGGAGTACGTGGTAAGGTGCGTGTTCAGGATCAACACCGGCATCGACGGCGCATATGTTTTTTCCAGCGGAAAGAACATGGGGGTTTTCAAGGCTGTTGGGTTCCCCGAGGATGTGGGGCGTTTCTACAAGCTGGAGGAGTATGAAGGCTATTGTTTCACCGCCCATGGCCGGTATCCCACGAACACACCCGGCTGGTGGGGCGGGGCCCATCCCTTTTCACTGCTGGATTATACGGTGGTCCATAATGGCGAGATCTCTTCATATGATGCCAACCGGCGCTCCATAGAGATGTATGGGTACAAGTGCACGCTGCTGACCGATACCGAGGTCATCGCCTACATGATTGACTACCTGCACAGGAGGATCGGGCTCACCCTTGATGAAATCTGCCATGTCTTTGCCGCTCCCTTCTGGTCGACCATAGAGGGAAAGCCGAAGCAGGAGCGGGAAGAACTGAAGTTTTTAAGAAATGTGTTTTCCTCCCTGCTGATCACCGGCCCGTTCTCAATCATAGTTGGCTTTGAGGGCGGAATGATGGCGCTGAACGACCGGCTGAAGCTGCGCAGCATGGTGGTCGGCGAAAAGGACGACATGGTCTATGTGGCCAGCGAGGAGGCGGCCATAAGGATAATCCAGAACGACCTGGACAGGGTATGGTCGCCCATGGGAGGCGAAGGCGTAATTGTTACAGTTGAAGGGGTGAAGAACTGATGGCAGTTGAATATATACAACCGGAATATGAAGTCGTCAGAAACCAGGAACGATGCATTGTCTGCCGCGTATGCGAGCGTCAGTGCGCCAACCAAGTCCATGAATACCTGAAAGACAGCAACAGGATGGTGGCCGATGATTCCAAATGCGTCAATTGTCACCGCTGTGTGGCATTGTGCCCTACACGGGCCCTGAAGATCGTAAAATCTCCGCATACATTCAAGGAGAACACGAACTGGAGCGGAAAGGCCATCAGCGAGATCTACAAGCAGGCGGAATCCGGCGGAGTGCTGCTGTCCAGCATGGGAAACCCGGAGAACTACCCGGTATATTTTGATAAAATGCTGCTCAACGCGTCCCAGGTTACCAATCCTTCCATCGACCCCTTAAGGGAACCCATGGAAACCAGGGTGTTCCTGGGAGCAAAACCTGAGCGGATAGAGAGGGATGAAAAGGGCAGGATCATCAGGAGCCTGCCTCCCCAAATCCAGCTTTCCATGCCAGTCATGTTTTCTGCAATGAGCTACGGCTCCATTAGCTACAACGCCCATGAGAGCCTGGCCAGGGCGGCTGCCGAACTGGGCATCCTCTATAACACAGGGGAAGGCGGGCTTCACGAGGACCTTTACAAGTACGGCAAAAACACCATTGTCCAGGTGGCTTCCGGGCGTTTCGGGGTACATAAGGACTATCTGGAAAGCGGCGCCGCCATTGAGATCAAGATGGGGCAGGGAGCAAAGCCCGGTATCGGCGGCCACCTGCCGGGAGAAAAGGTCGGGATGGATATTTCACGTACCCGTATGATCCCGGAGGGAACCGACGCCATCTCGCCGGCGCCGCACCATGATATTTATTCCATCGAGGATCTCAGGCAATTGGTATATTCCCTGAAAGAGGCTACCGGTTACAAAAAACCGGTTATCGTCAAGATCGCCGCCGTCCACAACGTGGCCGCCATAGCCAGCGGCATCGCGCGAAGCGGCGCCGACATGATCGCCATCGACGGCTTCCGCGGCGGAACCGGCGCCGCTCCCACGCGTATCCGCGACCATGTGGGTCTTCCCATCGAGTTGGCATTGGCCAGCGTAGACAAGCGGCTGCGTGACGAAGGCATTCGCAACCGTGTCTCTATCATCGCAGGCGGAAGCATCCGCTCAAGCGCCGATGTGGTCAAGGCTATCGCCCTGGGCGCGGACTGCGTGTACATTGCCACCGCCGCGCTCGTCGCCCTTGGCTGCCATCTCTGCCGAAGCTGCCATACGGGCAAGTGCAACTGGGGTATCGCCACGCAAAGGCCGGACCTGGTAAAGAGGCTGAATCCCAATATTGGCTTCAGGAGGCTGGTCAACTTGCTGACTGCCTGGCAGCATGAGATCAAGGAAATGATGGGCGGCATGGGTATCAACTCCATCGAAGCCCTTAGAGGCAACCGTCTGATGCTCCGGGGCGTCGGGCTGAACGAAAAGGAACTGGAGATACTGGGCATAAAGCATGCCGGAGAATAGGAACCGAAGCCATAAGCCGCAGGGCAAAACCCGGGAACGGGACGGCCCTGCAGCAGGCTACGCAATAGATATGTTTAGCGGTGGTGAATTGTGAATTGAAACGAGTATATGTAAACGAAAAATGGTGTCTTGGCTGTCATCTGTGCGAGTATTACTGCGCCTTTGCGTCCACCGGGGAAACGGACATGGCCAGGGCGCTGAAGGATATCAGGATCAACCCGCGTATAAGGGTTGAGGAATGTGAAGGGATAAGCTTTGCGGTTTCATGCCGGCACTGCCCTGAACCTCTCTGCGTAAAGGGATGCATAACAGGCGCTTTGAGAAAAATCGATGGTATTATCACTGTCGACAGAAACAGGTGCATCGGCTGCTATACATGCATACTGAGTTGTCCCTACGGCGCGGTTTCGCCCTCGGAGGACGGGGCCATACAAAAATGCGAGCTCTGCATCAAAACCCATGAAGGCACGCCCAGGTGCGTGCTGGGTTGCCCCAACGGAGCCATCGTGTTCGAGGAGAGAGGTGAGTAGTTTGGAATACGTCATCATTGGAAATTCAACGGCGGCCGTCGGAGCCGTGGAGGCCATCCGCAGGAACGACAAAACGGGAAAAATCGTTATCATCAGCAACGAGAAATATCACGTCTATTCAAGGCCGCTCATCTCATACCTGCTGTTGGGCAAGACAGACGAGGAAAGGATGAAATACCGGAATGACGATTTTTACAGTGAGCACCGGTGTGAACTGAAACTGGGCAGGACGGCCCAAAGGATAGATGTACAGGAAAAGCGTGTCATCCTGGATGACGGGGAATCTGTAAGCTATGACCGGCTGCTTGTAGCTTCCGGATCATCGCCGGTGGTTCCTCCCATACCCGGGCTGGAAAAGGTCCGGAACAAGTTTACCTTTACCACGCTGGATGATGCAAAATCGCTGGAAAAGGCGCTTTTTGAAAACGCCAGGGTACTGATCCTGGGAGCGGGCCTCATCGGTCTCAAGTGTGCCGAGGGGCTCAGCAAGAGAAATGTTGAAATAATCTGCGTGGATCTTTCCACCAGGGTGCTGTCCAGCATCCTGGATGACCAAAGCTCGGAGATTATGAAGCAGCACCTGGAGGACCACCATATCAGTTTTTATCTTGGAAGGCAGGTCACAGGCTTTAAAGATAACGTCGCCTGCCTTGATGACAATGATGAAATACCGTTCGATGTCCTCGTACTGGCAGTGGGCGTTCGCCCGAATGTTAACCTGATAAAGGATATTGGCGGCAAAACCAACAGGGGCATCCTGATAGATGAGCGGTGCAGGACATCAATTCCCGATATCTATGCCGCTGGCGACTGTTGTGAAAGCATGGACATTTCGTCGGGACAGATAAAACAGATGGCGCTTTTGCCCAACGCGTACATGCAGGGGGAGTGCGCCGGGATGAACATGTCCGGGGTGGATTGCATATTTGACAAGGCCATTCCCATGAATGCCATAGGCCTGTTCGGAAAGCATATCATGACCGCGGGAACCTACACGGGTCAGACATATTATGAAAGCGACGGCAAGGACTATAAAAAGCTGTTCTATTCCAACAACAGGCTGAACGGGTTCATCCTCATCGGGAATATTGAAAAAGCGGGCATTTACACTGCGCTTATCAGGGAAAAAACGCCGCTGGACACGCTGGATTTTGAACTGATCTGTAAAACCCCCGGCCTGATGGCGTTCAGCAGGGAAACACGGGCAGAAAAGCTTGGAGGTGTAATTAATGAATATCTTGGCTCACCAGTTGGGATTTCGTGCGTTGAATGAAAAAATCCGCAACTCCAGCGAGGATGTTGTGATAGAATACTGCTATGGAGAACGCTTCATCGGAGCCGGAGCCTCGGGTAAAACCATCACGATCAACGGTACGCCGGGCAACGCTCTCGGAGCGTATCTTGACGGCGCTGTCATCATCGTAAACGGAAATGCCCAGGATGCCGTGGGCGACACGATGAATGACGGCAGGATAGTAATCCACGGAAACGCGGGGGATGCCCTGGGCTATGCCATGCGCGGCGGCAAGATACTCGTAAAGGGTAATGCCGGATACCGTACAGGTATTCACATGAAGGAGTACCAGGACAAGAAACCGGTGATCATCGTTGGAGGAAGCACGGGAAGCTTCCTGGGCGAATACCTTGCCGGCGGGCTGATTATCGTGCTGGGGATGGACACAGAGGATTGTCCGGTCGGATACTTCACCGGTACGGGCATGCATGGCGGCGAAATATTCATCAGGAGCCATAAGATGCCCAGGAGTCTGCCAAAACAGGTATGCGCCGGTCCGGCAACCGAATCGGATATGAACAGGATCATAGATATCCTGGCGGAGTTCTCGGAAACATTTGGTTTTACGATGGACGATATCCTGAGCAAACCCTTCTGCCGGCTGACGCCAAACGCAAAAAACCCATATAAGCAGCTATATACAGTAAACTGATATGACCACTGAGTTTTGAAGACAGTTACGGGCTGACCAAAATAATCGTGAGGAGGATGGCCAATGACCGCAACCGTTAGCGAGGTTTTGGAATTTGTGAAGGAGAATGATGTGAAGTTCATAAGGCTTGCTTTCTGCGATTTGCTGGGCAGACCAAAGAACATCTCCATCATGCCCGACGAATTGCCTATGGCCTTTGAACAGGGAATCTCCTTTGATGCGCACGCCATAAGCGGGTTTACCGATATCACAAAATCGGACCTGTTCCTGGTGCCGGACCCAACTACAATATCCGTTCTGCCATGGCGGCCCCAGCAGGGACGGGTGGCAAGGTTTTACTGCAATATAAAGAACCCGGATGGCAGCGCATTCTGGGGTGATTCAAGGGCAATACTCCAATCGGTCCTGAAACGCGGAGAGCAGTTGGGCTATTCCTGCATGGTCGGCGCCGAATGCGAGTTCTACCTCTTCAAGACTGATGAAAAAGGCGAACCTACATTGATCCCGTTTGACCAGGGTGGTTACCTGGACGTGGCGCCCCTGGACAAAGGGGAGAATGTACGCCGGGAGATCTGCCTCTGCCTTGAAGAAATGGGAATTCAACCTGAAACATCACACCACGAACAGGGACCGGGACAGAACGAGATCGACTTCAGGTTTTCCGATGGGCTTAGCTGCGCGGACAATTTCTTTACCTTCAAGCAGGTGGTCAAGAGCATTGCGGAAAGAAACGGGCTGTTTGCCTCATTTTCGCCGAAGCCTCTCGTTGACAGGGCCGGAAGCGGATTGCATATAAACCTGTCCCTTGTCCGAAACGGCTTTAACGTGTTCAGGAGCAGTGAAAAAAAGGATTTGATGGAAACTGAGAGCTTCATTGCGGGAATACTTGAGAAAACTCCCGAAATGACCGCCTTCCTGAATCCGCTGCCAAGCTCCTATGATCGCCTGGGCGCTTTTGAAGCGCCGAAATACGTTTCATGGTCCCAGGGCAACCGCTCACAGCTTGTCCGCATTCCTGAAGTCACCGGCGACAGGATGCGCATGGAACTCCGGTCGCCCGATCCTGCCACCAATCCCTATATTGCCTTTGCGCTCGTCATCAGCGCAGGGTTTTATGGCATGGAGCATAAGCTGCCGCTGCCCGAAAGCGTCAGCGTTGATCTGTACAATGCTGACAAAAGCGTCACCGATTCCCTGAAACGCCTGCCAGACAGCCTGGAGGAGGCTTTAAGGCTTGCCGAGGGATCCGGTTTTGTCCAGGATACACTGGGCGCCAGGGCGGTTGAACGTTATGTCAAACTGAAAAAGCAGGAGATTGAGGCTTACAACCTTGCCCGGAATAAACGCGAATACTTTCTTGAACATTATTTCAAGTACATCTGACAGTTCTGCCAAGGATTGACGGAAGGGTGGGATGCCATGGACAGTGCTCTTATTGTAAGCTATTCTGAAAAAACGGCAGATTCTCTGGCACAAATCCTTGCTGAGGCCTCTGTGAGCCGCATAACCACCCTTTCAAATGCTGCCCAGGCCAGGCGGGCGCTGATAGACAACGACTTCGATTTATGCATCGTCAACGCGCCCCTGCCCGATGAATCGGGTGAGAGTTTTGCCCGTTACGTTGCCGAAACGGGGGTTTGCGAAGTCATCCTGATGGTCAAGGCAGAGCACTATGACGAGGTTGCCAGCAGGGTTGAAGATTGCGGTGTTGTTACCATTTCCAAGCCTGTGAATAAGGCTATGCTCTGGAATGCCATAAAACTTACGGCGGCAATCCATAATAAGGTCAAAGCCATACACAATGAGAATAAAAAGCTTATCCAGAAGATTGAGGATATAAGGATAATAGACAGGGCGAAATGCCTTCTGATCTCGCAGCTTTCCCTGTCCGAGCCTGAAGCCCACAGGTATATTGAAAAGCAGGCTATGGATATGCGGATGACGCGAAGGCAGGTAGCCGAAGCGATCCTGAAGATCTATGAAAACTGATAAACCCTTGCGGGTAAGGAAAAACTGACTGCAAGGGTTGTCTTTTGTTGATTGGGAACCGGTTCATTCATGCAGTAAGGAGTGGTGAAAGCATGACAAAGTTTATTTTCATTACAGGGGGCGTTGTGTCCGGGCTTGGAAAAGGCATTACAGCCGCCAGCCTGGGGCGGCTGCTGAAACAGAGAGGCCTTAAGGTGGCCGCGCAGAAGCTTGATCCGTATATGAATGTGGATCCCGGGACGATGAGCCCGTTCCAGCACGGGGAGGTTTTTGTCACAGATGACGGCGCTGAAACCGACCTGGACCTGGGGCATTATGAGCGCTTTATTGATGAGGACCTGACCAGGTTTTCCAACCTCACATCGGGCAAGGTCTACTGGAACGTGCTGAACCGTGAGCGCTCGGGTGGTTACCTTGGACAAACCGTGCAGGTAATCCCCCATATTACCGGGGAGATTATGGACTTCATATACAGCGGCGCTGAGAAAAGCGGCGCCGATGTGCTGATCACCGAAATCGGAGGCACAACCGGAGACATTGAAAGCCAGCCATTTCTGGAAGCCATCCGACAGATTTCCCTGGTCAAGGGCCGCAGCAACTGCCTGTTCATCCATGTAACGCTGGTTCCCTATCTGAAGTGCTCCAACGAGCATAAATCAAAGCCTACCCAGCATTCGGTAAAGGAACTCCAATCCATGGGAATATCGCCCGATATCATCATCGCCCGTTCCGACGAGCCTCTTGATGATGGCATAAAGGCGAAAATATCCCTGTTCTGCAACGTGAAGCCTGATTGCGTCATAGAAAACCTTACGCTGCCATGCCTTTATGAGGCGCCCCTGATGCTTCACAGGAGCGGCCTTGACCGGGTAGTATGCAGGGAGCTTGGCCTTGAAACCCCTGAGCCGGATTTGAGCGAATGGGAAAGCATGGTCCGGAAGATCAACAGCCGGCAGAAGAAGGTGGTTATCGCCATCGTAGGCAAGTATGTAAAGCTCCACGACGCCTACCTGTCCATCATAGAAAGCCTGAACCATGCGGGATATGATACGGGAGCGAAGGTTGAGATCAAATGGGTGGAAAGCAGTGACGTGACCGAGCAGAATGTGGCAGAGATCCTCGGCGATATAGACGGCATGATCATTCCCGGAGGGTTCGGAGACAGGGGTATAGAGGGCAAGATCATTGCCTGCCGGTACGCAAGGGAAAACAATATTCCCCTTTTGGCCATCTGCCTCGGCATGCAGGTTGCCGTAATAGAATACGCGCGTCATGTCTGCGGCCTTGAGGGCGCCCACTCCTCCGAGTTTGATGAAAAAAGCCCGCACCCGGTAATAGACCTGATGCCCGACCAAAGAGGGGTTACCCAAAAGGGAGGTACCATGCGTCTGGGAGCATATCCTTGCGTCACGAGGGAAGGCACCCTGCTCCGGAGCCTGTATGGCAGGGATCTGATAAGCGAGCGGCATCGCCACAGGTATGAGTTCAACAATTCATACCGGGACATCCTGACAAAGAACGGGCTTGTGATTTGCGGAACATCGCCGGATAACCGACTGGTGGAAGCCGTGGAACTGCCGGACCACCCGTACTTCATAGGTGTGCAGTACCACCCGGAGTTCAAGAGCCGCCCCAACAAGCCCCACCCGCTGTTCCTGGGACTGTTGAAAGCGTCGTTATAAGGGGTCGGTTCCTGGGCAAACCAGGGGCAGGCAAACCAGGGGCAAACCAGGGGGACCAAACCAGGGGGACGGTTCCTGTGGTCTGAACTCATGGTTTTTCTCTAGCCAAGGGGATGGTTTGGGGTGACCCCCTGGCGGTGTATTAAAGCCAGGGGGACTGTCCCCGTGGCTTTAGTTCACTTTTTCAGAAGATCCGCATATACAGTATATAGTATGAACAAAGGCGTTCACCGATGATGCTGCTGCATCATCCGGCGGACGTCTTTTATTTTTCAGCATCCAACTGGCAAAAGAGGTGCCTGTATGTGCGGAATAGCGGGATTCTGTAATTTCAGCATGGATTTTATGCTCGACCGGGAGTTTTGGAACAACACCCTGGTCAGCATGAGAAAGGCCGTTGCCCATCGCGGGAACGACAATACGGGCGAGTTTCTGAGGGAGCACGCAGGGCTCAGTCATACGCGCCTTTCAATAAGGGATCTGTCCCGCGGCCGGCAGCCCATCGTCCGCAGGATGCATGGGTCCGAATACGCCATCGTATATAACGGGGAGATCTACAACACCGATGAGCTGACCCCTGAACTGGCGCGGGCGGGCTATATCTTTGAAACCACCACCGACACCGAGGTGATCCTGTATGCCTATATGCATTATGGGTTGGATTTTGTTCACAGGCTCAACGGTATCTTTGCCTTTGCCATATGGGATGGCGTAGCAGAAAGGCTCCTGCTGGTCCGCGACCGCCTGGGCGTAAAGCCGCTGTTCTATACAATAAAGGACAGTACCCTTGTATTCGGATCTGAGATAAAGGCTATTTTCTGCTTTCCGGGAATCAAGCCTGAAACGGATATTGAAAGCTTTCGCGAGATATTCGGGATCGGGCCGGCGCGGACGCCAGGCCATGGCGTGTTTAAAAATTTCCATGAGATCAGGCCCGGGCATTATGCGCTCTTTACCCGAAGCGGCCTTCAGGACATTAAGTACTGGGACCTGGAAAGCCATCCCCATACCGACAGTTATCCGCAAACCGTGGAAAAGGTCGGCTTTTTGGTGCGTGACGCCATAAGGAGGCAGATGGTGTCCGATGTCCCGGTGTGCAGCTTCCTGTCCGGTGGAATCGACTCCAGCATCGTAACAGCCGCGGCTTCGGATATATGCGCCGGGAATGGCGCCCGGCTCAACACGTTTTCCTTTGATTTCAGGGACAACAATCTTTATTTTGCGGCCAACTCCTTCCAGCCCGAGCGTGACCGGCCGTTTGTGGACATTATGCTGGAAAGGTACGCCGTGAACCACACATACCTGGAATGTGACGAAAACCTGCTTGCGGATATGCTATATCCCGCCGTTGACGCCAGGGATCTTCCGGGCATGGCCGATATCGACGCATCTCTTTTACATTTCTGCTCACTGGTGAAAAGGGAGAACAAGGTTGCCCTGACGGGTGAATGCGCGGATGAGGTATTCGGCGGTTATCCCTGGTTCTACAGGAATGCCCTTATGCATGCCGGCACCTTTCCCTGGTCCAGGGATATAGGGACCAGGACGCTGCTCCTGTCTGATGATTTCATAAGGGAACTCCAACTTGAAGATTACGTTGACGCGAGGTATACCCGGTCGCTCCAGGCAGTTCCCGTACTGGAAGGCGAAAGTCCTGGTGAAAGAAGGCGCAGGGAGATCACATATCTAAACATCAAATGGTTTATGCAGACCCTGCTGGACAGGATGGACAGGGCCAGCATGTATTCGGGGCTGGAGGCGAGGGTTCCTTACGCTGATCACAGGATTGTTGAGTATGTTTTCAATATCCCCTGGGAGATGAAATACAGGGAGGGAGTTGAAAAAGCCCTTCTGAGAACTGCATGCAGGGACCTTCTTCCTGAAGAGATCCTGTTCCGCAGGAAAAGCCCGTACCCCAAGACCTATCATCCCAACTATGAACGGCTGCTTGCCCAAAGGTTCCGGGATATCATCCATAACCCCAACTCGCCCATCATGTCCATCATAGATAAGAAAAAGGCGCTCGCCTTTATCGAGGCCCCCGCCGATTACGGCAGGCCATGGTTCGGCCAGTTGATGGCCGCTCCTCAGCTCATGGCCTATATGATCCAGGTCAACTACTGGATGGAGAAATACCGGTGCATGGTTTAGTCTTGGTTATAATTTAAAATAGCACTTGACATTTTGTTCACTATTGAATAATATATAGTAGTAGACGACAAACTCTACTGATTATATACAGGGGATGATACATGTGAATCCGCAATACAAAAAGGGCGTGCTGGAACTGTGTGTGCTGGCGCTGCTGAAGAAACACGATTGCTACGGGTACGAGATATCCGAGTACCTGTCAAGCCGTATCGATATAGCCGACGGCACGGTATATCCCATCCTGAGAAAACTGAAGAGCGAGGGCCTCTTGACCACCTACCTGCAGGAGGAGAGCGGCGGCCCGCCGCGCAAGTATTATTCCCTTACGGCCCTTGGCCGGGAAACCTATGAAAGGGACCGTGCCGAGTACCTTAATTTTGCCAGAACGGTAGAAACCTTATTGGAGGATGATGATCATGACAAGGAATGAATTTCTTGCGAAGCTTTCCGACGAACTAAAGAAGAAGAAAATAGCCGATGCAGATGATATCGTAAGCGAATACGAACAGCATTTTGCCTTCAAAATGGCGGACGGTTTTTCCGAGGAGGAGATCGCTGCAAAGCTTGGCGATCCAGCCGCGCTTGCCGCCCAGTTTGAGATTGCAGGCCAGGAGAAAAAGCCTAAAAGCTCAAGAGCCATTGCTGCCATAGGCCTTTTCTTCGCCGACCTTTTTGCAGGGATGTTTTTCATCCTGCTTATTGCATGGGAGATCATAACGGCAGCCTTCTCGGTCTGCAGTGCAGCAGTTGCCGTATCTTTGTTCGCCGGTATCAGTCCCTGGTCCCTCATCCCGCCCATGCCTTACGGGTGCGGGGTCATATTCGGGCTGTCCCTGGCGGGGCTTGCCGTATTGTCCGCGGTGAGCACCATTTACTTTGCGGCATTTATACGCCAGCTCATGCGCTCCTATGGCCGTTTCCACCACAACACCATGGCCGCCGCCTCGGGGAATGCAATACTGCCCTCCTTGTCCGTACATCCCAGGCTGAATGCGAAGACAAACCGGCGCCTGCGCACTGTTACCCTGTTCTCGCTGACCGTATTTGCCGCCTGTATGGTCCTTGGCATAATCGTATCCATGATTGTTTCCGGCGCCCTGGAATTCTGGCACGCCTGGGGCTGGTTCGGGTATCCGGGCAAATAAAGGAGGATTAATATGAAAACCATCGTTATTACCGGGGCCACTTCAGGTATTGGGCTGGAGGCTGCCCGGCTCCTTGTCCGGCAAGGCTTCAATGTGCTGGGTGTCGGCCGCAATATTGAACGCTGCCGCCAGGCCGAGGAAAGCATCAGATCGGAAAACCCGGGAGCAAGTATTACTTACTTTGCGGCAGACTTAATGCACCAGCGGGAAGTTGTCCGTATCGGGTCTGAAATCAGGACCTTCCTGGATGAAAAATGCGATGGCGAGCTTCATGCCCTTATCAATAACGCCGGCTGCGTGCGAAGCTGGTATATGACTACCGAGGAGGGATATGAGCAGCAATTCGCTCTCAACCACCTGGCAGGATTCCTGCTCACCCATCTGCTGCTGCCTGCCCTTCAAAAGGCGCACGGGCGTGTCATCATGACAGGGAGCGAATCCCATAAGGGCATCAGGATGCATTGGGATGACCTGATGCTGCGCCGGAGGTACAACCCGCTTACGGCCTACAAACAGTCAAAGCTGTGCAATATCCTGTTTGCCAAATGTCTTAATGATCGATACGGTTCAAGCGGAATCCGGGCGTATGTGGTCGACCCTGGCCTGGTCAAAACCGATATAGGCAACAAGGAAACGGGCGGCCTGGTCAGCTTAATATGGTCGCTCAGGAAAAGGCACGGCGTACCGCCCTCGGTTCCGGCAGAAACCTATTCCTTTCTATGCCGGCAGGAACCCGCCCCGGACGGACTGTACTACCATCTTTGCAAGGAGAAGGATTACAGCAAAGAGGTTACGAGCGAAAACGCCCGATGGCTGTTTGAGATCAGCGAGCGCCTTTGCGGCATCGAAAATTTCATGGAGGTGGCAGAATGAATGTCATGATTACGGGAGCGGCAGGCGGTCTTGGCCGCGCCCTTGCCAACGAATGCGCAAGCCGCGGGTACAACCTGTTTCTGACCGATATGAACGAAGAAGGGCTTCTTCGCATCAAGCAAGGCCTGGAAAGGCAGTTTGATGTGGCGGTTGCAGTAAGGGCCTGTGACCTTACAAGCCCGGAAAGCGTTGATGAGATGCTCTCGTTTATAGACGAGCACCGGATTGGCTTCGATATGCTTCTCAACATTGCCGGCCTGGACTTCGAGGGAGGGTTTACCCGGCGCGAAAGGGAAAACATAGTTAAGATCGTTACCCTTAACGATGCCGCCACATTGCGCATCACCCATGCCATCCTTGAACGCAGAAGGCCGGGCAGGCAATTCTTTATTGTGTTCGTGTCAAGCCTGGCTTCCATGTTCCCCATGCCGCTTAAGGCGACCTATGCGGCGTCCAAGCGCTTTCTCCTGGATTTCGCCATATCCCTGCGCCAGGAGCTTAAGAAACAGGACGCAAATGTGCTGGTGTTCTGCCCCGGCGGCCTGGCAACAACCCCGGAGGCCATGAGGGGTATCGAGGTGCAGGGATTTTGGGGCAGCGCCACCACAAACCCCCTCGAAGAAGTGGCGAGAAAAACGCTTGACCGGGCGCTGGCGGGAAAGGGCATCTATGTTCCGGGTGTTCTGAACAAGTTTCTTTCCTTCTGCGGGAAAGTCATCCCCCGGTCATGGGTTGCGGCTGTGATCCGCTGGCGCTGGGAAAATGCCCAGGGCAAATGGCTGACAGGTAATGATAATATATAAGCGAAGGGAAGAGGATAATGTGGACCGGATTACCGTGAGAAACCCCGGTATAGGCGCCTTGATTATGGAGACGAAAGGCCGGAGGATCCTGGTGGATGCCTTTAATGCCATACTCGAGCCTGTGGAGGTATTCCCGGGAGATATCATTTTATTCACCCATGATGACGGGGATCATTTCAGCCCTGAAAGCCTGCCTGAAATCCACGGCAGGGATATTGCGATCGTGGGTCCGCCTTCCATAGTAAAGCCGATTCTCATGCATAAAAAGGCAGACATAGGGCAGATCGAGGTACTGTACTCCAATCCTTTTTCAGAGCCTGCCGCCGTTGAGATGGGCAATGTGGGAATTACCTGTTTCAATACGCGCCATTTTAACCACTGGGAACCGATACATAACAGCTATCTGCTGGAAGCGGACGGGAAGAGGATCTATATAACCGGGGACAGCCTGATGACGGAAGAACAGGCTGAAATAACCGGTGAGACCGATGTGGTCGTTTGCAACCTTGTGGATGAAGGCTACCTGAAAGGCGAAGAAAAAGCCAAAGCAGCCATTCAGCATAACTTAAGCTACCTGCTGAAAGTCAGATCAAGAGGCAGGACAAGGAAGGTCATCGGCATACACCTGCTGGGATTTGAAGGCACGGTGGACGCGGAAGAAATGAAAAGACTCGTGGAAGGGTACGGATTCGATGATATAATCATTCCTGCGAGTCCGCAGCAGGAAATATTCATCTGATGCGGCATTCAGGTTATGCCGGGAGTGCGCGGGGCAGCCTGCACAGGGGAGGGAACTATGGAAATACGAACTGTCAGGAAGAATGATAAGAATATTGCAGTTGTAACAACCGATGAAGTATTGATCGCCGATGTTCAGTCGGCATTGGACTTGCTGGCAACAGTAAGGTATCAAACAGACTGTGATCGCGTCATCCTGTGCAAATCGGCTTTAAGTGCGGACTTCTTTGACCTGAGGACAAGGCTTGCGGGGGAAATTCTCCAGAAATTCGTTAACTATAATATGAAAGTGGCTGTTGTCGGCGACTTTTCGGTTTATTCAAGCAAGAGCCTCAGGGATTTCATTTACGAAAGCAACAGGGGAAACCATGTCTTTTTCGTCAGGGATGAGGAAGAAGCTATCGAGAAGTTGAGCATGGTATAGAAGGAGCATGACTCATGAAACTGGATAAAATCGTAACATCCCTGTCTCAAGTCCGGGGAATTAAGGCCATTGCCCTGGGCGGTTCCCGGAGCAGGGGGGAAGCAGGAGCGGATTCGGATTTCGATATTGGGATTTATTACGACGGGGATTTTCCTGAAACCTATAATATAGTTATTTCGTCTGTTAATATGGCGGAACACGAATGACCGACGGGATACCAGGCATACATGGGCCGGCATGCGCTGAAACTGCATAAATGCCCGGGGTTGTTGCGCACATTAAGAAAAAAGACAGGGGGATAACTACATGAGGTTTAGGAATATAATTGCTGTTATCGCAGTTGCTGTCCTGGCCGGTATGCTTTTCATGCTGCCAGGCTGCGCACCGAATGCGGGCGGAGATAACAAGCCGGACAGGGATATAACGGACAATAAACCCGGGGACGTCATCGATGATGACAAGGATGGCGCCGTCAAAGAAGGACAGAACGGTAAGGATGCTGACAATGAAGGTAAAACCGTTCCTGAAACTCCCGGCAAGGACGGGGATGCGGTGCCGAACCTGGGCGGCATATCGCTTGGGGATTCTGCGGAGAATGCTGCCAAGGTGCTGGGGAATGACTATACCGAGTCCACCGAGCCTGATGCTTCGGGGACAATCGGTGAGGACATGGTTATCCGGCAATACAAAAACGGCATTACCGTGTACCTTGGGAAGACATCTGGAAAAGTGCTGAGAATTATATCCGAAAGCACAGATTTCGAAACTGATATCGGAATTAAGGTCGGCGACGACGCAAAGGCAGTGTCCGATGCATATAAATCCAGGTTCAAAACGGCTGTAAGCAGGCACAGCGATGAGGAGCTTGAGGGATGGTACCTGCTGGGTGACGGAGCGGTCATCATCTTCGATTTTGACAAGTCGGACGATACCCTGACAAACAGCGATATTAATCCTGAATCAAAGGTCGAGCGGATTGTCCTTGCCTATTGGCAGCATTTTGATTAAGCTTTTGGGCAGCATGAAAACAGGATAAGCACCACCCTGTGGAGCGGTACGGAATAAGCGGCTGCGGCTTTCAATCACTTCTGATTGATGCCGCGGCCTTTATATTTTTCATGGTTTAATATCGCCCATGGTATGCCGCATGATTCGGAACTCATCGACAGTTGCATTACCGGCTGCATAATAGGATAATAAAACTTGAATAGAATTCGGCGGCAGAAAATCCGCAATTGCCAGTACAGAACAAGGGAGATGGGAGTATGCCCCTGGAGATCATCCGCAATGATATAACCAAGGTTCGTGCTGATGCCATTGTCAACGCGGCAAATTCAAGCCTTTTGGGAGGCGGAGGGGTTGACGGGGCTATCCATCGCGCCGCCGGACCTGAGCTGCTCGAGGAATGCCGCACCCTTGGAGGGTGTGAAACCGGGCAGGCAAAGATAACCAGGGGATACAAATTGCCTGCGAAATATGTTATCCATACCGTAGGCCCGGTCTGGCGCGGAGGCAAATACAATGAAGCGAAGCTGCTCGCAGACTGTTACAGGAACTCCCTTGCCCTCGCAATGGAGTACAAGCTGGAGAGTATCGCATTTCCGCTCATTTCAACCGGGGCTTACGGGTATCCCAGGGATGAAGCCCTCAAAATCGCAATATCGGCGATAGGCGATTTCCTTTTGGAGAATGATATGACGGTTTACCTGGTCGTGTACGACAAGGCTTCATTTGTGCTGTCTGAAAAGCTGTTTTCTTCCATTGCCCAGTATATCGACGACCAATACATTGACGAGCACCCAGAGCACATTAGGTCAAGGCGCCTGGAAGCGTTCCAGGCAGAGGAAGACAGTTTTCTCTATAAGGAATCCGTGGCTGCGCCTGTCCCGGAAGAAAAACGCAGGCGAAGCCTCGACGATGTTGTGAACAACCTGGATGAAACCTTTTCCCAGATGCTGCTGCGCTTGATTGACGAGAAGGGTATGACCGACGCCGAGACTTACAGGAAAGCCAACATCGACCGAAGGCTGTTTTCCAAGATCAGGAATGATATAAACTACAAGCCCAGCAAGACTACGGCCATCGCCTTTGCCATAGCCCTGGAGCTTAACCTGGACGAAACCAGGGATTTGCTGCTCAAGGCCGGGTATGCGCTGTCCCGCAGCAACAGGTTTGATATAATAATTCAGTATTTCATAGAGAACAGGAACTATAACATTTTCGAGATCAATGAGGCCCTGTTTGCCTTTGACCAGCCGTTGCTTATTTAGAAGTTAGAGGTTGGAAGTTAGATGTGAGAATTGGCAGGCACTGCTTCAAGGCCTTTTTAACTCTAACCTCAAACCTCTGACATCCAGCCTCTTTACTGTAAATTTGCTTTCGTTGATTCCCTCCCCTCAATGACGCAAAAACAGGCTTCCACCCGATGGTATGTTATCCTGTCATTGACATTCGGCAATCTATTTGCTATATTGCAAGAGATTGCTTCTTCGCTCCGCTCTTTGCAATGACAGGTATTGAAGTGAGATGTTGGAAGTAAGAGCTTTACAGGCATTTCATCGCAGCCATTCTTATTCTCCAACCTCTGACATCCGACCTCCAACCTCCAATATGCCATTGCGAGTGAGTGATTACGAGCACCGCAATTTCTGAATTTGTCGCATGCAGGGCGACACATTTTCCCTTTTTCGGTGCTATCCTTTAATCAGAAAAATGATTGGGGGGTAGCATCATGAAAAAAGACCTGACAGAATTGGTGTTCATATTGGACAGAAGCGGCTCCATGAGCGGACTTGAAAGCGACACCATAGGCGGGTACAACGCCATGCTGGAAAAGCAGAAAAAGGAGCCCGGTGAGGCCATTGTCACCACTGTCCTGTTCGACGACAGGTACGAACTTTTACATGACCGTATCAACCTTCGCGGAATAAAGTCCATAACCGAGAGGGAGTATTATGTCCGTGGCTCAACGGCGCTCCTCGACGCCGTGGGAAGAACCATCGACAAGATCAGGAACGCCCAGAAGCATACCGCTGAGGAGGAGCGGGCAGAGCATGTGCTGTTCGTCATAACCACCGACGGCCTGGAGAACGCGAGCCGGGAGTACAGCTACGAAAAAGTCCGCCGGATGATTGAGCAGCAGAAATACGAGTACGGTTGGGAGTTTATCTTTCTTGGCGCGAATATTGATGCCGCCGCAGCAGCTGAGCAGATTGGCATCACCCGGGACAGGGCGGCGGATTTCCATGCGGACAGCCAAGGCACCATGCTGAATTACGAGGTTATCAGCGAAGCGGTAAGCTGTTTGCGGACAGCCCACAAGATATCCGATAACTGGAAGAAACGCATCGATGAAGACTTTGTAAGGCGAGGAGGCAGAAAACCAAAATGATCGGCGCGATTGTCGGGGATATAGCAGGATCGGTCTATGAGTGGAACAACATTAAGACAAAGGAATTTCCTCTTTTCAGCCCGGAGTGTTTTTTCACCGATGATACGGTAATGACGCTGGCAATAGCGGATGGGCTGATGAATGGCGGCAGCAGGGAAGCATTCATTAAAGCCATGAAGAAATACGGGCGCCTGTACCCGTATGCGGGTTACGGAAGCCGTTTCGGCAATTGGATTCTTACTGACGACACAAGTCCTTATAACAGCTGGGGGAACGGCTCGGCCATGCGGGTTTCACCGGTGGCCTGGGCATTCAACACCCTTTCAGAGGTGGAAGAATATGCCGAGATCTGTGCTGCCGTAACCCATAACCATCCCGAAGGGATTAAAGGGGCCCGGGCGACTGCAGCGGCCATATTCCTTGCGCGTACCGGCGCAACCAGGGAAGAAATCAGGGAATATATCGAAAAGCAGTACGGATATGATTTAAGCCGGACTCTCGATGAAATACGCCCGAATTACAGATTCGACGAGAGCTGCCAGGGGACAGTGCCGGAGGCCATAATCGCCTTTCTTGAGAGCGTAAGCTTTGAAGACGCGATAAGAAATGCCATTTCATTGGGCGGTGACAGCGATACACTCGCCGCGATAACCGGCAGCATCGCCGAGGCAGCTTATGGTATCCCGAAAGACATTAAGGATAAGGCCATGTCAATCCTGGACGATTTCCTGCTCAATACCTGCATGCGTTTTCTTGAGAGATATTCCGTTTCCTGATGATTGCGGATCCGGTTTATGATATCATTACTCTTGCATTTATCGCACTTAGGCGGATTCAAACATGAGGTGGATAATTAAGTGGTAAGGCCATGGAATGATAAAATCTGACAAAGAAGCAGCTTATCTGCATTATTCGTGATTTTCCCGGAAATGTATTGACAAAGTCAAAACGCATTTATACAATTATATTAGCACTCACTATCAATGAGTGCTAATAAACATACCGGCTATTTATATATGACTGACCAATAATTACTGATGCTTTAATCTTGAAAAAGTTTAAAGTATTTTTTTGCCCCTGTTGCCACTGTCAACGGCGGCAATGATTCCTCAAAGACGGGCAAAAGGAGTGGATGGAAGATGTTTTTAAGATAGAAAAACACTGCAGCCGGAAACCTTTCGCCAAAACATTTCTGTTATAAATAAAAATATTGGGATCTGGAAAGGAGTGTCATTATCTATGAAAGTCAGACCATTGGGAGCAAGGGCGCTTCTGAAGGAGATCGAGAGCGAGGAAACCACGAAGAGTGGGATCGTCCTTCCATCCAGCGCCAAGGAAAAGCCTTACATCGCCGAGGTAATCGAGGTTGGGCCGGGAGAGATGAAGGACGGGAAAGAGATAAAAATGGTGATCAAAAAGGGCGACCGGGTTCTTTTCAGAAAATACGCCGGAACAGAGGTAAAACTGGACGGCGAGGAATACCTGCTGATCAGGCAGGATGACATTCTGGCAGTTATTGAATGATGGAGGTTGATCAATATATGGCAGCAAAAAACATTTTATTCGATGAAAAAGCCAGAAAATCCATTGAAGCTGGAGTCAACAAGCTTGCCAATGCGGTGAGCATAACCCTGGGTCCAAAGGGAAGGAACGTGGTTCTGGAGAAGAAATACGGTTCTCCGCTCATCACCAACGACGGTGTTACCATCGCAAAGGAGATTGAGCTTGAGGATCCATACGAGAATATGGGCGCGCAGCTTGTAAAGGAAGTTGCCAGCAAGACAAACGATATCGCCGGCGACGGCACCACAACGGCTACGCTGCTTTCACAGGCCATCCTGCGGGAAGGTCTGAAAAATGTCGCGTCAGGCGCCAACCCCATCCTTATGAAGAAGGGTATGGACAAGGCTGTGGAGAAGGCGGTTGAGACCCTTAAAAAGAACAGCCAGAAGATAAAGGGCAGGAGCGATATTGAGTTTGTCGCCACCATATCGTCCGGGGATGGGGAAATAGGAAAGCTTATAGCTGACGCTATGGAGAAGGTGACTTCCGACGGTGTAATTACCATCGAGGAGAACAAGACCATCGATACGACCATTGAGGTTGTAGAAGGCATGCAGTTTGACAGGGGTTATATATCCGCCTACATGGTAACCGATACCGAAAAAATGGAGGCGGTGCTGGAAGACCCGTACATTCTCATTACAGACAAGAAGCTGAGCAATGTCCAGGATTTGCTTCCCGCCCTTGAGCTTATTGCTTCCAACGGCGGCAAGCTGCTCCTGATCGCAGAGGATGTGGAAGGCGACGCACTGGCCACCCTCGTGGTCAACAAGCTGAGAGGTGTGTTCACATGCGTGGCTGTCAAGGCTCCGGGATTCGGTGACAGGAGAAAGGAGATGCTCAGGGATATTGCCATCCTGACTGGCGGGCAGGTAATATCAGACGAGGTAGGCCTGAACATCCGGGAGATAAAGATGGATTGGTTCGGACGGGCCAAATCTGTGAAAGTGCAGAAGGAGAACACCACCATCATTGATGGCGCCGGGGATCCGAAGGCTATAAAGGACAGGGTGGAATCCATCAGGAAACAGATTGAGATCACCACATCGGAATATGACAAGGAAAAGCTTAATGAAAGGCTTGCAAAGCTTGCGGGAGGCGTCGCCGTTATCAAGGTTGGGGCGGCCACCGAAACCGAGATGAAGGAAAAGAAATACAGGGTCGAGGATGCGCTCAACGCGACGAGGGCGGCTGTGGAGGAAGGCATTGTGCCCGGCGGCGGCACAGCATATATCAATGTTCTGCCTGAAATAGAAAAACTGATGGAAACCCTCGAAGGCGACGAGAGAACAGGCGCACAGATCATTCTCAGGGCGCTTGAGGAACCGCTTCGCCAGATCGTGATCAATGCCGGCCTTGACGGCTCTGTTGTGGTGGAAAAGGTGAAGAACAGCAAGCCCGGCGCCGGCTATGATGTTGTGAAAAACGAGTACGTGGACATGTTCAAAGCAGGCATAGTCGATCCGCTGAAGGTAACGCGGTCCGCGCTGCAGAATGCGGCTTCCGTGGCTTCCATGATCCTTACGACTGAAAGCGCCGTGGCCGAGAAACCCGAGAAAAAGAAGGCGCCGCCCATGCCGGCAGAAGATATGGACTATTAAGCCTGCCCGTGGCGGAATGAATAATAAGAGGCTGCAGCATCAATATGCAGCCTCTTTTTTAATGAATTATTCCGCTGCCATGGCATCTGCCCGGGTAACATGAACGGTTCCCCGAGGATGCTGGGGAGGCGCGTATATCGAGTACAGCTTAAGCGGAACATGGCCTGCGTTCACCACGTTATGCCATTTCCCTGCCGGAATGATGATGGCATACCCCGGATAAGCCCATCTCTGAAAGTCCAGGAAATCCTGACTGTCGCCCATCATTACGATCGCCTGGCCCTGCTCGATGCGTAAGAACTGATCAGTATTGGGATGGATCTCAAGACCAATGTCTTCTCCGACATCAATGCTCACCAATGTGACCTGAAAATAATTTCCCGTCCATAAAGCTGTCCTGAAAGTATTGTTTATCCTGGCTGCATTACTAATGTTGATGACCAATGGTTCCGGTCCGAAATCACCAAATCCCATATGGCCGTAATCATGGTAATTATTCATGCAGCCGGCAGGATACATATTGCAACAGTTATTTCCCATAAGATGTAATCCGATGGCGGGAGCGTTGTAATTATTATAAGGATAATATCCATAATAGTTTTTCATCCTGGTACACTCCTTGCCTGTTTGTATGCTTTCAGATCATCATATGCATAAAGACCGGCAGGGGTGTCCGAATGATCAGTTTAATGATATACGTTAATTTTTAATTGACAAACATATAATATTAAACTAATATAATAATAACGTTATCAAAAGGCAGACTTCGACAACTTATACAGGAGGAATATCATGTTTAACAATGATGAAATGAAAAGACTTAAAAAGTGCTCCCATATTTTAAGAATTATGATGGATATTATTTACCGGGCTATGTTTATTGTGGCATGCCTGTCGCTGATAGCCGCAATAGCCGCCATTTTTATGCCTGATTCATTTTTTACAATGTACAGTATCGGGACAGGAAAACTGGAGTTCATAATCTCCAGCCTGAAATTTGATGTCACTGAGGCTATACTTGGGATCAGCATGAAAGACATATGCATCACAATTCTGTTCATTGCTTTTTCAATCATACTCCTGATAGTCTTTGGGGCAAGAGAACTGGCCCGTATCCTGAGATCGGTGGATAACGATACGCCATTTAAAAAGGAAAACGCAGACAGGATTCGTGCAATCGGGATGATATTGATACTCAGCTCCTTTTTGGTTCCCGCTTATGATTATATCCCGGCTATTATGATGATGAATTTGCTAAAAATAAAAGATATCAGCCTCAACTATTCAGTAAACATATCCCTGGCGCTGGCAGGAATTCTGATGTTCATCCTCAGCGGCATATTCAGGTACGGCAGTTATCTTCAGGATGAATATGACGGAACAGTTTAGGGGGATTTCAGTATGGCCATAATTGTGAGACTCGACCGTATGATGGCGGACAGGAAGATATCGCTGAATGATTTATCGGAACGCGTAGGCATTTCCATTGTAAACCTGTCAAACCTGAAAACCGGCAAGGTTAAGGCTATACGGTTTTCTACTCTGAACGCGGTATGCCGCGAATTAAAATGTCAGCCAGGAGATATATTGGAATATGCTGATGATTAAGATTTTTTAAGGAGAAACCATGTATGTGGAAGTACAGAGTATATGTGTTCTGCAAATATGCGAAGTATATCGGCGTCGTCAGCCTTGTTGTATCGTTTTTCAGCGATGCCGCTGTGTTCAGGTGGTTATGCCTGTTTTTGCTGCTTCTCTGTGTCCAGATCGCTTTGAATTTTTCCGTATTCAAGGCCGCCATTCAGCAGATGATCGGCAGTATCAAGGTGGAACGGCGATATGGCGGTAACGTACCGGCCATAGACAATTACCACAGCGATATCCAATATGACCTGCCTTTCGAGGGTGAATGGACGGTTATAAACGGCTGCTTTACAAAGGAATTCTCCCATTCATGGGATATCCCCACACAGCGGTATGCTTATGATTTTCTCGTGCTTGACGAGAACGGCAAGTCATATACGGGCGACCCCAAAAACGTTGGAAACTATTATTGCTACGGCAAGGCAGTCCTGGCTCCCGCTGACGGAGTGGTTACAAAAGTGGTTAATAATGCCGAAGACAGCCTTATACTCGGAAACGGGCGCTTTTTCAGCCGGGCGAAGAATATAGAAGGCAATTACATCGTGATCAGGCATGGGGAAAATGAATACAGCACCCTTGCGCATCTGAAAAAGGACAGTATCCTTGTAAAAGAAGGAGAGAGGGTATCAAGGGGACAGAGAATAGCAGCATGCGGTAACACGGGTAACTCCTCCGAGCCCCATTTGCATTTCCAGTTGCAGGATGGCCCCGGCCTCTATAACAGCGCAGGTCTTCCCGTGAGGTTTTCCGGCGTAAGGATAAGAAGCCTAATAAACTATGGCAGTATAGACCCGCGCCCGCGCATGGATCAAAACAGCATACCGGGAGGGCTTATTACAAGAGGATACAATGTCGCCAACGGCTGAGACTGCCATACGCTTCCTTTATTCCATCTGACGGCTATCGGCAAAGCCGCCCGCAAATTACTGATTGCGGTGTTGCCTAATTATTCTATTTGTAGATAATTTCAGTTTATTGTGTTATAAAGTGTTTCCATACCGCTTCATTTGGTTATATATGATATTGGGTAACCCGTTCTGTTTGCCTTGCAATCGGGTTCAGGCGCCTGTGGGTGCGTTAATCCAACGATCTGGGGGCGGTAAAATGGAATTGGTGAAAAGGGCGAATAGACAATCAATTCTGCTTGTACTGATAATGCACCTGCTCTTTGTAATCAACTGCATTGCGGGATACACGGGCGGGAAAATCACACTAACGCCCTTGATAGTATCGGCGGCACTGGGAATTGCAAACTGTGTCGGGTCATTCCTTATATACAGGGCGAACGAGGACTCAAGACTGGTAAGATACACTGCCGCGGCAGGAATATACCTGAACCACCTGTTCCTGATGATCACAACAGAAATATCCCTGGTGGATTTTTTAGTTCTTGCCGTCCTGCTTATAATAGCCTTCATGTTCTCCGACAAAACCCTCGCAAAATCGGTTGTTATATTTGCCGCGTCAGCCTACGCGATTGTTGCGGCAATAAAGAAGGCCGGTGGTTTATCCCTGCCGGATATCTTCTTATTCCTGCTTGCGCTTGCCGGCTTCATCTGGGCGGTATTCGGCTCATTGAGGGTATGTGAAGGAATGGCCATGGCGGAAGAAGCCGAATCGGATAAAAAGGCAGGCGGCTTCAAGCATGTCGGGAGCATGGCCAATTATATATATGAAAAAGTCACCCAGCTTGAGGGTGAAACCGTGATACTGAGAAAAGGGAGCCATGAGTTCCGGCAGTCGCTGGGAGAGGTTACCAAGGCTATAGAGGACATAGCCGCAGGCTCTTTAAGCGTGGTTTTCGATACCGAAAAAATAGCCGCGCACATCTCGGAACTGGAGAGAACCCTTTCGCAGAACCAGGAACATATCAGGTGCGTACGGAAAACATGGACAGGATCATAGAAAACAAGAACCAAGGCTTAAAACTTATGAGCGATCTCAGGAAAATGGCGGAAACCACCTCCGTGGTGATCGCAGAGATAGATAAGATGGTTAATGAAACCAGCGTGAATACAAAGAGAATACTCTCCGCAGGCGAAACCATAAAGCAGATATCCTCCCAGACCAATCTCCTGGCATTGAATGCGGCTATTGAGGCTGCCGCGGCCGGTCAATCCAGCAAGGGTTTTGCCGTTATAGCCGATGAGATAAGGAGGCTGTCCGATGAAACCAATAAATACCTCAAGGAAATTCAGGACTATACCAACGCCCTGAACGAAAGCGTTGCCAGTGCCGTCAAAGCGCTGGTCAACGTGAATTCGGCCATCGAGAATGAAATGAAGGGCGTATATGAAATGGACAGCCTGCTGGACAGGATACACGAATCAACCACATCTACCCAGGATTATATCCTGAAGCTGAACGAGTCCGGGAGGACGATCCTGGACGAAACCGTGATGATCAAGGATTCAGTTACAAACTTGTATGCCGTTAACCAGGAGTGTTCGGCGAATACCGTACAGGCATCCGGAAGCCTGAACAATCAGAATCCATACGTGGATTCCATTATCGCGCTTATCAACAAGCTGAACGACATGGCTTTCAGCCTGAGGGACAAATCCATGGAGATAAAAATGCTGATCGACATAGGTTTCGTGATAGACCATCTCGAGAAGGAAGGATACAGCAACGAAAACCTCATCGACATATGCGACCGGCTCAATATAACTACGACATACGTAGCGGACAAGACAGGATATGTGCATTACTGCAACGAGGAAATCGGCAGAGGCGTCAACCTGTTTGAGTTTGACGAAAGCCTGAAGCATCTTTTGGAAGGCGCCGATTACGTCGCCACCCCCATAAAGGAAAGGGCCGAGGACAAGAAGATCTACAAGTTCCTGTCGGTTTACAGGAACAACTGGATTATTGAACTGGGGCTGGATCTGTCAGCATCTTCAGGTGATTAGGATAGAACTAAATTTACAGTGTTCAGGCTAAGTGATATAATCAGGTCCGGCGGTTATCTGCAGAATGAACGGGGCAATAAATGATGATAACTGCATTATCAAGCGGTAAAGGAGACACCCCATGAAGAGAATGCTTGTTGCCCTAATCTCATTACTGATGATACTGCCGCAGATTAACCGCGGTTATGCATGCACCAGCTTCGCGGTGTATTCCGAAGAACCCGTCTATGCCATGAACTTTGATTACCCTGAAACTGAAATAAGATTTATCGTGGTGGATAATTCAGATCTGAAAGCATTTTTCATGCAGTTCGATTATATGACGTACAAGGAAGGGAATCAATTTGCATCCACTTTGGGCATGAACAGCAAGGGGCTTTTTACAACGCTGCAAATGCAGTATCCGCAGTTAACCGGGAAGAGAAACAAAAAAAAGGATGAAATCTATATATATGAACTCGTAGATTTTTGCGCAGGTTCCGAAAATGTTCCGGAGGTTCTGCGGGCGGTGGAGAACAGGAAGTTTATTCATATGGAAGGCTTAACCCTCCACAGCATGCTGGCAGATACCGAGGGGAATGCTGTTATTGCAGAAGTCGGAAAAGATCAAAACGAATTGCTTCCCATCACCGGTGATTTCATTGTAATGACAAATTTCAAGAATTCCGATTACAGGGACAAACCATTCAATAAAGTATCAGGAGCGGGTGCAGACCGCTATATCAAGGCCTGGCAGTATATTGAAGAAAACAGGGACGGTTTTTGCCTGGACAATGCTCTTGAATGTCTGAAAATGACTGCCCAGCAATATCAGTATCCCACTTTGGCGTCAGCAGTGTTCGTGCCGGGCGAGCAAAGCGTTTATATTGCGCTGCGCCGGGAGTTCGAGAAGCTCTGGAAGATATCCCTTCAGGATGGAACTATAGAAGCGTATAAGGGCTTTGAAGAGAACATAAAATTCACCATTCCGGATGAAGGCGTACTTGCGTCGGACCTCTTGAATAATGATTTCAGCAAGTATGAAGCCTTCAACGCCGCCGAAAGCAGCGCGGATGGCAGCAAAACCGGTTTCATTTATCCTGTTATCGCCGCATCTGTCATAGCAGTGCTTCTCCTGATATACCTGTTCAGAAAAAGGCAAAAAGCCTGATGCAAAAAAAGTTTTCAGGATTCTGCCCAAATAGTTGATTTGTCAACTATATCCCCGTATAATCGGATATGAGGTGTTGCCTATGCCGCCAATTCGCAGTATTTGGCTGGCTATGAAAGGGGTATTGCGCTCGGCGCGGCGGATAATCAATGAAAAGCTTGAGCCGCTGAACCTGTCCGGCGCCGAAGGGGATATACTCTTTCTTCTTCTGACAGGAAGCAATAAGCTCCAGCAGGAACAACTGGCCGAGCAGCTTGATGTAGGAAAGGCCGCCGTATCGCGGGCTGTGGATTCGCTTGAATCCAAGGGTTATGTTGTGCGCGAACGGAGGCATGATGATCGCCGTGCTTACAGTGTTTCCCTGACAAGCAAGGCATTGTCGGCCGGCGGGAAAATTACGGGCATATATAATGAGTTGTACGCACAAGCCACGAAAGGCATCACCGATGATGAGCTCGTGCACATTGAATCATTGCTGTCACGTGTGGCGCAAAATCTTCAGTCTATGGGGGACAGATGATGGGACTTGAATTCATTACTGGCTTTGGCATTATATTGGGCTATTTTGCTGTATGCGCTCCAGGGGCGCTTTTAATAAGAAGATTTGTAGCACTGCCTTCAGAGGTCTTCCGGAAAACCCTGCACACCATAGCCCTGTGTTCAATATTGATATGGGTATATGCCTTCGAGACATGGTGGATATCGGCACTTGCCGCGGCTGCATTCGCAGCGCTGGTGTTTCCGTTTCTTTGGTTCGCTGAGCGTTTGCCCGGCTATTCCCAGTTGCTTACGGAACGTAAAAAGGGAGAGGTTAAGAACAGCCTGATTGTTGTATTCTTTATGTTTGCGGTCCTGATATGTGTTTGCTGGGGATGGCTCGGTAAAAAATACCTGGTTATCGCATCGGTGTTTGCATGGGGATTTGGAGATGCGGCAGCAGCACTGGTCGGGAAGCGCTTCGGACGCCACCATATAAAGGGGAAGCTCGTTGAGGGTCAAAAGAGCCTTGAGGGCACCCTTGCCATGTTTGCGGTGTCTTTCATTTCGGTACTGATCGTTTTATTGATAAACAGTTCAATTCAATGGTACGGTTATGTGCCGGTGGCGGCGGTAACGGCGGCGGTAAGCGCCGTTGTGGAGCTCTACACCAGGGGCGGCATGGATACGCTGACCTGCCCCTTGGCGGCAGCGGCAGTCATGATTCCGCTGATTTATGCATTGGGAGTGTGATTTAATGAAGAAAAATCAAGGTGAGCGCACACTCCTGGCATCGGTGGTGCTAAGCTCTCCCGGCCCCATTGTGGTCGGCGCGGGCCTGTTCATAGGCCGCTCGTTCACTCAGCTTGCGGACTTTATCCGCCGGTCTGCGGAACTGGCGGCTATCATTGTCTCGTGGATCGTGTACCGCATCCTTCATAAAAGCGGTGAGCCGGATCCGGCGCGTAAGGAAAAGCTTGAGCGTTCCGCGAATCTGTGTGTCGGGGCAGCCATGTGCCTGTCCGGCGTGGCCATGCTCTTTGTCGCTTTGTTTTCTTCCAATGCTGAAAAAGGAAATGTAATTCCAGGCCTTGTGATCGCAATATTGGGTGTTGCCACCAACACATGGTTCTGGCTTCGATACCGCAGGCTGAACCTCCAAAAGCCTGACGCGATTCTTGCCGTGCAAAGCAAACTATACTTCGCAAAATCACTGGTGGATTCCTGTGTAACCTTAGCCCTTTCTTTCCTGGTCGCAGCGCCAGCTTCACCTGCCGCAAGGTATGTGGATCTGGCCGGGTCATCAATCGTGGCGTTATACCTCTTCATTAACGGTATGATAACAATACGCGGGAGAAACCAGGGACTGTCCTGACCTGCCCGGTATTCATCCCGGCAGTTTTTTCGAAGGTTATGGCGCCTCCTGGCACAACCTGCAGTTTGTCCGTTGTCCGACTTGCTGGTATGATAGTATTATCACAGAAATTTGACGGCGAAGGATCAATATACATGAGCAAACTGGTCATCGGGATACTGGCGCACGTGGATGCCGGGAAGACAACATTGTCCGAGAGCCTGCTGTATCTCAGCGGCAGGATCAGGAACTTCGGCAGGGTGGATAAAGGGAATGCCTTTCTGGATAACTTCGAACTGGAAAGGGCAAGGGGCATCACCATCTTCTCCAAGCAGGCCGTATTTGATATTGGAAGCATACAGGTCACCCTCCTGGACACCCCGGGTCATGTGGATTTCTCGGCCGAAATGGAGAGGACTCTACAGGTGCTGGATTATGCCATACTTGTGATAAGCGGGGCCGATGGCGTTCAGGGCCATACCAGGACCCTGTGGCGGTTGCTGGCTTTGTACGGGATACCTGCCTTCATCTTTGTCAATAAAATGGACCAGGAAAGATACGACAGGAATCAGCTGATGAACATGCTTAAAAGCCAGCTGGACGAGGGCTGCGTTGACTTCGGCCAGGCTGGGAAGTCGGCCTTTTCCGAGCAACTGGCCATGTGTGATGAAGGCCTGATGGAAGTATATCTTAAGACCGGGCGAATTGAAACGGCACAGGTCAAAGAGGCAATAAGGCAGCGCCGGCTGTTCCCGTGCTATTTTGGCTCGGCCCTGAGACTGGAAGGGGTAGAGGAGTTCATGCGCGGGGTTGCGGATTATGCCATCGTGCCGGCCTGGCCGCAGGATTTCCGTGCGAAGGTGTTCAAGATCAGCAGGGATGAACAGGGAAACCGTCTCACCCATATGAAGATAACCGGCGGAAGGCTCAGGGTAAGGGATATTTTGTCCAACGGCGCCTGGGAAGAAAAGGTCAACCAGATCCGGATCTATTCAGGCCCCAAATACCAGGCGGCAAGCGAGGCGGAGGCCGGCGCCGTATGCGCGGTAACCGGGCTTACCCGGTCAAGGCCGGGTGATGGCCTGGGCGGTGAGGAGGCCTCGGGAAGGCCCATACTGGAGCCCGTGTTGACATACCAGGTCATTCCGCCGGACGGTTGTGATCCAAAGGTCCTGGTTCCAAAGCTGCGCCAGGTTGAGGAGGAGGATCCTGAACTCAGGGTCGTCTGGGACGACAAACTGGAAGAGATCCGGGTGCAGGTCATGGGCGAGGTCCAGCTTGAAATACTGAAAAGCATCATACAAAGCCGGTTCGGACTTGATGTATCATTTGATTCAGGGCGTATCCTGTATAAAGAAACCATTGCCAATGTGGTGGAAGGCGTGGGGCATTTTGAGCCCCTGCGCCATTATGCCGAAGTACATCTCCTGATGGAGCCGGGCGCGAGGGGAAGCGGCCTTCGATACGCAGTGGACTGCAGCGATGATGTGCTGGCGAGAAGCTGGAAGAATCTAATTATATCCCATCTGAAGGAAAAAGAGCATGTGGGCGTCCTTACCGGATCTCCGGTTACGGATATGAAGATCACCCTGATATCCGGGAGGGCCCATGTAAAGCATACACAGGGCGGCGATTTCAGGGAGGCCGTCTGGCGGGCTGTGCGCCAGGGACTGATGGAAGCAGAATCAGTGCTGCTTGAGCCTTATTATTCATTCCATTTGGAGCTGCCGGAAAATATGGTGGGCCGCGCCATGTCCGACATTGAAAAAATGTACGGGACATGCAGGGTTACACACGTAAGGGACGGTATGTCGGTGCTGGAAGGCAGAGCGCCTGTTGCCGCCATGCAAAACTACCAGAAGGATGTGGCGGCATATACCAGGGGTACCGGGCGGCTCATGTGCCAAATCGCCGGGTACGGTCCATGCCATAACGCTGAAGAGGTAATTGAAATGTTCGGATACGACCCGGAGCGGGATGCCGAAAACCCGACGGGTTCGGTCTTCTGTGCCAATGGCGCGGGGTTCACGGTCGGCTGGGACAAGGTAAAGGAATATATGCACGTGGAAAGCTGCCTGAAGCCTGAAAGAAGGCCGCAGGAGAGCGCTGATGGCGGCAGGGCTGAAAAAAGGAAGGAAAAATGGATCGATCCCGAAGAGGTTGACAGGATCCTGCAAAAGTCCTTCTTCGCCAACCAGGGGAAAAAGAGCGTATGGCATAAACCTGCAGCTGCTGCTGAAAGCCCTTCGCAGCCTCAACCCCGTATCGCCAAACCGAAGGAGCCCAGGGAGAAGTATCTTTTGGTGGACGGATACAACATCATCTTTGCGTGGCCTGAGCTCAAAGAGCTTGCGGAAGAGGACATGGATGCGGCCAGGACAAGACTCCTGGATGAACTCTGCAAGTACCGCGGCGTTAAAAAATACCGGATCATCGCGGTATTCGACGCTTACCGGGTGGAAAGGCACAAGGAGGATGTCCTGGACTATCACAATATCCATGTGGTGTATACCCGCCAGGCTCAGACGGCTGACCAGTATATTGAAAGGTTCGCCCACGACAACCAGCAGAAATACGATATAACAGTTGCCACATCTGACTACCTGCAGCAGATCATCATCCGGGGCGCAGGCTGCGCCATATGGTCGGCTAATGATCTCCGCGAGGAAATTATAAGGACCAACGAAGGGGTCCTTCGGACATTCCGGGAAAACCAGGTGCAAAAAAGGGATTCCCTTATGGACAAGCTTTCGGATGAGGCCAGGCAGCAAATGGAATCATTGGCCAGGAAAGAGGACCAATAAAAGCCAAGGGGACGGTCCCCTTGGCTTTACTTTTTCAAACTCGAACTGCACCTTATGGCTTCGGGCAGCAGCACGCCAAGCTCGCTGAGGAACTTGTCGGCTTCACGCCTTATATGATCCAGGAGCAGGGGAGTGGAAACAATGCTCAGAAGCTGGCAGAGCGTTGCCAGCTCAAATGCAGCGGCCTTGAAATCACGAAGCTGCGTCGTGCTCCTTATGACATCCTGGGTAAAGCGGATCACGGTATTGAAGTCCTTAGGGTTGACCTCATTCATGGACAACAGGTCGCGGGCTGTTTCAAGCAGGCGTGAGAAGGTTTCCCGGAACTGCACGGCCTGCCTGATCAGTTCCCTTTCAGACGGATCGAGCAGTTGTATTACGAATTCTATATGCTCTTTCATGATGCGCAGCCAGAACACTTCCTGCTGCAGCAGCAGATCCAGAACTTTTCCGGGTATTCTTGTTTCCAGAAGGTCCAGGAAGCGCATGGCTTCTCTCCTGATATGGTCCAGGAGGAGCGGGTAATTGCTGCCGGGTTCTTTTTTGCACTGGATTATAAGCCTCAGCAGCCTGGCCTTGAAATCGATGATTCTCTTTACGGCGTCAATCAGGTCCCTCAGGAGGTCACCTTCAAGCCTGCCGGCTTTCATAAGCTTCCTGTTCAGGTCGTTGAACAGGTCCATGAAAAACTGCGCCTCTTCCCTGAAATTCTGCTGGTCTGCCGGCAATCCCAGCTTGATGAACAGTGCGTGCTCGGCCATTATCCTGGACCAGAAGCGTGCTTCTTCCAAACGGTTATACTGGCATATGCATTCCTGGCATTTCGGGCTGCCGCCGGTTTTCATATCGAACATAGCTTCAGGCCGGGAAACTTCGGACAGGGGATAGTCATGCTCACCGCACGACCGGCAGTTCGGCCTGAATTCCGGATTGATATAGTCTTCCATTTGAATCCTCCTTATCATAAAATAGAACAGGACAATCCTTGCTGATATATCATATACAAGCCTGCAAGGAATGGTTCTTGATCCGCGGCATGACGGCGTGAAGGACCAGTGTTCAAAATGCGGCTGTTTACTGCCTGAAAGAGAAAAAGGGCCGCGGACGGGTACATTCCATAATTTGTGGGTATATAATAAATGATGTTTTATTAAAAATTAGTACGGGGGTTCACCATGAATAAGGTATGGGCAAATCTGCTTCAAGGCCTTAATGGTGCCTTGAGCAGAATCAAAGGCTTTTTTCTGTCTTTGAACCGCAAGGTCTTCTCTAAGAACTCATCCCATCGTAAGGCTGCAACCAAAGCGTCTCGCACTGAAACCACAAAAAAAACATCCGGAAACTCATCTAATGCCAACAAGAGCGGAAGATCCCTGTTAGACAGACTGAACAGCATAAAATACAGACTTTCCATCGGCCTGCTTTTTCCCATAATTCTGCTGGCTGTTTATGGAATTGTGTCGTACAAGAGGGCTGAAGCAGCCATAATCGGCAATCATGAGACAAGCACCCACAATACCATAGATGCCATAAGCCGGTTTATTAATTTTGGCCTGAACATGATTGACAAAACCGCAATGGAGATTACAAACGACATTAATTTCAGAAATTATTTCAGTTTGAAATATGATGAGGCGATGGGCAATATAAAAAGCTATGATGATACCTATGACAGGATATCCATGAACGTCCTCGCCAACAGTTTTATTTCAAATATCCATCTGATAGGTAAAAATGGCGTTTGTATTTCTACCTCGGGAGAGATCAACCATCATCTGTATGATACTATTGCAAAATCCGAAATCAACCAGGAGTTCAAGACAAAGAAGGTCCATTTCCTCTGGAGGGGAGACCATACGGTTCTGGATGAAGCAATGCCGAAATCCGGTGTTTATGGCAAAGACAAGTACGCCACCTCCCTTATACGGAGAATTGGCCAGGGCGAGGGCTTTTTCATCGCGGATGTTTCCAGTGAACAGATAAGAAAAATGTTTGCGGAGTATGATCTGGGTGAAGGCAGCATCCTGGGATTTATCACAGGTGATGGACGGGAAACGTTGTCCGTTGATGGGACTGAAAAACTCTTTACGGAACTGCCATATTACCAGAGCGCGATGGATGCGGAGGAACTCAGCGGTTATTCATATGAGAAATATAACGGTGAGGACTACCTGTTCCTGTTCAGCAAGTTCCAGAATGTTGACGGGGCTGTCTGTGCCCTGATCCCCAAAAGCATCATCCTGGGCGAGGTAAGCGGAATACGGGCGCTGAGCATTGTGTTTGTGACCCTCTCATGTGCTCTTGCAGTATTAATCGTGTTCGTCATTACCGGTGACATCACCAGGCGGATAAACTCCCTGAATGAATCCATCGCCCGGGTTGCCAGGGGTGATCTTACCACCGAACTGGATATGGGCAGGAATGATGAATTTTATACCTTGTGCAGCGGTATATCAGACATGATGCAGGACATGCGCAACCTTATCGGGGAAGTTCAGCGGGTAAGCGTTACAGTGAGCGGGTCTGCGGAAAGCCTTGCCGGTACCGCCAGCGAGTTGCTGGATGCCACCAAGGGTATATCCAGCGCCATCGATGAAATCGGGCAGGGGATTATCCAGCAGTCTGAAGACGCTGAAAAATGCCTTATCCAGATGTCCAACCTGTCTGAACAGATCAGCCAGGTCTACTATAACGCGAATGAAATCGGCCAGATTGCCGGCGGCACCCAGAATGTCGCCAATGAAGGGTTGTACATGATTGAGGACTTGAGCAGCAAATCGAAGGCTACTTCCGAGATTACCCAGGATGTAATCCGGAAGATCCACGAATTCAAGGTACAGTCCAGGACCATCGAGGAATTTGTCAATGTGATCGACAGCATCGCGTCCCAGACCAACCTGCTTTCCCTGAACGCTTCCATAGAAGCGGCAAGGGCAGGCGAAGCCGGCCGCGGATTCGCCGTTGTTGCCGAAGAAATCAGGAAGCTGGCCGAGCAAAGCCAGAATGCCGCAAAGCATATCAGGGACACCGTAAAAGTAATAGAGCGGCTTAACCAGGAAACCGTGACTACTGCGGAGAAGGCAGAGAGTATAGTTGCTTCCCAGGTTGAAGCCCTGACAAAGACTGTAAGCGTCTTTAACAATATCAGCGACCATATTAATGATCTTGTAAGCAACCTCAACGACATCCTGGAACGGCTTAAGAATATCGAGACAGCCAAGGACGATACGCTGAACGCTATTCAGAATATCTCTGCCGTAATACAGGAATCATCTGCATCAACCGAGGAAGTGAACGCAACGGCTCAAAACCAGATCGACTCCGTGGAGCGCCTGCGGCAGGCGGCGATAGTCCTGGAGCAGGATGCCAGGAAACTGGAGGATGCCATCAGTATATTCAGGATCCAATGATATATGTCCCCAGGCAAGTGGTGACCCCATATTTACTTATGAACCAGCAGGCTGTTCCATCCGGGGCAGCCTGCTGTTTATCTTCGCCTGTACCTGTTGATGTAGCCTTCAAAATCCCAGGATCGGATAAACTCCTTAGCCTTGTTGTATCCGCTGTCATACAGCTTCCTGCATTCCTCCCGGGTTATGTCGAACCTGGTTGCCTTAATGCCGAAGGTCGGTATCGAGATGGTTCTGACCGCATCCTTGTCGTTCAGGTATATTTCCTCATTGCGGTCGATTATTGTTTCAGCTATGTCCAGCGCGTATGAAAGGACGCCTTTTATGCATTGCTCCCTTTGAGTCTGCCTGCCGCCTGTGAGTTTGAATCCTATTGTTGGCCAGCGTGGTATCCCTTTTACATCAAACAGCCAGATAGGGAAATTGCTCAGGATACCCCCGTCAACTACCACGCTTTTCCCGCCATGGTATGCCAGGAGCACCGGGCTGAAGTAAAAGGGGATGCTGGAGCTCATCCTGACAGCCCTGGCGATCTCAAAATCCATCGGGTTGATGCCGTACCTGGCAAGGTCGTCCGGGAGGATCAGGATTTCCTTGCGCGTGACATCAGCGGCTATTATTTTAAGCCTTGACCGCTTTTTTTCGCTTACATCCCTGAATTTGGTTTTTCCTTTTGCCTGAAGCAGGCTCCCGATCCACTGCTCCAGGTAATTCCCGCTGTGGATGCCTTTATGTACGATAAGGCCTAAAAGTCCTCCCACCAATGGCACGGACTGAATCCCGTCCTTGTCCATGAACTGTCGGTAATCAATATCCTCAATGATCTCCTTGAGTTCCCTGCCTGTATAGCCGACGGCCAGCAAAGCCGCCACAATGGAGCCCGCCGATGTTCCAGCGATTCTTTGCCACTTGTAGCCATGGTCTTCAAAGCAGCATACGGCGCCCGCAAATGCTATGGCCCTGACGCCGCCGCCCTCGAAAACAGCGTCCGTTTTCATCATTCTCATTAACAAACCAACCCCGGTTATGTTTATTTCCAGCTAATATAGCATATTGCCTGATTGGCCGAATATGCGGCATGGTTTTATGAGGGCCTCAAACCAGGTTTTCAGACAATTATACGGCGGAGAGGTATTACTTATGGGCACAGTTCTTCTTCTATCGGTAAACATGATTAATATTATATAGGGAATAACCAGGCGGGCAGTCAGGAGGGAATGCATTGCTTAAACTGGCAGCGTTGAGAAAGAAAATAAACTGGAGAAAGGTCACAGGGGCTTTTCTTTTCGTATCCCTGATCGCTTCCATAGTGTACATAGCAGTGATGTTCATACTGTCGCCAGCCGGCATCACGGCTTCCGATACCTCCGACCATGTAAAGGGGGATTATGCCCTGATGCTGCTGCAATGCATACTCGGGCTTGTGGTTATGATGCTTCCTTCGGTGATTGAACGGAAATGGTCCATAACTATACCTAACTTCATGTATGTGCTGTATTTTATCTTCCTTTACTGCGCCATTTACCTGGGAGAGGTGCGGAACTTCTATTACGCGGTCCCATACTGGGATCTCATACTGCATGCCTTCAGCGGCGCCATGCTTGGGGCGCTGGGATTCACCATCGTCATCATGCTCAATAACAAAAAGGGGATTAACCTGCATTTAAGCCCGTTTTTTGCATCGGCCTTTTCATTCTGTTTCGCCCTGACCATCGGCGCTGTCTGGGAGATCTATGAGTTTGCTATTGACTCCACCCTTGGTCTTAACATGCAGAAATACATGCTTAAGGACGGCACGCCGCTTATAGGACGGGATGCCCTGCTCGATACCATGGAGGACATAATCGTTGATGCCATAAGTGCTCTGGTAATTACGGCAGTCGGCTACATATATGTAAAAAGTAAAAAGCTCTGGGGTCCGGACAGGCATGAAAGCCCGGATAAAACGGCCGATCAATAAAGGCTTCAAGGGTGCCAAGCACCCTTGAAGTATAATCTCATCAACGGTAATCAGAAGCAATTGAGACAGAGTACTGCCAGTATTGCAGCGACTACACCGAGTCCTATCGAGGTTAAACCGATGATTCCCGGCAGGGCGATGATACCGCCGATGATCAGGAATAGTGCAACCAGCACAAGTGCGAAGCACAGTATCCTATTGTTGCGAAGGAAGTGGCTTACGCCCAGAAGCAGCAGCAAGAGGACTCCTGCGATGATTGTTCCGATAATGATAAAATCAACGCCAATGCCAAGACCGAGCAGAACCACGCCGAAAACAATCAGCAGAAACCCAAGTATGCCGGAAGCTATGAGGACCGGGCGCTTACAGGATCTTCTTACTTCGTCCATAACAACACCTCCAAGAAAACTTCTCTCAATACCAATATATTAGACAAGCACTTAGAGTGTGTAAGTCAGATATTCTCATCGGTTACGTATTTTGTACCTGCGCTTCGGCAGCTTGGCGCGGATAATGGCATCCAGGTGTTCGTCATTTTTTTTGTCAAAAATATTCTGTTTTTCGCATCCGGCATCAAGAGCGATCCATATGGCTAAAAACGCGTTGAATGACGCATTGACCAGCAAACCCAGGGAAAAGCACAGGATGCCCGTCACCCTGGAAAACCCGTCTGTCCGGAGACAGGATGCCAGGCCGGATGTCATCAGGAAAACCAGGGCCAGGTTGAGTATGATTATGTTGAGTAATACCCGCTTCTCCTGGCGCGGGCAGCAGAATGCAACCAATTGACCCATGCCCAGGACGACCAGGCCTGTTGTTACAAACATCACAGGGTACGCCAGTACCAGCAGCACGATTCCAAGGGAAACCATGATGAACCCGATTATCCCCAGGCATATAAAGACCGCACGAAGGAAAGCCTTCCCGTGCATCTCCCGTCACTTCCCGCGAAACGGTGAATCTCGCCATGAATGTGTCTGAGTACATGGCTTGCACCTGATAACAGAGTATTCCGGATAAGCGGAACAGGTGTCTTTCCGACTTCTGTTATGCGGTTAATACATGCTGCAGATCCATTGCCTTTTCATCAAATGCATCCGCATGCAAAGGCTGTGCCGGCAGGATATTCAGGAAAACAGAACCTGTGAGAGAACGGGGCACAAAATGAACATATTTACTTTTTATAATAATCAAGTGCATATACAAACGTTAAAATTTGCCTGATAATGGGAATAGCCGTATGGGATCCGGTCAATACAACCATTTCATGGCTCCTCTGCCAGCATCATATGACCGGGGTCTATAAGAAGCCTGATATCAAAGCATAAGGATTGCTCATCAATCATGAATCCACCGGGAAACGATGGTTCCCGGACTTTAATTATTTATACAAGGAGGGTTCAACCCATGAGAAAGCTTGTTATTCTGGTTCTGTCCCTGTGCCTGATGCTTCCGGCCGGGGTTGCCGCCTTTGCGGAGATTCCGGCCGCCCTGGAGGCCCCCCAGTCTCCCAGCCTCCGTTACGAGGACGGCGCGATTATGTTCCGCTACATCATCCCTCAAAGCATCGTTGATGCGATTAAGAATTATACCTGGGATGGAGATGTGCTGCTTTGTGTGGATTATAAAGTCAATGACGGTCCATGGCATTTTGACGACCCCGTGGTAACCGCAGATACCTATGATATTGACAATGATCTTGAGAGGCCTTTCGTATGGGATGTGGCAGGTGTATTCTGGGATGAGAACAATGTCCAGGAAGAAAATTTCGTGCTTTGGGATTTCGGATTGAGCACCGAGATCGATTTATCCAAGGACAAGTACACATTCCGGGCCAGGTTTGCTCTCTACGATTATGGCAAGGGCCTGGACCAGGAGTACATAACGTCCCCCTGGTCCGATGAAGTATCCATCGGGGGAAGCGCCGCGGCTGAAACCCTGAAATCCCTTGAGGCGCCGGCCGATTTCAAGGTTGAAGTCAAGTACAGACCGGAAAACGGCCTGCCATATTTCTACCTGACCTGGACCAATCCCCAGTCCGTCATTGAGGCCAATAAGAAATTTCCCATCAGGATCAAGACTGACATGAAGGTTGGCGACGGCAAGTGGATTTCTGAAACCGTCGGTCAGGACTGGTGGGGTTCCGACCCCTTTACAACCCACCTGGAATTTGATCCTGTCATAAAGCATTATGTGGATCACATTGATATAGAGGCGGATACCTATTATTTAAGGATCATCTATGCATATGAGGAAGAGAGCCGCCCGAAGGTATACTCCCCGTATTCCAATACGGTTACAATAGGCGCTGAGGCCTTCTATTCCAATGCTTCTTCCTGGGCAGAAGCGCACCTTAAGAACGCCTGGGACCTTGGCATCATTACCGACAGGCTGATGGGCGAGGATATGACCCAGCCCATTACCCGGGAAGAGTTCGCGGAAATAGCGGTTAAGTTTTATGAGATTGTGACGGGCAAGAAAGCCACGGTGGGTGAAAAGACATTCCCGGATACCAATAACCCTGAGATCCTGAAGGCTGCCAATGTGGGTATCGTGGCAGGAGGCAGCGACGGCACGTTCAATCCCAAGGGGCTGCTGCAAAGACAGCAGATGGCCACCATGATCGTAAACACACTCCAGGCATGCTACCCGAATATCATAATAGACACAAGCGGCCAGCCCGACTTCAAGGACCAGGCGCAGTTTGCCAACTACGCGATAGAAAGGGCCAAGTTCATGGCCAAGTACGGCATTGCCGCAGGGGACGGAACGGGCAACTTCCTGCCGACCGCTACCTGCACCCGCCAGGAGGCGATCACATTCCTTGTGAAGGCGTACGATTTGAGGGATACCTATAAGTTCGGCAACTGAACGGCTCGCCGAAATTATGAAAGTCCCCGGGATGTCCCGGGGACTTTTTTCCGGATTTGGCGGCCTTTTTCCGGCGCTTTGGCTGATCAACAAGCGGGTTGTATAACCCTGAACCCGTGCCTGCCAATGTTTTCCGGATGCCGTACTTATGTTATAATTACTGGAAATCATCAACATGCCCTTAAAGCAAAAGTATGAACAGGGAGATGATGCTGATGATCAAGGTTGGATTCATAGGTTACGGGAGTATGGGAAGCATGCTGATCGGGTCTTTAATAGGGTCAGGCCGTATACTGCCCGAGGAAATGATCGTATCCACAAGGACAAAGAGCAAATTGCAGGATATAAAAAACCTTTGGGATAGCATCAATGTTACTGAAGATAATTGCGAGGTGGCCCGCAGGGCCAAGTACGTGTTCATCTGCGTAAAACCGCTCCAGGTAAAGGATGTGATTATTCAAATAAAGCCGCACATCACCCCGGACACGAATATCATATCCATCGCGGGGAGCGTGCCCATGAGATTTATCGAGGAGGTTTCAGGGGCAAAGGTGACAAAGCTTACCCCCAGCCTTACCTCGGAAGTATTGGACGGAATATCCCTGGTATGCCATTCCGAGGCAGTAGCCGGGGAAGAAAGGGAATACATAGAAACACTTTTGGGCGGTATCAGCACCGTTATGAAAGTGAAGGAAGAAGATCTCGAACTGGCCGCAGAGCTTACAAGCTGCATGCCCGGGTTCATAGCCGCCATCTTCAGGAACCTTGTTGATTCAACGATGAGGCAGGGAAGCGGGCTTGGCAGGAAAGAGGCGGAGAAGATGATCATCCGTACCCTGCTTGGCACGGCAAGGCTCTTTGCAGAGAAAAACATGGGCTTTGACGAGATGATCGATAGGGTTGCCACAAAGGGAGGAATCACTGAAGAGGGTGTAAAGGTCTTTGATGTAATGCTGCCCGGGGTATTCGACGAGATGTTCCGCAGAACACTGGCAAAGAGAAAGATTGTGAGGGAGAAGGTAGAATCAGACCTCGGAAATGTATAGACAACCCGCACAGCATTTGAGAACAGGGCAACCTGTTCTTTTTATATGAAATATTTCGTCTGTCTGGCGTGTCTATATAGATGACAGGATGAAAAGCGGAGGTGGTCCGGTGGATGACAGGGCGCTTCTGTCAAGGGTAAGCAGGGGAGATGTAAAAAGCTTTGGAAAGCTCATTGACAGGTATTCCAGGTATGTGACCGCCATAATATGCAGGGTTGCGGGAAAAGGCCTTGCTCTTGAAGATATCGAGGAAGTCGCTTCGGATGTCTTTATCAGGATCTGGCAGAACAGGGAGCGCATTACTCTGGATTCCGATTCCTTAAGGCCTTATCTTGCAGAAATGGCCAAGAACCTGACCTTGAACAAACTTAGGAGTTCCAGGCGTATCAACGAACTGCCCCTTAATCCTGAGATAAACTTTGATGGATTCAGTCAGGACCTGGAACGGTTTGAAACCAGGGAGTCCATAAACGACGCTATAAACAGACTGAACGAGCAGGACAGGGAACTTGTCGTCAGGCGCTTCATTCTTGGGGACCAGGTTAAATCGCTTGCCGAAAGATTCAGGCTTAACCAGAATACCGTCGCCACAAGGCTTGCCAGGGCCAGGAAAAAGCTGGCGCATTTTTTAAAGGAGGGAGAGGGATAAAGTGATTAAGGATTCGATTGATCTTGACCAGATTCCTCAGGGAATATCGTTAAAAAGGATCAAAAAACGAGCCTTATCCTATGCGAAACAGGAAGCGGCACAGAATAAGCATTTAAGAAAAACAATAATTATACCCCTTACTGCAGCCATTTTTACAGTGTGTTTCGGCGTTTTCGCCATAACCAGCGATCTTTGGGGACTGTTTTTCAAAAACACCGAACTGCTGGAACAAAACGATGCCGTCAGTATGATAGGCGAAAGCCGGTATGCGGGGGATTACAAAATTACACTGGAAGAAGCGGCCTTCGGCGACAGCACGGGGATCATCATGCTGTCCCTGGAGAGAAAAGATGGAGGTAAGCTCCATAACAACATCCATCTTAACCTTAATATTCGTCCATTTAATCAAATAGCTGGTACCCAGACCAGCAGGTTGTCGGAAGACGGCAGGAAGCTGTTTATATGCCAGCGGATCGATTTAAGGGACAGGGATTTACCCGATACCCTTGAGATCAATATAGTAGAAATAAACAGCCTGCCGGCATCAAATACCACTGCTGACTGGCCTCTTGGCAGAATCTATTCCGAAGACTTTGCGGAGATCATAATGAAAAGAGATGTCGCAAGACTTGATAAAATGTATCGCGCAGCAAAAGATCGCGCGATGGAAGACATACGGATTATCGATGTCTTAGCAGCGTGCTTTGTGGATGACCGGCTTGCGGTGGTTTATAGGGACGAACCCGCGAAAAAGAAAGAGCTTAACAGAACCGAGTTCCTCATGGCCTTGTATGATGACAGATCAGAAAAACTTGTCCCGAAAGAGGACGAGGAACGCATGATCCACGATAACGGTCTGAATTATTTCATATCTTTCTATTCGGGCATCGATGAACAGGATTTGGACCACCTGTTTCCCGTGGCGGCATATGTCAGCTTTGAAAAGCCTGTAAGTGCAGACGTAGGCTTTGAGGTCAGCACGCGTTCAGGGCTTGAAGAGGTTGAATATACGTATGGCTTCCATCCCACAGCTGAAACGGAAGGGCTTGAAATCGAGAGTATCAAGATCAGTCCGCTGGGGTTCGTGCTGACAGCTGTCTCGGATGAACCCTTGGATGTCAGTCCCGCTTTTGCCCGTTCTGATGTATACTGCCTGATGGAAGACGGGGCCAGGGTAAAGGTGGAACCCATAGGTATCGCGTCTGTTCGCAGAACGCGCTTCAACCTGGATTTCATCGTGAACGATATGCTGCTGGATGCAAAGAAGGTCAAGGCCATATATATCAATGACCAACTCTTCTGGAGCAAGCAGTAGTGAATATGACATCAAGGTTGACGTAAGGTCCCTGTGATTGCAGGGACTTTTTTTCGTAAATTTTAACGGGATTGCTTCGTCGGCTTGTACCTCCCAGCAATGAGGCTCAAAAAGTGATTCTTCACAATGACATAGATGGGGTACCAGATGTTGGATGTGGTATGTAAGATACCGCTTGGTTCTCTTGACGGTATTGCGGCAGTCGGATATGATGAATCTGACAATTGCCGGTTGGGAGGATTTGCCGTGTCCCGGTATTTCGGAGATTCGCTGAGTACCATGACCACTCTCCTGATCACGGGTGTTTTAGGCTTTATACTTGTCACCCTGGCAATTCACAGGAGAATACCCCTGTGGGGAAGAAGGGTGCTTGTCCTGTCAGCCTGGGGATTTACCGCATGTGTATTTGCCGCCGCAAGGGATGGTTATTACCTGTCGGTACAGGCTTCGACCAATCCCGGCATAACGCCGGGATTGTTTTCGGCAGACAGCGCCCAGTCAGTGCTCGGAAGCCTTGGGGGAGCTATTATCGTCCTTTGCGCCATTCTATGCCTGTTCATAAGGAACCAGAAGTTCCGCAAAACGTTTTTCTTCGTGATATCGGCAATTGTCGCGGCGAAAGTCCTGCTTGTTGAATTGGCACGGGCGGGTTTGTGAGAGAATAGAGGGGAAGTATGCGAGGCGACATGGATAACGCAGAAAGAAAAAATAACGTAAGCGATGATGGCATGACCGAAATAACATGCGATGCGGCAATCATAGGGGGCGGCCCCGCGGGCTATGTCTCCGCGATCCGCTGCGCCCAAAACGGCCTTAAAACCGTACTGGTCGAGAAAAACCGGCTCGGCGGAACCTGCCTGAATGAGGGCTGCATTCCGACAAAAACCCTTGTTTCCGTGGCCGGCTTTTTAAACCAGCTCAGGCGGGCCGAGGACTTCGGAGTCTCGGTCAGGGACTTCGGGTATTCCCTGGAGAAAATAAGAGATAAGAAACTGCAGATTGTTTCCTCCCTTGTGCAGGGGATCGAATTCCTTTTGAAAAAGAACAAGATCACGGTTATCCGCGGCAGCGCCTCGGTACTGGAAGACGGCATGCTGGCCGTGGAAGAAGGCCGGCATAGGATACGATATAAATACTTGATACTTGCGCCCGGATCGGTTCCGATCCGGCTTCCCATACCCGGGGCCGATGCCCCGGATATCCTTGACAGCAGGCGCCTGCTGGAGCTTGACGATGTCCCGGAATCCCTTGTCATAATCGGCGGCGGGATTATCGGGATGGAGTTAGCCTTTATCTATGCCGCCCTTGGCTGCAAGGTCCACGTGGTGGAAGCCATGCCCCAGATCCTGAACCTGGTGGACCCGGATGTGGCTTCTGTTGTAAAAAGGTCGGCCCGGAAGCTGGGCATTGAAATCCTCGAGTCGGCCCGGGCCACGAGTATCGAGACTGTGCCCGACGGCATGAAGATGGTAAACCTGGAGCGGAAAGGGCAGCAGGAAACCCTGGCTGTCCAGCGTGTGGCGGTTGCCGTGGGCCGAAGGGCAAACATCGGGGCTGTCGATCTTGGAAAGCTGGGTGTTGAGTTGAACGATAATAAGGATGGCATCAGGGTCAATGAGGTCATGCAGACAAGCAACCCCTCGGTCTATGCCGCGGGGGACGTGACCAACCTGGTGATGCTGGCCCATGCCGCATCCCGGCAGGGAATAATCGCCGCCGACCATATTGCCGGAAAGGCAGGAAGTCTTGACCCGCGCCTTGTTCCCAGCGCCATATTCACCTTTCCCGAGATCGGCCATATAGGCTTCACAGAAAAGGAAGCCAAAGAGAAGAATATGGACGTACTGACCGGGAAGTTCCAGATGCGGGCCAACGGCAAGGCGGTAGCCATGCAGGAAACCGAGGGCTTTGTAAAGGTGGTGGCAGACAGAGAAACGAGAAGGATCATCGGGGCGACCATCATCGGGGCCGGCGCGACCGAACTTCTCAGCCTTGCCACGAACCTTGTTACCTGCGGTATAACCATCGATGAAGCCGCAAAGGTCATCTATGCCCATCCTACCCTCTCCGAGGCGGTATCCGAGGCGATACTGGACCTGGCTGGCGAATAATTATTCATTTTCAATGTGTTTTGTATTGACAAACGTCCGAGGATAAGGTAATTTATAAATATACGGAATATGCAGACGCGATGCATAAATATGCATGACTGGATTAAGGAGAGGTAATTATGAAAAAAATGGCAGTGTTGACTATCGTCGTTGCAATGATGGCCGTTATGCTGGCAGGCTGCGGCGAAAGCGCCGGAGTCAAGGTCGTCAGCATCCCGCTGACACAGGAAGAATATGCTTTTGGCGTTAGCAAAGACCAGCCGGAACTGCTTGAAAAGGTGAATGAGTTTATTGCCAAGATCAAGTCGGACGGCACCTTTGACAGAATACTCGACAACCATTTCGGTGACGGCGAACCTGTGCCGGTAACATCTGCCCAGCTGGACCAGTCGAAAGACCAGCTTGTTGTTGCAACAAACGCGGCTTTCGAGCCCTTTGAGTACATGAAGGGCGACAAGTATTACGGGGTTGATATGGAAATAGCCCAGCTTTTAGCCGAATACCTGGGGAAAGAACTCGTAATCAGCAACATGGATTTTGAAGCCGTTTGCCTTTCGGTAGGCCAGGGCAAGGCCGACATCGCAATGGCCGGCCTTACCATCAAGGAAGATAGAAAGCAGTATGTAAATTTCTCGGATAAATACTATGACGCAGCCCAGATGATCATTGTCAAGGCAAGCGACAAGAGATTTGACAACTGTAAGACGGCTGAAGATGTTGAAAATGTGATTAAAGGCCTCAAGCCCACCACGAAAGTTGGCGTTCAGAACGGCACTACCGGCCAGTTATATGTTGAAGGTGACGAGGAATGGGGATTTGAAGGCTTCGATGTCCAGGTCGTAGGTTACAAGGCTGGCTCACTGGCTGTACAGGATATGCTCAACGGCAACATTGACTTCGTCGTTATTGATGAGGCGCCCGCCCACAAGATTGTAGAAGCCTTTAATGCGATGAAATAGTGGACATGATTGAATTGTAGGTTATAATTAAATACAAGAACTTATAATTATGCAATACCCCGCCGCTATTGACCGCGGGGTATTGTGGTGAAAAGGGAAATGGTATGGGTAGCTTCAGTAAAAAATTGGAACGGTTTTGGGAAGTCTTCTACGAGTATAACGGGTACCAGAGGGTCCTGACAGGGCTTCGCAATACGGTGTATATCGCTGTTTTAGGGCTTGTCATAGGAATAATCATAGGAACCCTCATAGCCATTGTTGAAGTCCTTCCAAAGTATAAGCGGCTGCCGAGGATTCTGAACGGCATTTGCAGGTCATATGTGGGTCTGTTCAGGGGAACGCCTATTGTGGTACAACTGCTGGTGGCATACTATGTGGTCCTGCCCCTTATTGGCGTGAACCTTCCCTCCCTGCAGGTATGTGTTATCGTATTCGGGCTGAACAGCGGGGCATATGTTTCCGAGATAATGAGGAGCGGCATCATGTCGGTGGATCCCGGTCAGTTGGAAGCTGCGCGCGCAGTAGGGCTGAGCTACCGGGTGTCAATGATGAAGGTAGTGATACCGCAGGCCGTCAAAAACATTCTTCCTACGCTGGGCAACGAGTTTATTGTGCTGATCAAGGAAACATCGGTGGTGAGCTTTGTCGGGGCTGCCGACCTGTACGTGGCGTTCAGCTATATCGGTACAAACAGCTACGAGTTCATGGTTCCCTACCTTGTCATGGCGCTGATCTATTTGGTTATGGTCATGGCCATCGCTTTTCTCGTCAGAATGATGGAAAGGAGCCTGAGAAAAAGTGATAGACGTAATTGACCTGAAAAAAAGCTTTGGCAGCCTCGAAGTCTTAAGGGGCATAACCACCACCATTAAAGAAGGTGAAAAGGTTGCCATCATAGGCCCTTCCGGAAGCGGGAAAAGCACATTTCTTCGCTGTCTTAACTGCCTTGAGGATCCCACAAGCGGATCAATCATATTCGAAGGCGTTGACATCGCGGATATGAAGGTAGACATCAACATCCACCGGCGGCATATGGGGATGGTGTTCCAGCAGTTCAACCTTTTCAATAACAAAACAGTGCTGGGAAACATTACGCTCGCTCCCGTGTACCTGGGAATACATGATCTGCGGGTCAAGCAGTTCAAGAACTTCTTTATAAGGATAAAGAACCTGTTCTCCCGGAAAAAAACGCCTCTTTACGAGATAACCAAAACGCGCCGGCAGATAATAGATGAAGCGAATGAAAATGCCATGCGCCTGCTTAAAAGGATTGGCCTCGAGGATAAGGCCGATGCCTATCCATCGACGCTTTCAGGCGGACAGAAACAGCGCATTGCCATAATCCGGTCATTGGCCATGAACCCGAAGGTGATGCTGTTTGATGAACCTACTTCAGCCCTCGACCCGGAAATGGTGAAGGAAGTGCTGGATCTGATCAAACAACTCGCCGACGAGGGTATGACAATGGTTATTGTAACCCATGAGATGGGCTTTGCCAGGGAAGTCGCGACCAGGGTGCTGTTCATGGACGAGGGAAGGATTGTCGAAGAGAATACTCCCCAGGAGCTCTTCACAAACCCGCAGCATCCCAGGACGAAGGAATTCCTGTCAAAAGTGCTTTAAAGCCAGGGGAACAGTCCCCCTGGTTCGAGGGCTTCCCTTGGCTTCGAACCAGCGGAACCGTCCCCCTGGTTTGAACCGTCCCCCTGGTTTTACCTTGGATTTCCCTTAAGCTCCCTGCGCCAGACCACAAACATCATGGTGGCAAAACATGCTATACCGCCGATGAGCTCGGAAATGGGCTCGGACAGAAACACCCCGCTGGTTCTGAGCCCACCGATCCTGGGGAGCAGGATAACAAGAGGCATAACCAGCACGACTTTCCTGAATATCGAGAAGAAAACTGCAAACCGGGATTTGGCCAGCGCCAGGAAAATGGTCTGGCCCGCAAACTGCAGAGACATGAAGAAAAATCCCATAAAGAAAAGCCTTATACTGGGGATTCCGGCCCGGAGGACCGCCGGATCATCATCGAAGATCCTGATGAAGAAGGCCGGGAAGCCCTGGATCAGAAGCCACATTAAAACGGTGTAGCCCAATGAAACGATGGTAATGAACCTGATGCTGCTTTTTACCCTGTCATACTTCCCGGCTCCATAGTTATAGCCTATAACAGGCTGCGCCCCGTGTGTAAGACCCAGGACCGGCATGGCGACAACTTCCCGTACCGAGTGGGTAACGGTCATGATGCCGACGTACAGATCGCCCCCGTAAAACTGGAGGGTCGAATTGCACAGGAACTGGATCAGCGAGTTGGTAGCCTGCATGACGAAGCCTGAGATTCCAAGACCGATTATTCTCCGGATTCTTGCGCCATCCAGTATGAAGCTGCTTCTTTTCAATGTATAAATGGCCTTTTTGCCAGTCAGGAACCTGAGGACCCATGCGGCTGACACACCCTGTGAGATGATGGTGGCGAGGGCTGCTCCCTGAATACCCATCCCAAACACAAAGATAAAAACGGGATCGAGGATGATGTTGAGGACAGCCCCGATAATAACGGTCAGCATCCCCGTGCGCCCGAAACCCTGAGAGTTGATGAAGTTGTTCATCCCAAGGCTAATCATGACAAAAACATTGCCAAGCAAATATATGGTCAGGTAGCTATCCGCATATGGATAGGTTATATCGCTTGCGCCGAACAGGTACAGCATGGGCTTTCTGATAAGGATCCCCAGCACGGTAAGCACGATTCCGGTGGCCGCAAGCATGACGAAGGAGTTACCCATAATCCGTTCGGCTTCCGCATGGTTGGACCTGCCCCGTTCTATGGAGCACAGGGGCGCGCCTCCCATGCCGAAAAGGTTTGCAAAGGCCGCCACAATGGAAATAGCCGGGAGACATATCCCCAGGCCTGTCAGGGCTGTAAAACCGATATCGGGAATCATTGATATGTAAATACGGTCAACTATGTTATAGAGAACGTTGACAAGCTGCGCCAGGGTCATGGGAATGGCCATGCTTATTATGTTTTTTACAATGCTGCCCTTTGAAAAGTCGTTCCTTGTATCCATGCCGCGCTCCGGTTAATGATTAATTGCCGGTCCTTTTACCGGCTTAGATTCCCATCCATTATAGCATAAAACAGAAAGCCGGTGACGAAAGTGACATCACCGGCTTTTTGCATTTACCAGATATTCATTTGCAGGAATGGTTATCAGCCTACAGCCTCGGCAGAGTCATCCTCAGCAGGGGATGCTTCTCCCTTGCGCTGCTTTGAAACGGCCAGGATGGCTTCAATTATGAGACCAACAGCGAGCAGTGCTATAAGCAGCGAAAGCACACCTATTACCATGTTTCCGGCCTTGAGATTCTGCACCATTAGGATGACCAGGGCTGACAGGGCAACGCAGATCATGAATACGGCAGGAATTGCCGTATAGATGCTCTTCTTCTTGCGCTTGAGCAGCCATACGCTGATAGCTGTGAGGGCAAGGGCACCGAGCAGCTGGTTGACTGATCCGAATATCGGCCATATCTTTGTGTAACCATATTGCAGGAGTCCCCAGGCGGCAAGTATGCTGATGACGGTGGCGACATACTTGTTGCCGATTATCTTCTTAAGGGCTGGTACTGAATCTCCCAGTTCCTGCAGCATGTACCTGGCGATACGTGTAGCCGTATCGAGAGATGTGAGTGCAAACGATGCAAATGCAAGAACCACAAAGACCATGCCGAAATCTTTCGGAATTCCGAAGCCTGCTATCATGGACGAAACGCCATTAGCGAAGGTTTGGACGGGAGTGGCATTTTCAAACGGCTTTCCGTAGCATGCGATTGCCAGCAGGGCCAGGACTGCTACCATCCCTTCAATGAGCATGGCTCCATATCCCACGGGTTTGATATCTTTTTCGTTATCAATCTGCTTAGCAGTGGTTCCCGAGGAAACCAGCGAATGGAAGCCTGAAATAGCTCCGCACGCAACGGTTACAAACAGTAACGGGAACAGCGGGTTGCCCTGTGAGGGCAAAAAGCTGGTAACAACCGGCATATTAATGCTCGGGTTGGTTACGAACAGCCCAACGATTCCTCCAGCAAGCATTGTGTATAGCAGGAATGAGCAAAGGTAGTCACGGGGCTGGAGCAGGAACCAGACGGGAAGGACCGAAGCAAGGAATATATAAACCAGCAGGATATATGTCCATGTTACCTGGCTGAATTTCAATACCGGGAATAAGTAACCCAGGGTTATGAATATTGCCAGACCGGCAATGCCCAGGGGTACCGATGCCTTGCTCGAAAGATTAAGCTTTCTGGTTATCATTCCAAATAAGATGGCAAGGACGATGAACAGTATTGAAATTGTTCCTGAGCGGGCTCCGTTCAATACATCAGGTGTTTCGGGATTATGCGCGAATGTCGAAGCGCAGATATCGGTGAAAGCAGCCACTACAAGGATGAGTGTAAGCCAGGCAAAAACATTGAACAGGATCCTGGCACGCTTTCCAATATTAGTTGAGATAACCTCACCGATGGACTTGGCCTTGTGCCGTACAGATGCAAACAGAGCACCGTAGTCGTGAACGCCGCCTACAAAGATGCTGCCCAGTACAATCCACAGATAAACCGGAAGCCAGCCAAACACTGCTGCAAGAATAGGTCCGGTTATCGGGCCTGCGCCGGCGATTGAAGAGAAGTGATGTCCCAGAAGCACGCGTGTGCTGGTGGGATCATAGTCAACACCATCTTTCATGGTGTGGGCAGGAGTGGGTTTGCTTGGATCAATGCCCCATTTTTTAGCCAGCATTGAGCCATAGGTAGCATATGCGGCTATAAACAGGACAAGACCAATGAATAAGAGTAGGATAGCCATTGTACCGCCTCCTCAATTAATTGGGGTGTATTCCACAACCGATGGAATCGGTTTGTGTCAGGTTTGGATCCGGACCCGAAAGATCCGGGCTTAGAGAATCTTCAAACAGCTTTTTCATCTCAAGGACTCTTTTGCCGCAAAAAATCTCTCCATCCTGCAGGGAAACGCCGGTAATCCCGGCTTTGGCCCAGCCATGGAGAGACAGAAGGAAACTCCTGGTCAGTGAAAATTTTTCTATATATTTTTTCACATCATCGGCAACTGGGTTTTGAAATACAATAACCAGGTTGATAAGGGTAAGATAACTTTCGCTGTTGGGTTTCGCTATTTCCCGGATATTTTCCTTAAGCCATCGGGATAATTCCAGTACCTGGTCCAGGTTTTCGGCGGTATGGACAAGAATTATACTCTGGACCTCAAACTTGTCAATGACATCCTTGCTGGTGATCAGCGTACGGCCGATAGTATCGGAATAACAGGCCGAAAGAAGGAAGGAACGGTTGGCTACAACAGGATGCTTTATGACCCTGAAATACTTCGACAGTATATTTTCGAGACTGTCTATGTACGGTTCAAGTTCAATCACGATGATTACCATCCATAAGTAATAGTCGGTGTTTCAAGTAACTGTTTGTATTACTTGAACTATTCCAGCAAAGTCTTAATAATAATGTTTATTTAAAATATACAATAGGTAACATCATGTGTCAATGTTTGTACATTCTATGTATGGAGTCGTGTTGCCGCCGGCTTTTTGGCAGGCTGACAGAAAAATATTTCCATAGCCTTCCCGGGCCTTTTTCGATGATTAATGCTATCCTTATTTCAACGTTCATGCGGGCTGCCCATTTTCCTGCTGATTTTTGACGATGGCACAGATGTTTTTTACAGCGCAAGCTTAAGCGGCAGCGATGCTGCCGATTTGGCATACTCAACGGGATAGGCCTGAGTCTTTTTTAATTACGTCAGGTAACTTTTTGCCCCGTCATTCGTCAATATAAGTGTTTACAGACTATACGACCGGACTAATGAGGAGAAGGAGCATGCTTAAGAGAAAAACCGGCAATAAAGAACATGAGGATACTGCCAGGTCCATTGAGGAGATATGCGTTTCCACCTGGGAATCGGTATACCGCTATATATACTTCAAGGTCCAGAACCGTGAGGAGGCCGAGGATATTACGCAGGAAACCTATGCCAGAGCGCTCTCGTTCCTTAGGGACAACCGGCTCAGGGAGGGACCCCATCTTGGGTTCTTAAGGTCGGTGGCGCTGAATGTCCTGCGGGACAGGTGGCGCAGGAAAAAAAGGATAGGACCAATCGTCAGTATTTACGGAACCGAATCCAACATGGCTGTGGATGATATTGCCGAGCAGAGCGCTATCCGCTCCATGGTGAGGGAGGCGTTGGACTGCCTGACTCAGGAACACCGTACGGTTATAGAGCTCAGGATCCTGAAAGGCTTTTCAACCGCGGAAACTGCTGAAATCATGAACAAGAAAGAGGGCACCGTACGCGTTATCCTGTATCGTGCCCTGAAAAAACTTGCAGAAAAGCTGGACGCGAATTATTGAAGGAGGGCTGATATGGTGGGCAGCATCGAGAAAAAAATATCGGATTATATTGACGATCTGAACGCCGGGAAAAAGCCGGATTCTCATGAATCGGCAGATGAATCCCCGGAATTCGAGGAACTTGCCGGGATTGTCAGGATAGTGCGCTGTCTGAAGGAACCTGAAATGCCCGGTGCGGATTATCCGAAGAAACTGGTTGCGGCTGTAACCCCCGGACAGACACATACAACAGTGAGTAAAAAGAAAAAAAAAGCATGGTTTGCCTGGACGGCCGCCGCGGCGGCAGTGCTTGTTTTGGCATTGCTGCTTAATTTCGTGCTTCCCTTTACCGGGAGCACCAACATAGTATACGCCATGGAACAGGCGTTTTCCGGGGTCAAGGCGTACCGCGGTGTTTTGGAGATCGTGAGTATAAATGAGGAAGGCGAGGAAATCCTGCAGTCCAGGCGCGAGGTATGGGCAGACCGGGATGGCCGGTATTATGTTAGGGAACTTGAGGGAATCCGAAGGAATCTGGTTACAGTGAACAACGGGCAGAAGAAATGGCAGGTCCTGTCCGAAGAAAAGACTGTAACCATTTTCCCGGCGTTTCCGGACCCGTACCGGTTCACCTTCGAACTGGGAGATGAAATCCGACAGGTGGGAAATGCCCTGAAAACGAAGGTGGTTGGCGAGGAGAGGATAGCCGGAAGAACAGCAATCGTTATTGAGGTTACACCCGGCGGAGGATTACCCTACAGGTTATGGGTGGACAGGGATACCAGTCTGCCGCTCAAAAAGCAATGCGCCATGTACAACGCGCTTCAATACAGGGCTTCCTATACCGAAATAGAATTCTTCGACGCCATACCTGATGAATTGCTGGCGTACAGCCTTCCCGAGGGATACACCGAAACGGACAGGTATCCCGGGCAGATGGTGAATAATATCCAGGAGGTCGTGGATATGGCAGGGTTTGAACCCAGGCTTCCGGCAGGGGTTCCCGACGGGTACAGGCTGGACGGAATGTCGGTGATGGATGGAGATAAAACCGTAAAGTTCAGTTATGTGTCACTTGATGGGAAAAACACTGTTATCATACTGCAGGCTGTTGCCAGGGATGGGTTCAGGCCGGCTTCCATGGCAACCCTGGGCAGGATCGGGGAAAAAACCGTGGAGGTCCAGTCGCCTGTATCTGATGCGGCAGGTGTCCTTGCCGATGCCGGGCCATATGAAGGAGCGGCCGGTATAAGCTCCATACGCTGGCAGGCATCGGGCATGGAGTATGCCGTTATTGGAAATGCTTCCCTGGGTGACCTTATCCTCTTTGCCGACAGCGTTTCAGACGGCCTGGTGCAGATCCCCGCGGAAATCCCGGAACATGAAACCATCAAACCTCAGGTGGACGTGGAGGTGGATATGGCGGTTGAAGAAAACGAACAGAAGAGCGTGGACAACGGCCATACCCCCTGGAAGCTGGATCCTGTTTTTACGGCCCATGTATTTGTCAATCTGCATATATCACCAGGTGGGATACATGGTGAGTACGCTGTTGATTACACGGAACTCGCGGTAATTTCGAACAATGGGGTTGAGGCAATTGTGGAAGTCGGCGGGGATGTTACGCAAATCAGGAGGGTCTACCTGAAGAAACTTGTCAGGCAGGACGGCACCGGAATATGGACCGCTGTCGGCTACGATCCCGTGTCACCTTAAGGCTATTACACCTGCCTGATATACAAGGTTTCACAGACGGACTGCGGCTCCATAAAGAAAAACAGGGCAGGAAGCTGTCATGCCCCGGATATGGACATTTGGCAAGGCAAGACTTAACAGGTCTTGCCTTTCATTTGATTGAAATTACTGACTGATATGAGGTAAGCTAATGTAAAAGGGGGTATGAAGTGTGGATAACTATATCGTCACCATAGCCCGTGAATACGGCAGCGGAGGCCGGTTGATAGGAAAGGAGCTTGCAAAGGAACTGGATATCGCCTTCTATGACAGGGAACTCATTGTCCTTGCTGCAAAGGAAAGCGGATTGGCCGAAGAGTTTGTGCAGAAGATGGAGTACAAAAGGACTATCAGCTTTATTAACAACCTGTATATGACCGGTTATGAGCTTCCGGTATCCGAGAAGATTTTCCTTGCACAGTGCAAGGTGATACGGCAGGTCGCGGAGGAAGGTTCATGCGTGATTGTGGGCAGGTGCGCCGACTATGTCCTGAGGGATGTGCCCAACTGCATCAGGGTCTTCGTACACGCCCCGATGGAAGAAAGGATCAAGAGGATCAGGGAGGTTTACGGGGAAGAACAGCCCAACCTGGAGGATTTCATCCGGAAGCAGGACAAAAACCGCGCTTCGTATTATAATTATTATACCCATGGCAAATGGGGAAAGGCACAGAACTACCATCTCTGCATAGACAGCAGCATTGGTATTCCGGCCTCGGTACGCGTTATCAAGGAACTCGTGGCAGAATATACGAAAAGGTGATACATGAAATGGACGATACGACTCAGGTACGACAGGAAAACAAAATGGGCGTGATGCCCGTTGGCAAGCTGCTAATCACCATGTCAATCCCCATGATGGCTTCAATGATTGTACAGGCACTTTACAACATAGTGGACAGCATCTTTGTTTCCTATGTCAATGAAAACGCCCTTACGGCCGTATCCCTGGCCTTCCCGATACAGAACCTGATGATCGCCTTCGGATCGGGTACGGGCACAGGTGTTAACGCACTGTTATCGAAAAGTCTCGGGGAGAAGAATTTTGATCGGGCCAACAAAGCCGCCGTCAATGGTATTTTTCTTTTTTTCCTGACCTATGTCGCGTTTGCGGCCTTTGGACTGCTGGGATCAAGGGCGTTCTTTCTGTCCCAGACCGACACTTCTGAAATAGTGAATTACGGGGCCGATTACCTGTCGGTTTGCACCATATTCTCTATTTCCCTTTTCGGGCAGATCATATTTGAAAGGCTTCTACAGGCCACCGGAAAGACCTTTTATGTCATGATCACACATATCGTCGGGGCCGTCGTCAATATCATACTGGACCCTATCATGATTTTCGGGCTTCTTGGCTTTCCGGCACTGGGCGTAAAGGGCGCCGCCATCGCTACTGTAATCGGGCAGACCTGCGGTTTTATGGCTGCCGTATGGTTCAATATGCGGAAGAACCATGATGTCAAAATCTCATTCAAAAAGTTCAGGCCGGATCCCGGAACCATCGGGAGGATCTATGCGGTGGGCATACCATCAACACTGATGATCTCCATCGGCTCAGTCATGAACTATTTCCTGAACAGGATACTCCTTTCCTTCACTGAGACGGCCAGCGCTGTTTTCGGAGTCTATTTCCGCATCCAGAGCTTCGTCGGCATGCCCATCATCGGTATGAACCAGGCCTTGATTCCCATAGTTGCATACAATTTCGGGGCAAGGAAGAAGGACCGCCTGCTTAAGGCAGTACGGCTGTGCATAACATACGCGGTTTGCTTTACGCTGTTAGGGCTCCTGCTGTTCCAGCTGTTCCCGGATGAAATACTGATGCTTTTCAATGCCACTGAAAACATGCTTGCCATTGGCATCCCGGCGTTGAGAATCATAAGCCTCAGCTTTATCTTCATGGGGTTCTGCATAATTGCGGGAGGAGTGTTCCAGGCCCTGGCCAGGGGCGTGCTGAGCCTTTCGGTGTCGGTCATCAGGCAACTGGTGGTGCTGCTTCCGGCGGCATACCTGCTGTCCCTTACAGGTTCGGTAAATGCGGTCTGGTGGGCTTTTCCGATTGCCGAAACAGCATCGCTCATTTTCAGCGCCGTATTTTTAAGGCATGTTTACAGGAAGCAGATCATGAAACTGGACCAGGAGATCGTAGTGACGTAGAATGCTTCTTCGGCCAGAAGTGTCATTGCCAGTGGAACGTAGTGGAGCGCGGCTATCTCAAAAATAGATGTAAGAGGTTGGATGCAAGAGGTTTGATTCTATGGCCCGGCTTCGTAGCTATTCATGAATTCCAACCTCTAACCTCTGATTTCCAACCTCCATTTATGAGATTGCTTCGTCGCATGGCTCCTCGCAATGACACAGGTGTATCAGTGTGTCCCGGCACTGTAGTAATCGTCAGTAGCCCGCTTGTCGGCATAGTAAACTATCGCATCACCAGGCTCGAGTTCCCAGCCATTCTGGCTGGTAATAAACCCTTCCAGTCTCCAGCCATCCCCGGTCTTCCCGGCATACTTCAAAGACGGATGATCAAAATCATTATCATTGATCACTGAAATATCCCTGAAGTTGACAATAATATATCCGTCCTTCAAAAACATTGGTGAACTGCTGGTAAGGTTCCTCTCCTTAGAAAGGTCAGTTCCCTTGGGAACAGCAAGGCAGTTGGCCGGCAGGCAATACTCACCATACCACTTCTGGGCCGAAGCCAGCACCTTGTCCATGCTTACTCCTGCTAGAATATTATTCTGCGGCCCGACATAGCTTCTCACAGGCTCGTTCAGCAGTATTTCGGAGAACCTGTAATTGGCAACACCGCTTTGGGATACCTGCGGGAAGAGGTCCACCCATTCATTCAGGCTGTAATCATGCATGCCACCCCTCAAGCGATACATTACACCTGCCGTATCAGCGAACTCCTTTGGATCGATGCCCCTTCGCTTAAAGTCCAGCTTCATGGTATGGGTCAGTGTGTCCTTCTCGCTTCCTACCTTGATCAAAGGACTTGTTGGGGTTGAGTAGTAAAGGTCAACCTCCTGCCTGTTCTTCCCGTTCTTGTCCACGAAATAGAATTTAGGTGTGATCTGGAGGTAATCGTACCTGTCATAGTAATTACCTAATGTCCTGATCTCAAACCTCACTGCATAGCCCAGCTTTATGGCACGGTTCTGGTATCCCGGCACATCGTTCTTACCCGGCATTACCGGAAGGTAATATTTTCTCTGCGTTTCCCTGTCGCCATTGATATTTCGGGGACCTGTGAAGAACACCTTGCCCGATGGTTCGGGCTTTCCTTCAGCCTTCCGGAAGAAGGCCTCCCATCCGGGATCGTCAGTATCGGTTATCTTAAAGTCATACACCCTGCCCGATACCTCAACATACTGAAGCATGGATGCAGCATAATTGGACGGGCTCAAGTTTGCATACTCCTCAACATTGCTGCCACCACTTCTGTCATTGGTGGCAAGGCTTCTCACCTCTATCTCATAGATTCCTTCATCCACCCACAGAGGTGTATAGAAGGTAATCTCATCCTGCCTGTTGCCAATACCCAGATCATTGAGGGAGTACCATGTGTCCCCTTTCAGGAAGATGCCATTCCTGCCAGAGCCAAGGTATACATCCAATCCAAACCTGATCTGCCTGTCCTTCACATAGGCCGAGTAATCCCTTGTACCATAGCCGGGGATGTTAAGGTGAGAACCATTGTTTGATAGCGAAACCGTAAATGGTCTTGCCAGGACAAGGCCGCTTATGCCTTCAACAGGCTTTGGCTTCTGGTTGTGTTCGGCATCATCCGAAACCGACATATCGATACAAACCGGGGTATGTACAGTTACCGGATTTCCCGTAAGCGGGAAGGTCATCTCCTGCTCGCCCCTGGGGTTTACGGCATATACCCGTTCATAGGTTATGGTGCCCGTGGTGCCGTAGGTCTGGTTCAAAACCTCGGGCGGTATCTTAAGCCCACCCTGGAACAGAGCGTTGGGACTTGCCATCTCAGGATTCAGCCTTTCAGGGAAGAATCCTCCGCTTTGGCTTATTATCACCTTCCCGTTGATTTTCAGGGAATCGCTCCTCACCGATAGGGATGGCAAATTGCTGTAGGCAACAGCCCGTATCTCTTCAGGGTCGGATGAATAGGATGTGACAATGGAAGAACTGCCTGTCTTCACGTGATCATCTATATCCACAAACTCCACATCAGGCTTTTTGTACGCGGAAGATGGTGTCAGGGTTATCCTGCTTCCGGGAAGAGCGCCATTCTCCAATACTGCACTCTTTATGGCATAAACCTCAAGGGATGTGATCTCAATGTAACTGTAGCCTCTGGTAAAGCTTTCATGGGATTCTACAATATTACCCTCTTCATCGGGATGGTAAACTGTTACGGTGTCGGACACCGATCCCGTTATCCTTTGGCCGCTCAGGCGGTACAGGTATTCGCTTGTAAGGATGTTGGCATAAAGGGGTTCTCCTGAAGGAATGCCCCTGGACACATCAAACCTTTCATTACCCCTTGGATCAGCCTTGATAACAACCTGGGTATCGGGATGGGTGAATTGTTCTTCTACATCTCCAGAGCTTGTTTGCCCTGAAGGTGTAATCTCGCCAATGAAAATGGTCGCTTCAGCGTCATCGGTTCCATTGAAACCGAGGCTTTCGATATCATCACTTGTGACACTGCTCCATACATATATCATGGTATTGGGTGCGATGTTATGTAAGGTGATATAATATGTATCTGTTTCGTTAGGGGTAGTAACTACTTCACTCTTCACCCTTGAGCCTGTTCCGGCCCAGTACCTGCGCCTATCAAATTCTTTGTACTCTTGGTCCGCCATTACCCAGTAACTGTGGCTGGTGTCTATCTTGATAGTCACACTCTCTGTCTTGCCGGTTTCTATGGCATACTTATCGGCTTCAGCCGTCATTATGCATTCTATTCTGGGTATTGCGGGGATTCTTATGGTGTTCCAGTTTGTGTTATTATATACCAATTTGATGTATGCAGAGCCTGTATCAGGAGTTGTTAAGACCCATGCCTTATTGTAAATCTCATCATAATCAGTGCTACCTTCAGGAATCCTAAACAGCTTCAGGAGATTGTAGCCGGTATCGGTTTTACCTTCTGAAACATGGTCGTCATCATAGAAATTGGTTGTAAGCAGGTAGTCCAGTAGAGCTTTATTACTTATGATATTCTCCCACGATTCCCATGCTTCAGGGATCTCCTGCCACTCTACACCTGTATAGTTTTGATCAAACACATTGCCGCGTCTGCCGAGTTTGCTGAAGTACCTGTCATTTGTTATTTTATACTCCTCAAAGTTTAATCCCAGATATTCATACTCACCTGGTACCCCTTGTTTGTTTATCATCCATCCATCTTCTTTATCCACAAGAAAATCTCCAATAGGGTCACCAAATACTTCGGTCTTGAATCTCATTGATGTTTCAACTTTAAGAGGGATTCCGGATTTCGAGTGTGAACGGTATGGTAAAGCTGAGACGATAGTGACAACCTGTGCAAATGATACTAATATAGTTATTAGCAGCAACAAAATTTTGGATTTCTTTCTCATTTCCGTACCTCCGGCTTTGTTGTCCAAAATTGTTGCTTCATCATTTCACGGGCTTTAACAAAGTATGCTACTTCCATATTAGCATCAGGTAAAAATCCGATATATTTGTCATCCTTCTCAAAATCCGTATGGAAAAGATACAGATAACGCTCAATAAGGAAGTCACAGAAGGCTTTACCCTGGATAGGACCATAAACAATCATGCATAGATGGCTCAGCGTATCTGTATGTTTGTCCTGTATCCAAGAATATTTTTTCCTGTCATTCCCCAGTTGCCAGCCCTGTCTTAATAGATATTCAGTTTCGTATAAAGCGCCAAGTGTCCATTTATAGGAGGAAGGATTCTTCTGTTCTCCGGGTGCATATTTTTCAGTGACATAGCTCATTTGTGGCTCTGCATAAAATACAAGTTCTATATCCGGATTAAAGGAAGTGCTAACAAGATGATAGCCTAAGTAGGCTGCTCCACCATTAAGGTGCATATAACTGAGACTGAAATAATTACCGTTCTTTTTTGCATAATACGCCATAGTCTTTGCGCACTCGTATAATAGCTCATTAATATATGGATTGTTCTTTTCAGATAAAAGTGTGGGTGTAGTTTTATCCGCGTTTCTGAGATATATTTTCCTATTCTCAATCTTTGCAATACAATAGAAGTCCTTCGCATTCTCCCTGATATACGCCTCAAACTCTTCATCGCTCCAAATCTCTTCTGATGGTGTGTAGACCGTTCTGGTGCTCGGTTCCAGCATCTTGTGGATAACAGCAGCGGCAGATGCACGCGTCAGGTTGTCATTCGGCCTGAAATAGCCATCTGCTCCGCCAACAAGGATTCCAAGCTGATAAGCCTTGCAGACATACTCTCTCAGGTTTGCAGGAATACTGTCGTAATCAGCCATCCTTGATCTTATGTCATTTTCGTTATATTTGATATTCTTCTCACTGGTTATCATGGGAAGGGAACGGATGATGATCCTTGCCATCTCGGCCCGTGTTATAGCCCGCCTGTAATCATTGAATTCCCCCGGTAGTACAAAGCCAAGCTCAATACCTATGGGAACATATACATCTCCCCAGTACTTATCCGGTGGAACAACTACACCTTTTCCTGCTGCGGCTACGGTAATCTTAATGAACTGTTCTACAGTGAGGTTATCCAGGGGTCCAAAGTTTCCCGCATATCCCACCATAAGCTCATTCGGATGATTGGCTACATACTGGACATGCTCATAATACCATGCGTCTTTCGGTACATCTTTAAAACTCACTGCGCCATGGGACAGGGTCATACCTGAAGGAAAGGAACACAGGATTGCAAGAAATGTTAGCAGGATTGCGAGAGACTTTTTCATAACCCTACCTCCTAAAATTTGGTTGAGTTAATATTATCATTCGTTGTTATATTATATCAATATTAGGATGGAACAGGATTCCCTTAGTCCATATAAGAGTTGCTTTGATGAGATTGCCGCGTTGCTGCGCTCCTCGCAATGACAGTTTGGGCATGCCGTTGTGGTGGACTTTGCAGAGATTGCCACGCCCGGCTTTGCCGGGCTCGCAATGACAACTCGGGTATGGCATTATGTGTAGGCTTCGATGAGATTGCCACACTTCTCTTGCAATACACCATAAGCAATGACAGTTGAATTATTATCCATGTCCGATTATAATATGTTTTGTAATATTCCGGCGGTTTGTTTATCAGGCCCCGGATATTATATGAAGTACGGTTATATGGAACCATATATCCACTTCTTATCAGGATGGTAGAACGGGAGGACGGAAAGAATGCCCATCACTGAAATTCTTGCTCGCAACGCGAAACTTTACGGCAACGAACTTGCATTGACCGAAATCAATCTGGATCTCCAGGATCGCCACAATGTAATATGGCGCGAATATGAACTTATCGAGAACAACCCGGCAGGCGAATACCGTTTAAGTATGACCTGGCGAGTCTTTGACGAAAAGGCAAACCGTATGGCAAACCTCCTGCTGAAGAGGGGGATAAAGAAGGGCCAAAAGGTTGCCATTCTGCTTATGAACTGCCTTGAATGGCTGCCCATCTATTTTGGGATATTGAAGGCAGGCGCGGTGGCAGTGCCGCTGAATTTCCGATATACGGCAGAGGAGATCAAATACTGCCTGAACCTGTCGGATACCGTGGCCCTGGTCTTCGGTCCCGAATTCATCGGACGCCTGGAGAACGTATACGACCAGATACCCCAGGTAAAACTGCTGCTGTACGCGGGAGAAGGCAGGCCTTCCTTTGCCGAGAGCTACGACAGGCTGACGGCCAACTGCTGTTCCGAAGCGCCGGATATCAAACTTTCCGATGATGACGACGCCGCAATTTATTTCTCCTCAGGGACCACGGGATTTCCCAAGGCGATCCTGCATACCCACAGGAGTCTCATGTGCGCCTGTGAAACAGAGCAGGCCCACCACGGCCAGACCCGCGAGGACAACTTCCTGTGCATACCGCCCCTGTACCATACGGGAGCAAAGATGCACTGGTTCGGAAGCCTGCTTGCGGGCAGCAAAGCCGTGCTGCTGCGGGGAATAAAGCCAGACTGGATCCTTAGGACTATTTCGGAAGAAAGAATTACCATCGTGTGGCTCCTGGTGCCCTGGGCCCAGGATATCCTTGACGCCATAGAGAGGGGCGACGTTAATCTTGATGACTATGAGCTGTCCCAGTGGAGGCTCATGCATATCGGCGCCCAGCCGGTGCCCCCGAGCCTGATAAAGCGCTGGAAAAAATACTTCCCGCATCATCTCTACGATACCAATTACGGGCTCAGTGAATCCATCGGCCCGGGCTGCGTGCACCTGGGAGTTGAGAACATACATAAGGTGGGCGCCATAGGCAAGCCCGGACACAACTGGGAGGCAAGGATAGTTGACGAGAATCTGAGCCCCGTTCCCCAGGGAGAAGTGGGGGAGTTGGCAGTAAGAGGTCCGGGTGTGATGAAATGCTACTATAAGGACCCGAAGGCAACCGAGGCAGTGCTTAAGAACGGCTGGCTGCTGACAGGCGATATGGCCAGAATGGATGAAGACGGCTTCATTTACCTGGTGGACAGGAAGAAGGATGTTATTATCAGCGGCGGCGAGAATATATATCCCGTCCAGATTGAGGACTTCCTCAGGGCTCATGACGCCATCAAGGATGCTGCGGTTATAGGGCTCCCCGATGAACGCGTGGGCGAGATTGCGGCCGCAATCATCGAGCTTAAGCCCGGAGCAAGATGTACCGAGGAAGATATCTTCGAGTTTTGCAGGGAGCTTCCCAGGTATAAGAGACCGCGCAGGATCATCTTTGACAAGGTTCCGCGCAACCCCACCGGAAAGATAGAAAAACCAAAACTCAGGGAGAAATACGGCGTACAGAGGCTTGTGGAAGCCCAGACCATAAGATAGCACCAAGCGGCAGTTAAAACCTGCCGCTTGTTTTTTACCTTCTCCGCGTTTATCCCGCCCCGGTATCCCGCTCCCGCATGAGTCTATATGGATCTTGCAGGCTTGTAAGTATATGGACTGGCCGCGTTGTTTTGGATATAATGCAGAGAGAATGGAAATATTGAAGGGAGAAGGATATCATGCAAAAAGCCGTTGAGATTAAGAGCGGAAACCTCACTCTCAGGGGGATGCTGCACGTACCCGACAACGCTTCTGGAAAAATCCCAGTGGTTTGCATATTTCACGGGTTTACCGGAACCAAGGTTGAACCTCATTTTATTTTTGTCAAGCTGTCCAGGCGCCTCGAAAAGGCCGGAATAGCAAGCGTGCGCTTCGATTTCGGAGGGAGCGGCGAGAGCGACGGCGAGTTTAAGGACATGACCCTGTTCACCGAGCTTGATGATGCCAATGCCATCCTGGACTATGCAATGTCGCTGCCTTTTACCGATCCCGCAAGGATCGGAGTGATAGGGCTGAGCATGGGTGGCACCATAGCCAGCGTGCTGGCCGGTGACCGCAAAGATGATGTGGCGGCGCTGTGCCTTTGGGCTCCTGCCGGGAATATGAAGGAAAGGATCATGACGGACAGGACCGACGAGGATATCCGGGCCTTCCGTTCAAGGGGCTGGCTGGACATGGGCGGAAACGTCATTGGTACAGGATTTCTGGATTCTGCGTTCGAACTGGATGTCTTTGGCAGGGCGGCCCAATATGACAAAAGGGTGCTGCTGCTTCACGGCGACAAGGACCAGGCCGTTCCGTACGAGGTTGCAGGGCAGTATCTTGAGATTTACGGCATCAATGCCGACCTCCATACCGTAACAGGCGGCGACCATACCTTCAACAGAAAGGAATGGGAAGATGAGGTGCTGGATTACACCGTGGGCTTTTTCGCGGGCGAACTCCTCGGCACCGGAGCCGGGCAGGGATAAGGAAGCGAAGATGCATATGAAAAAAGGGATAGCAGTTGCCGGCAACATGATCGTGGATACCATCTATCCTATCATGCGGTACCCCGATCCAGGTGAACTTGCCAGTATTGAGAACAATATATCGAGGGCTACGGGGGGCGCGGCCTGCAATGTCATAATCGATCTGGCAAGGCTTGATCCGGGGCTTCCGCTTACAGCCCTGGGTGTGGTGGGGGATGATGAAAACGGCAGCTTTATCCTCGAAAGCCTCTCAAGGTATAATAACATCGATTCTGCCCAGGTCCGCCGCCTGAAGACGACTTCGTTCACATTGGTCATGAGCGACCTGTCTTCAAAGCAGAGGACCTTTTTCCATTACAAGGGCGCTAATGCCGAGTTCTCCGAGTCCCATATAAACTGGGATCTCCTGGACGTGGAAATGCTCCATATCGGCTATCTCATGCTGCTGGACGAACTGGACAAACCCGACCATGAGTATGGGACAAAAATGGCCAGGCTTTTGGCTTCCGCGAAACAGCGGGGGATCAGGACATCCATCGACCTGGTAAGCGACGAGCCGGGAAGGTTCAGGTCCATAGTCCCGCCTGCCCTGAGACACACCGATTATTGCATCATCAATGAGATTGAAGCCGAGCGGACGACGGGCATCCCCCTGCGTGGTACGGCTGGACTTATCGGGGAGAACATGCCCGCGGCGCTTAATGCAATAAAGGACATGGGAGTTGCCCGCTGGGTCGTGGTCCATGCGCCGGAAGGCGGCTTTGGGCTTGACTGTACGACAGGGCAGTTTGTGTCGGTTGAAAGCCTTAGGCTTCCCGATGGTTACATTAAGGGGACCACCGGCGCCGGGGATGCCTATTGCGCCGGAGTGCTGTACGGAGCCTGGCTGGGGCAGTCCCTGCAGGATGCCCTGGAACTGGGCACGGCATGTGCCGTATGCTCATTATCCGAACCAGGGGCCACCGAGGGAATGCACGCATATCCCGAGGTTATGCAGCTTTACACCGGTCTGAAGAAGAAAGCTCACTGATTTACACAATCATTACGGGAAACATATACTATGATATCGATGGATAAACCGGGGGGATTTCCGAAAATGTACCCGTTTACACTGAAGGGCGCCATGGATTATGCCAAAAAAGGGCTTATAGAAGCATGGGTCCACGGATTCCTGAACGGTCCCGGGCATAACCGGGCCTTTTCGGACGGGCTGAAGCTTCACCGGCGGTACTTTGTGGGCCCTATCCCCGTTGAACTGGATAAACTGAAACGGTGCTGCGGACCGGAGCCGGGCATGATCTACCGGGTGGACAAAAAAGGTTTTGAAAGCATTGTAAACGGGATGATCCATGCAATGCGCCACGGGTGGGATATGCCGCCCCTTATCGTCAACTATGCAAACGGCTATTTCGAGGTAAATGACGGAAACCACCGCCATGAGGCTCTAAAGCGCATCGGGGTAAAGGCGTACTACGCCATACTCTGGACAACCGATCCGAAAGACTACCAGGTCCTGCTCAGGATGGCCAACCCGGGCATCGCATGAGATTATTTTGCATCTCCACAACATTTTCCCGTCCTCAATCGTATTAGTGGTGAAAGGGGGAAGTTCGGTGGGACGTTCTTTATTGCGTACGGATGAAGAACTGTCACAGATCTATCATCGCCATGTAAAAACGGTATACCGCGTGTGTTTCATGTATATGAAAAACAACCATGACACCGAGGATATGGTGCAGAATACCTTCCTTCGCCTTCTGAAGGACGGGACGAGGTTTGAAAGCGAGGAACATGAAAAGGCATGGTTGATCAGGACAGCCACAAATCTGTGCAAGGACCATTTCCGCCACTGGTGGAACAGGAGGGTGGGCATGGACGCAATAGCCGAAGTTGCGGCTGAGGATGCCTACACCATTGATGAAACTCTCAGGAGGGTTCTGAGGCTTCCATCAAAGTATAAATCGGTTATCTACATGTATTATTACGAAGGGTATCCGACTGGTGAGATCGCACATATCCTCGGGAAAAAGGCGTCTACCGTAAGAAGCCTCCTTCATGAAGGAAGAAAGCTTCTCAGGATTGAAATGGAGGGAGATGCGGAATGAAACGGGAAGAATTGAAGCGCGCGTTCGACAGTATCGGACCCGACCGGGAAACCGAGAGGAGAATGCTGGACAATATTTTAAAACAGTCTGAAAAAGCAAGGGAACGGAAGACCAGGCCATCCTTCAGTCTTCGGAAAGCCGTACCCGTGCTGGCAATGGCCCTGGCGGTCGTGGCCGGCATTGCGATATGGGGCATGTCTTCAGGCAGCCTGACAGGCAGGAATGGCGATGATGGCAGGCTGATCGCCAATGACAGCATAGGGTCGGCGCCAGGCAGGGAGGATGCGGTTTACGTGCTGAAGGACCAGTTCCGGCTTGGAAACAGGCATTATATACTCCTCGGCGACGAACAGCGGAAAGAATATGGGCTTCCCGGAACCATCGGCGACGGGGATATCGGCGGGAAGATTGCAAACATATCCACGAGCGTCGACGAAAGCCTTATAGGCCTGGAAGTGTATGAATACATTCCTGCAGGCTGTGAGGCCGTTGTGGCGGTGAGGAAGGATGCAGGGTGGCAGCTTTTCAGATTTCTTTCCTTCGAAAGCTATAACAACAATAAGGACGAAGACGCCAGGGCTTACCTGGAGCTTTACGGCATCCATGGCGCCGATGATATCGTAAGGATAGTGTTTATCGGCCACAGCGAGCGGGCAAAGCTTGAATACCGTATGGAAATCCTGGCCGAACTGACCGACAGGGACAGGATCAGGGAGTTTTACGATTTCTACTCGGTAATACCCGACTCCAGCGATAAATACTTTGACAAGCTGTTCGGCTATATAGGCGGCGGCCGCGGCAGCGGATATGCGGACCCTGTTCCCGACCCGGTTATGCCCGAAATGAACGACAGGGCAGTACCGCCTGTGCCCCCTGATTACAGGGAAGGAACGACGTATGACATACCGGTCGCGCCTGACCATATTGGCCAGGATGCCATAACCGATCCTTCGGGAAGCTATGGAACGGCGCCTGCGACTATCGCCGGGGACCTGGCAGGAAAAACACCCGTTGATTCCGGAGTGCAGCCGGGTTACCAGGGAGAAACATCGGCAAGCATAGGTGGCAGCGCAGGTACGAACGCCCTTGACAACCCTGTTACCATAAGGGTTTACAACAGGAGCGGTGTCTACCTGGAAACCGTCTATTATCCGAACATCGGGTTCATTTCAAGGCATGAGGTGAGCGATGAATTCGCTGCGTTCTTAAGCAGTTGCATCGCGGAATAAGGGGAAGGCCATTGGATAACCATATTTAAAAGAAGCAAAGCAACAGCACCGGAGCGGGAAAAGCAAACCTGCTCCGGTTTTTTCGAGCAAAATAATGCTTGACATAGGTATTATTAGGATCAGAAGAATGTTTGGGGAGAATGTCGTCATCGACAGGCCAACCCTGGAAGATATCATGCTGTATTATACAAGGAGGAATCAGAATGCTTAGCCTGATGCTCAACTCCTTAATCTGATTCCCGGCCTGTTTTATCCAACCTTCGAAGGCTTGCTCGCGGCTTTCGCTGCGGCTGCCCTCCTGGCCAGCATCTACCTGCCTGTTTATTTCAAGTTTGGGTATATCAAGTCAAAGATCTATAACTTCATCCTGTTTTTCGGACTGTTCTTCGGAATAAACCTGCTTGTGTCCATTGTTCCGGAAGACAGCAGTATTGCCGGCAGTGTATCGCTGTTCTTTGCCAGGCTGAGCGGCGCCATGGTCGGTATAATACTGACAGGAGCGGCACTTGCCATAATGGCCGTATCCTATGGGATATCATTGAAAATATACAAGAACAGGGAGTTTTAAACTCCCTGTTCACCTTTCAGCTTCAGCCTGTGCGCCGGTTCGGCGACGCTGTCTATTTTTATCGCGAACGATGTTTTGTTGCGGATATCCTCATCGGTTATGAAATGGACGTCCAGCAGGCCATCGGCCTCATAGCCTGTCCTGAGGTAATTGATCCTGGCAAGGCACAGGCTCCATCCGTTGAGCCAGTTTTCAAGCAGTTCCTTTTGCTCCGGGGTTCCGTCAAAATGGATCAGAAGGTCGATATCGCTGCCGGGCCTGGCGGTTCCGTTGCTGGTACTGCCGAAAAGATACATGGCTTTAACCCCATACTGTTCCGGGTCAAGCTCGGCGGCAAGCTGTTCTGCCATATAGAAGCGCCAGCGCCAGGAGTTGCCGTCACTGTGGTAGTCGTCAAGGGTTGCGCGGCTGATCTTTCTCGGCTTCTCTGCGGCATGCTTGGCAAGGTACCCCAAAGCTTCGCCAAGGTCCGCGTTCATGGCCACATTGAGCATGAGGCCATCAGATTCCTCCGGGACGTTGATGACCCTGACAACGTCCTCAAGATGCCTGTATTCGGGGAAAAGGTCCGCCAGCATATTCCTGGATCTAAGCAAAAACCTGTAGTTGAACACCGTGTTCGGATCATCGGGGTAGAGGGGAAGAACCCTTATCCCTGCTTCCACGAGATCCTGGAAGAAGTGGGTTCCGAAAGACAGTTCGGGCACATACCCCGCCTTGGTCACGGCCATCTCCATGAGGGCTGCCGTGTTGTTGATCTCGGAATAGGTTACGGGAACGCCCAGCTTGATGTCGCCGCGGCTGCCCCATCGTCCCGGGCCTATGAGGATGAACTGTCGCTTGGGGAGAACGGCATTCAGCATGCCCACCAGCCGGGCTGTGTTTTTCATGTCCTCCGGGTTTTCGAGGCTTCCGTAATGCTCGGGATCAACATACACGATATGGGATATGTTTTTTATCAGGCCGTTTGATATATACCTGTTCGCCGAGAATATGACATTCTCCTTGGGGATATCCTGGGGAATGGAGGCAGGGGCGATGTCACCGCTGTAGCTTTGCGGCCTGCACTGGAGCAGGTACAGGTCTTCTCCGTCCGAAGCGAACTCGATGTCTACGGGATGGCCGATCTTCTCCTTGAGGATGCTAAGCATGGCAGCTATCTGCTTGACGAATTTGGTCCTGGAAATGATGCCATTGAAGGTAACGATCAGGTCGTCGCGTTTGAAGTCAATTTCAAACCTGTTGGCATCCCTGATGTGGTCGTATTCGGCAATTGATACGACCTTTTCAATATTCCCGATCCTGTCGCCGTATTCCCTCAGAATGTCGGCCACATCAACGGTCTTGAAGACGCCTTCCTCAAGATCGATGACATCCATCTTTTTCGGGGAATAGCGCCTGATTTCTTCCGGCACGATATTGACCCTGATCCCGGGCTGCCCGGGAGAGAGAAGCACGGAAAAGTCATCGCTGAGTCTGTCCACGGCACGGGTGCCAAGCCCGGGAACTATCCGCAGAAGCCCGTCCTCCCGCCGTATCCTCGGCGACCAGCGGTATTCATTGTTGCTGAAAGCAACGCCTGAGAATAGCGGGAAGAAATACCTGCCGACCCTGTTGCCTACCACCTGCTGGATCATGATGCCCATTTCCTCATGGACATCCAGGAGGCCTCTCTCCACACGGTACTGTATGGGATCCGGGCTGTAAACCGAGGCGTAGACCTCAAGGATGGCGTCTATCAGCGCTTCCAGGCGCTCCTTCTTGGTGCCTGTGTTGGCCAGGAAAAGACTTTTGTATTTTCCTGAAAAAGCGGAACCTATCTGGTCTTCCAGAGTGCTTGAGCTACGCACTATGATCGGCACGTCTCCCAGGTCGTCCAGCGCGACGGACAGGCTTTTTACTATCTCGGGAGGCAACTGGGAGTTCTTCACCAACTGGATTATATTCGGATACTCAATCCGTACCTCCTGGAGATCCTTGTATTTCTGTTCATTCAACTCCTCAAGGTTGTTGTACTGGAGGAATTCCGTGATGGCATCGGTGGTGATGTACCAGGTCTTGGGGGTCTTCACCGTACCCAGGAGGGGTGAAAACTCGCTTTCGGTTTCCAGTATCTTTTTCGCCAGAATCAGGCCGTTGCTCTTGCCTCCCAGCCTGCCCTGGCTGTTTATGGGATAAATGATCTGGTTTATGATATCGAAGAAATCACTGAGATCTATATACTGTTTTGCCACATTGATGAATTCAGGCCTGTCTGAAAGCAAGCGGCTTATCAGGCCTACGTTCAGCCAGCGTTCCTTCGGGGAATACTTCAGGTCCGAATCGGTCATTACATGCTTCAGCTTCCGGATCTCCTCAATGATATTCCTCAGGGAGGGCGAAGTGCTCTGGATTGCCTTGATCAGGGAATAGGCCTTTTCCTCGCGAATCCACTTCTTGACCAGCGAGGTCAGCTCATTGCCGCTGATATTCTTTCCGGCGACCTGGAACAGTTTGTCGCAGACCGTTGATATTTCACCCAAAGGTTCCTTCATGGCAGGGGCGTTGGCATAGGCCGTATCCCCTTCCTTTCCTGCGGCGGGTCCGCTGAAGATTTCCGTTGCTTCGGTAATGCCGTTTATCATCAGGTAATGGGTGAGCTTTCTGCATATATGCTTCAGCAGGGCGGGATCGGCATGCCGGATGAAATCCATAATGAGATCCCAGTCGCTGCCGCCGGGCTGCTGTGTCGTCAATTCAACCTGCGCGCTCATCTTTGACTTCATCTGGCGGTAGCTGATCATCTGGCCTATGCGGTATGCGACAGCCTTAATGAGGGTTTTCTCCTTTTCAAGGAAATATCCCTCTTCGGTTTCGGGCACAAGCTCGGTATAAACTACCTCGATGCTGCCCACAGCCCTGTCATCCACGTATATGCTGCTTGTGTCCGATATGGGTGACGCAATGAATCCTGGTGTCTGGTAGCTGCAGTTGTTGTACACGATCTTGGCCTGGCACAGCTCGGGGAACCTCCAGCCGGAGGGCAGGACCCGGACAATCCTCTCAAAGACCTCCGGAAGGGTGAGCTGGTGGTTGGCAAGGATATTGTCCACCCGGTAAAGGCAGTTCAGTTCCTTTTCACGTTCTTTCAGGATGTCCAGCAGATTCTCGGTTCCATTTGTCCTATTATCCATAGAGAAAAATCCTCCCATTCGGCAGAAGGGTAACGGTATGGGAAAAAGATGGCTTTGCGTTCATTTATTATATTACAAAAAAGAGGGCTGCATTAACAGCCCTCTATTTGTCCGGATCACACCCAACCGCGGCTCTTTACTGCCTGTGCCACACGGCTTATGGCTATTACGTATGCAGCGTCGCGCATGGTCAGGTTCCTGCTCTGTGCCAGTTCGTACACAGCCCTGTATGCCGAGGTCATCTTGGTATCCAGCTTCGCGAGGACCTCGTCTTTTTCCCAATAATAATTCATATTGCACTGTACCTGCTCGAAGTAGCTGCAGGTAACGCCTCCGGCATTGGCCAGGAAGTCGGGAATAACGAATATGCCCTTGTCAATGAGCACCTTGTCGGCATCGTTGGTGGTGGGACCATTGGCTGCCTCGAGGACTACCTTGACCTGGCTGCTGATCCTGTTGACATTGTCAATTGTGATCTGGTTTTCCAGGGCAGCGGGTACCATGATGTCTACATCCTGCTCAATCCAGGCTTCTCCGGGGAGTACCTCGTAACCCAGGTCCGCAGCCTTTTCCTTGTCGATGGTGCCAAACCTGTCGGTGATGCCAAGTAGTTCGTCAATGCTCATGCCGCTTTTCCTGCGGAAGGTATAGGCTTTCTTGTCGTTGTTGTCCCAGCAGGAGATGGCGATGACCTTGCCGCCCAGCTGGGTATAAAGCTTGACAGCATACTGGGCCACATTGCCGAAGCCCTGGAAACTTGCCGTTGTCTTTGTGATGTCTATTCCCAGGTTCTTCAGTGCCTCGCGCAGGACGTATATAACCCCGAAACCGGTAGCTTCTGTCCTTCCAAGGGAACCTCCCATGCCGACGGGCTTGCCCGTGATGAATCCCGGGTACTTTGCGCCGTGTATGGCTTCATATTCGTCCAGCATCCAAAGCATGTGCTTGGCATTGGTCATGACATCGGGAGCCGGCACGTCGGATAACGGCCCAACATTTTTGGCAAGCTGGCGTATGTAACCGCGGCAGATCTGTTCCTGCTCCCTCTCGGACAGGCTGTGAGGATCGCAGATAACACCTCCCTTGCCGCCGCCGAGCGGGATATCGACAACGGAGCATTTCCAGGTCATCCACATGGAAAGGGCGCGGATGGTATCTATCGTCTCCAGGGGATGGAACCTGATACCGCCCTTAGCCGGTCCTCTGGCGTCGTTGTGCTGGACGCGGAAGCCCTTGAACACTTTATAGCTTCCGTCATCCATGCGCACGGGAATCAGGAAGTGATACTCGCGCATGGGCTGCCGGAGCAGTTCCCTGGTAGCATCGTCCAGACCAAGCTGGGCGGCTACCTTGTCAAACTGTGCCTGTGCGGTTTCAAAGGGGTTATAGGGTGAGTTACTCATGGTCTGACCTCCAAACTTTATATTTCTATTTTTTAGCAATAACACATTTATTGCCTAATGCCATACAAAATATGAGATATCTGGAAAGACCACTTAAATGACAATGGGCACTCAACCTAAAAATTGAGGTGCCCGGTAACTCAGTCAAATCAAGGTCTTAAATATTGCTGGAATTCATTATATCCGTGCTTCCATAGGCTGTCAATCATTGAAATGGATGGATTAAATAGAAAATAGGTAATTTAAAGGGCGTATAGGATAAAAATGGTTTATGATCACTTTAATTACTGCCAGCGCTTTTTATGGCTGATGCTTAAAGCCATGCCGACCGGGGAAGGCCGGTACGCCGGTCGATGTATGGGTTCCTATCGGTATTCTTCTTATTAATGCCCTATACGCATTGGAAGGATTCTATCTGGTTAAGGTCAATACCAAAGAATACCCAACTGAAACCGGTCCATCTGAAACCCGCAATTGATCTGCGCCCCAGGGTCACCGGAAAGAGCCAGAACGGCTGCCCCCTTCTTGGCCATATGAAGGTGAACCTGAACAGACAGAAACGTATGGAACCCGGATCAACAGCAAGCGGAACAATGGCTGGCCTGGCTGGTATTGTACTGGGCGGCGGGCCGCTGGGCACCTGGAACCCGGGCCGGGGAGGGAATCCCGGAAAACCTGGAAACTGCTGGAGTTTTAGATCAAATACAAGTCTGAAGGGCTGTTTAACGTATGTTTTCGGTATATCGGGAATAATGCTTATGTCCATGGCAAAACCACCTTTCAAAGCAACCTCTGTTACCAGTATATGTACAAGCCTGCGGAAAGGGACATGCCAGGTGCTTTATGCGAGGAGGCCGCAATACAAAAAGGACGGCGGCCGGGCTGCATGCCCGTGCCGCCGTCCTTTGAAGGTTTTCCGTATGTATCAATCGTAGGGTTTTATGGTCTGTATTGTACCGTCGGGATTGTATTTCAGCTCCGTGTATTTGACGCAGCGCTTGTTGTCGATTCCTCCCGACAGGGAACTGTCGTGATAGAACAGGTACCATTTGCCCTTGAACTCGACTATCGAATGATGGGTTGTCCAGCCGATAACCGGCTCAAGTATGCGGCCCTTGTAAACGAAGGGACCTTTAGGGTTCTTGCTGATTGCGTAGACAAGGTAGTGGGTGGTGCCTGTGGAATAGGAGAGATAGTAATAACCATTATATTTATGCATCCACGGGCCTTCGAAATACCTCCTGTCCTCGTCTCCCGCGGTTATGGGCTTTCCGTTCTCATCAAGGATCTGTACCTGCTGGGGCGGCTCCTTGAAACTGAGCATATCATCAGTGAGTTCAGCGACCCTGGGCCCGAGGGCAGGTTCATCTCCCGCAGGGCCCATGGCATCAGGCTTAAATGTTCCCGTCTGCCATTTCTCCAGCTGTCCTCCCCACAGGCCGCCGAAATACATGTAAGCCCTGCCGTCATCATCAACTAATACGGCCGGGTCAATACTGAAGCTGCCCTCTATGTAATTGGGTTCCGGCTTGAATGGGCCTGCAGGGTTCGGGCTTGTGGCGACACCGATTCTGAAGTTGCCGTCCTTGTCCCTGGCGGGGAAGTAGAAATAATACATATTGTTTTTAAATGCGCAATCCGGCGCCCACATCTGCTTTGAAACCCATGGGACGTCCTTCATGTGCAGCACCTGGCCATGGTCAATGACTGGAGAATCGAAGTCATCCAGGGAAAGAACATGATAGTCTTCCATGGCATACTGGTCTCCGTTGTCATTGGATGGGATGTCCAGGTCAAGGTCATGGGATGGATAGATGTACAGTTTTCCCTCAAAAACATGGGCTGACGGGTCAGCGGTGTAGATGTGGTCCACTAAAGGATGTTTTGGTTTAGGAATCGAACATTTTTTCATGTCGGTCATCCTCCTGGCAAAATATAATGTAAAACAAAAGGATTAACTAAAGTAAAGGTTATTACTATATCAGGTATACCCAACTATTCAATCCTTTAAACTTCTTTTTATAAAGCGTGTGAACAGGCGTTCAAGAAATGACTTTCCCACAGGTTTTTTCGGACTGCTTCTGCCCGCCCCTGTATTATCCCCGGTGCTTATTATTGAAGGCTTGGCCGCTACGAATACAGGCTTCCCGTTATTCTTCGAATTAACTATGTTGATCCGTCCGGCAGGTTTCCTGTCCGATGGCTGCCTGCCCGCGGCCTTGTTCCCTGTCGAGGAAGCCGCTGCAGCGCCGGTGTGTTCGCCTTTGCTTGCTTTCCCCTGGCCTTTCGCCTTCCCGGCCTTTTCACGGGAGCTCTTTGAACGGGAAGATTCCCTTCCGGTTTTGCGGGAGCGCTGCCGTTTTGCCGGCAGCCTTCCTGCCGCTTCAGCAGTCCTGGCCTGAATGGCGTGGGATTTTATCCATTGCTCCACCTCTTCGGAGTGGATGACAAGTTCGGACTCATCCGGCCATTCGGCTTCCTCGATCAGGACGCCGATATGTTCCTCTATTTCGTAAAGGGTCATGATATCATCCCTTGTTACCAGGGAAACGGCCTGTCCCATCTGCCCGGCGCGACCGGTCCGGCCTATTCTGTGGATATAACTGTCCCTGTCGTTGGGGACATCGTAATTTACCACCAGTGTTAAGCCTTCAACATGGATTCCCCGGGCTGCCACGTCGGTGGCCACAAGGAGTTGAAAGCCACCTTCCTTGAACTGCTGCATTGTGGCAAGACGCCTGCCCTGGGGGATATCTCCATGGAGAGCCTGGGCTGCGTATCCTTTCCTCTTCAGGTACCTTGCAACGCGGTCTGCGGCTAATCTGGTGTTACAGAAAACCATGCAGCTTTCGGGGCGCATGTAAAGGAGCAGCCGGTTCAGGCGTTCAAGCTTTTCCTTTTCCTCAACACGGTAGTAGCGCTGGCTGACTGTGTCCACGGTCTTGACAGGAGATTCTGTCTCGATGGTCAGGGGATCCTTCATGTATTTGACGCATATATTCCCGATTTCAGGCGGTATGGTGGCAGAGAAAAGAAGGGTTACACGGTCCTCGGGGAGGGTCCGTATAATCTTTTCAACCTGGTCTATAAAGCCCATATCCAGCATCCGGTCAGCCTCGTCCAGGACCAGGAAGCGTATATTGCGGGTGTCCAGGCTGCCTTGCTGTATATGATCATAAACCCGTCCCGGCGTACCCGTAATGATGGACAGGCCCTGGTTTATGGCCTGGATTTCAAGAGCCATGCTGTGCTTGCCATATACAGCCGTTGTCCTGTGACTGAGGTGCCTGGACAGTAGCTTTAGATCGTTGTCCACCTGGACCGCCAGTTCCCTTGTGGGAGTGAGGATAAGGCACTGGGGGCCAGGCGCGTCAGGATCGGTCAACTGTAATATTGAAACACCGAAAACCGCTGTTTTCCCGCTTCCGGTCTTGGACCTGACGATGATGTCCTGCTGCTTCAATATGTGTGGTATGGCCTTGCTCTGGATTTCTGTTGGCGCGGTGTAGCCCATCTCCTCAATAGCCTTCAGCAGTGGAGGAGAAATGCCTAATTCACTGAAACTGCTAATCATCCTTCTCTTTCTTTCCCTGGTGCAATTATTATGATTATATCATCTATCCTCACAGGTTTCCATATGTATTGGGTTAAATTGTAAATGCAGCATAATACTTGATGCAAATACTATCAGTCTGCCTTGATTGACAGCGCCGGGAAGCGTATGCTATGATGTAAAAAAGCTGACAGGAAGTCGGCATTTCGGCAATAGCCATATAGCCAATGAATGAAGGATACCATGAAGGTATTTGCCCTGTTAACGGAGGGCGATATTTTTATGGTATTTTTTATTGCCAAAAAGCGAAACGTGACCTTTAGAGAAAAAAGTACGGTCACACATGATTCCGGCTCTGTTAACTTAGTATGAAAGAAATGAGACCTGAAAGACCTCTGGTAGGTT
>ENA-UPSB01000159-UPSB01000159.1-bioreactor-metagenome-genome-assembly--contig:-NODE-159-length-123691-cov-8.400167_pt1 | contig 123691 bp, 140 predicted proteins | sample MGYA00238182_ERZ773286 | MGnify/ENA primary metagenome ERZ773286 (study PRJEB29026, sample SAMN07631240) | bioreactor metagenome | isolation source: Switchgrass digestor | place: USA: Dartmouth... | reverse complement strand
ACACCAAAAGGAAGATCAATGATTGGCTTATCCTACAAAAAGTTGACACCGTCGCGGAAAACAGTATTGCTTGACAGGATCAGGCAGGGTATGTATAATTTATAAGGTGATTCCTATGCAGATTAGAATTGCAGCTCTGGGAAAAACAGGCAGTGTCCTTGACTTTGAGGAGATTGTTCCTGTAAGCCATTTCCCTGAGTTGACCAAGGTTGGCCTGGCCCAGTCTCCGCTGCACATTGAAGGTACAGTGTTGAAGACCAAGCTTGGGCTCCTCGTATCCGGGACAGTGGCGCTGAGCCTGACCCTGACTTGTTCGCGGTGCTTGACCGCTTTCGTGTATCCGGTTAAGGCAGATTTTAGTGAGGAGTTCCTGCCGAGGGGCCAGGTAACAGAAAGCACCGAGGTTGATGCCTTCGAGACAGCACCGACGTTTTTCGGAGACTACATCGACATTTCAGGCTTGGTTACCGAGGCGGTGATCCTAGAGATTCCCATGAAAGCGGTGTGCCGCGAGGATTGCCTGGGAATCTGCCCGAAATGCGGCCAAGTCTTGAATGAAAAAGTGTGCAAGTGTGAGGCTGTTCAGCCGGATCCTCGTCTGGCGGTATTGGCTGACTTGTTGAAAAAACAATGAGGAATTATTGCTAGCAAGAGAGGGGGAAGGAATAAATGGCTGTACCAAAGCGAAAAGTTTCGAAAGCAAGAGGGCGGAGTCGGCGCACTCACTGGAAAGTCAAAGCTGCAAGTGTGATTGAATGTCCTCAGTGCCACGAACCGAAACTGCCGCACCGTGTCTGTTCCAAATGCGGATATTATAAAGGGCGTCAGGTTGTGGAAGTGAAAAAGGCAGAATAGGCGGCATGCGCCTATTAGCAACGAAGGATGATAGGGAGCGTATCTCTATCATTTTTTTTTGCTTTACATACCTACCTTGGTTGGTTATACTAGGAATAGCATTAGCACCAGGTGTTAACAGGAGGTCAAAAGAATGGCATCCAGTCGCCTGCGGCGGCGCAGCAAACTCCAGGCTCTTCTTGACAAAGAACCATTTCTTACCGATCGGCAGATCGCGCAGCAGCTTGATGTAAGCGTGGCGACTGTCCGCTTAGACCGGATGGCGTTGGGTATCCCTGAACTGCGGGAACGGATCAAGGCGGTTGCCGAGGAGAATTATACCAAGCTGCGGGCCTTGGAAGGGCATGAGGTTATTGGCGAACTGATTGACTTTAGTATCGGGCAAGAAGCGCTCTCTGTGCTCACCACCACTCCCGACATGACATTCAAGCGCACTGACATCTTGAGAGGCCATTATTTGTTTGCCCAAGCAAATTCACTGGCAGTGGCGCTTGTTGACGCAGAGACTGCCTTGACCGCATCAGCGCGGATCCGGTTTCTGCACCCTGTAACGAGCGGTAAGCGAGTCGTCGCCAAAGCTAGACTGGTGCAAAAGGTGGGGTCGCGGCACACGATCATGGTGGAGAGCCGTGTCGAGCAGCAAAAGGTGTTTGAGGGTGAGTTTGTCGTAGTTGCGCTGGACAAAAAGGAGGGTGATTCCCATTAGAATCGCAGTTGACGGTTTTGGAGGAGATTTTGCGCCTGAGCAGGTTGTTGCCGGATGCCTTCAGGCAGCGAGTGAAGATCGGATCCCGATTCTGCTTACCGGCGACCAAGCAGTGCTGGCCCCGTTGATTGCCGGCAAGCCTGGAAGCGAGTTGATTGAGATTGTCCATGCACCAGAAAGGATCGGTATGGACGAGGCGCCAGTGGAAGCGGTGCGGGCTAAGAAAGATTCCTCCCTGACTGTGGCGGCGCGCCTGGTCAAAGACAAAGAGGCTTCAGGCATGGTCAGTGCCGGCAACACCGGGGCCTGCATGGCGGCAGCTGTGTTCATCATCGGCAGGATTAAGGGGATCGAAAGGCCGGCGATTACGTCCATCATGCCGACAGTCAAAGGGGTTTGCCTTATGGTCGACGTAGGAGCCAATGTGGACTGCCGACCGAGCCATCTGGTCCAATTTGCCCAAATGGGCTCCATATACGCTGAACGTGTTTTGGGGCGGCCGCAGGCGCGTGTGGGGCTGCTCAACATCGGCGAAGAACCGTCTAAAGGCAATGATGCGGCGCAGAAAGCCTATCAGCTTTTAAGCAGTGCCAAGATCAATTTTATCGGCAACGTTGAAGGAAGAGACATCCCCGGCGGTGAGGTTGATGTTGTAGTATGTGACGGATTCGTGGGCAACATCGTGCTGAAGTTCGCCGAAGGTTTGGGGACTGGCATGTTTGCCATGCTTAAAGAGGAATTGACCGCATCACTGCCGCGTAAGCTGGCGGCAGCTGTCTTGCGCCCTGGATTCGCCAAGGTTAAAAAGAAGATAGATTATGCGGAGTACGGCGGGGCGCCGCTTTTAGGTGTAAAGGGAACGGTAATCATCGCCCACGGCAGTTCCAACGCAAAGGCAATCCGCAACGCAATCCGCGTCGCCAAAGAAGCCAGCGCCAATCAAGTTGTTGAGTCAATAGCGGAACTGATTGCGGGTGAAGTTAGTGAATAGCAATGTGGGGATCCTCGGATTGGGCAAAGCCGTGCCCGAACGGGTGCTGACCAACAAAGATCTTGAGGCGATGGTTGACACAAGTGACGAGTGGATTACAACCAGGACCGGCATCAAGCAGCGGTACATCGCCAGCCTTGACACGGCCGCATCTGATTTGGGGTATGCAGCGGCGGTGCAGGCATTGGCCAACGCCAACGTCAGCGCCGATCAACTCGATTTGATTATTGTGGCTACAACTACCCCAGACATGCCTTTTCCGGCAACAGCATGCCTGATTCAAGAGAAGCTGAAGGCAGGGCAAGCAGCTGCTTTTGACGTTGCAGCAGCTTGTTCCGGGTTTATGTATGGATTGGAAATCGGCAGAGCCATGGTGGCTGCCGGGTATGGAAAAGTTTTGGTAATAGGTGTGGATGTGATCAGTCGATTGATTGATTATGAAGACCGATCCACCTGTGTTCTGTTCGGCGATGGGGCAGGAGCTGCCGTGATGGGGGTTGTCGATCCGGGTTATGGCATTTTGGCCTCAGAAATCGGGGCTGATGGATCAGGAGCTATGCTGCTCCACGTACCTGCCGGGGGTTCCCGGATTCCCGCACAGATCCAAAGCATCGAAGCCCGACAGCACTACGTGAAAATGTGCGGCCGGGAAGTGTTCAAGTTCGCCGTGCAGATCATCTGTCAATCAACCGAACGGATGCTGGGCAAGGCTGAGATCACTGTGGACCAGATCCGCTGGTTTGTGCCGCACCAAGCCAATTTAAGAATTATTGAGGCAGCAGCTCAGCGGCTTCAGATTGCTCCGGACAGGGTCTACGTAAATGTAGATCGGTACGGCAATACATCTGCGGCCAGTGTCCCAATAGCCCTGGCGGAGATGACAGAAGCAAACCTCGTTCGTGAAGGAGACTTGGTTTTAATGGTTGGCTTCGGAGCTGGATTAACCTGGGGCTCTGCAGTTTTGCGGTGGGGAGGTTACGGTCGATGATTGCCGTGGCTTTTCCGGGCCAGGGAGTACAGCACGTTGGCATGGTGGGTAATCCCAGCTCGTACCAGCTGCCGTATTTTTCCCGGGCCAGTGAACTTATAGGCTATGATCTGCTCAAACTGTGCCAAAATGGGCCAATAGAGCAGCTTTCCAATACGCGCTATGCCCAGGTGGCAATCATGGTCACCTGTATCAGCCATTGGGCAAACCTCAGCCAGTATGCCAAGCCTGACGTGCTTCTCGGCCACAGCCTCGGCGAACTGACAGCTTTGGTCGCTTCCGGCGCAATAGCTTTTGACGATGGGGTGTTGATCGCCGCAAAACGGGGCGAACTGATGGATGAGTGCGGCGGGGAAGGCCGGATGGCCGCATTATTGGGTTTGGAATTGCAAACAGTAGAAACAATAGTGGAACAAGCCGCAGAGCAAGGGGTGATTGTTGTTGCCAATTACAACAGCCCGGGGCAATATGTCGTTGCTGGGGAGGAGAAGCCCATTGAATATGCGAGCCGGCTGGCGTTGGAACATGGAGCAAAAAGAGTAGTCAGGCTGCCGGTAAGCGGCCCGTTTCACTCGCCGTTGATGCAGAAGGCTGCCGTGCAGTTTGCGGGTTATCTACAGAGTTTTACCTTTGCGGACCCAGCGATACCTGTGATCAGCAACGTTAACAGCGGCTTGATTACTCGCGGAGATCAGGTTAAAATGGAACTGGTCAACCAAATTACCAGCCCGGTGCGGTGGATAGACAATATCCAGGCCGTCGAGCGGATGAGTGTCCACAAATTGATTGAAGTTAGCCCCAGCAGCGTGTTGATCGGCCTTGTGAAGCGGATTACCCGCAGTATGGAGCTTGTCATCTATCCTTCCTAATATAACAGAAGAGGTGGGCACAGTGGATGAGTTTGGCAAAACAGCGCTTGTTACCGGTGCCTCCCGGGGCATCGGCAGAGCAATTGCCTTGCGGTTGGCCAAGGCGGGGATGAATGTGGCCGTATGTGCCCGTGGTGAGGCCATATTGGACGCTTTTGAAGATCCGCGCATCATGCCTGTTAAGGCAGATGTTGGTGACCCAGGCCAGGTGGAGGAACTGGTGAAGAGGGTTCTTGAGCGCTACGGCAGGATTGATGCCGTTGTCAACAATGCAGGGATTACCCGGGACGGCCTGCTGATGCGCATGAGCGATCAAGACTGGGAGCAGGTGCTTCGGATCAATTTGACTGGTACGTTTCATGTTTGCCGGGCTGTGATCCGGCAGATGTTGAAGCAGCGTTCCGGACGGATTGTTAACATTGCCTCGATAGTCGGGGTTGCCGGGAATGCGGGGCAGGCTAATTACGCAGCGGCGAAAGCAGGAATCATCGGCCTGACCAAGTCTCTGGCAAAGGAAGTTGCCTCGCGGCAGATACTAGTAAACGCCGTCGCTCCCGGGTATATTGATACTGATATGACCCAAGCATTGAATGAGCAGCAAAAACAAGCGATTGTCAATATGATTCCCCTCGGCCGGGTGGGACAGGTGAATGATGTGGCAGAACTGGTACATTTTCTGGTATCCGATGCCAATCAGTACATTACAGGCCAAGTCATTCATGTTGACGGCGGCCTGGTAATATAATCAGTTGGATCAAGGAGGTGACAACGGATGGAGATTTTGGATCGCGTCAGAGATATTCTGGTGGAGCAATTAGGGGTGAAACCTGAGGATGTGACTTTAGAAGCATCTTTTCAAGACGATTTGGGTGCCGACTCACTGGATGTGGTGGAGTTGGTGATGGCTTTCGAAGAGGAGTTTGACATCAAGATTCCGGATGAGGATGCCGAAAAAATAAGCACAGTGGGCGACGCAGTGGAGTACATCAAAAACCACACAAGCTAATACTGATTGAGACCCCTAGGTAAGCTAGGGTCTCATTTTTCGTATTTTGTGAGGTGGAATCATGGAACGCAGAGTTGTTGTAACGGGAATCGGTGTCATCTCTCCATTGGGCAAGAAAGACCAATTGTGGGCGAATCTGCTCAAGGGTGTCAGCGGTGTGGGCAAGGTCACTCGTTTTGACGCATCTGATTATCCCGTCCGAATCGCCGCTGAAGTGAAGGATTTCGATCCTACCGAATATATTGAACCCAAGGAAGTCCGACGGATGGACCTGTTCTGTCAGTACGCCGTGGCTGCTGCCGTTCAAAGTCTGAACGATGCCGGGCTGAAGATCACGGAAGCGAATGCGCACCGGGTTGGTGTGTTGATCGGTTCCGGCATAGGCGGAGTCAGCACGATTGAAAAACAGGCAGAAGTCTTGAGGGAAAAAGGTGTGGACAGAGTGAGCCCGTTTCTGGTGCCGATGCTCATTCCGGACATGGCCAGTGGGCAAACAGCCATCATAACTGGAGCCAAGGGACCAAATTCATGCACCGTCACTGCTTGTGCCTCAGGAACTCATTCTATTGGAGATGCCTTCAGGATCATCGCCAGAGGCAATGCTGATGTCATGATGGCGGGAGGCGCTGAAGCAGGGATTACACCTCTGGCCGTGGCTGGGTTTATTGCTGCCAAGGCACTGTCAACTCGAAATGACGATCCCGAAAGGGCCAGCCGGCCGTTTGACAAGGAACGGGACGGATTCGTGATGGGAGAAGGGGCATGTGTGCTGGTGCTGGAAGAATTGGCCCATGCTCAAGCCCGCGGGGCCAGGATTTACTGCGAAGTGATCGGATACGGTGCCAGCGGTGACGCCTATCATATCACATCGCCGGCACCAGAACACGAGGGGGCGCAGCGGGCCATAAAGGAAGCATTGGCCGATGCAGGCATCACACCCGAAGATGTTGGCTATATCAACGCCCACGGGACCAGCACGCGGTACAACGATTATTACGAAACCATGGCAATTAAAAAGGTATTCGGCGAACGGGCTTACCAAATTCCTGTCAGCAGTACTAAGGCCTTGACTGGGCATCTTTTGGGGGCATCAGGAGCGCTGGAAGCAGGGATTTGTGCTCTTGCCCTGAAGAATCAGGTTATTCCCGGTACTTACAACTATGAGTTTCCTGATCCTGACTGCGATCTCGACTATGTTCCCAATCAGCCGCGGCCTGCCGCGTTCGAGGTGGCTCTCAACAACTCTTTTGGTTTCGGGGGCCACAATGCGGTGCTGGTGATGCGGCGCTGGAGTTGATCGCATGCAGCAAGAGGGATATATAACCAAACTGCAGGAGAGTCTTGGTTACAAATTCAGGAAGCAGAGCCTGCTGCAGCTGGCTCTCACACACCGTTCGTGCTGCCCGGGAGAGCCCGAAGGGAACAACGAACGGCTTGAATTCCTCGGTGATGCAGTCCTGCAGATCGTCGTCAGCGATTATCTGTATCGTCAGTATCCTGATTTTGGGGAAGGCCGGCTGACCAAATTCCGAGCATATCTGGTCAGCCAGCCAACTCTAGCCAGCCATGCCCGCAAACTAGGATTGGATAAATATATGAAGGTCGGCAGAAGTGAAACAGTAACCCGCGCCAATGAACGGGAATCGCTGTTGTGTGACGTATACGAAGCGGTGATTGGTGCTGTCTATTTGGACTCTAATCTGGAAACGGTCAAGCCCGTCATCCTCAAACATGTTGCCTGGGTCGAGAAAGAACACCTCGAACATCAGCTGCCGATCATTGATGCCAAGAGCACACTTCAGGAACGCTTTCAGCAGATCGGGCACAAACTGCCAACGTATAACCTTGCCAAAGAGCAAGGGCCTGCCCATGCCAGAGAATTTGTGATGGAAGTGGTCTATAATGGTAAGGTATTAGGCAGAGGTGTGGGAAAGACAAAGAAAGAAGCTGCGCAAAACGCAGCCAGAGAAGCACTCGCCAGTCTTGACCTTCACGAATGAGACCAACTGCGCCAAAGCTGGATAATGTGGCCTACTTCGCTGAGCCCTGTACGGGGTATGGGAGTGAGGGTGTTGACCTGCAGAATCCTGTGATTAGCATCTCGCCGCCCAATCAAGTATGAACGGCCCTTTTTCAACAATATCCAACTGGATCCGTTCTTTCCGACCGCCGTGTTCACTATGATCAAGTCACCATGGATGAACCAAGGTGCAAATTCATTAGTCTCCACATTAACGGCGAACAGCCCTTCGGGATTGGGCACGTGATGAAACAGGTAGAGCCAGTTAGCGGTTTTGTCAGTTCTTCTTTGATTCCACGGCTTTACTGGGACTTTCACCAAGAACTTGTTTTCGCCATTCTGAGTTACTGAGAAACCTTCCAAGCTGTCTGCGTGTTCTTTCAAGACGGCTTGTTTAAATGCACCGATACCGTGATAGTTGGCTTTGCTCAACCAATAGTAAACCGACTTGCTGTCGGCAAATTTCAGGTGATTCGCGATCTCTCGGACAGTGATGTTCGGGTTTTCCCGGATCAGAGCTGCCATGTATGCCAGGGTTTCATTCAGCTGCAAAAGACTTCCCACCTATCTTTGAGCAAAAGCCTTGACTTTAATGTAGAGTAATTATCATCTCGGTGCGGAAAACCTTTACATAAACCATGGACAGATTCAGCTGAAAACACCTGAAGGCAAGGACATTTCCATAAGATATGGAAATGTCCGCCTGAAAGATCTGTAAGAAAAAGCATATCCTGAGTTTCTCCTCAATATAGATAATACAGAAAGACATGCTGTGGACAATCCGGGGAGGAGAAACAATGGGGAAGACCATAAGCAGTGAGGACTCGAACCAGCAAAGGGATCACAGCTTAATCGCCAGAATCCGCCTGGGCGATCAGGAGGCCAAAGAGAAACTGGTCCTCAAATACATACCAATGGTCAAGCACATTGTCCGCAACTATTATGCCAGTTTTCTTGACTTCGATGACCTGCTGCAGGAAGGAGTAATCGGCCTCCTGCATGCGATAGACGAGTACAGGCCGGATCTGTACGACGTCAAGTTCAGTTCTTTCGCGTATATCTGCATCATCCGGAAGATCTATAATGTAATCAAGCATACTTCCGGCAACAAGCACAAGGCATTGAATGATGCCCTGTCGCTCCAGTCCCAATTGGGCGGTGATGATTCGCGGACGGTACTCGAACTGATCAGTACCGATGATTCATTGGTGGATCCTGAGCACATGATTGAGGAAAAATTTGTACTGCAGTATCTCGATCGGCTGCTGGTCAACCACCTGTCGCTGTTGGAATACTCCGTTATGAAACTGTTGTTGAGCGGCTATTCCTGCGGTGAGATTGAGGCGGTGATCGGTGTGGGGGCTAAAGTGATCGATAATGCCCGGACCCGGGTGAAAACAAAACTACGCAAGCTGATTGCCGAGTATGGCTCGCTGCTGAACCCGCAAGTCCCTGTCACGGTGCGCAAACGCAAAGATTTATATCTGAAACTGGGGGGATAATCCCCCAGTTTTTTTATCAAATATTGAGCAGTTTATGGTAAAATATCTAAGGTAACCATTTGATCAGCGGAGGTCATCATGCGCTTAAAACGCCTGGAGTTGGTTGGATTCAAGTCATTTGCAAACAGAGTCGCACTGGAATTTGGCGCAGGCATCACGGCCATTGTCGGCCCGAACGGTGCAGGCAAAAGCAATATTTCCGATGCCGTCCGGTGGGTTTTGGGCGAGCAGAGCATCAAGAGTATCCGCGGTGCCAAGCTTGAAGATGTGATCTTCGCCGGCAGCTCGGGTAAAAAACCGCTCGGCATGGCCGAGGTCCAGCTCACACTGGACAATAGTGATGGCTTTCTCCCCATCGACTTCAGTGAAGTAACCATCACCAGACGGGTGTACCGTTCCGGCGAAAGTGAGTTTATGATCAACCGCCAACCCTGTCGCTTGCGGGATATTCAGGACCTGTTTACGGATACTGGATTGGGGCGTGAAGGGTACGCCATCATTGGACAAGGCCAAGTGGACGCGATCTTAAGTGTCAACCCACTGGACCGGCGTTTTGTCTTGGAAGAGACAGCCGGCATCATCAAGTACCGCCAGCGCAAGGAACAGGCTCAAAAAAAACTTGCGCAGACTGAATACGATCTGGTTCGGGTATCCGATATTTTAGCGGAATTGAATGAGCAGCTTGCTCCCTTGGAGGTCCAGGCTAAAAAAGCCAGGGAATATCAACAGCTGTCCGCACAGTTGGACAAGGTGGTTCTAGATAAAGTCGCACTCAAGCTTCGAGATCTGACTGATCAGAGACAGCATCACTCTGAAGTGCTGGAAGCTTCCAACCGCGATGCGGAAACGCTTAGTGCCGAATATGAATCCATCGACCAAGCCATTTCAGCAGATCAGGAGCAGCTTTCCATTCTTGAGCATGCATTGGACAGAAGGCAGCAGGAACTCAGCGAACTGAATGAACAGCTCAACCAAGTCATGCAGACGATTGGCTTGATTGATGAAAGGCTGGCCAATAATCAGATCAATCAGGAGCAGCGTGCCAAAGCAAAAGATGCGTATCTTGCCGAGAACGAGAGATTACAACTAAAGCTGGAGGATATCAACCGGGAGCTTGCTTTAAAGCAGAATCAATATGGCCAACTGGAGCAGCAATTAGCGGCCGCTGATCAAATGCTTAACGAACAAAGAGCATTGCTGCAGCAAAAGAGGGAGCAGCTGGAGAAGGATAAAAGTGCATTCATTGAATTTGTAAGTGAATTGGCTGCTGCCCGGAATTCTGGTATGAGTTTTGAGCAGCAGATGCATCAGCTGAAACAGCAGGTCCAGTTTACAGTAGAGGAATCCAGACAGCTTGAGCAGGAATTGGACACGCTGAGCAGTACGCAGTGTGAATTGTCCCTCAGGATTGATCAGCTGCAGCGTCAGGAAAAAGAAGCCGATCAGCAGTTAATGGTTCTAAATCAAGAGTGGCAAGAGATCGAAACAGACTTGGCAAAGACGACCCAGGCAGAAAGAACATGCGCCGAAAGACTGCAGCGGACCAAATCACGCCTGCAGGCGTTAATGGAGTTCGAAAAAGAATACGAGGGTTACAGCCACAGTGTGCGCCGCTTGATGCAGGCACGGCATAACGATTTTGAGATCCTCGGTACAGTGGCCGATGTGATCAGGGTTGCGCCCGGGCTGGAAACCGCGATTGAAGTCGCCCTCGGCCCAGCACTGCAGTATTTGATCACCCCAGGTGAAACCGATGCCAAATTGGCGATCGAATGGCTGAAAGAACACCAGGCAGGGCGATGCACATTCTTACCACTGGACAACGTCAGAGGCAGTGAATTTCCCGAGGATTACCGGCGGTTCTGGGAAGATGCAGACTGCTTGGGGCCCGCAATGGAATTGATTGAATTCGATGCCAAGTTCACTCCTGCGTTGGCCGCACTGCTTGGGAGAGTTGCGGTGGTCAAGGACTTGGATGCGGCACTGCGTTTGCAGCGCAGATTAAAGAGTTTCAGCCGAATCGTTACACTGTCCGGTGAGGTTGTGATGCCCAACGGGTCTCTGACTGGAGGCAGCATCAGTCAGAAGTCCTCCGGTCTGCTGGCCCGCAAAAACGAGATCTTCAGATTGGAGCAGGAACAAGCAGAGCTTGAGGCTGAACTGAGCCTTCATGTAAAGGCGAAAGCAGATTTGGAAACAGCACTGGAGCATAATCGGGAACAGCAGGAACAGCTTAAAGCATTGCTGTACCAAGTCAGGCTGGACATCCAGGCTGCCGAGGCAGAGTCAAGTAAACTTGCGAATGAACAAAAACGCCTTTCACAGCTACTAGACGCACGGAGGAAACAAGTTGCCAACTTTCAGCTGACCATGAAGGAACTGGAGGATCAGGCAGCAGCTGCCGGAGATACAGTAGCTGCAATGGAGCAGGAGGAGGGTGTTCGCAGAGACAGGATCCGCCAGTTGGAGATGGCAATTGCCGCTCTCGATCAAGAACTGCAGGCTGCTGCGGCGGGTTTCACCGATCAGAAAGTGGCCTTGACCAGTGCTGCAGCCGAGGTTAGGCGCATCGAAGAACAACAACGAGTGCTGGTGAGCCAGATGCGCGCAAATGAGGCAGGCATAGCGGAAGTTGAAAAAGCAATTGCAGAACTGCTGACCCAAAGAAAACAGCTCCAACAAGACTTGGCCAAATATCAGGAGCAGCAGGCACAGCTGCGGGTTGAACGGGAAAGAATCATATCGGATATAACAGCAGGTAAAGAAGCCCGGTCCGGGCTGCAGGAAAGAATCAAACAGTACGGTCAGCAGATGAAGTCCCTGCAGTCACGCCTTGCGCGGATCGATAAAAAAATCTACAACCACCGCCTTGAACTGGACCGGATCGATTTGGAACTGAGGCGGATTGATGAAGATCTCAAGGAAAGAGAACTTGACCGCAGCGGTCTTGCAGGCCGAGAAGTTGCCGTTGGGCTGGAAGAGCTGTTGGCAGAGGAAATTAGCTTGAAAAATGCCATTCGCGAGCTTGGTCTCGTCAATCTTGCCGCTCTGCAGGATTACGAAACGGTGAAAGAACGAGTGTTTTTTCTGCAAACCCAATATGAAGATCTGATCAAAGCCAAGGAAACATTATACGAAACGATTACCGAAATCGATGCCACAAGTGCGGAACGGCTCCTAGACACTTACAGGAAACTCCGTCAGGAGTTTCAAGCCATGTTTGGGCAGCTGTTCAAGGGTGGACAAGCGGATTTGGAGCTGACCGATCCAGGAAATATCCTGGAAAGCGGCCTTGAGATTGTGGCTCAACCACCCGGGAAAAAGCCGCAGAACCTTTTGCTGCTGTCAGGGGGCGAAAGGGCTCTCACGGCGATCGCCCTGCTCTTGGCCATTCGAAAAGTTAAGCCGACACCGTTTGTTATTCTGGATGAAATCGATGCCAGCTTGGACGAGATCAATCTAAAGCGCTTCGCGGAACAGATGAGATTTTTGGCTGAGGCCACTCAGTTTTTGGTGATTACCCACCGGCCCAGCATCATGGAGGCGGCGGATCGCTTGTATGGAGTCACTATGGGTGATGATGCCACGTCGCAGTTGATATCTGTGCAGCTATCATATGAATAGGAGTCGATCAGGATATGTTCCGGAAACTGTTTGGAAAAGGAAACAAAAAAGACACTCAAGTCCATGAGGATAATACGGTAACGCTCCAAGGGGAGAGTCAAAAGCCGAAGGAAACTAATGAAGCGGCTGCGCCGGAGATAACACCGGTTGGGTTGTTCACCAGGTTGCGGCAGGGACTGGCTAAAACCAGGACAGGGTTCATTGACCGCATCGGTCAGGTGCTGTCTGGACGGAGTATTGACGATCAGCTTTTCGACGAATTGGAGGAAATCCTGATTCAGGCCGATGTGGGAGTGACGACTACTCTGGAGTTGGTCGGCAGAATCAGGAATCGGGTTGAAACGGAAAAAATCACAGACAGTAATTTGATCAAAGAACTGCTTAAGGCTGAGATTAAGGAATTGCTGTCTCAATATCATAGACCTTTAGTTATACCCGAGCATGCCCCAGCAGCGATCATGGTGGTAGGGGTCAATGGTGTCGGCAAGACCACAACTATCGGCAAACTGGCTTACCGGCTCAAACAGGACCAGGCCAAAGTAGTACTGGGGGCAGCCGATACCTTTCGGGCAGCGGCAGTCGATCAGCTGCGTGTGTGGGCAGGCCGGGTAGGAGCAGACATAGTTGCCCATCAAGAGGGAGCCGATCCCAGTGCTGTAGCCTATGACGCTGTGGCAGCTGCTAAAGCGCGCAAGGCTGATGTCTTGATTATTGATACAGCAGGGCGCTTGCATACAAAAAGCAACCTCATGGCCGAACTGGGGAAGGTCTATCGAGTGGCGGTGCGTGAACTCGGGCGCGAATTGGATGAAGTATTGCTGGTCGTGGATGCTACTACCGGCCAGAATGCATTGTCCCAGGCCAAACTTTTCAGTGAATCTGTCCCCGTGACCGGCATTGTGTTGACGAAACTTGACGGCACGGCTAAGGGAGGGATAATCTTGGCACTCGCCAACGAACTGAAGCTGCCTGTGAAACTGATCGGTGTCGGTGAACACCTGTGGGACCTACAGGATTTTGATCCAGCAAGCTTTACAGAAGCCCTGTTCGTTTAGCTGGCAAGGCAAAATGCTTGACAGAACCTCCATTTTTGTGTATACTACCTCTGTAAAGTCAATATACTTAACAGAGGTAGTATTATGGAAGATGCAGTGCGAAAGGCCTTGATGTATGACTTCTACGGCCCGCTGCTGACTCCGCGGCAGCAGGATATTTATGAAATGTACTACGGGCAGGACATGAGCCTGGGAGAGATTGCCGAGCAATTAGAGATATCCCGCCAGGCTGTCTGGGACATCTTGAAGCGCTCAGCCGTGATCCTGGAAGAGTACGAACAGAAACTGGGCCTAATTAGAAGGCACATGGAACAGCAGAGGCTCTTGGCCCAGGCGGAAAGCATGCTGGCGGAACTGCGGCAGAAGATGAGCAATTACGAAACAGCTGCATTGATGCCATTAGTCGAAGCAGTCGAACAGTTGATTCACCGAATCCGGTTTGACGCGTAGGGGGAGAACCTAATGCCTTTTGCAAACCTATCCAGCCGTTTGCAGGATACATTCCGCAGGCTGAGAACCAGAGGTAAACTGACGGAAAAAGATGTCGATGCCGCACTGCGGGAGGTTCGATTGGCTTTACTGGAAGCAGACGTCAATTATCTGGTGGTAAAGGACTTTATTGCGAAAGTCAAAGAAAGGGCCGTTGGGCACCAAGTACTAGAGAGCCTCTCCCCGGGTCAACAAGTGATCAAAATTGTTCACGAGGAACTAACCACCCTGATGGGAGGGAAGCAAAGCCGGATCAATCTGGCAGCAAAGCCTCCAACGATTATTCTGATGGTGGGGCTGCAGGGAGCGGGAAAAACTACAACCTGTGGTAAACTGGCGCTGCATTTCAAGAGCAAAGGCCACCGGCCACTGCTTGTCGCAGCAGACATCTACCGCCCCGCGGCAATCAAACAGCTGATGGTTGTCGGGGAGCAGGTGCATGTACCGGTATTCAACATGGGCGAGACCAATCCGGTGGACATAGCGAAAGGTGCAGTGTCCCATGCAAAAAGCCACGGCAACGACATCGTGATCATTGATACGGCGGGAAGGCTGCACATTGATGCAGAACTAATGCAGGAACTGGCGGAAATCAAACGCAGTATCAATCCCCATGAGATCCTTTTGATTATTGATTCCATGGCAGGGCAGGAAGCGGTTAATGTTGCGGTTAGTTTTGACCAACAGCTGGGAATTGATGGTGTAGTCCTCACAAAACTAGACGGCGATGCCAGGGGAGGAGCCGCGCTGTCGATCAAGGCGGTAACAGGCAAACCGATTAAGTTTGCCACCATGAGTGAGAAAATGGACGGGATGGAGGTATTCCATCCCGACCGCATGGCTTCCCGGATCTTGGGGATGGGCGATGTCTTAAGCCTGATCGAGAAGGCTGAAGCTGCCTTTGATGAACAGAAGGCCAGAGAATTGACGGAGAAGATGCGGCGGGATGAGTTCACCCTGGAGGATTTCCGGGAGCAGCTGGCGCAGGTCAAAAAGATGGGGCCCCTGGATCAATTACTTGGCATGATTCCCGGCATGGGAAGGCTGAACCAGTTAAAAGACATGGCCGTTGATGAGAGCCATCTGAAAAAGATTGAGGCCATCATCAACTCCATGACAGCCGAAGAAAGGCGTAACCCGGATATCATCGGCGGTTCGCGCAAGCGCAGAATTGCCGCGGGATCAGGTACACGAGTGCAGGATGTAAATCGTCTGCTCAAGCAGTTCAACCAAGCACGGCAGATGATGAAACAGATTTCCGAGATGGAAAAAAGAGGCCGCAAAGGCAAAGGTGGGTTTAACTTGTTTCGCTGATCCTCTCAGTTTGAGAGTGATATAAGATTGGAGCAGTAGAGGAGGTGACATAATGGCAGTTCGAATCAGGCTAAAAAGAATGGGAGCAAAGAAGCGTCCGTTTTACAGATTGGTAGTGGCTGACTCACGAGCGGCAAGGGACGGCAGGTTTTTAGATACCCTTGGGTACTATAACCCGATCACCGATCCTGCTCAGTTAGAGATTGACAAAGAAAAAGCACTGAGTTGGCTGAAGAAAGGCGCACAGCCTTCTGATACAGCAAGAGCGCTTTTGAAGAAATGCGGCCTGCTGTAATATGGGCTCTAAACTTCGAAGATAGGAGGCAATGGTTTGAAGGAATTACTCGAGTTCATGACTAAGTCATTGGTGGAAAAAGCAGATGAAGTAACTGTCACTGCAGTTGAATCCGACGGCGAAACTGTTTACCAAATCCAAACCGCGGAAAGTGACATCGGCAGAATCATCGGCAAACAGGGGAGAATCATTAAGGCAATTCGCACTGTTGCCAAAGCTGCAGCGGTTAAGGAAGGCATTAAGATTCGGGTTGATGTCGTAGAATAATGAAGAAACAATGGATTCTCATTGGGGAAATCGTTGCCGCTCAGGGCAACAGAGGAGAGGTACGGGTAATCCCCCATACCGAGTTTCCGGAGCGGTTCCTGAACATGGATCATGTGCTGTTGTTCAGGGAAACTGACGCGGAACCACACCGCAGCATCCCGTTGGAACAAGCAAGGCTTCATAAGCGGTTTGTCGTGCTGAAACTTGCAGGTATCGATACTATCGAACAAGCTCTGGCACTAAAGGGAATGCTGATCAAGGTGGACAGCCGCGATGTAGTCCCCTTGCCTCCAGGACGGCAATATATCTTTCAATTAATCGGTCTTAAAGTGGTCACTACCGACGGCCTGGATTTGGGAGTGATCACCGACGTGCTGCAGACAGGAGCCAATGATGTCTACGTTGTCAATCCTAATCCCGGTGTCACCAAACAGCGCGAAGTACTGATCCCGGTGATTGATCCAGTAGTTCTGGATGTCAACCTGGAAACCGGGGTGGTTTTGGTGAACTTGCTTGACGGATTGCTAGATTGAGGATTGAAGTTATGCGCATTGATGTCCTGACTTTGTTTCCTGAAATGTTTGGCGCGGCCATCGGCAGCAGTATTCTAGGCAGGGCGCAGGCCGCCGGTCTGCTCACCATTAGAGTCTGGAACATTCGCGATTTTGCCTTCGACAAGCACCGCACGGTTGACGACATACCTTACGGTGGTGGTGCCGGAATGGTGATGAAACCGGATGTGGTTGTGGCATGCATCGAGCATGTCAAAACAATCAACCCCGGAAAGGTCGTCTACCTGACACCTCAGGGAGCAGTGTTCAACCAAACTAAAGCCCAAAGTCTGGCGCAGGAAGCAAACCTGGTGCTGCTGTGCGGCCATTACGAGGGCATTGATCAGCGCATCCGCGACGGGTGGATCGATGACGAAATCTCGATTGGAGATTATGTCCTAACTGGCGGAGAACTTCCGGCCATGGTTGTGATCGATGCCGTGGCACGGTTGATCCCCGGAGTACTGGGGGATGAAACATCAGCTCAGGAAGAATCCTTTGTCAATGGGCTGTTGGAATACCCCCATTATACCCGCCCAGCTGAGTTCCGCGGCCGCGGAGTCCCTCCAGTGCTGCTGAGCGGCCACCATGAACAGATCCGAAAGTGGCGCCTTAAAGAAGCCTTGCGCATGACATTGGCCAGGCGCCCGGATTTACTGGAGAAACGTCAGCTAAATGCAGAAGAGCAGCAGCTGCTGCGTGAAATTCTCACAGAGGACTGCAATGAAGGGAGGTAACTGCCATGAATGTGATAGATGCCATTGAGAAAGAACAGTTGAAGCAGGATTTGCCTGAATTTAGATCAGGAGATACCGTGCGCGTCCATGTCAAAGTCGTTGAAGGCACCAATGAACGGATTCAGGTGTTTGAGGGCGTGGTAATGCGCCGGACAGGATCCGGGATCAATGAGATGTTTACTGTGCGGAAAGTGACTCAAGGTGTCGGCGTGGAAAGAACTTTTCCGCTGCACTCGCCTCGGGTGGCGAAGATGGAAGTGGTCCGCCGCGGCAAAGTGCGCCGTGCCCGCCTGTATTATCTGCGGGAGCGCTCTGGCAAAGCTGCCCGCATAAAAGATCAACGGTTTTTCTAGGATGTTGGGGAGTGAATCCAGGCACTCCCTATCCTTTTATGATTCTGCGATCTTGATGAGATGGGGTGCGTTGATGACAAGAAGTGAAATCCGCGAATACGTAGAAGCTTTTGTGGTTGCAGTACTCCTGGCCCTATTTATTATCACATTTATTGCTCAATCGTTCCGCGTGGAAGGTTCGTCAATGGAACCCACCCTCCATGATGGGCAGCGGTTGATCGTGGACAAACTGTCATACCGGTTCAGCACTCCCAAAGTAGGCGATGTCGTAGTTTTCCGATATCCCACTGACGTGAAACGGATGTTCATCAAGAGGGTGATTGGTGTTCCCGGAGATGAGATTCTCATCGAAGATGGTATTGTTTACCGCAATGGGCGGGCATTAGTGGAAAACTACATCAACGGCCCGACCCACGGCGCTTTTACCCGCAACTACGGCCCAGTGATCGTGCCGCCGGACAGTTATTTTGTACTGGGGGACAACCGGCTTAACAGTGACGACAGTCGGTACCCAGATGTCGGTTTTGTGCCTAAGGACCATTTGGTTGGGAGAGCTATTCTTGCCTACTGGCCTATTAATACTGTCGGTATCATTAGAGTGCCTGATTCATTGAGACAGGAAAGGTGAGTTTGGAGGTACATATGGGTATTCAATGGTATCCTGGACACATGGCCAAGGCACGGCGCGAAATACTGGAGAACCTGAGACTTGTTGATGTCGTTATCGAACTCACCGATGCCCGCGTTCCCCGCAGTGCCCGGAACCCCGATATTCCTGAGATCCACCGCAAACCCTGGATCCTCGCAGTTACCAAATGTGATCTTGCTGATCCTGTCCGTACTGAACTTTGGTGCCAGTTTTGGCAGCGAAGGGAAGAAAAAGTTGTTTTACTTGAATTGATAAATGGAAAAGGAATTAATGTTTTACGCAAAGAAATATCAAAATATCTGACAAAACAGAAACGTGAACCCAGAGTAATGGTCGTGGGCATACCTAATATCGGCAAGTCCACGTTGATCAACCGCCTGACCGGACGGAGCAGTGCCAAAGTAGGGGCGAAACCGGGGGTCACTAGAGGCAAGCAGTGGATCAATGCCGGAGGATTCAGGCTGTTGGACACGCCTGGGTTGTTGTGGCCCAAGCTTGAAGACCAGGAAGCTGCAGTAAAACTGGCGGCTGTTGCAGCAATCAAGGATGAGATCATTGATGTCGAAGAGGTTACATACTGGCTGCTGCGGTTCTTACAGCAAGATTACCCACAGCTGCTGGCGAAACGTTACAATCTGGCGGACCCGGTTGGAGAGCTCGAAACGGTTTTCACCACCATTGGTCACCGGCGCGGCTGTCTGCTTGCCAAAGGTGAGATTGACCGGCGGCAAACAGCACAGTTGATTCTAAAGGATTTTCGTCAGGGCTTGATTGGACCAATCACACTTGAATTACCACAAAGGAATGAACAGAATGAGGGATCTTGAAAAAGAACTGCTGGGCAAAGGGTTCCAGTATATCGCAGGGATAGACGAAGCGGGAAGAGGACCCTTGGCCGGGCCGGTTGTGGCGGCAGCAGTTATTTTGCCGGTGGAAAGTGAGCTTGCAGGTGTCAAAGATTCCAAACAGCTGAGTGCCGAACGTCGGGCCAAGGTTTACCAGCAGATCTTGGACATCGGCACCATAGGCATCGGTATCGCATCAGCGGCTGAGATTGACGAACTCAACATCCTACAGGCCACTTTCTTAGCTATGCGCCGGGCGGTAATGAAACTTACCGAGCAGACAACCGTGGATTTTTGCATTGTCGATGGGAATAAGCCAATCCCGAATCTGGGAATTGCTCAATCTGCAGTTGTAAAGGCTGATGCAAGGTGCTACCTGGTGGCTGCTGCCAGCATCGTGGCCAAAGTTTATCGAGATTCATTGATGGAAGATTACGACCGGCAGTATCCTCAGTATGGGTTTGCCAAACACAAAGGCTATCCGACGAAAAACCACCTTCAAGCCTTGAACAGATACGGCCCATCACCAATCCACAGGCATTCTTTCGCCCGGGTCAAAGGAGGCCTGATTTCATGAAATATGTGTCGTACAAGGATCTGCAGCCTGGTATGTGCATCGCACGCCCAATTTACGGTGAAGATGGCCAAGTGTTGCTCAACAGCGGCGTGATTCTCAACGAGCATTACATTGCGCGGCTTTATGGCAACGGCATTCCCGGTGCATTTGTACTGACTGATCACGATGAAGATGTGGAAGTTCCCGAGGTAGTGACGCAGCGTACGCGCCAAAGTGTGATCAACCATGTGAAGCATGTGTTTGAATCGATCGAACTTGGGAAAACTTTTGATATGACCGAGCTCAGCGATAGCATTACAGCCATTATTAATGAAATAACATCCAATCCCAACGTCCTGGTGAACTTGACTGATATCCGGACTTTCGACGGGAATATTTTCGCCCATTGCGTCAATGTGTGTATTTTGTCAATAGTAATCGGGGTGAAGTTCAACCTCAACGAACTGGAACTGCGGGAACTGGCGATCGGCGCCATCCTGCACGACATCGGCAAGATCAGCATACCACCCCAGATTCTGCAAAAGAGGGGGCCCCTCACCCCCAGCGAGTTTGGTCTCGTCAAGCGGCACACCATCAACGGCTGGCACATTTTGAGGAATAATCACGGCATTCCCTTGTTAAGCGCCCATATTGCATATCAGCATCACGAACAACCTAATGGGAAGGGATATCCCCGGGAGCTTTTGGATGAGCAGATTTACCTGTATGCCAAAATCGTGGCTGTAGCCGATGCGTACGACGCGATGACTTCAGCAAGGGTTTACCGGCAGGGAATGATGCCTTTCCAAGCGCTGCGGGTGATCAGACAGCTGCGGGAAATCCAGTTCAATGCTGCCGCTGCTGACTTGCTCATAGATTCAGTTGCCCCATATCCGATTGGATCGCGGGTCTTGCTCAGCAACGCAGAAATTGGAGTTGTGGTGGACGTCAACATTGCTGACCGGGAACGCCCGGTAGTGCGCTTGTTGTTTCGCGCTGACGGAAGCAAGTACTAATACCCCAGGGAAGTGGACTTGATGAAAGAGGATTCCCTGAGGATTGTCCGGAGCATTTAGTGACGCAAGCGAAAGGTAAACAAGGAGAAGACATTGCCCGTGCTTATCTGGAAGCACAGGGATTGATCACCCGAGAGCGGAACTACCAGACCGCATATGGGGAAATAGACCTTATCATGCAGGACCGAGACGTTATAGTCTTTGTGGAAGTGAAATACCGTTCATCTGACAGGTACGGCAGTCCCTTGGAAGGCGTAAGTGTGCACAAGCAAAGAAGAATAAAAAAGATCGCCCAACGGTACATAACCGATCTAGGATACGAACCGGTCTGCCGTTTTGATGTAGTGGGGATTATTGGAACGGAAATATACTGGGTGAAGGGAGCATTTGAATGAAATCCAGATTCATATCACTAGTGATCGCTGTATTCCTGACCGTAAGCCTTTTAACCCCGGTGGCTGCACAGAACTTTTCTGTAGACGCGGAAGTCGGGCTGTTATACGATTTTGATGCCGATCAGGTACTGTTCGCCCAAGATGCGGACAAACCTTGGATACCTGCAAGTCTAGTCAAGGTCATGACTTTATTTGTGGCATTTGACCGGATTAAAGCGGAAAGTATTGATCTTAACAGTTATGTTACCGTAAGCGAGCGGGCTTGGCAGATGGGCGGATCCCAGGTGTTTCTGGAAGTGGGAGACAAGGTCACCTTCGACGACCTGCTGCGGGGCATTGCTGTAGTATCCGGCAATGATGCCTGTGTAGCCATTGCCGAAGCACTGGCAGGAACAGAAGACCTTTTTGTCCAGTGGATGAACAACAAAGCTCAGGAGCTTGGGCTCGATCTGTACTTTGTTGATGTGCACGGCCTGTCAGATGCAAACAGGATCACAGCAGTCGACTTTGCCAAATTGGTGAAACACTATCTGGTTGCTCATCCAGAGGCATTGCAGTATCACAGCCAGCTGTCATTCTCCTATCAACCCAAGTCGAGCAAAAACCCTATCGTCCAAACCAACCGCAATGGGCTGCTGCGGAGTTATGAAGGTGCTGACGGCCTGAAAACCGGGCATCTGAGCAGTGCTGGGTATAATCTGGTTGCGACTGCCGAACGGGATGGCAGAAGGCTGGTCGTAGTGATCCTGGGTGCTTCCAGTGAAGCAAAACGGGAGCAGGAAGCAGCCAAGGCTTTGGATTACGGCTTTCGCAGTTTTGAGTCAGTAAGCGCCGATCAGCTGCTGCCTCAAACACAGGCCCGTGTCTACAAAGGGCGCAGCGATTATGTGCCGCTGACTACAGACGGCGCCCGGGTCACTGTCCTGCGGGGCAGCAAAGATAAATTAAGCGCTGAACTGCGGGTGAATGATCTGCAGGCGCCCATAAGTGCAGGAGCAGAAGTGGGAAAGCTGACTATTTATCTGAACGGTGATTTGTTGACGGAAACACCCGTGTTTGCTGCCGGTTCAGTCGAACGGGGTAATTGGTTTACCGTGTTTATTGATTCCATTATTCTGTTCTTCAGGAAGCTGTTCAGTAGATGAAAAGAAGGACCTGGATTTGGTCCTTCTTTTATTAAAGGCAGAAGACATGGTTGCCGATGAGATAGATGATCTCCCTGGAGCGGATCCAATTGGTGGAACTGACTTTGTCGGGATTGTAGAAAAAAAGTGCACCTCCTGTCGGGTCGGCACCGGCTATTGCCATTTCGGCTGCCTTGATGCAGTCGGGATGCACGTCCGTTATCTGAAACAGCCGGCCGTCACTCACTGGAGAAAATTGCTGTGGTTGAAAGATTACTTCCTTGATTGAGTTAGGAAAACGAGGATCTTTGAGCCGGTTCATGATTACCGCTCCAACTGCCACTTTGCCTATAAAAGGTTCACCCTCAGCTTCAGCATGAATCAACCTGGCCAGCAGGTTGAGGTCATCATTCATTTAACTCACCTCCACTATACAATACTCATTGAGATTTTTCTTGTCACAGGCATGGTTCAACAGGGATATTACGATTTTCGGGGAAATCAATAAGAGGAATGTTCAAAACAGGATTGCCTGCGCCGGCAAGGGAGGGAATACGTATGCAGATCGATGATCTGGATCGAAAAATTCTGCAGCATCTGCGGGACGACGGCAGGGTAAGCTATGTTGCTCTGGCGAATAAATTTAACGTTTCTGAAGGAACAATCCGCAAACGGGTCCGCAAATTGGAGGAAAATCAGATCCTGCAAATCGTGGGTGTCACCGATCCCTTTAAAGTGGGATTGGACACCGTAGCGTTCGTTTGGCTAAAGGTTGAGCGCAACAAACTGGAATCTGTGATCAACGAACTCAAGAATATCGAGGATATCCGATACCTCGTTATCACCACTGGTTCCTATGATGTCGTTGCCATGGCCGTGCTTCCCAACCGGGAACGCTTGGTCCAACTGCTGAACAAAAAGCTGGGGCAAATCCCGGGAGTGCAGAGCACAGAAACCTCCATTGTCCTGGAGATTCACAAACAGATTTACCACTGGAGTCCTTTTGATCAAGAGCTGAACCCGGGGGGTGAAGCCAATGCCGAGGATTGAGATCGACGATATTGACCGCAAGATAATTCAACTGCTCCAAGACGATGGACGTTTACCTTTTTTGACGATTGCCAATCAATTGGGGCTGGCTGAAGGGACGATCCGCCGCCGTGTTGCCAGACTTCTTGACGAACGAATCCTGGAAATCGTGGGAGTGACCGATCCACTGAAGGTGGGCATGCATACCGTGGCCATTGTCGGCCTGAATGTGGAACGGCGGCGCCTTGAGGACACTATTGAGCGGTTGAAGCAGATGCCCGAGGTCCGTTACATCGCGGTGGCCACTGGGATGTATGATATTATTACGGAGATTGTCGTACCGAGTAATGATGCTTTGCTGGAGTTCTTGATCACAAAGCTGAACGAAATACCCTGGATTATGAACACTGGCACTTCTTTGGTACTGAAAATCGCCAAACAGGATTTTGCCTGGGGGCTTGAATCCTAGTTGAAGATGTTCACAGCTTCCCAGCGATAGCGCAGGGCTTCAGCCACGTGATGAGGTCGAATCTCGAGCTGCCCGTCAAGTTCAGCGATCGTTTTGGCGATCCTGATCGTTTTATAGTAACCGCGGCCTGAAAGCTTCAGTCTGCTCAGTGCCTTGGCCAGCAAGGATTGAACCTCTGGACATAGTTTAACCGCCTGTGTTTCCTCATCGGAAAGCAGCCCGTTACGGTGGCAGACACCTGCAGGAGCCTGGATCGGCTCCTGTTTTTGTTGGTATTCCTCTGCTGAGACCGGCTCCAGAAACGTAAACAAGTCAATCCGATCCAACAGCGGCCCAACGAGTTTCCGCTGATATCGCCGAATCTCTGGCAGAGTGCAGCGGCACCGGCGGTTCGGGTCGCCGAGATAGCCACATGGGCAAGCGTTGGAAGTGGCTATCAACAAGAACTTGGTTGGGTAGGTGATCCGCTCGGCAGCTCTTACGACAGTGATCTGCCGTGTTTCCAGAGGCTCGCGAAGGCCCTGGAGAACATCGTTGTTGAATTCCAGCAGTTCATCCAGGATCAGTACACCATTGTTAGCGAGCGATACTTCACCTGGCTTAATCTGACTCCCACCGCCCAGCAGGCCTGCCTTGGAGATATTATGATGCGGCATGCGGACAGGGCGTGTGGTGATCAGTCCCGCATGAGGCTGCAGCAGTCCCGCACAGCTGAAGATCTTCGTTGTTTCTAGAGCTTCTTGGCGCGACAGCGGCGGCAGGAGGCTGGGTACGGATTGGGCCAGCAGTGTTTTACCTGTACCTGGAGGGCCGATCAACAGCGCGTGGTGATGCCCTGCAGCTGCGATCGTCAACATGCGTTTAGCAGTATTCTGACCTTTGATTGCATTTAGGTGAACCTGTTTGGTCTGCTGTGGCTGAAATTGGGATTGCTTAATTGGCTGAAATTTGGTAATATTAGACAAGAGAGCGAACGCATGCCTCAAGTTTCTGACCGCATAGGCTCTGCCGGTGACCGCCGCTGCCTCTGCACTGTTTTCCTCCGGAATCAAGAGCGGCATACGGCACTGTTCGGCCAGTTCAGCAATACTGATCATTCCGGGTACACCCCGCAGTTCTCCATTCAATGAAAGCTCACCGACGATGATACAGCGCTGGAGCTGTTCTGGTGCAAGGCAGCCCATCCCTGCAAGAATACCCAAAGCGATGGGAAGGTCGTAAAGAGTACCGTTCTTTTTCAGATCCGCCGGTGCCAGATTGACGATTATTTTGTGCAGGGGATAGCTGAATCCTGTGTTTTTCAAGGCTGAACGGATCCGTTCGCGGCTTTCCTTAACAGCTTGGCCGGCCAAACCGACGATCTCAAAAGCCGGAAGGCCCGAGCGCATATCAATTTCCACATCGATCGCAACCGCATCGATACCAATGATTGCTGCGCTGGTTACTGAAATCATTCTTATACCTCCTTATATACTGTCAAAATTAAGAATACTCCGAAAGACAGAAAATTCCTGCACAAACATAGAAGCGCTGGAAAAATGGAATCCTAACAGAAAGACGGCACGGGAAGGAGTCCAGAATGGATTTAGAGATCGGCAGCACACGGATTTTTAACTGTCCGGTGTGTGGTGTTGACACACCACACACCATTCGCGCCCATAGGGACGCCAACTACGGTATTGTCTGCACAAACTGCGGCGCAGGTGCGATTGTGCATGAACTGGACCTGCGGATTTACCAGCTGAAGTGGGAAGAGGAACTGCGGGAAATCCTGGATAACCTCGTGGAACAGTCGCTGGGTAAGGACGACGATTAACGGAAGGATCGGGGGAGGGGTTTGCTGTGGGGTGGAGTGCGAGAGATTACCTCATTGCCTTCAATATGCTGGATGGAATCGGCCCCAAACGGCTTGCGTCCATGGTAGCATACTTCGGAAGCTTGGAACAAGCGTGGCATGCTGATTACCACGACTTAATCCAGGTGCCGGGCCTTGGGGACAAGTTGGCGCGGCAGATCGTGAGTCAGAGGGGACAAATCGATCCGATCGCCGAACAGGCATGGGCCGAATCCAATGCAGCAAGGATCATCACCAGCCTTGAGACTCATGATTATCCTCAGTGGTTGAGAAACCTGGCCAACCCTCCTCTTGCCCTTTATGTCCGTGGGCAGCTGCCAGATCGGCTGGGAGTGGCCATAATTGGTTCCCGCAAAGCCACTCAAACCGGAAAAACCCAAGCTTACAGCTTTGCCTACCACCTGGCCAGCTATGGGATTCCCGTTGTTAGCGGGCTTGCCTTGGGCATAGACACTCAAGCCCATTTAGGTGCTCTCGCAGCCGATGGTTTCACTGTGGCTGTCATGGCTACTCCAATCAACATGGTATATCCAATGCAAAACCGCAGGCTGGCAGAGGAAATTGCAGCTGCAGGCTGTATCATCACTGAGTTTTCCAGCCGTACAAGCACCAGGCCTGGCAATTTCCCGCAGCGGAATCGGTTGATTGCTGCATTAGCCCAGGCAATTCTGGTTGTGGAAGCAGGTCAGAAATCGGGAACACTGTCCACAGTCGATGCAGGCCTGGAACTTGGCAGGGACATTTGGGCTATTCCCGGCGATATTGCCCATCCACTGAGAAAAGGGACTCATGCCCTAATCAAGCAGGGAGCCGGCCTGGCAGAGACGCCGGAAGACCTGTTGGCTGCCTTTCCTCAAATATCCATAAAATTAGAGGATCATCTTGACCATGATCAGCAAATTGTGCTTAAATATTACCTGCAAGGGTACGCACCCGACAAAATCGTAGAATTGACTGGCTTGCCAGTTCAGCAAGTGCAGAGTCTAATCACATTGATCGAGATTGACGGTTTACCATGTTCCCGCACTGGTTACCGATAATAAAGAAGATTTGCATTATCCGGGCAAAACCACTACAATAAGATAGAATAATGTTTCCATGGGCAACCAGTTAATCAGGAGGTGAAGGTGTGGCACAATCTCTGGTCATCGTTGAATCACCAGCCAAGGCAAAAACCATCAAGAAATACTTAGGAAGCAGATACACTGTGAAGGCTACCATGGGACACTTGAAAGACTTGCCCCGCAGTCAGTTCGGCGTAGATGTTGAAAACAACTACCAGCCTAAATATATCACGATCCGCGGAAAAGGAGACATCCTCCAAGAACTGAAAAAGGCTGCGAAGAAGAGCGACCGGGTTTTTCTGGCCACTGACCCGGATCGGGAAGGGGAAGCGATCGCCTGGCATATAGCACAGGAGTTGGATCTAAATGGGCAGAAATGCCGGATAGAGTTTAGGGAGATCACCAAGCAGGCAGTAACCAACGCCATCAAGAATCCGCGCCATATCTCGGACAATCTAGTCGCGGCGCAGCAGGGAAGACGGATCCTGGACAGGATTGTCGGCTACAAACTGTCTCCGCTGCTGTGGGCTAAAGTTAGAAAGGGTCTTAGTGCCGGACGGGTACAATCTGTGGCCGTCCGCTTGATTTGTGATCGGGAAGCTGAAATCGAAAGCTTCGTACCCGAAGAATACTGGTCAGTGGTGGGTGTTCTGCAGAATGCCGCCGGTGATCAGTTCGAGGCCAAACTTATCCAGCACGGCAGTGACAAAATCGAGCTGAAAAATGAGGCTGAAGCAGTGCGGGTGAGGGAACAGATTAAGGGTTTGCCCTGGGTTGTTACGGCAGTCACCCGCAAAGACCGTAAACGCCATCCAGCGCCGCCGTTTACCACAAGTACCCTGCAGCAAGAAGCTGCACGGAAGCTGAACTTTTCCCCTGCAAAAACAATGAGCGTTGCTCAGCAGCTGTATGAAGGGCTTGATCTAGGTGAAGAGGGCAGCCACGGGTTAATCACCTACATGCGCACCGATGCTGTCAGAGTTGCAGATGAAGCTCTTTCTGAAGTCAGAAAGCTCATTGATCAGACCTACGGGAAACCTTTTGTCCCCGCTAAGCCAAACTTCTATAAATCGAAATCACAGGCTCAGGATGCCCATGAAGCAATCCGGCCCACTGACGTGTGGCGGACACCGGACTGTGTCAAAGCATACCTCAACCGGGACCAACTGCGCTTGTACAGGCTGATCTGGGAACGTTTCGTGGCCAGCCAGATGGAGTCGGCAGTGATTGACAGTGTATCGGCGGATATTCGGGTGGGTGATTACACCTTCAGAGCGACTGGTTCCTCCATCAAGTTCCCTGGTTTCATCAAGATTTATGTTGAAGACAGCGACGAACAGGATGAACTGTCAGCAATGCTGCCAGAATTGGCTGAGAATGAAACACTTACCTGCCGGGATCTGCAGTTGAATCAACACTTTACTCAACCACCGCCCCGTTACACTGAGGCGATGCTGGTTAAAGCCCTGGAGGAAAAGGGTATCGGCCGGCCGAGCACTTTTGCACCAACAATCGAGACGATCCTGAAACGCGGTTATGTCGTGCTCAGAGACAAACGCTTTGTTCCGACTGAGTTGGGCAGGATTGTCGTCGCAATTCTCAAAGAGAAGTTTGCGGAGCTGATCGATGTTGATTTCACCGCATCCATGGAGCAAAAACTAGATGAAATTGAGGCCGGACGGGCAAAATGGGTCGAGGTCATTGACGAATTCTATAAGGAGTTCATGCAGCTTCTGGATCGAGCCAATCAAGAGTTACAGCGGATTGAGCTGCAGGAAGAAGTGACGGATGAGCAATGCGACAAGTGCGGCGCTTACATGGTGATCAAGCAGGGGCGATTTGGCCAGTTCCTGGCGTGCCCCAACTATCCAGAGTGTAAAAACACGAAACCATTGTTGAAGAAGATAGGTGTGGCATGCCCATCCTGCGGCAGTGGAGAAATCGTGGAGCGCAGAACGAAAAAAGGAAGATTGTTCTATGGCTGCTCGAATTACCCCGATTGTGAATTCACAAGCTGGTACAAGCCAGTAAAGGAAAAATGCCCGCACTGCGGCCATAATCTGGTGATCAAAACCAGGCAGTCGAAGCCTGTATGCAGCAATAAAGCCTGTCCCGGCAAAAACGGGTAGGCGGCGCTGCCATTTAACCCGGCTGTCGGTGATCGAGAGTGAAGGTGAGTTGAGCGAATGGAACAACTCATGGATCGTTACCTTCAGTACCTGCGCGTGCAGCGAAACTTGTCAGAGAATACACTCAAGGCGTATCAGCGCGATCTGGCAGCCTTTTCAGCCTTCGTAGGCCAGTACTGGCAGAAGCGGCTTACCGAGGTTGACCGCCACTTAATCCGCGATTACCTCGCAGCCCTGCATCGAAAAGGATGTAAGACTGCCAGTATCGCTCAGCATCTAGCTGCGTTACGCAGTTTTTACGGTTTTCTCAAACGATTTGGCCATATCGAGGCGGATCCCACACAAGCGGTTCGCATTCCCAAACAGGGTAAGCACTTACCGCAGGTCTTATCAGTGGATGAAACGGATCTGCTCCTGTCCAGTATCGATGTTACCACCCCCCTCGGCATGAGAGACCGTGCTATTTTTGAACTGCTTTATGCGACGGGAATCCGCCTTAGTGAACTGGTAGGCTTGGATGTGGACAGGGTGGACCTGGAAATGGGCTACGTCCGTGTATACGGTAAAGGGCGCAAGGAACGGATTGTTCCCATCGGGGAATATGCTGCGGAGGCTTTGCGCGTTTACCTTGCCCATGCCCGGCCTCAACTGTGCAAACCAGATCAAACTGCCCTATTTGTCAATCATCAAGGCTGCCGCTTGAGCCAACGAGGTGTCCAGTACCTGCTTGACAAACACATTCATCAATGTGCCATCGCTAAACAAATCTCTCCCCACAGCTTGCGGCACAGCTTTGCCACGCATCTACTCGATGCCGGAGCCGATCTGCGAGTGGTGCAGGAGTTATTGGGCCACGTCAGCCTGTCAACGACACAAATCTATACAAGGATCAGCCAGAGCAAACTGAAGTCTGTGTACAACAGGGCTCACCCACGGGCGTAATCCGCCGCAAAAAGGAGGGGAAACATGGGACAGTTTAGAGGCACTACCATTATCGCCGTAAGGCGTGATGGCAAGGTTGCCATGGCCGGGGACGGCCAGGTGACATTCGGTGAACATACAATCATCAAGCACGGAGCGAAAAAAATCCGCAAACTATACAACAACGCTGTTCTGGTTGGCTTTGCCGGAGCCTCCGGGGACGCTTTTGCACTATTTGAAAGGTTTGAGGGCAAACTGGAAGAGTTTCACGGCCATTTGGAACGGGCAGCGGTGGAGTTGGTCAAGGAGTGGCGTACTGATAGGGCAATCCGCAATCTTGAAGCCCTGATTCTTGCGGCTGATGCAGTGAAAACTCTGTTGATCTCCGGATCTGGAGATGTGATCGAACCCGATGACGATGTTATCGCCATCGGATCGGGAGGGCCGTATGCGCTGGCGGCTGCCAAGGCGTTGTTGGCTCATTCCAGCTTGCCCGCGGGTGAGATTGCGCGGCAGGCATTGGGGATAGCCGCTGGAATCTGTGTCTACACCAATGACAAAATCTATGTCGTGGAACTGGCAAGCACAAAGGGGGCGGCCGGCAGTGGAACTGACACCTAAAGCAATCGTGGAGCATCTCGACAAATATATAGTAGGACAGGATGAGGCCAAAAGAGCAGTGGCCGTAGCACTGCGCAACCGCTATCGAAGGAGCATGCTTCCTGAAGAACTTCGCGATGAGATAATGCCTAAAAATATTCTGATGATCGGACCAACAGGTGTTGGTAAAACGGAAATCGCGAGAAGGCTCGCAAAACTCGCCAATGCTCCATTTATCAAGGTGGAGGCCACAAAGTTTACCGAGGTCGGCTATGTTGGCAGAGATGTGGAGTCAATCATCCGGGACCTGGTGGAATCGGCGATTCGGATGGTGAAGGCAGAGAAGTTCAAAGAAGTTGAAAGCCGGGCAACGACAGCTGCCCAAGAACGAATCCTGAGTATCCTCGTTCCGATGCCGGGAGCGGAAAAACGGGCAAATCCTTTTGGGTTGATGTTTGGTATGGGCCAACGCCAGGTTGCCAATGAGGAAACGGAAGCGAACGAACAGAAAGTACAAGAAATCCGGGAAGAGCGCAAGCGTGTCCGGCGGCTTCTAGAACTTGGCGAATTGGATAATACTATGATCGAGATCGAAGTGGAAGACCAATCCAATCAGCTTTTTGAGGTGTTCTCCAGCATGGGTATGGAGGACCTGACGGTGAACATCCAGGATGCCCTGGGTGGAATAATGCCCAAACGAAGGCGCAAACGCAGGACAACTGTCAAAGAAGCTATGAAGATCCTCACCCAGGAAGAGGCAGACAAATTGATCGACATGGACTCAATTGCCGCCGAAGCCGTCACCAGGTGTGAGCAGATGGGGATTGTTTTCATTGATGAGATCGATAAAATTGCTGGAAAATCGAGTCAAGCCGGCCCAGATGTATCCAGGGAGGGGGTACAGCGCGACATCCTGCCGATTGTTGAAGGCGGAACGGTGATGACCAAGTATGGGCCTGTCAGGACTGACCATATTCTCTTCATTGCTGCGGGAGCATTTCATATCGCTAAACCGTCGGACCTGATTCCGGAGCTGCAGGGACGGTTTCCCATCCGGGTTGAGCTGTCCAGCTTGAAAAAAGAAGACTTCAAGCGGATCTTGACTGAACCGAAGAACGCTCTCATCAAACAGTATTCAGCCTTACTACGAACTGAAAATGTGGAACTGGAATTCACCACTGACGGTATTGACGCTATTGCTCAGTTTGCCGAGGAAGTCAACCAGAATACCGAGGACATCGGAGCACGCAGGCTGCATACAATTCTTGAGCGTCTGCTGGAGAACCTGATGTTCGAAGCTGATCAGACTCCCCGCAGGGTAGTGATTGATCAAACATATGTCCAGAGGGAATTGGGGCCAATAGTAGCCGACAGAGACTTAAGCAGGTATATTCTGTAGCACGACACGACACTAAGATTGGAGGTTATTTGCAAATGAGCGATTTACTTGAGAAAACCAGAAAGATCAGCAAGTCGGTTCAGCATTCGGTAGGTTATGAAGTGGACCTCGACCAAATCGCTGAAGTGCTTTCCAACGTTGTGGGGGCCAGTGTTTACATTTTCAACCGAAGAGGCCGGCTGTTGGGATCGGCTGTTTTTGAACCGTTTGGGACCAGTGTCATGGAAGATGAAGTATTGGCACATGGAGCGCTGGCTTCCGATTTTAACCAAGAATTGCTGAAAATAGATGTGACAAGCGCCAATCAAAAAGGGCAAAGCCAAGTAGTGTACAATCCGGGAGTTGCCAGCCCGTTTGCTGACAAGAACATTACCATTGTCCCTCTGGCCGGTGGTGGCGAAAGGCTGGGGACTCTGATCCTGGCTAAGGCAGACAGAGAGTTTACCGACGAAGATTTGATCCTAGCCGAATACGGCGCCACAGTGGCGGCCATGGAAATAGTGAGAGCTAGGTCCGATCAAATTGAGGACGAGGTTCGCAAAAAGGCCGCCTGTCAGATTGCCATCGGCACACTGTCCTTTTCGGAACAGGAAGCGGTTGAGCACATTTTCGACGAACTGGATGGTGACGAAGGCTTGTTAGTCGCCAGCAAAATTGCGGACAATGTAGGGATTACCCGCTCGGTGATCGTCAACGCATTACGCAAACTGGAAAGTGCGGGAGTGATCGAATCCCGGTCGCTGGGCATGAAAGGTACGTACATCCGTGTCCTTAACGAATACTTCCTGGACGAGTTAGCCAAGCACCGTACCCGTTAGTTCGAAGCAAAACGCCTGGTTTGAGCAGAGAGCAGTCCGATTCGGAACTGCTCTTTTTGTTTTGCGCAATAATTGCTCGTGTTTTAGAGGATTCTCAATCCAAATTGTAGAATTGTATGCCATAAATATCCAATTTGTCGGAGGATGAAGGTTATGTTCAGATTGGTTGACCTGGTTACCAAAGGCTTAGACGCAGCCAGTCTGCGACACAAAGTCCTGAGCAACAACCTTGCCAACGCCAATACCCCTGGATTTCGCCGCAGTGATGTGGATTTTTCCAACCTCTTTGAGCAATCCGTATCCATGCCTGTACGTAAGACCCATCCTCAACATATCACCATCAGCAGAAGAAAGATTTCCGGAATCCACATTGTGCAAGACACTGCCACAGCGATCAGGAATGACGGAAGCAATGTGGATGCAGACCGGGAAATGATCCTTTTGTTAGAAAATCAACTACATTATCATGCTATGGCCGATGTGATCACTAGAAATCTGGGATTCCTAAGGCTTGTAATTGGAGAAGGGAGATGACAGTTGTGGGTCTGTTTGATTCACTGCGCATCAGTGGCTCGGGTTTGACTGCTGAACGCGTGCGTATGGACACCATAGCGAACAACTTGGCCAACGCCAATACCACAAAGACAGAGCAAGGTGGTCCATATCGCAGGCAGATGGCTGTCTTTGCTGCAGTGGCACCTGATCGCCAGCAGCACTTCAAGGTTGGCAGAGGGGTTCGGGTTGTGGGGATAGTTGAAGATCAATCGGCCCCCAGGCTGGTATATGATCCACAGCATCCTGACGCCGACAGTGATGGTTACGTCCAAATGCCCAATGTCAATGTGGTCACCGAAATGGTGGATCTGATCAGTGCCACAAGAGCGTATGAAGCCAACATCACTGCTATCAACGCAGCAAAGTCAATGGCGATGAAAGCACTAGATATCGGCAGAGGGTAGGAGGGGTGAATTATGAGGATTGAAAGCGAAGTCAGCCGTATCAACCCAATGTATAGGCCGACCGCCCGTCCAGTCGAGCAGCCCAGTTTTGGCGAACTGATCAAATCAGCGCTTGCAGCTGTGAACAGCCAGCTTAACAAGGCTGAAGAGGCAGGCCTGCTGCTGGCAAAGGGTGAAATAGACATTCACAATGCAGTGATCATGGCAGAAAAGGCAAACCTGGCACTGCAGCTTACTATCGCGATCAGAAACAAGATTGTCGAAGCTTATCAGGAGATCATGAGGATGCAGGTGTAACAGTTAATAAGAACACTAGAACTTAAGGAGATCAATATGGAAACGTTAATCACCTCATTAAAGCAAACCTGGAACGGCTTGTCTATGCGGACAAGGATTGCCGGCGGTGTCATTGCCCTCGTGGTTTTCGTAGTTCTTTTGTCGATCGCCCTCTTTTCCGGCACGGATTACCAGCCTTTGTACACCAATCTGGATTTAAGCGATGCCGGATCCATAACTAAAGTCCTGACTGAAAACAACATCCCCTATCGTTTGGCGGATAATGGCAGTTCAATTCTGGTTCCGGCTGAAAGCGTGTATCAGACACGGCTTACACTGGCGGCACAGGGATTGCCGGCCGGAGGTGTTGTCGGATTCGAAACATTCAATACTACACGGCTCGGTGAAACGGAGGCAGACCGTCAACTGCGGTACCGGATAGCTTTGGAAGGTGAACTAACGCGGACAATCCGCGCGTTGGACGAAGTTGAAGATGCCCGGGTGCATTTGGTGATTCCTCCAAGCAGCCTTTTTATCAGGGAGACTCAGCCTTCGACAGCGTCGGTGTTACTCAGACTAAAACCTGGTGCCACACTGTCCCAGCAGCAGGTGAGGGGGATAGCCCACCTGCTGGCAACCAGTGTTGAGCGCCTCTCACCAGAGAATATCACCATTGTCGACACCCGAGGGACGATACTGAACGAGTATTCCAGCCCCAACGGGCTTGACCGCAGTGCGATAAGTCAACGCCTGGAGTTGACTGCCCTGTATGAACAGCGTTTGGCATCAAATCTCCGGGCTATGCTGGAACGTGTGTATGGTTACGGTAAAGTAGTCTGTTTGGTCAGTGTCCAGCTCGCTTTTGACACAATCGAGCAGTATCAGGAAATCTATTCAGCACCCACCCGGGACGGCGGACTGGTCCGCAGCCAACAGTCTTATAGTGAGTATTCTACGAGTAATTTGGCTTCTGCCGGCGTGCCCGGCGTGACCTCAAACATACCTGGTTATGTAGAGCTGGATCCGGAGGAATTCGGCTCTTTTCGTCAAGAATCAACCATCAACTACGAGCTAAACCGCACTGAAATCCACCAGATGACACCACCGGGCACTATCGAACAGCTGAGTGTGTCCATATGGATTGACGGCGAACTGACCCAATCCGAACTCGATGCAGTGCAGGCATCAGTCGTGGGTGCATTGGGGATCAACTTCGACCGCGGTGACCATGTTTCGATTGCTGCGATGCCGTTTCAGTCAGATCTTGGCTTACTGCCAAGCGAAGAGCTTCTACCGGTGGGAGCTCCCCAGGTATGGCTCTATGCGCTTGCGGCGTTCCTGCTGATTACAGCAGCTGCAGTGGTCCTGTGGCGCCGGTCACGGTCTAAAGCTGTGCTCGAACAAGGTATCGAAGTGGCAGTCAGCGCCGAGCATCCGGAACTGCCGCTCGAAGATAAAGCTAAGCTTGATGTCGTCCAGCGCTTGAAGCGCTACTCTGCAGAACGGCCGAAAGACTTTGCTCAGATGATCAGAAGCTGGCTATTAGAAGAGTGAGGAGATGGGGCCAAATTGAAAGGAAAGTTAACCGGCAAAGAAAAAGCAGCCATTCTGTTGATATCATTAGGGCCTGAAGCCTCTGCACAAGTTTTCAAGCATCTGTCTGATGAAGAGATCGAGGATCTGACCCTGCAAATTGCCAGCCTGCGCAAGATCGAGCCGGAGATCCGGGAGAAGGTGCTCAATGAATTTGATGGTATGATGCAGGCTCAGGAATACATTGAGCAAGGCGGGATTGCCTATGCCCGCGAAGTGTTGGAGGCTGCTCTCGGGAAAGAAAGAGCGCGGGTGATCATGGAAAGGCTTACCGCTACGCTGCAAGTGAGGCCGTTTGACTTTGCGCGCAAAACGGAACCTACGCAAATCCTGAACTTTATTCAAAATGAACACCCCCAGACCATTGCTCTGGTTTTAGCCTACTTGAAGCCTGAGCAAGCGAGCTTGATCTTGTCAGCGCTGCCCCCAGAGCGGCAGGTGGACGTGGCCAAACGTTTGGCTACATTGGACCGGACCACGCCGGAGGTGTTAGAGGATATCGAAAGCACTCTAGAGCAGCGGCTGTCTGCATATGAAGTTCACGATTACACAGTTGCTGGGGGAATCGATGCCGCTGTGGAGATCCTCAACCATGTTGACCGGGGCACGGAAAAGACGATCATGGAAGCACTGGAGGAAGACGATCCCGAATTGGCTGAGGAGATCCGCAAACGCATGTTCGTCTTTGAAGATATTGTCAATCTTGATGATCGAGCGATTCAGCTGATTATCCGGGAAGTCGAATCACGAGATCTGGCCCTGGCTTTGAAAACCGCTTCTGAAGAAGTGGCGGATCGGATTTACCGCAATATGTCCAAACGGGCAGCAAGCCTCCTCAAAGAGGATATTGATTTTATGGGGCCAGTTCGCCTGCGTGACATTGAAGAAGCTCAATCGCGCATTGTCTCCGTGGTAAGGAGGTTGGAAGAGGCCGGTGACTTGATCATTTCACGCGGTGGGGAGGATGAGCTGATTGTCTAAGATCATCAAGGCTGCCCAACTCCAGATTCTTGTTCCCAGAACACAGGAGCAAGTCTTTCGAGCTGATGCCGAAACCGAACATACCGCAGTCAATGATCCAGAGCAAATCGAAGGTACCATATTCCAGGCCACACAACTAATCGAGGAGGCAAACGCAAAAGCCGCTGCGATTATCGCGGAGGCGCAGCAGCAGGCTGCGGATATAATCCTCAGAGCGGAGAAAGAGAAAGCGCAGATCGAGCAGGAAATCGAGGCCGTAATCAGCCGCGCCAGGGAGGACGGCTATACCGATGGTTACAAGGATGGCCGGGAGTGCGGCTACCAAGAGGTTCAGCAGAAAGCGGCGGAGTTTGTGGCCGCACTATCGGCAATCGCTGAAAGCGCTGTCAAGCAGCGAAGTACTGCCCTCGGCAGGCTTGAGGAAGATTTCCTAAAGCTCAGCCGCTATTTAGCCGAAAAAATAATCAAGAGGGAAATTGAGTCTGATCCATGTATCCTTCTGCCGAGCATCAAGTCTGGCCTGGAACAGCTGGCCAATTGTGAACAGGTCACCATCCGGATCAATCCCCAGACTTATCAGGTGCTGAAAGATGCGGTATCAATGGCTGATGTTTTCGGCGGCAGGATCAGATGGGAAAGCGATCCTGCCTTGCGCAGCGGCGATTGTCTGATCGAGACAGAATATGGTGCAATAGATGCCGGATTTGAACAGCGCTTTGCCAAGTTAATAACCGTACTCCAGGAGCAGATCTATGGCAAGTAGCGGGCGTCTTGAACATTACTGCAGGATAATCGAACATTTTAACGATTTGGAGCCCACCGGCAAAGTCGTTAAGGTTGTGGGGCTGACGATCGAATCAAATGGGCCTGCGGCCAATATAGGGGATGTGTGCGTCATTTCGTCTCACGACGGCACACCGGTTTATACTGAGGTAGTAGGGTTTCACGACAATTCCCTTGTTCTGTTACCGTTGACGGATATGACCGGAGTTGGCCCCGGTTGTTTGGTCAGCAGTCTAGGGCACCCACTGCGCGTTGGTGTAGGCCCGAAGCTCTTGGGTAGGGTGCTTGATGCGTTTGGCAATCCAATCGATGGAAAGGGCCCAATTGAGATTGAGGAATATCGCTCGCTGCACAATACCAGTGTGCAGCCCCTGCGCAGACAGATGATTCGGCAACCACTCTCGGTGGGAGTCAGAGCTATAGACGGTCTTCTGACTTGCGGTAAGGGACAGAGATTGGGGATTTTTGCCGGAAGCGGGGTCGGAAAAAGTACTTTGTTAGGAATGATGGCCCGCTACACATCAGCCGAGGTTAATGTAATTGGCTTGATTGGTGAACGAGGCCGAGAGGTAAGGGAGTTTATTGAAACGGATCTGGGGCCTGAAGGCTTGGCACGTTCTGTGGTCGTGGTGGCCACGTCTGATCAGCTGGCGATGATCCGGTTGAAAGGTGCGCTGACAGCTACGACCATCGCCGAATATTTTCGGGATTGCGGCAAAGACGTGCTGTTCATGATGGATTCGGTCACCCGGTTCGCTTTTGCCCAAAGAGAAGTGGGCTTGGCTTCGGGAGAACCACCAGCTACCCGCGGATATCCGCCTTCGGTATTTGCGCTGCTGCCCAAGTTGATGGAACGGACAGGCCCGGGCGACAATGGAACGATCACAGCTTTCTACACAGTACTGGTAGATGGCGACGATTTTAATGAGCCGATTGCCGATGCAGCGCGCAGCATCTTGGACGGCCATATTGTTCTGTCACGGAAACTGGCCCATGCGCAGCATTATCCGGCAATCGACATTTTGGCCAGTGTCAGCAGGGTTATGCCGGCTGTAATCGATGAACGTCACAACCAGTTGGCGGCAAAGCTTAAGTCCTTAATGGCCACTTATCGCGAAGCTGAGGACTTGATCAATATCGGTGCCTATGTCAGCGGGGCGAATCCTAGGATTGATGAGGCGATTCGATACATAGACAGGATAAACGATTACTTACAGCAGCCGGCTGATCAAGGCTCGACATGGGATGAAGCGCTGGAACTGCTGGAAAGAATCATGAGTCAGTGAGGCGAAGCAGGAAATGGCCAGGTTTGTGTTTCGGCTGCAAAAAGTGAAACAGGTCCGCACTATTCAGGAAGCGATCAAGAAACAGAACTGGGCAGAAGCAAACAGAGCTTTGCTCTTGGCTCAACAGCGGCTGGCTGCCCTTAAACAGGAAAAAGCAGATGTACTTGCTTACTGCCATCATCATGCGGATTGGAGTGTCCGGCCTTTAGCGCATGTATATATCACCAAGCTTGACCGGAAGATCGCCCGCCAGATAGAGCTGGTCCATGAAGCTGCAATCGCCGAAGCGGCAGCGCGCCGAGAGTGGATCCAAGCCAGAGTGGAAAAAGAAAAACTGGAACGGCTCGAAGCTAAACAACATGAAGAGTTTGTATATGAGGAGTTTCGCAAAGAACAGCGCATTCTCGATGACATGAAAAACCATGTGCGGGCGTGAGGAGGGTCTCCGTGATTCGGTGGCTGGCTGCAATCTATACATTGCTCATATCTCTGCTTATTGCCTTCATTCTGCTTACGGTAACCGGATTGATTCATCCGCAGGATAAACTGATCGAGTACGGCAAGGCAATCCCTGCCTTTGCTCCATATATCGAAACCTATTACATTGGCGCCCAGTGGCAGGACTGGCATTCGGAAAAACTGGCTGAGCTTGAGGCTTTGCAGTTGGAAATGGAACAACAGCGTAAAAGCCTGCTGGCAAAAGAACAGGAACTGCAGAACTTGGGCGAAAGATTGGCTCGGCAAGAAGCATCGCTTAATGAACAGCGGGCGAAAAACCAATCCGCGGCCAATTTGGCTAAGCTGTACACCCAGATGCGACCTGAAGAGGCTGTGGCGATCCTTGAATTAATGGATCAGCAGATGGTCCTTGATGTGCTTTTGGCCATGGACAAGGACACAGCAGCTTCTATTTTGGCTGCCATGCCCCCGAGTCTGGCAGCAGAACTAAGCATGAGATTTCAGAAAGGAGGTGAGAAGTATTAGAATCGGAGTTGAGAGCCTAAATCCGGTTCAGTCAGGCGGCTCCCTTTCCAGTCCAAAGACTGCAGGCATAGGTTTTGGAGAACTGTTGGCTCAGCTTCTTCCAGCAGTAGCAACAGTGAGGAACCAGACCGGAGATAAAGCACAATCAGAAGTGAATACCGGCGAAATGACCATCGAGCCGGCAGCCGAGGAACTGGAAACTACCGTTCCTGACACCAAGGTGTCAACCAAGAATGCCTTACTGCAGCAGCTGGCGATTCTGTTGGCTCTCAATGGCTATCATGAGCTGATGATGAATGATGGTGAAACAAGCAGTGAGGTTGAGACTCTGGCCGGCACAGCGCATCCGCCTCATAGTGAATTTACAGTGGAACATACGGCAGGCCAGCTCATGCTGGACGGTGATAAGGACGCGGTTTCCGCGAGTGGACAGCGCCCAGAAAACCAGGTAGTTCCTGGTGTGAGTCCTTCGGGTACAGCCGAACACAGTTACACGCTGCAGACCAAGCCTGAAACGGTTCATATCGGCGTACCCGGCCGAGCAAAGGCAGTGAATGTTCCCGCGGCCGATGCTGTTCAAACATTTCCTCAAAGTTTGAGGCCAGCGGCTCATACTGAAAATCGGAGTTCCGTGACAGGGGAACCAGTACCGGTTCCCGGTGCCAGGCCGCAGCAGCCTGAAACAGACCCCATCATATCAACGGACGGCCAGAATCAGCAAGCCGAACTGTCGCAGCACAGTCAAAGATTTGAGTATGGTTGGTTCCAGTACAGGCAGCCTGAAGCGGAAGCAGTTTCAGTTGTGAACTATAGACAAACTACTGCCGCAAGGCCGGCTGTACCAAGCATCATGGTTGTCAGGCCAAATCTGGAGATCAATAGTCTGCAGCCCGTCAGTCCGAATCAATTGGTGGCAGGGGTAGATGAGGAATCAACAGAGACAGAAGCTTTACAGACGAGCAGCAAGCCTGCGGAGAATGCTGTGGGTACCGTTCCAGAACCGGATCCAGCACAAGCGGACACACAATCGTTGATGATGGTGAAAACCGGCAATGCTGGGGAAAAGGATGAGTTTTGGCAGAATGAGTCCGATACACTGGCCTTCGAACAGACGGAACAGCTAGATTTGGAAACTGCTGTCTACCGAGAAGGCGATGCCGACCGGACTGGGATCGTTCGAACAGATGCGGATCGAAGCCGTGCTGAGACAGTGCAGAGGGGTGCAGGTGAGATCCTGCCAAGGCCTTCAGCTGTGACAGCGGAGTTAACCCCAGTTGGAGCAATAAACACAGGCGAGGTTGGCCAACCGGAGCAGCCTGATCCAGTTTCAGGCGGACCCAGTTTCCTAAGTGAGATGCGGGAAACGATCATTACACAAATGGTAGAGCATATGCATGTTCAGCTTGATGGGCAGGAAAAGCAGGTACACATCCGGCTCAAGCCTGAATACCTCGGCGATGTGCGAATCACACTGACAGTCAGGCACGGTATGGTCAGTGCGGAGATCACAGCACAAAATCAGCTCACCAGTGAGATCATTCAATCAGCAATTCCAGAATTGCGCTTAAACCTGCAGCAGTTGGGCGTGGATTTGGGTGAAGTAAATGTTGGCTGTAATTCACAGGAACAACAATCCGGTTTTACCGGTGAAAGGCGGCATCAGCAGAACAGGCAGAGCCGCTTTGAAGCAAAACTCACAGAGATTCATCTCGGGGTGAATCACGACAGCCTTCTCAGGGTCAACTTACGTGTTTAGAAGGAGGTGGAAAAATGCAGATAAATACCAACTACACCTATCAGGCTGCCGACTCACGAAGTACCGAGCCCAAGAACGTAAAGATTCTGGGCAAAGACGATTTCCTGAAACTTTTGGTAACCCAGCTCCGCTATCAGGATCCAACGAGTCCGGTGGATGATAAGGAATTTATCGCCCAGTTAGCTCAATTCAGCAGCTTGGAACAGATGCAGAATCTCAGCCAGACGCTGCAGTTGATGATGGAATCACAACAGCATTTGACCGCATTAGCACAGGCGACTGCCATGATCGGCAAAATGGTTGAGATCTTTTCTAATGAAGGGGAAAGCCTGTTTGGAAGAGTAACGGGCGTTCAGTTCAAAAACGGATGGCCGGAACTGGTCGTGAACGGCAAGCTTTACGACTTTACAGAAATTGTCTCCATCATGGAGGAGGGGACGAGCGTTGGAAACTAGATTTCCGATACCGAACACCAACCCTGTCAGCCCCGTAAGCAAACCGGCTCCACCTCAAGCGCGGCCGAAGGCGGATGCCGTAGCTGTCAGCTTCCAGGAAGTCTTGCAGAAAAAGCTGGATCATGCGGCACTAAAGTTTTCAGCACATGCTCAAAAAAGGATGGCTGCCAGTGGGATTCAGCTAAGTGAAAACGATATGGCCAGGCTGACTGAAGCGGTGGACAAGGTTGAAGCCAAAGGCGGCAGGGAATCGCTGATCCTAATGGGCGACTTGGCGTTCGTCGTCAGTGTCAAGAACCGAACCGTGATTACCGCCATCAATCATGAGCGGTTGAGAGAAAATGTCTTTACCAATATTGACAGTGCGGTGATATCTTAGGGCTGGACCTGTAAAGGGAGCCCTTGCCTTACTAACCGACTGCAGTAAGGATTTAAGGGAGGTTGAATCGAATATGATGCGTTCTTTGTTTGCAGGTGTATCCGGATTGCAGAATCATCAAGTCCGGATGGATGTAATCGGGAACAACATTGCAAATGTCAATACCATTGGCTTTAAGTATTCACGGGCAACTTTCAAAGAGGCCCTCAGCCAAACGTTGGCCGCCGCCAGTGCCCCTCAAGGTAACCGTGGTGGGGTTAATGCCCAACAGGTCGGTCTCGGATCAAGGCTGGGTTCGATTGATGTGATTCACACTCAGGGAGGGACCCAATCCTCCAGCAGCGAAACTGACCTGGCCATTGAGGGCGATGGGTTTTTCATCCTTGTCGACGGTGACAAACGCTATTACACCAGAGCAGGTATGTTCGAGTTTGATGGAACCGGCACATTGGTTTCAAAACTAAACGGTCTTCCAGTACTCGGTTTCTTGCCTGACGCCACTGGAGTGATTTCCAGCAACAGCACACAGCTGACGAAAATCCAGATCTCCGAAGCTGTCCGTTCAATCACTCCCCAGGCAACAAGTGAAGTAGTCCTCAGCGGCAATATTTCCTCGGCCCTGAATGACGGAGAATCCGTTGTCCGGATTGCTACTGTTTATGATGTGAATGGGGATACACACCGGGTGCTTGTCACATTCACCAAGCAAAGCACCAACAACTGGACCTGGAGCGCCAGGCTGGAGGAAGATGACCCATCAGTCTCCCGGGGAAGCGGCACGATCGTCTTTAACGACAACGGCACCATTGACTCAGGCCAGAGCGGGACTGTGACTATCCCTGCTTCAGCCCTGCCATTGGTGGAGTACACCGATCTTGAGTTTACGCTGAACCTCAATGGGGTAAGGCAGTTTGCCGACGAAACCAGTGTGGTAGTCTTGCGTCAAAATGGACTGCCCAAGGGTGAACTGGACGGGATATCCATTGACCGGTCCGGTGTTCTAATCGGCAGCTATTCAAATGGGTTGATTAAAGAACTGGGACAGATAGCCTTGGCCCGGTTCGAAAACCCACCAGGCCTGCTCAAGGTTGGTGATACAATGTTTGCCGAATCGGTCAACTCGGGCAATGCCGTGATCGGGTTGGCCAATACCAGCGGGCTTGGGGCAATTATGTCCAACTCACTGGAGATGTCTAATGTGGACCTGAGTAACGAGTTCACGGAAATGATTATTACCCAGAGAGGCTTTCAGGCCAATTCGAGAATAATCACCTCCGCGGACGAAATGCTGCAGGAGTTGGTAAACCTCAAACGGTAAACAACGGTACTATAGATGGTAAGGGGCGTTTCAGCCCCTTACCATGAATGAAATGGGGTTGGAAAATGGATCTATCGCTGCTTCTCGGTTTAGTGTTAGGTTTTGGCCTAATCCTGGCCTCAATTGCCCTCAGCGGCCATATTGGAGCATATTGGGATTTTCAGAGTGTGCTGATCACCCTTGGTGGATCTTTGGCAGCGACCATGGTGAACTTCTCAATGAAGGAGCTTGCCAGTGCCATAAGTGTGCTGAAAATTGCCTTTACCCACAAAGAAACTAATCCCCAGGAGATTATCGCCACCATAGTGCGGTTTGCCGAAATATCCCGGCGTGAAGGGCTTTTGGCTTTGGAGGAACGAGCTCAAGGACTAAATGAGCCATTCCTGCAGAAGGGCATCCAGCTGGTTGTAGACGGCACCGATCCAGAGTTAGTCCGGGGCATACTCGAAATTGAGCTGAGCTATATGGAAGAGCGTCACGAAATTGGCCAGCGGATCTTCGAGCGGATAGGTGGGTACTGCCCGGCGTTTGGAATGACCGGTACGCTGATTGGGCTGATCATGATGCTGCAAAAGCTGGAAGACCCCCGAACCCTTGGTATTGGAATGGCTGTAGCTCTTATTACCACACTGTACGGCGTAATTCTCGCCAATCTGGTGTTCTTGCCAATCGCTGACAAACTGCGTTTGAAAAGCAGCAAAGAGGTGCTGGTGAAGGAAATCATGATCGAAGGAATCCTATCAATCCGTGCCGGTGAGAATCCGCGTATTGTCGAGGAGAAGCTGAACGCATTCCTGCCACGTTACCGCAAGACCGGCCGGGAAACGGCCATGGAACATGCAGCAGAGGAAGTGAGGACCGGTGCGCAGGCGTAAAAAACTTGACAGCGCAGGCCAACAAGCAGGATCTCCTTTGTGGATGACAACATATGCCGACATGGTCACCTTGCTTTTGTCCCTGTTTGTACTGCTTTACGGCATATCCAACGTTGACGAAGCCAAGTTCCACGGATTGATGCGGTCGATCCGCGGTGGGTTTGGGGTGCTGGAAGGAGGGTTGGTCTTAGATACTGACCCAGGTCTGGCTGGGTCACCTTCTGAAGCCAGCATAGAACAGCTGCTGGAGCTCATGTCGGCTCTGGGCGAGTTCATTGAGATGGAAGGGCTGGAGGCATCAGTAAAAGTAGAACATGAGGACCGGGGATTGATCGTTCGCTTTGCAGATCAGGTCTTTTTCGATCTCGGCAAAGCAGATCTAAAACCCGAAGCGATTGCCATACTCAAGAAGATTGCCCCCATCCTTAAGGATATCCCCAATCCGATTCGGGTAGAAGGGCACACCGACAACTGGCCGATCAAGACTGCTCAGTTTCCGTCCAATTGGGAGCTGTCGGCGCACCGGGCAACCAGTGTAATCCGATATATGGTTGAAGAGCTCGGTTTTGATCCTGCAAGGTTGTCAGCCGCAGGTTACGGTGAATACCGGCCAGTCAAGCCTAACGATACAGCGGAAAACCGGGCCATGAACCGTCGGGTGGATATTGTGATCATGCGGATGGATCTTTGGGCTGAAGAACCACAATCAGAGATGGAGTGATGGGTTTTGAGCAGAAAGGTCGAAGTTGATATCAGATTCTTAATTGTTGCGTTGGCTTTAGTGATCGTTGCCTCTGTCGGGAGCGCGTTTACTGCTTATTTGATGTTGTCCCGCAATAGTCCCTCAGCCAATGCTGATAAGGCCAATGCTGCTTCCCGGGGTATCGGCCCCACATACGAAGTCGGCGAATTCACTGTCAACTTGGCTGGAACGAATTCCATCAGATTTATCCGCACCGGCATTGTCCTTGAGCTTCATAAAGACGGCGATGTACGGGAAGCTGAACGGCGGGAACCTCAAATTCGGGACCGCATCATCACTGTCCTGCGGACCTGTACTTTGGCCGATTTGAGTGCTCCTGAGGGACTGGGGCAGTTGAAAGCCAAACTGATTGCAGCGATTAATGATCTTTTCGGAACAGAAAAAATATCGGACATCTTTTTCGTAGACTTGGTTTATCAATAAGGAGTTAAATATCATGAATGAGTTCCAGTTCACACAGGCAGAAATGAACGCGTTGTCGGCTCAGAACCGTCAATTTGATTCTCTCTTCGATCAGGAACTCACTGAGATGCTGCAGGGAGCAAACTATCTACTGGAAAAGCACCTGGTGCAGTTCTTTGCAGCTCCGATCTGCATTGACGGGTTCTACGCCGAGCGCACCCAAGGGCGTTTGAGCCGCCATTATATCGATGCTGACGAGCTCTACATCTACCCTGTCAGTTTTCAGTTCGGCAACACATTTATCATGATTCACGCCGAAGATGCCGAGAATATGGCTGGTTTCCTCAATGTCGCCGTAACGAGAGCAATTGAGCTGCTGGTAGATGAGTTTGTCAACACTGTTTCAGAGTTCCTCACAGAGTTGACCGGTTTTTGGCACTACGGAAACATCTTGCCTGTTAAGAAGCTGTCCACCTCTGATATTGGGGGGACAGAAATCCCAAGCCACATCGTTCACTACAATATCGGTTTCAATTCATATAGTGTTGAACTGTTTTGGCTTCTACCTGGAGATAAACTGCTGGACAAAACGCGGAGCAGGCATGAAGTTCCGGCCGCGGAACAGCAGGTCAGGAGTCACAGGGTGATGAATGTCAAGAAGCCCAAGGTAGTACAAATTGAGTCTTATCAATTTGATAACCTCTCCGTTGACCGCTCCGAAAAAGTAAAACACTCACTTGAGATTGTCTCAGATGTCACGATTCCCGTGATTGCCGAACTGGGTACCACAACCATGCGCATGGACGATATTATGAAGCTGAAGGTGGGAGATGTGATCACCCTGCGGAAGGCGGCCGGGGATCCCGCGGATGTATACATCTTCGATAAGAATGTCGCCAAGGCCGAGATCATGGTTGTCGATGAACATCTGGGCCTGCGCATCCTGGAGATTGAGAGCAGATCCGAACGGTTAAAATCCTGAATCATGCAGGAAAAACCTGACAAAAATCGAATTTCTCACAATACGTAGGACGCAGCAGCCGCGAGGTGGGACAGGTGGACTTCTTCGATTCGGAGATGGTTTTAGGTTTTGCCAAAGTCGTGATCGTATTGATCTGCCTGCTCCCGGTCATCTACTATGTCACCCGGTGGTATGGGAAAGTGCAAAAATCCAGCAGCACAGTGAGCGTGAAAGAGCGGATTCCGCTAGGAGCCAATCGCTGTCTGTATGTTGTGGAATGGGCGGGGAACAAGTATCTAGTCGCATTCACAAACCAACAGATAACAGTGATTGACCGGCTGAGTGGAACCGATGCTCCAGCCCATAGGGAAGGTGGTGAGCAACCATCATTTCAGAACTAGGCCTGAACATCCTGGAGAATCCAGGGGAACTGACGGCTGCCCTGCAGATCCTTATTGGATTGACCGTCCTGACACTTGCCCCGGCGATTCTCATTTTAATGACTTCTTTCACCCGGATTGTTGTTTCATTGTCTTTTATCCGCAATGCAATAGCGACCAATCAGATGCCTCCGAACCAGGTGATTATTGGTCTGTCACTTTTTCTAACTTTTTTTATTATGGCCCCAGTCTTCAATGAGGCTTATTCCAACGGCATAGCGCCTTACCTGGCCGGTGAGATAGATCTTGAGAATGCGCTGGATTTAACCCTGGAGCCTATCAGGGAATTCATGTTTAAGCATACTCGGGAAAAGGATTTGGCTATTTTCCTTGAGGCAAGGGGTGAACCACAGCCGGAAACCAAAGATGATGTCAGCCTTTTTGCCCTTGTCCCCGCGTTTGTCATTTCTGAATTGAAAACTGCGTTTCAAATTGGCTTCATGATTTTTATCCCATTCTTAGTTATTGATATGATTGTGTCGAGTATCCTCATGGCCATGGGAATGATGATGCTGCCGCCGGTGATGATTTCCCTTCCGTTCAAGATCCTGCTTTTTGTCCTGGTGGATGGATGGAATCTGGTGGTTCGTTCCTTATTGGTCAGCTTTTATTAGGAGATGAACATCAATGAGCGAGGCTGAAATAGTCGCTTTTGCGGGAGAAGCGCTGAAGACAGTGTTACTTGTAGCAGGGCCTGCACTTGCCGTAGGCCTGCTTGTAGGCTTAATGGTCAGCATATTCCAAGCAACAACCCAGATCCAGGAACAGACCCTTTCGTTCATCCCTAAAATCATTGCTGTGCTGCTGTCAATTGTGCTGTTCGGCCCATGGATGCTGAGAGTATTGGTGAGTTTCGGCAGGCAAATCCTGGAGAACTTAAACAGGCTTGTCGCTTGATTGAGGAAGTGAACAATGTTAGGCCTAGAGGGGTACCTACTGGCATTCATCCGTTTTTCCACGTTCCTTTTTGCCATGCCGCTTTTACGGCAGAGAGGAATTCCACCACAGGTGAAAATCGGCCTGGCGGTTTTTACAGCAATCGCAGCTGCACCGTCAATGACCTATGAAGGCGATTTTGCTCATGAATGGGTGGTCTTGGTTGTTCAGGAAATAGGAGTTGGGCTTTTGCTGGCATTTGTAATCAATCTCGTTTTTGCCAGCATTCAGTTTTCCGGGCAGTTAGTCGATTTTCCGATAGGATTTGGCATGGCCACTGTTTTCGATCCCCAATCAGGCCAGCAGCTGCCGGTGTTTTCGCAGTTCTACAATGTGCTGGCCTCAGTGATATTCTTTGCGGTTGATGCCCATCTCTGGGTTCTGCGGGCGTTGAACCAGAGCTATAAGTATTTGCCTGTCAACAGTTTTTTCACCTGGGAGTTCACATTTCAGGCTTTTGCGGAACTGGGAAAGAACCTGTTTGGGATCGGGCTTCAAATTGCCGCACCGGTGATCGGTACCATTCTGCTGGTTGACGTGGCAATGGGAGTGGTTACGAGAGTGGTACCTCAGCTTCATGTCTTTGTGATGGGATTTCCAATTAAAAACCTATTAGGGTTGTTCGTAATTCTCCTGGCCCTACCAGCTTATGTGGTTCTGGTGGCTAAATTGTTTGCTTATGACGGGATAATGATGGAGATTATCTGGGGGTTGCTGCAATCGGGCAGCTAGGAGGCCATCATGGGAAGCTGTGCTGAATTGATCCGACTCCGAATCGATTTGCAGCTCTTCGCAGAGGAGAAGACTGAGAGCGCTACTCCTCACAAAAGGGAAGAGGTGCGCAAGAAGGGCCAAGTTGCCAAAAGCGCTGAGATTGGTACTGCGTTGACCATTCTTACGGGCTTTTATGTGGTCAAGACAGCCGCGAATTTCGCGTTAGAACACCTGCATGCCCTAATCAACCACTTCTTGGCCAATGCTGCCAGCTGGAACGGACAAGCAGATATGGCCTTCAGCTTTTTCCTTGTGGCAGTCAAAGAAGCGGCGTTTGTACTGCTGCCGGTGTTCGGTGCTCTAATTCTGGTCGGAATTGCGGCACAGCTTGCTCAGGTAGGCTTCATGTTCAACTCGTCTCTGATTAAGCCTCAGCTGCACCGGATAAATCCATTCGACGGCTTTAAACGCCTCTTCTCCAAGCGGGCGATCGTGGAGTTTCTCAAAGCGGTTCTCAAGTTAGCAATCATAGTCTGGTTGGCCTACACCCAGATTCGCAAACGCCTACCGTGGCTGGCAAACCTGGCAGCCGTTGATGTCGTCAACAGTTCTCTGCTGGTCAGCAGCTCTATATCCGGGCTTGTGCAAGGAATCGGGCTAACACTATTGATCATGGCTGCAGCTGACTATTTCTACCAGCGGTGGGAGTTTGAAAAGAGCATCCGTATGACCCGGCATGAAATAAAGGAAGAATTCAAGGAAACAGAAGGCGATCCCTTGATTCGATCCCGTATCCGGCAAAAACAGCGGGAACTGGCAGCGCGGCGAATGATGCAGGCAGTCCCGACAGCGGATGTTGTGATCACAAACCCCACACACATCGCTGTAGCCTTGCTCTATCAGGCTGACAAGATGGCTGCTCCGGAAGTGGTGGCCAAGGGCGCAGGCGTCGTCGCAGAAAAGATTCGTGAACTGGCAAGAACGCATGGAGTGCCCCTGGTGGAGAATCCACCTCTGGCCAGAGCCTTGTTCCGCTCTGTCGACATTGGGCAGCAAATACCTGCCGAGTTATATGCGGCGGTTGCAGAAGTTCTGGCATTCATTTACCGCCTGAGGAACCGGGCATTGTAACAAGTGGGTTGGAGGGTATGTCGTGATTAATGGTGCTGCACCACTTCAGAGAATAGGACAATATCGGGATGTCTACGTAGTCATTGCCGTGATCCTGGTTGTAATCATGATGGTGCTGCCGCTCCCTGCATTCTTGCTGGACATCTTGCTGGCATGCAACATCAGCCTTTCGCTGTTGGTTCTGCTTTTGTCCATGAATATCCGCGAACCGCTTGAGATGTCCATCTTTCCCACTCTGCTCTTGCTCTTGACTCTGCTCCGTTTATCGCTGAGCATTTCATCAACCCGCCTGATTCTGCTGCATGCCAATGCAGGGAACATTATTAGAGCTTTTGGAAACTTTGTTGTCGGCGGGAACTACATCGTTGGTTTTATCATCTTTCTGATTCTGGTTGTCGTGCAGTTTATCGTGATTACCAAAGGTTCAGAGCGGGTGGCGGAGGTCGCTGCTAGGTTCACCTTGGATGCTATGCCTGGTAAGCAGATGAGTATTGACGCAGATCTCAATGCCGGCTTGATCACGGAAGCAGAAGCGCGGCAAAGGCGAAGGCAGATCCAAAGAGAGGCAGATTTCTACGGTGCGATGGACGGTGCTTCGAAATTCATCAAGGGTGACGCCATTGCCGGAATTTTCATCGTCCTGATTGACTTTATCGGTGGGCTTTTGATCGGTATGCTCACCAAAGGGTATGATTTTCAGCGGTCGCTTAACACCTATACGCTGCTGACAGTAGGCGACGGCTTGGTTTCCCAGATTCCAGCCCTGCTGGTCAGCACAGCCACGGGTATCATCGTGACTAGAGCTGCCAGCGATAACAACCTAGGCTATGACTTGAACATACAGCTGTTAAGCAGCCCGAAAACACTAATGATCACCAGTGGTGTGCTCATGGTTTTCGCTGTTGTTCCCGGCTTGCCGTTTGTCCCGTTTTTTATCTTGAGCGGACTGTTTGGCATGTTGGGGTATGCGCTCTGGAGGGAGCAGGCCAGCACCGAATCGACCACAGCCGCAGAAAACGCTCGCAAAGAGCTAGAGGAAAGGCGCCAGCCCGAGAGCGTTCTGTCGCTTTTGCAGGTTGACATGATTGAATTGGAAATAGGCTACAGCCTTATTCCTCTCGTTGATTCCGAACAAGGCGGCGATATGCTGGATCGGATCACCATGATTCGGCGCCAGTGCGCCTTGGAACTTGGTATAGTTGTGCCCGTGATCCGTATCCGCGATAATCTACAGCTTCCTCCCAATTCCTATGTGATCAAGATTAAAGGGATTGAAGTTGGGCGAGGCCAGCTGATGCTTAACCACTATTTGGCCATGGATGCCGGCAATGTTACTGAACGCGTCCCGGGCGAACCTACCAAAGAGCCTGCATTTGGCTTGGATGCCCTTTGGATTTCTGAAGAACACCGAGAGCAGGCAGAGATTAACGGCTACACGGTTGTGGATTCGCCCAGTGTCCTAGCTACTCATTTGACAGAGACTATCCGCAGCCATGCCCATGAATTGTTGGGCCGGCAAGAGGTGCAGACACTGCTGGACAGCCTGCGCAATGACTACTCTGCTGTGATCAACGAGTTGGTGCCCAACCTGATGACTATTGGCGAAGTGCAGAAGGTCCTGCAGAGCCTTTTACGCGAACAGGTCCCCATCCGCAATCTGGTAACGATCCTGGAAGCATTGGCTGACGCCGCTGCTATCAGCAAAGACTTGGACTTTCTGACGGAGTATGTGCGGGAAGCCTTGGCAAGGCAGCTTTGCCGCCAGTATACGGAAAACGATGTATTACAGGTTCTAACCCTTGAACCGCAGTGGGAGACTGTGATTGCCGAAGGAATTGAGCAGACGGAACGAGGCAATGTTGTATCAATCGACCCACGCCTCTTGCAGCTGTTATTTGCTGCGCTCAAACAATCACTTGACTCGACTGCGCTTGCCCAACCTGTTATTTTGGTGTCTCCCCGGGTCAGAATGGCCTTGAAACGACTGACTGAGAGAAATTTCCCCAGTCTGGTGGTTATGTCATACAACGAAATTGCTCCTGAAATCCAGGTTCAGACCGTAGGGATGGTGAAGTGGCCGCATGAGGATTAAGAAATTCCGGGCTGAGACGTTACCTGAGGCGGTAACGATGATGAAAGCCGAATTCGGAGACGACGCCATTATCCTCCACACAAAGATTGTGAAGAAGAGCCGTCTTTTTGGGTTGTTCGGCAAAAAGCAGTACGAAGTCCTAGGCGCGGTGGATCCCAATCCGAAGGCTGGCCGCAGGGCGCTCAACACTGGCAAAACTTATCAGGTGGGGAAAGAGGCAGATGGGCAAGGGCAGGAATTGGGCGTCGAAGACAGCAGCAGTGCGATTCAGCTCCTATACCAGACCTTGGCCAAACAGGGCTTATCCCACAAACTAGCAGTGGACATCGTCAAAGAGATTCTAAGGCAAGTACCCAAACAGGAATGGAATGAGCCGTCGAAGTTAATCCAAAAACTCAGGGTGGAGATCAGCAGCTTAATCCATGTGGATGAACCATGGGAGTTCAACGGGGAGCAGAAAGTAGTCGCCCTTGTTGGGCCGACCGGGGTGGGTAAAACCACGACTATCGCCAAACTAGCGGCAAATTACCATCTCATAGCCCGCAGGAAGGTCGGTTTAATCACATTGGATACGTACCGGATTGCTGCGGTAGAGCAGCTGAAGAAATATGCCGATATTATGAATGTGCCATTGACGGTAGTATATTCAACCAATGGGCTGGCTTCTGCCCTGACCGCATATGCAGATATGGATTTAATTCTGATTGACACCTACGGATGCAGTCATCACAACCAAGAACGGATGTCCGCCTTGAGAGCGGCTTTCGAGGGTATAGAAGTAGAGAAACATCTTGTGCTCAGCGCCACCACTAAAAGCAGTGACCTGACGGCAATTATCGATGAGTTTAAAAGCTTGGGCATTGATCATTTGATCATCACCAAGCTGGATGAGACGCGCACGTACGGAATACTGGTGGAGGCGCCAAGTTATGCCCAGGTACCGATCGCTTTCATCACAAACGGACAAAGTGTACCAGATGATATTGAGATTGCTGAAAACGATCAATTGACAAGTTTGGTTATGGAGGGCTAGCAATGACAGATCAAGCGCAACTGCTGCGCAATCTGGCAAGCAACGATTCCTGCACTGTTCCCCGCACAGTTGCCGTAACCAGTGGAAAAGGCGGTGTGGGCAAGACGAATATCGCCATAAACCTGGCCCTGGCCTTGATCAGCCTGAATCAGAAAGTTGCGCTTCTGGACGGTGATCTAGGCTTGGCCAACGCGGATCTGCTTTTGGGTGTTTACCCAAAGTACACCTTGATTGATCTTGTCAACGGAAAACGAGAATTAAGCGATATTATCGTCGAGGGGCCGCTGGGGCTGAAAGTGATTGCCGGAAGCTCTGGTGCCTATGAACTGGCCAATTTGAATCAGATGGGGCTGGACCGTCTCATTTCCGCTGCCCTGCATTTGAACAATGATTTGGATTTTCTGATTGTCGATACCAGTGCTGGATTGGCCCGAAATGTTATCCGCGTGATTATGGCGGTAAACGAAGTCCTTGTTGTGGCAACCTCAGAACCGAGCAGCATTGCCGACGCTTATGGGTTGATTAAGACTATTGTCCAGCATGAGCCGGACAAGGATATCATTGTCATCGCCAACATGGTTCGTTCTCCCAATGAGGGTTTGCTGGTTTGGCAAAAAATCAACCAGATGTCCGCTCGATTCCTGCACCGCGAGGTCAAGTACGGCGGCAGTGTGCTGTTCGATCACAAGGTGGTTGCAGCGGTAAAGGCCCAGCAGGCTTTTGTGCTGGCATATCCGGGGTCAAGCGCCAGCAGATCGGTACACAGTGTGGCCGTGAATGTTTTGACCAAGAACTATCTGGCAACCGATCCGATCACGGTAAGCAGAAAAGTGAGCTTTGGGAGGGATTCGTTTGCTACTTAATCCTAACCAAAGAGTGGAGCTGATCGTCGGCGAAGGCGAAGATCGCCGTGTGTTCATCACCCGGGTGGAAGATCTAAACGAGCCTGGGGAATACCTTTTGCTGGCAGCCCCCATTGTGAACGGCGAGATAGTTCCCATAAGGCGGGAAACGGCGGTGACTGTTTCTTTCTACTGTCACGAGGTTCCCCATCAGGGAAGGTATCAGGCCACCGGAGTCGTCGAGCGGCGTCTCAAGGACAACAGTGTTCCTGTCTTGTTGATCAAGCTGACCAGTGAATGGAAGAAAATCCAGCTGCGAGATTTTGTCCGGGTAAGTGTCCTGATCGATGCTATCTACAACGGCACCAGTCCTTGTCTGATCAGAGACATCAGCGGCGGTGGGCTGCTGTGTGTTGCCCAGGAGGAATTGGCAACTGGTTCAAAAATCTATATCGATCTGCCGATCGAAAGAACGCTTCTGCGCGTTTACTGCAGAATCTTGAGAGCGGTGCAGTCTGAACGTGGGTGGGAATACGGCTGCATATTCGAGGATATTGACGAAGCCAGCCGCCAGAAGATCATTCAATACGTGTACAAACGTCAGATTGAGCTTTACCGGAAGTAGGAAAACAAAACTCTTAGGAAGTTGGTTGGCATGGACAGAGACAGCATTGAGCTAACTGACTTGTGGCAGCAGTACAAGTTCAATAATGATCTCACTGCCAGGGAGCAGATTATTGAGCAGTATTTGCCTCTGGTCCAGTATATCGCTGGCAGGATCGCCATTCATCTTCCAGACAGTGTAGAGTTTCACGATCTGATCAGCTATGGTGTGTTCGGGCTAATCGACGCCATCGACAAATATGATCCCAATCGGGACATTAAATTTGAAACCTACGCCAGTGTCCGCATCCGCGGCGGGATCATCGACGGGCTGCGTTCAACTGACTGGATCCCAAGGAGTGTCCGCAGCAAAGCAAAAGAGATCGATCAGGCTATCATCAAGCTAGAGAACACTTTAGGCCGGACGCCGACTGACCGGGAGGTTGCCGATCTGCTCGGAATGCCCTTGGATCGATACTACGAAAGCCTGGATCAAGTCAGGAATATTTCACTGTTGTCTTTGGACGACCATCTCAGCGGTGATACTGACACAGACTCGCTTACTCTGATGGATACAATCAATGATCCGGAAGCTGCGGTCGATCAGGAGTTGGTAGACCAGGAAACTTTGCAGGAGCTCGCTGCCGCCATCGATGAACTTGATGAAAAACAGCGTTTAGTCGTATCATTGTACTATCACGAAGGGCTCACCCTTAAAGAGATTGGGCATATCATGGCAGTGTCCGAATCACGGATCAGTCAGATTCACAGTCAAGCAATCAGGGCGCTTCGTTCCAAACTTAAGTTTGTTTAAATAAGCTGATTAGATAGATTCCCACAAGGAGGAATCAGCCAATGTCAATCAAATTCCCCGACATGCAAGTATTGATTGGCAGAGCGGAACAAATCCCGAAAGTACTCCGGGAAGGGAACCCTACTGGAGCGGAACAGTTGGCCAGTGTTGTTGCCCAGCAATATGCCGAAGCGCCGAAAAAAGTAAACTCCAGTCCACGGGCTGCCCGCCTGCGCAACCAGAGAAAGCAGCGGTCTGAACGGGAAAAACAGAACGAACAGCGTCCCAAGCCCATTGGCAACCGGTTGGACATTAAGATCTAGGGTAGGAGGACGAACTGTGAATGAAACACTCGTTTTTATAGTAGGTTTGGTCTGCGGCTGGCTGCTTTCTTTGCTCAGCGGGAATTACCTGCGGGAAAAGGCTGAGAAACAGGATTTCCAGTCTCAACTCAAAACTTACGATACCATTTTCGAGCAGTATCTGGACATGCTCACGGAGAAACAAGAAGAGATTCGCCAAGAAATCCAAACATGGGTGGCCAATGCGCGAAAACAACCACGGCAGCTGGAAGATGACTTCCGGATTAATGAGGCCAAAGCAGGCGAAGTATTGGAACTGGTTAGACAAGGATATAATACAGTAGAGATAGCCGAAAAACTTAGGTTGGGTGTGGGCGAGGTGGAGCTGATTAAGCAGCTGAAAAATAGTGAAATTACTCATTGATAAGACTTGGCAACTATGCTATACTTGGTAATGGTGTCAAAACACACGCAGTCGAATATAGGCCGAGGAGTGCCTAAACGGTCTTGGCCGTAGATGCAGACTGCGGAGGATAAAACAAAAGGGAGGAGGTGGGCGACTTGGCCGTTATCACCATGAAAAGTCTCCTGGAGGCTGGCGTTCACTTTGGCCATCAAACCCGGCGCTGGAATCCCAAAATGGCTCCGTACATTTTCACAGAACGCAACGGTATTTATATCATCGATCTGCAGAAAACTGTGAAAAAGGTGGAAGAAGCCTACAACTTCATCCGCGACGTGGTCGCCGAAGGAAAATCGGTGCTGTTTGTCGGCACAAAGAAGCAGGCGCAGGAAACCATCAAGGAAGAAGCAGAACGCTGCGGGATGTTTTATGTGAACCAGCGCTGGCTGGGTGGGATGCTGACCAACTTCAAGACCATCAACAGAAGCATCGCCCGGCTGCAGGAACTGGAAAGAATGAAAGAAGACGGCTCTTTTGAAGTACTGCCCAAAAAGGAAGTTCAGAGACTGGAAAAAGAGCTGACGAAACTCTACCGGTTCCTTGGTGGAATCAGGGAGATGAGAAGACTGCCCGGTGCACTGTTTGTCGTGGATCCGCGCAAGGAACGAATTGCAGTTGCCGAAGCACGCAAACTGGGTATTCCAATTGTGGCAATTGTGGATACTAACTGTGATCCCGATGAGATCGACTATGTGATCCCCGGCAACGATGATGCCATCCGTGCAGTCAAACTGCTGACATCCACCATTGCCAACGCTGTGATTGAAGCCAAAGAAGGTAAGGTGGACGTTGAACCTGTTGCTGAAGACTCGGAACCGGAGCCTTTGGATAATGAACTCCTGTTGACAGATGAAGTTGACGATGCCGAGTTTGAAGAGCAGTAGGTAGAAACACGAGGGGAGCAGGTTGAGGGTTTAAACTCTCGTGATGCTCCCTTTTTTTATGAATCTGAATGAAAAGGAGGGATATGCATGTCAAACATAACTGCCGAGATGGTCAAGGAACTGCGGGAAAGATCAGGAGCAGGCATGATGGACTGCAAAAAAGCGTTGGTTGAAACCAACGGAAATATGGAAGCCGCCCTCGATTATCTCAAAGAAAAAGGGTTGTCCAAAGCCGCCAAGAAAGCGGGCCGTGTTGCAGCGGAAGGGTTGGTTGAAGCCTATGTGCACATGGGCGGGCGCATTGGTGTTTTGGTTGAAGTGAACTGCGAGACCGATTTTGTTGCCAAAACCGAAGAGTTCAAGCAGCTGGCAAAGGACATCGCCATGCACATCGCTGCATCGAAGCCCGAGTATGTTTCCCGGGATGAAGTGCCTGCCGAGGTTATTGCCAGGGAACGGAAAATCTACTCTGCTGCAGCTCTCAACGAAGGGAAGCCGGCACACATTATCGACAAGATTGTCGACGGCAGGATGGAGAAGTTCTATGCAGAAACCTGCCTCCTGGAACAGCCGTTTGTCAAAAATCCGGATATTACAGTGCAGCAGCTGCTTCATGAGAAGATTGCCAAAATCGGCGAAAACATCGCCGTCCGCCGCTTCGTCAGATTTGAACGCGGTGAGGGAATCGAGAAACGACAGGATGACTTCGCTGCCGAAGTAATGGCACAAATCAAGCAATAAGGAGCACCGTCCGGTGTTCCTTTTTTATAAGGGAACTGGCAAATAAAAGGGAATTCAAAGCCTACGCAGAATATTTTAGAGGAGAGAGTGGAGTATGGAGCAGTTGAAGTACAGGCGGATTGTTCTCAAACTAAGCGGCGAAGCCCTGGGAGGTTCTGGTGGTTTTGGAATTGATCCCGATGTCCTCAACCGGATTGCGGTCAGCATCAAAGAAGCGGCTGCGCTCAAGGTGGAGATCGCTATTGTTGTGGGCGGAGGCAATTTCTGGAGGGGTGCCGCCGGTAGTGCGATGGGGATGGACCGCAGCACGGCGGATTACATGGGGATGCTGGCAACCTGTATCAATGCCTTGGCCTTGCAGGATGCACTGGAGAAGATCGGTATTCCCACCCGAGTGCAAACTGCCATTGAAATGCGGCAGATCGCTGAGCCCTATATTAGGCGGCGGGCCATCCGCCACTTGGAGAAGGAACGTGTCGTGATTTTCGCGTCCGGGACGGGCAATCCGTTCTTTTCCACTGATACCACTGCAGCACTCAGAGCTGCTGAGATCGAGGCAGACGTCATTCTGATGGCCAAGAAAGGTGTCGATGGGGTGTACGATTCGGACCCCCGTAAGAATGCCGGCGCTGTCAAATTTGACCAACTTAATTATATAGACGTGCTCAACCGCCATCTGGGTGTAATGGATTCCACAGCCACATCACTGTGCATGGACAACAAGATCCCGATCATCGTTTTTGATTTCAACGAACCTAATAGTATAGTCCGCATCGTTCGCGGTGAATCAATTGGAACATACATAGGGGGGAGAAACAATGGTTGATGAGATTTTGAAAGACGGAGAAGCGCGGATGAAACAAGTGATCACCTCGACAACCAGTACTTTCGCCACTATTCGTACGGGTAGGGCGAATCCAAGTTTGTTGGACCGGATTGTGGTCAATTACTACAATACGCCGACGCCTTTGAATCAATTGGCTAATGTGTCTGCTCCCGAACCCCGCATGCTTTTGATCCAACCGTGGGACAAAACGGCCGTTAAAGATATCGAAAAGGCAATCCTGGCTTCAGATCTGGGTTTGACACCTAACAGCGACAGCAATGTAATTCGGATTGCCATCCCACAGTTGACTGAAGAACGCCGGAAACAGCTGGTCAAGATAGTGAAAAAGGAGTCTGAAGAGCATAGAGTTGCCATCCGCAACATCCGCAGAGACATGAATGAAGAGATCAAAGCCCTGGAAAAAGATGGCGAGATCACTGAAGATGAGAGCCGGCGTTATCTCGATGAGGTTCAGAAGTTGACTGATAAATACATTGCGGAGATCGACCGTCTCGCCGAGGCGAAAGAGAAGGAGATTCTGGAGATTTGAGCGCTGTCGATTGGACATTGGTCATCGGATATCCATTGGATGAAGCAATCGAATTCTTGCGTGAAGAAGAGCAGCCATACCGCATCGTGGTCACTGCACCTCCGAGCAAGAGGGAAACAGGGGAAGAAGATGATGCTGAACTGCGGATTGTTGCCGTGCGTTCCGCTTCAGACTGCATTGAATTGGTTTGTGCCGTATGCGACTGGTCTGTGAGCTAAGGCCCCGCGGGAGGATAGAAATGCGTATTCCCAATCACGTAGCAATAATTATGGATGGAAATGGAAGATGGGCCAAAACAAGAATGATGCCGCGCTATCAAGGCCACAGGGAAGGCGTAAAGGCACTGAAGCGCATCGTGAGGTGCTGCCGTGACCGTGGTATTAAGATCCTTACGGTTTATGCTTTCAGCACCGAGAACTGGAAGCGGCCTGCCAATGAGGTTCAGTCTTTGATGGAGCTGATGGAGCACACATTCACTGTAGAATTGGAAGAGTTGGCTGCCAATGGTGTGCAGGTAAGGATAATCGGTGATCGTTCGACGGTATCTCTTAGGCAGCAGCACATTTGGGAAACTGCCGAAGAGCGGACCAAACATAACGACAGCATGATCCTAAATGTTGCCTTCAACTATGGAGGGCGGATGGAGATTGTCCAAGCAGCCCGTGCCATAGCGGAAGCAGTCCGACGAGGCCAGATGCTTCCTGATGATATCACTGAGGATGTATTTGCGCGTTATTTGTTTACTAAAGATTTGGCCGATCCAGACCTGATTATCCGTACCGGCGGCGAACTGCGGGTCAGCAATTTTCTGCTGTGGCAGGGAGCATACGCGGAATGGTACTTTACTGACACCCTGTGGCCTGATTTCGATGTGGAAGAGTTTGAAAAAGCGCTCGCCAGTTTCCAGCGGCGGGACAGGAGATTCGGCAGGATTACCGAGAAGTAGCTGGTAGGTGACAGACTTGACCACTAGAATTTGGACAGCTGTAGTGACAATCCCCGCCTTTTTGGCGGTGATTTACTACGGAGGTATTTATCTGCAAGTTGCCCTGGCGCTTCTGGTCCTGCTGGGTCTGCTGGAGTTCAGCAGGTTGATCCGGGAGCAGGTGTTCTGGGACTACCTGGCCCCGGCAGGGCTATCTCTGCTATATCTGGCATATAATGGACTGTATCCCTCTTTCCTGTGGGCTTGGTTTGTGCTCCAGTTGATCTATCTGCTGGTTCGGGCAACCTTCACAACACACCGGCCCTTAAATCAGATTTGGCACATGGCCGCGGTTTTTTACGTTGCCGGCCTCTTCAGCTTTTTATGGCTCGTCAACGTGGAATATGGCTTTGCCTGGACTTTGTATGGCATAGCGGTCACCTGGGCGACTGATACAGGCGCTTATTTTACCGGGTTATCCTTTGGCCGCAACAAACTGGCACCGGACATCAGCCCCCACAAAACATGGGAGGGGGCGGCCGGCGGGCTACTGGCGGCTGTGCTTGCATCAGCCTTATTTGCTCGATATCTCGAAACCCCAATGTTTATGCTGCTGGTACTTGGTGGATGCCTGTCAGCGGCAGGCCAGGTGGGAGACTTGGTGGAGTCGGCCATCAAACGGGAAAGAGCCGTGAAGGATTCTGGTAAAATCTTGCCGGGCCACGGCGGTATCCTGGATCGTTTCGACTCACTTTTGTTCGTCCTGCCCCTACTATACCTTTACCTTAGATACCTGCATTGATTTAGCTAGACTGTGGCCCCGGCGGCGGGGTGGGAAGTATGGGCTTGAAACCAAAGCTGCTGCTCGTTGCCGGTGTACTGATAGGTATGTGCGCCTTTAAGGTGCTGTTTGTTTATCTTGCTCCGTTCTTGGCAGGTATCTTTATTGCCGCCCTTGTGGATCCAGCGGTTGATTACTGCGAGAGGAAGGGATGTCCGCGTCCTGCAGCATCAATGGTATTGGTATTGGTTGTATTTTGCGGTCTCTTGCTAGTGCTTGCCGCCGCTGCGGCCGGCATATGGCACGAAATGGAGCAGTTGGCAGGATTTGTCCAGGACAATTATGAAGGCGGGCTTCAAGGTATTGACACCATCAATCAGCTGATTAGGAGACTGCCAGACCATATACAGGTCTTAATTCCTTCTGTCATCACCAGTATCAGTCAGTTTGTCATCCGTGGTTTTGGTGCGATCCTGAGCTATGCTGGAAAGCTTCCGGCTTTGCTTGTCTCCTGGCTGATGGCTGGCATGACTGCTTTTTTTATCAGTAGAGACAAAAGAGAGATCGCCAAATTTGCGGCAGCCCAGCTTCCTGAGCAGTGGCGCAGCGTTTTCTTTGGGTTGAAGCGCTCATTTTTGCAAAACATGTTTTCCTATCTCAAGACACAGCTGGTGTTGATGTGGGTAACCATGTGCATTGCTGTCAGCGGTTTCTTGCTGGCAAATCATCCCTACGCTTGGTTATTGGGCCTACTGGCAGGGTTTTTTGATTTGTTCCCGCTGGTCGGGCCGAGTTGGGTGTTTATCCCTGTCATTGTGTATAACCTGATCGCAGGGATGGTTCAGCGCAGCGTTTTTCTGGCAGTAGTATGGTTGGTTTTGCTGCTGGTAAGGCAAATGTGGGAGCCTCAGCTGGTCGGAGGTGAGATAGGCCTGCATCCTTTGTCGACTATGGTGGGGATTTATCTTGGAGCACAGCTGATGGGAGTATGGGGATTGTTCTTTGGCCCGCTGGCGTTGATTTTACTGAAAACCGTCTTTATTATTGTAAATGACTCCACCTAGACTTAGAATATGAAGCAGGAAGGAATAGATTAATGATAAATGTTGCGATACTAGGTTCAACGGGCTCAATTGGAACGCAGACACTGGAGGTTATCCAGAACTTACCAGATTACCGGATATATGGTTTGACTGCATTCACCGATGTAGAGACTTTGTCCGCTCAAATTCGGCAGCATCGGCCGCAAGTGGTTGTGGTCAACGACTGTGATGCTGCCCGGCAGTTAAGAAACAGCTTTGACGTCCGCACCGCATGTGGTGAAAAAGGGCTGCTGGATCTGGCCGCCGATCCGAATGTTGATCTCGTGGTTATGGCTGTAGTGGGGTTCGCTGCTCTGACACCAACCCTGCGAGCACTTCAAGCTGGAAAAAAGGTTGCATTGGCCAGCAAAGAGGCGATGGTCGTTGGGGGCCATTTGCTGGCGCCCTTTCGTTCACAGATTATGCCCATTGACTCGGAGCATTGTGCAATCTGGCAGATCCTGAAAGGAAAAAACCCGGCAGATGTCGATGCCGTCATTCTCACAGCCTCGGGAGGGCCGTTCCTTAATCAACCGGATGACCTAAGCACAGTCACAGCTGAACAAGCATTAAAGCATCCTACCTGGAAAATGGGTGGAAAAATATCGATCGATTCTGCTACTCTGATGAACAAGGGATTGGAAGTGATTGAGGCTCATTGGCTTTTTTCCCTGAGCTATGATCAAATCGAAGTGGTGATTCATCCCCAGAGTGTTATCCACTCACTGGTTCGCTTTGTCGACGGCTCGATAATTGCGCAGTTGGCGGCAGCCGATATGCGCCTGCCCATTCAATATGCGCTGACTTATCCCAGCATACGGCCATCCCTTGTGTCCAAGCTTGATCTGACTGACCTTGGTGGCCTAACATTCAGTAAGTATAATCCAAAACGATTTCCCTGTCTCGAACTGGCAGTTAATGCAGGCCGGACGGGAGGAACAATGCCTGCTGCACTGAATGCAGCCAATGAAGTTGCAGTCGCTTCGTTTTTGGAGGGCAGGATTGCTTTTCCGGAAATTGCTGAGGTTGTCAAAGCAGTTGTCAGCAGCCATTGCACGTGCTTGCAGCCTGATCTTAAGCAGTTGATCACAGCTGACGCCGAAGCTAGGGCGGCCGCTGTGGATGTAGTCAGGCAGCTGGAAAGGAAGGAGTAATATGCCAACCATCATTATAAATATCATTGATTTTGTTCTTAATATGCTCACCGTCATAAAAGACATCATTACGTTTGTTATAGTATTTGGGATAATTGTGTTTTTCCATGAACTCGGCCACTTTCTGGTGGCAAAGCTGTCCGGAATAGTCGTGTATGAGTTTGCCCTAGGCTTTGGGCGGACCCTGTTCCAAAAAAAGGTGGGGCCGACCGTGTATTCCATCAGGATGCTTCCATTTGGGGGATTTGTTAAACTTGCGGGGATGGATGATGCTGAATATGAAGCGGATTCAGTCGATGAACGCCACCCCGGCAGTTTCAACAACAAACCACTGCTGGTAAGAATGGCGACAATTGCTTCAGGGCCTTTGATGAATTTTGTCCTAGCCGCTGCCATTCTGGCGCTCCATGCTGCCCTGGTTGTAATTCCGCCCACAATCGTCTCCCTTGAGCCGGGATACCCAGCTGAACAGGCTGGGCTGATGGTCGAAGATCAGGTGATCAAAGTCAACGGGATCAAAGTACAAGACCTGGATCATCTGATCGGTATGATAGAGTCGTCGCCAGGCCGCAATCTAGAACTGACTGTCAAACGAGGCGGTGCACTGATTAATGTGAATGTGGTGCCGGCCAGTGATGGCGAAAAAGGTATCATTGGTGTTGGATTGTACGAAAAAATCCGAGAACCGCTGCCGAGCGCAGTAGCCAATGGTTTTTCGCAGATGTGGATTTTTACTCGGGAAACTGTCACGGCTATCGCCGGGATGATAACTGGTACAGTGAAACCTGAGGTTGCCGGGCCTATAGGGATTTACCAAATGGTCGGAGACTTTGCTGCTCTTGGGCTCGGCAGCCTGATGTTCCTAGCGGCAGTCCTCAATGTCAATCTGGGGTTGATCAACTTACTGCCCATCCCGATACTAGATGGGGCCTGGATATTGATCATGCTTCTAGAAGCACTGCGGGGGCGTCCGCTGAAGAAAGAACACCGCAACATCGCCCAGTTTGTAGGGCTGGCGCTCTTGCTGATCCTGATGGTCTGGGCCACTTACAGTGACTTGGTCAGATTGTTCTCGTAGGAAAGTTGCCCTATGCGCAGAAAAACGAGACAGATAAAGATCGGCGGCGTGGCCATTGGCGGAAACGCACCCATTGCCGTCCAGAGCATGACAAACACAGACACTCGCGATGCTGCGGCCACAATCAGCCAAATCCACCGCCTGGAACAGGCGGGATGCGACTTGGTCCGGGTGGCGGTTGTGGATCGGGATGCTGGCCTGACTCTTGGGAAAATAAAGGCTCAGATTGGGATTCCACTGGTTGCCGATATCCACTTTGATTATCGTTTGGCTCTGCTCGCCATTGATCAGGGAGTCGACAAACTGCGAATCAATCCAGGTAATATTGGATCCCGCGATCGGGTAAAGGAGATAGTACGAGCGGCGCTGAACGCCGGGATTCCTATCCGGATCGGTGCCAATGCCGGTTCGTTGGCTGCCTGGGCTGTGGACAAATATGGGCGTACACCCAAGGCATTGGCAGAAAGCGCCCTGGAGCAGATCCGCATCCTTGAGGATTTAGGTTTTCAGGAAATTGTGGTTTCGCTGAAAGCAAGCAGTATCCCTTTTACCGTAGAGGCATACCGGATTATGGCCAAGCACGTTGATTATCCCTTCCATGTAGGTATTACGGAAGCGGGCACGCCGTGGTTTGGCAGCATCAAATCCTCGGCCGGTATTGGCATTATGCTTGCTGAAGGCATGGGCGACACAATTCGCGTGTCCCTAACCGGCGACCCGGTGGAGGAAGTAAAGGTAGGCTGGGCAATTCTCAAAGCCCTGGAACTGCGCAGCCGCGGCCCGGTGTTTATCTCATGCCCAACGTGCGGCAGGACCAGAATTGATTTGGAGCGGATCGCCGCCGAGGTCGAGCAGCGCCTCAGTCATCTGACAAAACCGTTAACGATTGCCATCATGGGCTGTGAAGTCAACGGGCCGGGTGAAGCGCAGGATGCCGATTTGGGGATAGCAGGAGGACATGGTGTTGGCCTTGTTTTCCGCAAAGGCAAAATCATCCGTAAGGTGAGAGAAGAGGAACTAATTGATGCCTTGGTAACGGAAGCGCTTCAGTTAGAACAGGAACTATAGGAGGGTGTGATCAATGAGAGCCAGTGAACTTTATGCACCAACACTGAGAGAGGTACCTGCAGAAGCGGAATTGGTCAGCCACCAATATATGCTTCGGGCTGGGTTGATGCGGAAAACCGCGTCAGGGATGTATTCCTATTTACCCCTCGGTGTACGGGTGCTGCACAAAATTATGACCATAATCCGCGAGGAATTGGATCGGGCAGGAGGTCAGGAAATCCTGCTTCCTATCGTGCAGCCGGCCGAACTTTGGCTGGAATCGGGACGGTGGAATGATTACGGCCCAGAGATGTTCCGGCTTGTAGACCGCCATCAGCGCCAGTTCTGCCTGGGCCCCACGCATGAGGAGATTATCACAGCGTTGGTTAGAGACGAGGTGCGTTCGTACAAGCAGCTGCCTTTGCGCCTGTATCAGATTCAAAACAAGTACAGGGATGAAATCAGGCCTCGGTTCGGCGTGATCCGCAGCCGGGAGTTCATCATGAAGGATCTTTATTCATTTGATCGAGACGAAGCTGGCGCTCAAGCAAGTTATCAGGCGATGTACGATGCGTACTCCCGTATCTTTGCCCGCTGCGGCCTCGATGCCCATCCTGTGGAAGCTGATACCGGAGCGATCGGCGGCGACCGGTCCCATGAATTCATGGTCCTCGGTGAGGCAGGGGAAGCTCTGATCGTTTATTGTCCGCACTGCGGGTATGCCGCCAACGTGGAAAGGGCAGAGTGTGTACCATTCGATCCTGTCGCCAAAGATGCCGTGCTGGGCGACCTTGAGGAGATACCTACCCCGGGTATTGCAGCTGTGGATGACCTATCCAAGCTGCTGCAGGTTGAACCTAAACAGATTATCAAGACGATGATCTATGTAGCCGACGGTAATCCGGTTGCGGTGCTGATCAGTGGAGCATATGATGTCAACGAGGTCAAGCTGAAAAGAGCTCTCAACTGCGATCAGCTGGAGTTGGCAGATGCCGAAACAATTTCGGATGTAACCAAAGCACCGGTTGGTTTTGCCGGACCTGTGGGATTGAGCATACCCATCTATGCCGATTATTCCGTCGTGCCGATTGTGAACGGTGTTTCCGGCGCAAACAAGAAGGATGCCCATCTCCGGAATGTGAACATCGAACGTGACTATACACCAACTAAAATCTTCGATCTGCGGGAGGCGAGAGCTGGAGAACGCTGCGCCCGCTGCGGCAAGACACTGGAAGAAGCCCGGGGAACGGAAGTAGGGCAGGTATTTTACCTGGGAACGAAGTATTCACTGCCGATGAAAGCTTGCTTCCTTGATCAAGATGGTGTGGAGAAACCTTTTGTCATGGGATGTTATGGCATAGGTGTCAGCCGGACTGTGGCGGCAATAATCGAACAGCATCATGATGAGGATGGTATATGCTGGCCAGTCAGTGTGGCCCCGTTCAGTGTGGTTGTGGTTCCGGTTAGTTACAAAGACGAAGATCAGCGCACGGCTGCTGAACAGGTCTACCAGGATCTGGCAGAGGCTGGGATCGAAGTGCTCCTTGATGATCGGGACGAAAGGCCTGGTGTTAAGTTTAAAGATGCTGATCTCATCGGGTATCCGCTGCGGATCACTGTGGGGCCCAAGCATTTGGCGGAAGGCAATGTGGAAATAAGAATCCGCAGTTCCAAGGAAGTGAAAGTAGCCCCCATTGCTGATGTGGTGGCACAAGTAAGGACATTACTGAACCTGTTAGGAGAATGAATATGAAGGTTGCTGCCATTGTACCAGCGTATAATGAAGAACTTACCATTGGTGCAGTAATCGCAGCACTGCAGTCGTCGCCCCTCGTAGACGAAATCGTCGTAGTCAGTGACGGTTCCTGGGATCGTACAGCAGAGATAGCCCGCGAAGCCGGTGTAACTGTTGTCGAGCTCGAACAGAACTTGGGCAAGGGAGGAGCCATGTGTGCAGGTACCTGCCATACGGATGCCGATGTGTTTTTGTTTGTTGATGCGGATCTGGTAGGTTTGAAACGAAATCATGTGGAAAGCTTGCTGCATCCAATCCTCGACAAAAGGGCGGAGATGACGGTCGGTGTTTTTGAAAAGGGAAGACTGGTCACGGACTTGGCCCAAAAGATCACACCTTTTCTATCCGGACAGCGGGCCATGACCAGACAGCTTTTCGAACAGATCCCTGATCTGAAGGACCGAGGCTACGGTGTTGAGATGGCCCTTTCCCTTTACGTGAACAAGCATCACAGTAAGGTGGAGATAGTCAACTTGCCCAATTTGAGCCAGGTGATGAAAGAGGAAAAGCGTGGGTTTTGGAGAGGGTTTCGACAGAGGTTGAGGATGTTCTGGGAGATCTTGCGAGCTGTCAAGCTCTAGAATTACCGGAGGAGGAACAGGATTGGGTTCAGTTTATGTGATTAAGCCAGAGAACGAGCATTTCTTATTCCAGCTGTCGCCAAATCCGATCCTAGAATCTGTAAGAATCGTGCAAATCGAGGTAGACCCGGTCGCCCAAAGCTGGATCGTTACCCTAAGCGGTGAAAAGCAAGGAACAGACGAGCTCTGGGAACAAGTAGCTGCCCAAATATGCGCCGCAGTTGACAGTGTCGCCAATGTTTCATTCACATGGGAAACCAACAGCCAACATCCTGAAGATGAGATCAGCTACATGCACGCTGTGATCAAGAATTTCAGTCCCTCCAACGGCAGCCGGGAAGAGAAACCTAAACCTGCCAGAGCGCGGCGGAGGAAAGGGAACCGGCAGCAGCCGATCAGCCAGGATCACGTCCCCATCGAGTCGATTGATATGGAGCAGAATGGCGTGGTCATAGCGGGGGAAGTGGTCGCCGCCGACAAACGTACTTTGCGCACCAGCAGAATCTTGGTCACATTTGACCTGTGGGATCATACGGATACCATAACCTGCAAGCTGTTTCTTGATTTGGACGATGAAGCACCTGATATTACTGTGGGTGAATGGCTGAAGGTCAAAGGTGATATTCAGTTTCAGAGCTTTGAACAGGAATTGGCCCTTATTGTTCAGCAGTTCAACCGGATTGATCCGCCAGCTCCCGTGGAGGACCGGGCTGAACAGAAGCGGGTCGAACTGCACCTGCATACTAAGATGAGCGGCCTTGACGGAGTTACCGATGTGGAGGAAGTGGTGAAGCAGGCGGCAGCCTGGGGACATCCGGCGATAGCCATCACGGACCACGGAGTTGTCCAAGCCTTTCCAGCCGCGTACACTGCTGCCAAGAAATTCGGTATCAAAATTATTTATGGACTTGAGGGTTATTTGATCGACAATGATAACGACCGGCCTCATCATATAGTAATTCTAGCCAAAAATAAAATCGGTTTGAAGAACCTGTACAAACTTGTTTCCTATTCCCATCTACAGCATTTCTACCGCCGTCCTCGCATTCCTCGGCGGTTGTTGGTTGAACACCGGGAAGGTTTGATAATTGGATCCGCCTGTGAGCAGGGCGAGGTGTACCAAGCATGCCTCAGAAAGGATCCTCGCTTAAAAGAGATTGCCAGCTTTTATGATTATCTGGAGATCCAGCCTCTGGGTAACAATGAGTTTTTGATCGGTACAAGCCTCGTCAGCTCCCTTGAGGACCTTCAAGAGCTGAACCGCACGATCTGTCTCCTCGGTGAAGAGCTCGGCATTCCAGTGGTCGCCACTGGGGACGTGCACTTCTTGCGCCCTGAAGACAGCATCTACCGCACGATTCTCCTGCAGGGGCAGGGATTTGAAGATGCGGAACGGCCGGCGCCGCTGTATTTCCGGACCACTGAGGAAATGCTCAATGAGTTTCTGTACTTGGGTGAAAGGCTGGCTCAGAAAGTCGTGGTAACTGATCCCAACTATATTGCCAGCCAAGTTGAAAATCTGACACCTATTCCCCAAGGGCTGCATGCTCCGAAAATCCCCGCTGCCGCGGAGCAGCTTGAGGAAGTCTGCTACAAAACCGCGAAGGAAATGTATGGAGATCCCCTGCCTGAACTCGTTGCCCAGAGACTGGAGAAGGAGCTCAAGGCAATTATCGGCAATGGGTATGCAGCACTGTACTGGACTGCCAGGCAGTTGGTCCACAAATCAAATGAAGACGGCTACATGGTAGGTTCCCGAGGATCGGTCGGCTCTTCATTCGTGGCAACCATGAGCGGGATTACCGAAGTGAACCCACTGCCGCCCCATTATATATGCCGTAAGTGCCATTGGCATCAGTTTTTCACCGGGCAAGAAGTAGGAGCAGGAATCGACCTGCCTCGGAAGGAATGCCCCGAATGCGGAGCGGAGCTGCACCGGGACGGCTTTGATATTCCATTTGAAGTCTTTATGGGATTTAACGGTGACAAGGTTCCCGATATTGATCTCAACTTCAGTGGGGAATACCAAGCCACCATCCAGAAGTACACCGAAGAGCTGTTCGGCGCCGATTATGTGTTTCGAGCGGGAACCATAGGCACCCTTGCTGAAAAATCGGCCTACGGTTTTGTTAAGAACTACCTGGAAGAAACCAAACAAGTAAAGAGGAAAGCAGAAATCAACCGAATGCTGAAAAAGCTTGTAGGGGTTAAACGCACAACCGGCCAGCATCCAGGGGGCATGATCGTCGTCCCGCAAGACATGGAAATCTACGATTTCACCCCTATCCAGTACCCAGCCAATGACCCGAAGAGTGGGATTGTCACGACGCATTTTGAATTCAGCTACATCCATGACAGCTTGGTCAAGCTGGACAATCTCGGCCATAAAGGGCCAACCATGATGCGCTTGTTTGAAGAGTTTGGAGGCATCAAGGTGGACGCCATCCCTATGGATGATCCAGCAACCATGGCCGTTTTTTCGGGGCTGGAATCGCTAGGGGTGACTGAAGAGCAAATTGGCACATCCATCGGTACGCTGGGGTTGCCGGAATTCGGCACAGACTTTACTCGCCAGGTGCTCGAAGACATCCGCCCAACTACCTTTGCTGATCTGGTTGCCATCATGGGCTTGACTCACGGTACCGATGTCTGGCTGAACAATGCCCAGGACCTGATTAGGGATAAAGTTACCGATTTTAAGAACGTTATCGCATGCCGCGACGACATCATGACGTATCTGATGCACCAAGGTTTGGCGGCAAGTGACGCTTTCCGCATCATGGAGCGGGTGCGCAAAGGCCAGGGCCTTACTGAAGTTGACATTACTCTGATGAAACAGCATCAGGTCCCGGATTGGTATATCGAATCGTGCTTCAAGATCAAATACATGTTCCCAAAAGCCCATGCTGTTGCTTATGCCGTTACCGCTTACAGGGCCGCTTATTTCAAGGTCCACAAGCCGGCTGCTTTTTATGCCACCCTCCTCAGCGTTGAAATTGAGCACGTCAACGCTGACATAATCATACCCGGGGCTGAAAGAGTTAAGGCAGAAATAGCTGCGTTGGAAGCGAAGGGGAACGAGGCCACTGCCAAGGATGCTGAAGTCGTGACAGTGCTGAAGATAGTACTGGAAGCCCTGGCAAGAGGCATTAAGTTTCTACCGGTCGATCTTTACCATTCTGACGCGATGCGAGTGGTTCCACAGGGAAACAACCTGCGGCTGCCTCTCATATCTTTGGAAGGTGTGGGGCTGAACGCCGCCAACGCCATTGTGGAAGCCCGCCAGGCCGGCGAGTTCTTGTCAATCGAAGACTTACGCCAGCGTACCAAAATCAGCAGAACAGTCATTGAGGCACTGGCCAGGCATAACTGCCTGGACGGGATGCCTGAAACGAATCAGCTGAGTCTGTTCGGCTAGAAGATTTTCGGTAATCTGGTGTTGCTTCGCGGCAGGAGTTGTGCTATAATGAAAGTGCTGTTTGAATATTGCGATCAGCGAGAGTGGGTTCTGCCCACTCTTTTACATATTTCTAGCTTGGGATATCCCGCCTTTCGCGGTATAAATGGGAAAACGCAGGTACAGATTAAGCATGTGGCATCATCATTCAGGAGAGTGACAATATGAAGAAGAGCGAAATCATAGCTGTGGTAACCAGCCTTGCGGAGCAAGCTGCGGCAGCGGCCGGTGTTGAGCTTGTCGATATTGAATATGTAAAAGAGTCAGGCAGGTATTTCTTGCGTGTTTATATAGATAAGCCAAACGGTGTGACCGTTGATGACTGTCATCAGGTTCACATCCGCATGGACCAGCTTTTGGATGAAGCAGACCCTATCGATCATGCTTATGTGCTGGAAGTGTCATCGCCAGGTTTGGACCGGCCTCTGAAGAGAATCGCAGATTATGCCCGGAACATCGGCAAACGAGTGAACATAAAGACTTACCAGCTGTTTGAAGGCATGAAACAATTTGAAGGGACACTGACAGGTGTCGAGAATGATGTCATCAGACTGGATCTCGGTGTGCGAGAGATAGAACTTCCGTATGATCAAATAGCCAAAGCGCGTCTAGTTGTTGATTTTTGATATGGGAGGCAGGTTGATAATGAATCAGGAGCTAATTGGGGCACTCAACGAACTGGAAAAGGAGAGGGGTATTTCCAAAGCAATCCTTATTGAAGCGATTGAAACGGCGATTGTTTCTGCCTACAAACGCAATTTTGGCTTGAACTCCGCTGCCAGCGTCAGAGTCGATTTGGATCAGAACACCGGTGAGATTCACGTCTATTCACGCCGGAAAGTGGTGGAACAAGTCAGCGATCCGAAACAAGAGATCGCATTGGAGGAAGCGCAGGCTATTGATCCAAATTATAAGGTTGGTGACATTGTCGAAGAGGAAGTTACCCCCCACGACTTCGGGCGCATCGCAGCGCAGACAGCAAAGCAGGTCGTGATCCAAAGAATCCGAGAAGCCGAGCGCTCCATCGTATACAATGAATATGCCAACCGCGCCGGAGACGTTGTCAATGGCATCATTCAACGAATGGACCACCGCAATGTAATTGTCGATTTGGGAAAAGTCGAAGCGGTGCTCCCCGTGAGCGAGCAGATCCCTCATGAACGATATGAACCAAATCAACGGATGAAGTTCTACATCAACGAAGTGAAACAAAGCAGCCGAGGGCCCCAGATCTTTTTGTCACGTACTCATCCAGGATTGTTGAAATATCTGTTTGAACTGGAAGTGCCTGAGATTCAGTCCGGTGTTGTGGAAATCAAATCCGTGGCCAGGGAAGCGGGATACCGCTCCAAAATTGCGGTATTCAGCCGTGATCCGAATGTCGATCCAGTAGGCGCTTGTGTTGGCAACCGGGGGCTGAGGGTACAGGCAGTAGTATCCCAACTTAACGGCGAGAAAATCGACATCATCGCGTGGGTTCCCGATCCGGCAGCGTTTATTGCCAATGCCTTGAGCCCCGCCGTGGTAACCAAGGTTCGCCTTGACCGGACCGGGAAGTCAGCTTACGTTGTCGTACCTGATGATCAGCTGTCTCTTGCCATTGGCAAGGAAGGGCAGAATGCCCGTCTGGCTGCCCGGTTGACAGGGTGCAAAATTGATATCAAGAGTGAATCACAGGCCGCATCTGAGCCGTTCGTCGAAGTACCAGCCGATGTTCTCGAGGTGCCTGCTGCACCTGGCGCTGAACCTGAACAAGCAGACTCTGCAGTGGAGGTGGCCGAGACAGCGCTTCAAGATCAGGCAGAGGCATCCGAACAATCTGTGCCGGCATCTGATGTAAAACGCCGGGCAAGAACAAGCACTGAGAAAGCAGCCAAAGAGAGCGAATCCAAGCCGATTGAGGATGTGGCGGCATTATTGGCGAAACTGGGCAGTGCCAACAAGCGAAAGAGTTGGGAAGAGCGGTTTGGTTCAATCAGTGCCGAGCAAGAGCAAAAAGAAGAATCAGAAGAACAGCAGGCCAAGAAGTCCAAGAAGAAGAAAAAGGCAGAGAAAGTGATTAAGGATTTTTCAATGTTGACCATGGAAGACTTTCAGTTCGACGAACAGGAGTAAGGTGATGGTATGAAGCCCAAACATGTGCCAATCCGCACCTGTGTCGGCTGCCGGCAGGCCAAGCCGAAAAAGGAACTGATCCGCGTGGTCCGTACTCCCCAGTCCGAAATCGAAATTGACCTTACCGGGAAAAAATCAGGCCGCGGTGCTTACCTCTGCCGTTCGATAGAATGTTTGTCAAAAGCTTTTCAGGGCCGACAGCTCCAGAGAGCTTTGCAAACGGACATAAGTGAAGACATAAAAACATTGCTGGAGCAGCAGTTGGATGGATCGGGTAATTAGTCTGCTGGGATTTGCCCAGCGATCACGAAAATTAGCTTCAGGAGCTGAAGGGGTTTGCGCTGCACTGCGGAAAGGCAGAGCCGTGTGCTTGATTATCGCAGATGATTGCTCCCAAAACACGCTTGAGAAGTATACCACAATGGCTGCCAGATTTCAGGTCCCGTATTACCGTTACGGGTCAAGGGCCGATTTGGGCCGGGCCATTGGCAAGGCGCCGCGGTCAGTAATCGCTGTTTTGGATTCCAGTTTTGCACGGGCGATCGCGTCAGAATTGGACAGGTAAGGTTTAATCTGGGAGAAAGATTAGGAGTGATGCGTGTGAAAAGAGTAAGAGTGTACGAGCTGGCCAAGGAGTTGAACATTGAGAGTAAGGCCTTGGTAGATTTCTTACTTGAGCTTGGGGCAGACATCAAGAATCATATGAGCACCGTTGAACCGGATATTGCTGAAATGGTCCGGGAACACTTTGAGAGTGCACCAGGTACACCAGATGGTAAGCAAAGGCCGGATGCAGCGCCGGTAATTACCGAAGATGTAGTGGACGATGTCGAAGAAGATGAGGAATTCACATCCAAGAACTGGGCCAAAAAACGGAAGAAACAGACCAAACACGGCGACGATCCGGAGTTTGAGGACAAGAAAATTGACCGGATTGTTAAAAATGCCAAAGGTAGGGAAAGACAGCAACACGCAGATGAGCAGAAGATCAAGGACAAGAGCCTTGAACTGCCGGAGACGATCACTGTCAAGGACTTGGGGCAGAAATTGGGTGTTTCTCCCGCAGAACTGATCAAGAAACTGATGAAACTGGGAGTATTGGTTACAGTTAATCAATACATCGATTACAGCACAGCTGCTGCGCTCTGCAGCGATTACGGTGTGGAAACACATCAAGCCAAAGACTTGGCCGAAAGAGTGTTTGCAGAGGCCGAGGAAGACGATCCAGCACAGCTGGTGCCCAGGCCACCGATTGTCACGATCATGGGCCACGTCGATCACGGCAAAACTACGCTCTTGGACAGTATTCGCAAGTCGAAAGTCGCTGCAAGTGAAGAAGGCGGCATCACCCAGCACATAGGTGCCTACCAGGTAGAATACCAGGGTAAGAAGATCACCTTTATCGACACCCCAGGTCATGAGGCGTTCACAGCTATTCGTTCTCGTGGTGCTCAAGTGACAGACATCGCCGTTTTGGTGGTAGCTGCCGATGATGGAGTCATGCCCCAAACTATTGAGGCTATAAACCACGCCAAAGCTGCCAAGGTACCAATTATTGTGGCCATAAATAAGATCGATCTTCCCAATGCCAATCCCGACCGTGTCATGCAGGAATTGTCCGAGCAGGGGCTGATCCCAGAGGCTTGGGGCGGCGACACCATCATGGTTGAACTTTCCGCTCTGCGCTGTGAAGGCGTAGACGAACTTTTGGAGATGATCCTGCTTGTCGCTGAAATGGAAGAATTGAAGGCCAATCCAAACCGGCGGGCCAGAGGAACAGTGATCGAGGCCAAGCTGGATAAAGGGCGCGGGCCGGTAGCAACAGTCTTGATCAACACCGGCACGCTGCGGGTTGGTGACAACTTCGCCGTCGGGCACCTCAGCGGCCGCGTGCGGGCTATCATCAACGACCGCGGTGAGAGTATCAAAGAAGCGGTTCCTTCCCAGCCTGTCGAGATTCTGGGAATATCTGACGTACCTGAAGCCGGTGACATCCTGGTCGTTACTGAAGACGAACAGACAGCCAGGGAAGTAGCCCACTTAAAACAGCTGAAACTGCGGGAGCAGGAGCTTCGGGGGCCAGCCAGAGCTAATCTGGAGGATTTGTTTGCCCAGATTCAGCAGGGCAAAACCGCGGAACTCAATTTGGTTCTCAAGGCTGACGTTCACGGATCTGTTGAAGCACTGCGGTCATCATTGGAGAAGCTCTCTAACGACGAGGTTCGCGTCAACATCATTCATCAAGGAGTAGGCGGAGTTTCAGAATCGGATGTACAGTTAGCAACCGCATCCAACGCAGTGATCATCGCTTTCAACGTGCGGCCCGATCCCAATGCACTCCGCGCGGCTGAGCGGGAGCATGTGGAGATCCGAAGCTATCGAATCATTTACAATGCAATTGATGATGTGAAAGCTGCCATGAGTGGTTTGCTGGAGCCTGAGTATAAAGAAGAAACACTGGGGCGGGCTGAAGTCCGGCGCACATTCAGAGTACCGGGCATTGGTGTAGTTGCCGGCTGTTATGTTCAGGACGGCAAGATTACCCGTACGGCCCAGGTCCGCGTACTTCGAGACAATGTCATCATCCATGAAGGTAAAATCAGCTCGCTTAAACGGTTCAAAGATGATGTCCGGGAAGTGATGCACGGATACGAATGCGGCATCGGCATCGATCAGTTCAATGACATCAAAGAGGGTGACTTCATCGAAGCGTTCGTGATCAAGGAAGTTGCCCGCACATTGTAAGCATTGATGGGGTGACGAGATGAGCCAACGCTTTAACAGGCTGCAAGAGGAGATCAAGAAGGAGATCAGCCATATCATTCAGCACAAGGTGAAAGATCCTAGGTTAGGGTTTGTCAGTGTGACTGGAGTTGAGCTGTCCCGGGATTATGCCCACTGCAAAATATATATCAGTGTACTCGGCGACGATATTGCCCAAGAACAGACCATGGAGGGCCTGGCTAAGGCCACCGGTTTTATCCGCACGGAACTCGCCAGGAGCATTCGTTTTCGCAATGTACCACAGTTGAGTTTCCATTACGATTCATCAATGGAATACGGTTCACGGATCAATGCCATCCTCAAGGAGCTCAACCTCGATGGGGGAAGTGACGGTGAGTAAGGAAGACCAGTTTCTTGATGCGCTGAAGCGGTACGATGACTATATGATCTGTTCTCATACAAACCCAGATGCCGACAGCATCGGCGCCATGCTGGCAATGTATGGGTTTTTGCAACGACTGGGAAAGAAGGCGGTGATGGTTGTCACCGACCCAATACCCGATTTGCCGCTGCCTAACATCGGCCAGATGCAGACAAGTCCTGATCGCGAGTACGAGTGTGTGATTGTTCTCGACTGCGAGCCAAAACGTACCGGTGACTTGGTCCCGCTGATCGCTAAGGCTGCAGTCACATTCAATGTGGATCACCATAAAGACAACCCAGGCGCTTGTACATACAACTACATCGACACTTCCCAAGCCGCCACCTGCATGATTCTATATCAGATGTTCAAGGGCACAGGCGCCGTGTTGGGCAGCGAACTTGCCCAACCATTGTATGCGGGCATTGTGGGCGATACTGGAGGATTTCGCCATGCCAATACGACTACGGAAGTCTTTCTGGCTGCTGCTGATCTGACAGCCCAAGGAGCAGTCCCCCACCTGACAGCAGAAGCGATTTTTGCTACCAAACCGTTAGAATTAATCAGATTCTTAGGTTACGCCCTGACCAAAATTGAGACAATGCATAACAACCGTTTGGTTTGGCTTGCCCTCTCTGAGCAGGACTTCAAACAATACGGCATTGATCCAAGCAACTGTGATCAATTCATCGATTATATCCGGATGGTGGGGGGCAGTGAGATAGTCATTCTCCTCCGGGAAGTAGCGCCAGATGTGGTCCGGATTGGTTTTCGCTCTCGAAGCTTGAACATTCATCAGTTAGCTTTACGTTTTGGCGGGGGTGGACACCTATTGGCAGCTGGAGCTCAAGTCAACAGCCCGTTGGCGGAAACAGTGCAGCGGGTGATAGCAGCTGCTTCCGAACTGTTGGAGGTGGACAAGCCATGAATGGAATTATCAACGTACTTAAACCCCCAGGGATGAGCTCGTTTCAGGTAGTACGCCATTTACGCAGCCTGCTGCAGACAAGGCGGATCGGTCACGCCGGCACTTTGGATCCCGGTGCTGCCGGAGTCCTGCTGGTTGGCCTAGGTAAGGCCTGTAGGCTGCTGCCTTTCCTAACCGATTACGACAAGGTATACATTGCCGAATTAACTCTGGGAATCAGCACCACGACTCAAGATGCTGATGGTGAAACCGTCGCGATGGATGAAAACGTTTCGGTAACGCCCAATCAGCTGGGAGCGGCTTTTGCCAAGTTCTTAGGGCGCGTTGAACAAATCCCACCCATGGCCTCGGCGGTGAAAGTCGATGGAAAGCCGCTTTACAAGCTTCAGCGTGAAGGCATTACTGTTGAGCCAAAAGCTCGGACGGTCTTGATCAAAGAGCTGCACATCAACAAAGTGTGGACATATGACGAGGCATTGACCTTCGGCAGCCGCGTCTTATTTTATGTTCGCTGTTCTAAAGGCACATACATCCGGACACTGTGCCACGATATCGGCCGGGCCTTGGGGACATATGCTCATGTGTCTTTCCTTGTACGTACTGAAGTTGGGCCGTTTACATGCGCCACAGGCCACACATTGGAAGAGATCGAGTCTTTCACCCGGAAGGCCGACTATAGTTTCATTCTCCCAATGGAAGCCGCTTTTCCTGATTTTCCCCACGTGCGCGTTGCCCCTCTTGCTGAGCACAAGATCTGCAATGGAAACGCAGTCACTACCGATTATCTTGTCGATGTGCCCCAGACTCTGACAGTAGGTGATAGAGTTCTGCTTATGTCACTCGACGGGAGTTTGCTTGCGATTGGCGAGATTCGCTACAAGGACCAACTGCTCTGCCATCCGATCCGGGTTTTGAAGGAGGGAAACTGATTAAAGTTGGAATCACAGTATGACATTCAGCACCGTAAGACAGTCGTTGCCTTAGGCACTTTTGACGGCGTGCACCGCGGTCATCAGCAGTTGCTCAGAGAAGTTGTCAGGATGGCAGCCGCCGATGGCCTAAGAAGCCTTGTTTACACATTCGACTGCCCTCCGGAGCAGTGGTTTAACCAAAAAATACAGCTTTTGACCGATCAAGCATCCAAGACGCGGCTAATCCTGGCCTTAGGGATTGAGCAGGTTATCTGCACAAAATTCAGCCGGGAATTTGCCAGCATCTCTGCCGAAAGCTTTGTGAAAGATATTTTGGTTCAACAGCTGCAGGCTCGGGTGGTGGTCTGTGGTTTCAACTACCGTTTCGGCCATAATGCTGAAGGAAACGCGTCCATCCTGCAAGATCTGGGACGCCGCTGCGGATTCACAGTTAAGGTGATTCCTCCAGTAATGCATGGCGAGCAGCCTGTGAGCAGCAGCCGCATCCGCAGGGCTGTTAAGGAAGGATCAGTTGAACTTGCTGCCGAGCTTTTGGGGCGTCATCATGCATATACCGGCAAAGTAATATCCGGAAAGCGGCTGGGCCGGAGAATCGGTTTTCCTACAGCAAACATCGATGTTGATCCCAACCTTATCCTGCCCAAAGCCGGTGCTTATCTTACGTGGTGTTTTCTTGATGAGAGTACCAACTATCCAGCCATGACATCAGTGAGCCCCGACGGCCGCATCGAGTCTCATTTACTGGGGTTTAGTGGGAACCTTTACGAAAAGATAATAGAGGTGCGGTTCCTGCAGAAACTCCGCGATTGGCTGAAATTGGATAGCTCTGTAGAACTTCAGAGCCAGTTGGCCAGAGATTTCGGGCAGGCTCGGGAGCTTCTGGCTAATTATCGTTTACAAGGACATGAAATTGTGTTAAAATAGCTAAGGACTAACCATTTTCTAGGCAGAAACGTATCTCCGGCGTTCTGCTTGGTTTATGGTGGAAGATGACACTATGGAGGTGAGATGATGATCACAAAAGAACAGAAGGAGATGCTGATTCAGAAGTTCCAGCGGCATGAGAGCGACACAGGATCTCCAGAGGTGCAGATCGCAATTTTGACAAATCGGATTGAAGAGTTGACTGAACATTTGCGCATTCACAAGAATGATCACCATTCGCGGCGGGGTTTGTACAAGATGATCGGTCAACGTCGGGGACTGCTTAACTACTTGATGAAAAAAGACATCGAACGCTACCGGAAACTTATTGATGAACTAGGTCTACGGCGGTAGGCATGAGCGGGACGTCCCGCTCTTTTTCTAAGCGTTACGGAAGTATAAATTGGGGAATACTTAATCAAAAGGGGGTATGCCGATGCCTGAGATTTACACGTTCGAACTAGGGAATCGCACCATGACTCTCGAAACGGGCGAGTTGGCCAAACAAGCCAATGGAGCGGTCCTGGTCCGTTACGGTGACACTGTAGTGCTGGTATCCGCTACCATGTCGAAAGAACCGCGTACCGATGTCGATTTCTTCCCCCTGATCGTCGACTATGAAGAGAAGATGTATTCTGTGGGAAAAATCCCCGGTGGATGGGGGCGCAGAGAAGGCAAGCCCGGTGAAGAAGCCATTCTGGCGGCAAGAATGATCGATCGGCCGCTGCGGCCTTTGTTCCCTGAAGGCTTTCGCAATGACGTCCAGATCGTAGCCCAGGTGCTGTCAGTGGATCAAAACCATTCACCGGCGATCAGTGCCCTGATAGGCGCCAGTGCGGCACTCACCATCTCCGATATACCATTCAACGGGCCGATCGGTGGTGTCAAGGTAGGGCGTATCAACGGCGAATATGTGATCAACCCGACACAGGCTCAGGCAAACGAGTCAGACATTGACTTGGTGGTTGCCGGGACTGCGGATGCGATCATGATGGTGGAAGCCGGGGCCAAAGAAGTCGAAGAGGAAGCCATGCTGCAGGCGATCATGTTTGGACACCAAGCGATCAAAAAGATTTGTGCCGCCATATCCGAAATGGGTGTCCAACTAGGCAAGCCAAAGGTTCAGGTAGAACTGTTTGAGCCGGACTCGGCTGTCGCGGAATGGGTAACAGAATTTGCCGCTGAGAAGTTGATCGATGCCCTGCAGACCGATGACAAAATGGAACGGCAGCATGATCTAGGCCAGGTCCAGACGCTCGTTCATGAAACCTACCATGCTCAGTTCGGAGAAGAGCGGTACCAAGAAGCAGTCAAGTCAATCAATTACGTTATCGACAAGTTGACCAAGGATCTTGTCCGGAAAATGATCATCAGCGGCACCAGGCCAGACGGCCGTAAACGGGACGAGATTCGCCCCGTCAGCATAAAAGTTGGCCTGCTTCCCAGAGCTCACGGCTCAGGCCTATTTACCAGAGGCCAGACGCAAGTCTTGACCGTCTGCACTTTGGGTCTCAAGTCGGATGAGCAGCTGCTGGACAATCTTACCGATGAAGACCGGAAGCGGTACATCCATCACTATAACTTCCCGCCGTTCTGTGTGGGCGAAGTTAGGCCAATCAGAAGCCCCGGAAGACGGGAGATCGGCCACGGAGCCTTGGCAGAAAGAGCCTTGCTGCCGGTTATCCCGGATGAAGATGAGTTTCCATATACAATCAGGCTTGTTTCTGAGGTGTTAGAATCTAATGGTTCATCGTCACAGGCCAGCGTATGCGGTAGTTCGTTGGCACTGATGGATGCGGGTGTACCGATTAAGCGCCCTGTTGCGGGCATAGCCATGGGGCTGGTGAAATCTGATGAAGGAATCGCCATCCTGACTGATATCCAAGGCCTCGAGGATGCCCTTGGCGACATGGACTTCAAAGTTGCCGGCACCCGAGTGGGAGTTACAGCTTTGCAGATGGACATCAAGATCGGCGGAGTCAGTGAAGAGATCTTGAGACAAGCACTGGCCCAAGCCAGAGCAGGCCGGATGTTCATCCTCGACAAAATGGAAGCAGTAATCGACAAGCCGCGTCCAGACCTGTCTCCATATGCTCCTCGGATCATCACGATGGAGATCCCGGTGGATCGCATCAGAGACGTAATCGGGCCCGGCGGCAAGACGATCCGGAAGATTATTGAGCAAACCAACGTGGCAATTGACATCGAAGATGACGGCCGCGTCTACATCGCCTCAACCGCCGACGGTGACAGCGAAAAGGCATACCGCCTCATTGAAAGCTATACAAAGGACGTAGAGGTGGGGTCTTCGTACGTAGGCGTGGTAAAACGGATCATGAAGTTTGGGGCTTTTGTCGAAATCTTGCCCGGCAAGGAGGGGCTGGTGCACATTTCCCAGCTTTCCAACGAGCGGGTTAACAGGGTGGAAGATGTGGTCAATATTGGCGACGAGATTCTAGTAAAAGTCATAGAAATTGACAAACAGGGCAGAATCAATCTATCGCGCAAAGCTGTCCTCCCAAAGACGACGGAAGAAGCCTAAGTTATTTCGAGCAGGTAATGAGCCTGCTTTTTTTTTACCCAAAAACTGGCAAAGGTGGTTGACAATGGACTGTTGGGTTGGCTGGGGTACCATACTCGAAATCCTGACGGATATGGATGCGAAGCAGGAATTGATGGTCACGGTCGGAAATAAACATGAGAAGGCGATCAATTATCCTGCCCTGACCGGCAGATGCGCTGTAGGCGATCAGGTGATCCTCAATACCACAGCGATGGCACTAGGTTTGGGTTCAGGTGGTTTCCACTTTGTCATGGGGGTGGTGGGGAAAGAACACACCCCTGAAACAGGAGCCGGCCATATTGTCAAGCTGCGCTACACACCCAGCCAAGGGCGGGTGTTGAGCGTGGAAGAACCAGATAGCCCTTTTCACGATGTATTGGGCGCTCACTCTACCGTTACAGGGATGCCTGTGGCTGTAGGCTCTTTACACAGTATGCTGGCACCTGTATGCATCGGCTTCAAGCACCTTAAGCCTAAGGCCAAGATTGTCTATCTGATGAGCGACGGTGCTGCCCTGCCCATAGCTTTGAGCGACACGGTCAAGGAGCTCTTGGATCTTAACCTACTGGACGATACCATTACTTTTAACCATGCGTTTGGTGGACACTATGAAGCGGTAAACGTCTACAGTGCTCTGCTGGCCGCACGGCACGTGTGTGCAGCCGACGCGGCCGTGATCCTAATGGGGCCTGGAGTGGTCGGCACAAGTACTACGTGGGGTACAACGGCATTAGAACAGGGCACATATTTAAATGCAGTTCATACTCTAGCAGGGTATTCTATAGGTATTGCCCGTGTCAGTATGGCGGATCCCCGAGCTCGCCATCAAGGCATTAGCCATCACACCCTTACTGCTTTGGCCGCAATCTGTGAACATCCCTGCACAGTGCCGCTTCCGGCTGACTTACAAGATCACCCACTTGTCCAAAGACAGCTCGAAGCACTGAGCCGTCATCGGATTCATTGGGTGGACACCAAGAAGTTCCGCCACCTGCTTGAGGATGCACCAGTGGAACTCAAGACCATGGGGCGGGATTACCATGCTGATCCATATTTCTTTGAAGCAGCACTGGCGGCAGGCCTTCACGCCGCCGAGCACTGCAATAACGGCACCACTGCCCCAGAGTGTTGAACTGTTTTGCCGCTTGGGAAATCTGATCCAATACCCAATCTTTTTTTCCGACGATGATGACCATTGTCAACCCTCCATGGATTCTGTCTATGTAGTATATGCGCCTGTTGGAATTTGATGCCAAGCCGGGTCAGCCGCGCCGTAGACAAAGGAGGTTTGTTGTGGGTACACTGATTTTGGTCCGCCACGGAGAGTCTTTGTGGAATGAATCAGGGAAATATCAAGGTCAGCAAGATATCGCATTGTCACCGGAAGGTATCCGCCAAGCTGAAGCGCTGGCGGAGTTTTTCCGTCCCTGGAAATTTGACGCTATCTATGCCAGTGATTTAGCCAGAGCAAGAGACACCGCCAAGGCAATTGCCAAATACCATGCACTCCCCGTAATCCTTGACAGACGTTTGCGGGAATATGCGTTCGGTGTTTGGGAAGGATTGACACGGGCGGAAATCGAAAACAAGTATAAAGAACTCTATATAAAAAGAGTCCAGAACATCGATACACCCATACCAGGCGGCGAAATTGGCACCCAGGTGCGGGAACGGGCCATGGAATGGTTGAGGGAAATAACAGCTGCCTATGCAGGAACGGTTTTGGCAGTAAGCCACAGCGGCACAATTCGGACGCTGATCGCCGGCGTTCTTGATGTGGATATCACTAAGTGTCACCGCTTGAGGATATCGAACTGCGGGTATTCAACTGTCTGCTGGCACAGAAGCAGTTCGCGATTGTGGTTCACTGTGGAAGGCATTAACTGTTTACCCTGGCAGCGGCCGCAGTGACATAAGTCTGCCCTTCTTGTCATATGATTCGGTAGACAGGCAAGAAGGGGGTTGCGGAGATGATGCATTATTTTCGCCAGCGCATCGCTGTTTTGGCCGCTGTAACACTGCTTTTCCTGTTGGGTGTGGCCTTCGGATCAATCGCGGTCGGGACGCTGTCATCAGCACAGGCTGCGGATTTAAGGGCATATCTTCTCAGTTTTTATGCTGATTTCCCACAAGAACTGGCTAGTACCAACCGCCATGCGGCAGCGTGGCGGGGAGTGGTTGACAATATAATTAAGATCAGCGGCTTAATCTGGGTCTTGGGTATGACCATCATTGGAGTGCCTTTGATTCTCGGTATCGTTTTTGTGCGGGGTTTTGTGCTGGGGTTCACAGCTGCATTCATCATCTCTGAGATGAAACTTGGCGGGGTTGTTGTGGCGGCTGCATCGCTGCTGCCCCATAACCTTCTGCTGGTTCCTGCTCTGATCATTGTTTCTACAACTGCGGTTTCATTCGCGGCAGCAGCAGCCCGGACTTTGGTGGGTACTGAGCAGAGGAGTATCATAAACCAGTTCTTGGCTGCTACCATCGTTACACTGATGGCAAGCCTGCTTTTGGCCCTGGCATCTCTGGTGGAGATGTACATCACACCGGTTTTAATGCAGTTGTCTGGACGGTTGATTATGTAAACTAGGGTGATAAGTGTTGGAACACGAACTTGATTATCTTAGGGAATACCTGAACCACCTGGTGGTGGAACGCGGTCTGAGCAAAAACACGGTTGCTGCATATCACAATGACCTCAGCCAGTTTTTCACCTTTCTGCACGATCAAGGGCTTTCCTGCCTCGATGTTGACGGTCAGGCCATTGTTGATTTCCTTGGCACTCTGGAATCGGGACTGGTTGGCAGGCCAACCACACTAGCAAGAAAAACTTCTGCCATCCGAGGGTTTTACCAATATTTGCTCACGGAAGAGTTGATTGAGGAAAACCCCTGTAGTTTACTGGAAAACGCCAAAGCCGAATCCCGGCTGCCGGAAGTACTGACTGTTGCTGAAGTGGACAAGCTGTTAAGCGCGCCCGATCTCACGTCAAAAATGGGTTACCGTGATCTGGCCATGCTCGAGGTGTTGTATGCAACAGGGCTCAGGGTTTCGGAGCTCGTCGGCCTGAACATGGGCGATATTGATCCGTTGGGGTTTGTCCGCTGCCTGGGAAAAGGAAACAAAGAAAGAATTGTACCTATCGGCAGCAAAGCATTGGCGGCAGTACAAACCTATATCGAGCGCTGCCGCAGCAAAGTGGTGAAAGACAGAAGCCAGAGGGCGCTGTTTATCAACGCGAGAGGTAAGAGGATCAGCCGGCAGGGGTTCTGGAAAATCCTCAATCAATACAAAAACCAGTGTGGGATCAAGAAACACCTCAGCCCCCACACCCTCCGCCATTCGTTCGCAACCCATCTTATTGCCAACGGAGCAGATCTGCGGTCGGTACAGCAAATGCTCGGCCATTCAGACATAGCCACTACGCAGATCTATACTCACCTGACCCGGGAGCATCTGCGTTCTGTCTATCAGGCAGCGCATCCTCGGTCGGAAATAAGAGCCAAGGAGGGAGGAGAGAGGCATGAGTAGGTTTGTGGTGATTGTGCTGGACAGTGTCGGTATTGGTGAGCTTCCCGACTCCTGGAAATACAATGACCAGGGCAGTAATACTCTGGCAAATGTTGCCAGAGTGGTCGGCGGACTGAAACTGCCGAACTTGGAACGCCTTGGGCTGGGCAACATTCATGCACTTGATGGAGTTGCACCGCAAGAGCAGCCTTTGGCAGCCTGGGGTAAAATGGCAGAGCAGTCTGCCGGCAAAGACACTACAACAGGTCATTGGGAAATAGCAGGAATAATTCTCGATAAACCTTTTCCCACGTACCCAAATGGTTTTCCGCCTGAGATTATTGATGCGTTTTCCAGCGCAATTGGAAAACCGATACTGGGCAATACTGTGGCATCAGGTACGGAAATCATCGAAAATTTGGGTTCAGAACATCTAAAATCTGGAGCGCCTATCGTTTACACCTCAGCCGACAGTGTTTTCCAAATTGCCGCCCATGAAGAGATTGTCCACCTCGACACCTTGTACAGCTGGTGTCAGGTTGCCCGCCGGATTCTCGTCGGTGAACACGGTGTGGGCAGAGTGATCGCACGGCCTTTCGTTGGTGAGCTCGGCAGTTTCCAGAGGACCCAAAATCGCAAGGATTTCAGCCTACCTCCAGTAGATAAAACAGTATTCGATTACTTGTCTGAACACAAAGTGCCCACCACTGCAATCGGTAAAGTCAAGGATATCTTCGCCGGGCGGGGAATCCAGACCCATCTAGACGCTCACGGCAATCACGAGGCCGTAGCGGCAGTTGTCAAAGCGTTGAGAACAGTGCCTACCGGGCTGATCTTCGCGAATCTTGTTGATTTTGACACCTTATGGGGTCACCGCAACAACCCGCAGGCATATGCCAAGGCACTCATGGAATTTGATCAACAGCTCCCCGATATCATAAACAGCCTCAAACAGGAGGACATTCTCTGTATTACGGCAGATCACGGCTGTGACCCTACTACCCCCAGCACCGATCACTCTCGGGAATATGTACCGCTCTTGGTCTACGGGGCTCAAGTCCAACCCTGCGGCTTGGGCACACGAGATGCTTTTTCCGATGTTGCCCAAACCATCAGTGAATTTTTCGGCCTGAAACCGGTTTTCCCGGGAGAGAGCTTTCTCCAAAAGGTAGTTCGGGCACATGACAATTGATTGCCAGAGGTGAAACGGATGCAGGCATATGATTTGATTTTGAAAAAACGCAGAGGAGAAGCACTAAACGCAGAAGAGATCAATTTCTTGATTAACGGCTACACTCAAGGACTTATAGCTGATTACCAAATGGCCGCTTTTTGCATGGCAGTTTACTTTCAAGGTATGACACCCCGGGAAACCACGGACTTGGCCTTAGCCATGGCCAACTCGGGCATGAAATACGATTTGTCGGCCATCAGTGGGGTTGTAATTGATAAACATTCCACCGGAGGTGTGGGTGACACAACCACCTTGATTGTCGCTCCACTGGTAGCCAGCTGTGGCGTACCTGTTGCCAAGATGTCTGGGCGCAGCTTGGGGCATACCGGAGGTACCATTGACAAGCTGGAAAGCATACCGGGATTTCGGTGTGAGCTGGCCCAAGATGAATTCGTCAATCAGGTGAACCGTATCAAGGTCGGGATTATCAGCCAGTCAGCTGTAATTGCTCCGGCAGACAAGCTGCTCTATGCACTTCGCGATGTTACGGCCACGGTGGATTCCTTTCCGCTGATCGCTTCCTCAATCATGAGCAAGAAAATAGCCGCTGGAGCCGATGGATTTGTCCTGGATGTCAAAACAGGAAGCGGCGCATTTATGAAGGAACGGGAACAAGCAGTGAATTTGGCCAAAGCCATGGTGGCCATCGGTAAAGAAGCTGGCAAGCCTACAGTCGCCTTGGTTACCGACATGGAACAGCCGCTTGGATATATGATTGGTAATGCCTTGGAGGTCAAGGAGGCCATCCAAACACTAGCGGGCGACGGGGCTTGGGACCTGACTGAGCTGAGTCTGCGAATTGGTGCAGAGATGCTGGTCCTGGCGGGACACTCTGCCACAGCGGAAGAGGCTTATGAGGTTCTGCTGGAAAAACTGAAAACCAAAGCTGGCCTGATCAAAATGCAAGAGCTGATAAGCAATCAGGGCGGAGACCCACGCGTCATCGATGATCCTTCCTTGCTGCCTCAAGCTGCGTACCAGACAGTGATCAGAAGTACCCACTGCGGCTATATTAAAAGCATCGACGCCCTGAAGATCGGCAGGCTTGTAATGCAGCTTGGCGCAGGGCGTCAAACCAAGGACAGTGTAATTGACTTAAGCGTCGGTATCGAGCTTAAGCAGAAGGTAGGATCCTATGTCGAGCAGAATCAACCATTGGCGGTAATTCACAGCAGCCGGCCTCTCAGCACTGAGTATGAAGCAGCCCTTGACTGCTTTGCCTTCAGCCAAGCACCGCCGCGGCCTCAGCCTCTTATTTGGCAAAAAATTACTGACGCCGATGTATAATGGATCTATCACCCCCATATCCATTTAAGGAAAGGGGGGTTATTAGTGAGATCTACCGTGCTTGTGCGGTTCACAGCCGCTGCGGTGATCATCGCTCTATGTTCTGCTGCCTGTGCCGCCGCAGCTGATCTTGATTTAACAGCTAAAGCTGCCTTGCTGATGGAAGCGCACACCGGCAGGATTTTATATGAAAAGAACATTGATCAACCCTTGCCGGTAGCCAGCATTTCTAAGCTGATGACTCTGGTTCTTGTCTTAGAAGCAGTTGATGCAGGCGTCGTTTCCTTCGACGACCTGGTTACGGCCAGTGAATACGCTGCATCGATGGGTGGATCCCAAGTATGGCTGGAGAAGGGCGAACAGCTGACCCTGGAAGAACTGCTGTACGCTGTGGCCGTTGGCAGCGGCAACGATGCAGCAGTTGCGGTTGCAGAGTATCTTGCCGGCTCGGAACCTGCGTTTGTTGCACTTATGAACCAAAAGGCAGCCGAACTTGGCTTGACCAATACCGAGTACAGCAACGCCAGCGGTTTGCCTCCAAGCCTTTTAGGGATCAACGGCCGTCAGGTGATGAGTGCCAGAGATGTAGCTTTGCTTTGCCGCTATGCTCTGGGAGTACCGCGGCTTCTCGACTTTGTGTCTACTTATGAATACACAATGCGGGCAGACACAACCAAAAAACCTGTCCTTTGGAACTACAACAAACTGTTGAGGCGCTATCAAGGTGTCGACGGATTCAAGACGGGATACACAACCGAAGCAGGCCATTGTATAGCGGTTACAGCCCAGCGGGGCGGCCTGCGCCTGATCGCGGTAGTACTGGGCAGTACGAGCGATGCTAACCGGGAGAGCGACGTCACGAAGCTGTTGGACCTGGGCTTCAGGGAGTACACGAATCATTTGATTTTCCCCCAAGGGACAATAGTAGGTGAAATCGTAGTGCCGAAAGGAGACCCGGAAACCGTCAAGCTGGTTGTCAGCGGAGATTTCGCTGCTCCCATCAAGCGCGGCGAGCAGGACCAAATCATAACCAAGATCACAGTTACGGATCGGCTCCAGGTACCCATCTCACAAGATACAGCCGTAGGTACCATATCAGCCTATCTAGGCGACCTGCTGGTGGCCTCGGCGGAGCTTAAACCGGAACAAAATGTTGCCCGCAGCTCGATTGGCAAACTACTGTTTAGGATCACAAGGCAAATGATCAATCACTTGACTGAAGGAAGCTCATGAAGCTTCCTTTCATTATTATTCAGGGCAGGAATTTGGCGCTGTGGGATGAATATGTACAAAATAGCTAACTTTATGAAAATGCAATCGAAGAGGGGAGGAGTGAACTTGCTGTCGGCGGAAACGGTAAACCAAGCTCTGATTATTTCCCTTGAGGGCGAATTGGACTTGCATACGGCACCGCCTTTCAGGCAATGCATAGACAGCTATCTGGCAAAGAATGCCGTATTGAAAGACCTTATCCTGCGAATGGACAAGACTAGGTTCATCGACAGTTCAGGTTTAGGTGTTATTCTAGGCCGCTACAAGTTAATTCAGCAGCGGGGCGGCAAGCTCATCTTTGTTGCATGCAATCCTCAGGTTCAGCGCATTCTTAAGCTGTCCGGCATGCAGAAGATTGCTTACTTTGCTGATTCAGTCAAGGAGGCGCTATCTTTATCAACAGGGAGGAGTAATGATGGACGTTAAAAACTGGGTTCGACTGGAGTTTCCGAGCGAATCTGTGAACGTCTTGTTCGCGCGGACTGCGGTTGCCGTGTTTGCCTCGCAGTTGGACTTGACTCTGGAAGAAATTGAAGATATCAAGGTTGCTGTGTCTGAAGCAGTATCGAACTGCGTTATCCATGCATATCGCAACACATATGGCAAGATCATCCTTGAATGTAAGTATACCCAAAACGAATTGGAGATCAGCATAGAGGACTTTGGCTGCGGGATCCCGGACATTGTCCAAGCGGCGGAAGCGGGGTATACAACCATCCCGGAAGAGCGAATGGGATTGGGGCTTGTATTCATGCATGAGCTCATGGACCATGTGAACATAACATCGGAAGTCGGTAAAGGCACCAAGGTAGTCATGACTAAAAAATCCCCTCAATGCCGAGGGTAGGTGCTGCGATGATCAACTGGCCGATCAACTTCCAGGACTATCCGGTTTTGCCTGATCAAGAAGTGCGCAAGCTGCTTGCACAAGCTCAATCCGGCCATGAACCGGCAAGGCAGAGATTGGTCGAATGTAATCTGCGCCTGGTAAGGAGCATAGTGATGCGGTTTGCCAACCGGGATGCCGAAATGGATGATTTGTTTCAAATCGGCTGTATCGGCTTGATCAAGGCTATTGATGATTTTGACCTCAGTTTTAACGTCAAGTTCTCCACATATGCTGTGCCAAAGATTATTGGCGAAGTCAAGCGTTACTTAAGGGAAACTGCGCCGCTCAAGATATCTCGGTCACTGCGAGAACTGGCCAGCCGTGCTCTTGCCGCAAAGGATCATCTGGCCAATGAGTTGGGGCGCCCGCCTTTAATCAGTGAAATAGCCAGTGAACTTGGTACCGCAAAAGAAGACTTGATTACAGCATTGGAGGCTGTTACGCCGATGATGTCTCTGCAGCAGGTGATAGTTGAAGATGAAGGAGAAGGCATTTCACTTGAGGATCAAATAGCCAGCGAACCTGACAGTGATGACATCTATTTGAAGGATGTCTTGCAGAGCCTGGATCCTGATGAAAGACGCCTGCTTCTCCTGCGCTATTTCGCTGAGAAAAGCCAGACCGAGGTAGCGAAAGTGTTCGGTGTTTCCCAGGCTCAAATATCACGCATAGAAAAACGGATCCTGCAGCAGATTCGCCGCCAACTTGAGACGAAGGGATGATTGACAAGTGCCGGCAGACATGCACCTGCACTCCATCGCATCTGACGGAACCTGGAGCCTGCCCGAGATCGTTAAACGGGCTGCTGCTTATGGTTTGACGACGATTTCGATCACTGATCATGATACAGTTGATGCCTACACGGGTTCGCCGGACTATGGGAAATCCGGCATTGAGGTTATCACCGGCATTGAGTTCAGTACAGAGCATGAAAACCGCGAAATCCACATCCTTGGTTACGGAATAGATGTGGATAATCGAGAACTGTTAAACGCCCTGCTGCAGCTTCAAGCAGAGCGAGAATGGAGAGCCAAGGCTATGGTGGAACGCCTTAACCGTCTCGGCTGCAGCATCAGCTACACCCAGGTACAAGCCTTGGCTGGGCCCGGAACAATTGGGCGGGTGCATATAGCCCAAGCCCTGATGGAATCCGGATATACAAAGAGTATTAAAGAAGGTTTCAACAGATTTCTGGAAATCAACGGACCGGCTTATGTTCCCAGAAGAAAGCTCACAGTCAAAGATGCCATTGGATTAATTATGGATGCGGGCGGCATTCCGGTCTTGGCTCATCCAGGCCTTGTAGGTGATGATGAACTGGTAAAAGCCGTGATCAATATGGGATTGCTGGGAATTGAAGTGATCCATTCCAGCCATGATCCGAAACAGTCGCAGTGTTACTACCAAATGGCGAGGAAGCTGCGGGTTGTACCTACAGGGGGATCTGACTGCCACGGCCCTAAAGGCAAAGATCAAGCATTGATCGGCAGCAGCACCATTCCAGACACATGGGTGGCGGAGCTGAAGCAGCTTTTGGCAGATAGATGATCTGCTCCCGGTTTTTACTTGCAGGTTAAGCTTGGCCGTGAAGCGAATAGACCTAACAAGCAGCAAACGGGCCAATTATCATAGAAGGAGAGGCGGGATGGATGGAGCTACACGGCAGCAAGGTTAGGCTGCGTCCGATCATACAGGCTGATTATGCAAGAATTGTCAGTTGGAGTCAAAATCAAGAGATTGGGCATTACAGCGACAGCAGTTACCCGGCTACAATCGAGGAGTGTGAAGCCTGGGTGGAAGATGCCAGAAGCAGCCGTAATCTGGTGAGATTTGGCATTACCGTAGGCGGCCGCATTATTGGTGATATTGAGCTGGATAAAATCACATGGCGCAGCGGTGACGCAGAACTGCGGATCAGGATCGGAGAAAGAGAGTTTTGGGATCTGGGCTATGGAACTGATGCGGTTGTTACCCTTTTGTGTTATGCATTTTCTGTGATGAAACTGAACCGGGTCTATCTAAAAGTTTACGCTGACAATCTCCGAGCTATCAAATGCTATCACAAAGCCGGCTTCAAAAAGGAGGGAAGGCTGGCCCGCAGCCGCTTGAACCAACGGGAGATCTACCTGATGCGTATTTTAAGAAATGAGTTTCTGCGCCGGAGAGAAGCAGTGGCGGCAAGCAGTTGACGCAGTGTGAAAACAAGCTGGAATTCCAGCTTGTTTTCGTTATTTCTGCCGTCAATATTTCAATATGTGCCTCGAATGGTTTATTTGTAACCATAACGAGGTTTTTATGGGATGGACAAGGATTTAAGGCAATAATGTCGAACAGGTTCATTGTTAGTCCTGTATGTAACATTGGAGGGGTAGGCATGGTTAATATCATCATCAGCGGCGGTCCGATCATGATTCCATTGCTTCTGTGTTCTGTAGTGGCAGTGGCAGTTGGACTGGAAAGGCTGTGGTATCTGCTGCGCTCAAGAACTGACACTGAAGACTTGATGGAAGATATTCAGCTGGCATTAGGGCAGGGTAAAGTCTTGGAAGCGATGCAAATAGCCAAAAAGTCCCGGGGGCCGGTTGCTGCCATCCTCTCCGGTGGGATCGCTTACTATGATCGAGACAGGAATGAGATTAAAGAACGGATGCAGGAAATCGGCCAGATGGAAATCTTTAAGATGGAAAAGCGGATGAACATCCTCAACATGATTATCAGCATTGCTCCCCTATTAGGCTTGTTGGGAACTGTAACCGGCATCATTGATGCGTTTAACGTAATGGGAGCGATGCAGGGCATCCATCAACCTTCCGATCTCAGTGCAGGCATTGCCGAGGCGCTTATTACAACCGCCGCTGGACTGATAATAGCCATACCGACAATGGCACTAACCGTTTATCTGAACGGCATCATTGACCGTAATATTGCGGAAATGAACAGACGGTCCAACGAACTGATTGAATTACTCAGTGCCAGGAGTGAGGAGTAATGGAGTTCAAACGCAAAACGCGAAGCCCCTTTGGGCAACCCGACCTCGCACCGATGATCGATGTCGTTTTCCACTTGCTCATTTTCTTTATGGCTTTTTCGGTCCTCTACCAGACCACAATGAGCATTGATGTGGAACTACCCAAGGCCGTAAGCGGCTCAGACGCCCGCTCAGAAAGATTTGAGATCAGTGTGACCAATGACGGCCTTTTTTACGTTAATCGAAATGTAGTTTCCGCCGCTGAGCTCGAACAGACACTCAGAACAGCCCTGGCAGTCAATCCGGATTTGCTTGTTTTAATTAAGGGCGACCGGCGGGCAACCGTGGAGCAGTTTGTCAGTGCCATGGACATTGTGGCTAAAGTGGGTGTAAGCAACATACTCGTCGGTACGCAAGAACCTTGATAAAGGTGGATCCCTATGATGTATTACGGCGATCGTGAGAACAGCAATCTCAATGTGTTCATTTTTCTTTCCTTGATCATCCATGCCGTGATTTTTTTCGCGTTCCCAGACTGGAGCAGCTTTTTCGGGTTCGGAGTTGAAGGAGCCTCTCAAGGTGGCATGATCAGGGTTACATATGTGCAAAACAGTACAACAAATGAGTTGTCTCCGATCACTGATCCTGCATCAACGACCAGCACCCCCCAAGTGGAACAACCTCGGCCTATACAGGAACCTCCTAAAGAACACGCAGCCTCTATCCCTGTGACTCCAGAGTCGGTTGATAACATCTCACCACCGGTACGGCCGCGGCCCCAACCTGTTGAGATTACCCAGCCAACTGCACCGGTTGTTGCCCAACCTCCGCAAAAAGAACCGGAGATCGAAGCAGAACCGGAACCGATTAGAAGTGAAATCGTCACCAGCGAGACTGGGCGGGAAGTGTATGTTGAGGAGGTAGAGCCTGAGCCTGACGTTGTGCCTGAGATCGAACCGGTATCAACCGCTGAACTGCCTGATGCATCACCTTTGCCAGAAGAGCCAGAACCTGAAACCGCTGCACAGCCTGAGGCGGTTCCGGATCAAGGAGATACGGACGCTTCCGGCACAGGTACAGGAATCGTTGGCGATATTGACGGCGGCTCAGGATCAGTGCAGGATTCTGGGAGTGGGGAAGCTGAAGTTGCACCACCTCCTCCGCCGCCACCTGCGGCAAGTTCAGTGATCAATATTAATGGCAACGGTGGAGTTGCCTATCCCAAAGACTCGCAGGATGCGAAGTCCGAAGGCGTTGTCCGGTTGAGTGTACTCGTCGGTACGGACGGGCGAGCACAGGATGTTGTCGTTCTGGAGCAGTCGGGAGACCCACGCCTTGATCAGCAGGCAAGACTCACATTTTTGCGGAACTGGGAATTCCGCCGTTTGGAGAGTCCCTATATTCTCACTATTGATGTAATCTTTTCAATTGCAGAAGGGCCGAGGGTAGAACCGATCTCTATCAGCTGGGCTCAGGAGTAGAGAAGGGGGAGTGGATTCAGTGCCGACGCTATCCAGACCAGTAAAGATTTTGATTGGCATGATTTTGATCTTGGCAGTAAGCGCAGTTTCCTGCTCTGCTCAAGAACAAAAACCAAATCTGGAGATTGCCAATGAATACATAAGGATTATTATCAATACCCTCGAAGAAAACATGGGAAGGTTTTCAGTTGGCACTACCGGCGGTGATCCTGACCGCATTGGCGATGAGCAGCAGCATTTGATCTACGGTGGTGCAGAGCCGTGGACATCTTTCACGACAGTCCGCATAGGCAATCAGAACTGGGTTTACGGTAACCCCACCAACAGGCGCGCCGGGAAAAACGGACTTTTCGGCCAGGTTATCCAACCTCCAACGATTGTGGACAACACCCTTGTGAGTAGTTGGCAGTTGGGGCCAATACTCGTCACACAGACCCTCAGTTTTACTCGGAGTATTACGTCCGGGTTGATGGATACCGCCAAGATTGAGTATAAATTGGTAAATACCGATGTGGTCTCCCACATGGTCGGTCTGCGGCTGGTACTGGATACCATGCTCGGGCAGAATGACGGGGCACCGTTCCGTCTATCGGACCGGGCAATTCTGACCGATACAGTCTTCTACAGTCATGAAATGCCCGCATTTTGGCAGGCATTTGACTCGCTTTCCAATCCTCAGGTAATCTCCCAAGGGACACTGATCGGCGGTGAAGTCACCCCGCCCAATCGGGTTTACTTCAGCAACTGGGGCAGCATTGCCGACGGTTTGTGGGATTTCAACTATCAGCCTGGCAGAGACTTTATGCGCGCAGGGGAATTTGAGTTAGACAGCGCTATTGCCCTTTACTGGGACCAACAACCTTTGCGGCCAAACGAATCGCGCACATATGTTGCTTACTACGGGCTTGGGGGTGTGACCATCACACCTGGAGAACTGTCTGTGGCCTTGACTGCCCCCTGGCAAGTGAAAGCGGATCAACGGCACCGGGAAACATTGACAATTGTCGCCTATATTGAGAACACGGGCAAGGGAGAAGCCAGGGATGTGACAGCGACTTTGAGGCTGCCTGAGGGGCTTGAGCTTCTCAACGCCGGCGACAGTCTCAAGCGCCACTACGGAAGCCTGGCGGTTGGCGAAACCTATCAGACGAGCTGGCAGGTAATTCCCACAGGCACTATCACTGGTGATGTTACCTTTGAAGTCTTGGTGGAGGCCACCAATAGTGAATCCAGCCTGGCAAAGCGCAGTGTGCAGATTGTCAAGCCGGACTATTTGGAGATCGATTTGATTGGGCCACTGTTCTTGTCTGTAGATAATGAACGCTTATCACCGCTGCCTATGGAAGTTATGGCTAGAGTCACCAACTCCGGCGGCGCAACGGCGTACAACGTGGAGGCAGTTCTGCATCATCCTCTTATGAAACTGGCAAAAGGTGATGCATCGGTCAAACGCCTCGGCGCAATTGCTCCCAATGAGTCAGTAACGGTCAAGTGGCATTTGGACCCGTCAGGGATATCCGGTCAATTGGTATATTACATTGACGTGATTTCGGATACGGACAGGTATGCGTCCAACCGCAACGAGGTGTTTATCCCGTATATTGAACCCAAGGTGTTTGTGGGCGAACCAATGACTTCACAGGGCAAAGTTACTGCGGGACAATACTTTTCCATTTCAGTCTGGGCGACGAATATCCCGGATTTCCGCAAGGCTTCGCTGGAACTGAACTACGATCCACAGTACCTTGAGATTGTCGGCCGTTCGCTGGACATCACCAGGGGCACACTGTTCGTTGATCCTGATGATCAGAACAAGCTGCTGCAGTGGCAGACTCCATTTGTGGACAACCTCAGAGGAGTTGTCTCCGGAATTGTTGGTGATCGCGGCAGCACTCAGACTGTTGATTCAGCATTCGGAACCCTAATCACCATCCATTTCCGGGCTAAGAAAAGTGGTACAACAAAGATCAGGCTCGGTAATGTAACAATCTATGACAGCAAATTAATTCCAATTGATGTTCGAATCGTCGACAGGGATATTGTGATTGAATAACGTTTAAGGGAGGAAAAATGGATGAAGGGGTCGCGTATCATAAGTGGAATTCTGGTGCTGATCATGCTGTGTGTCAGTTTAGCCCAACCTGTACTTGCAAGTGTCAAGGATGTCCCTCCTGACCATTGGGCGTACCAGGCAGTTGTTTCCCTAGTCAACCGTGGGTTTTTATCGACATATGAAGATGGGAGCTTTCAAGGCACCAATCCCGTGGACCGGTATACGCTTGCGGTAACCGTTGCCCGCATTCTGGACGAGGTTGAAGCGGGCCGAATTATCGGCTCCCAGAGCGATGCCGACTTGCTGCGGGACCTTACTACTGAATTCCGTGCCGAACTGGTCCAGTTTTACGCTGAGAAGCAGCGACTGGAAAACATGGTTGCAGAAACCCAGAAGCTCGGCCTGGCCACAGAAGAGCGGCTGAACAACGTAGTCGCAGGCCAAGTGCAGTTGAGTGACGAAGTTGCCAAGATCAAAGCGGACTTAATGCAGGAAGCAAACAAAACCGCTGAGTCCTTGGCGCAGCTTAAGGCGGTTGTCGATCAGCAAAAAGCTTCACTCCAAGCTTTACAACAATTACTTGACACCCACCAGTCACAACTTCTCCAGCAGTCGGGCCAGGTTACCGATCAGGAAGATCGGATCACACAGCTGCAAAATGCGTTAGTCAAGATTGACCAGAATCTGCAGCTGCAGAAGAGCGACATTGACCGGATCTTCAACTGGATAGCCGAGAAGGATCTAGTGTTCTCGATGCTCGTTTCCGATGATGAATTGGAACAATCGGTAAAACAACTTGCCAGCCAAATAGCATCTTTGGATCAAGAGCACGGTTCGGAACTGAGTGAACTGCAAGGCCAGCTTAACAACCTGATCGCCGCTGTGGCCAAGGCCGATGGTGAAATGGTCCGTACTCAGGAGCAGTTTAAAGTTCAGCTAGATACCATGACCCAGCGCAACCTTGAGCTCCAGCAAGAACTGAAGAACCTGGCGGCGTTGTTGGAAAAAGAACAGCAAGACCGGATTGCATTGGATCAGGAATACAGTGCTGTGCTGGATGAATTAAAAGCTCAAGTTCAGTATTTGTCCACACAGGTTGGGATATCTGAAGAAGAACTAGCAGCCTTGAACAAGCGCATCTCGGAAGAGATTGCTGTCCAAATGAACGCAGCCCTGATTCGTGAACGGAGTATGTCCAGTACTGTTGCGGAACTGCAGGCAGAGTTTGACAGTTACCGGCAAAAGACCGATAAAGAATTGAAATCAGCCAAAAGCACGGCTATGGTTGCGGTAGCCGCAGCAGTGATCAGCGTGCTGGTCGGATTCATCAAATAAGCTGGTGTTTAACAGTTGTCGACTCTAACCTACATATGCGTAGGTTAGAGTTTTTTTGTGTCAGGATTTGTGACTCGCAAGGACTTTCAAGATCTTGCAGGGAAATATTGGGCAATAATCGAATTAAGAAGTAACTTGACAGATTATCCCAGTATTTCCGAAAGGGGTTCTCATCCATGGATAGAGAGATTGCGGTAGAGAAGGAAATGCAGCTGGTTGTGTTCCACCTGGCCAGTGAGGAATTTGCGTTTGAGATTACACAAGTGCGTGAGATTATCAAACCGCCGAGCATAACTGTCCTGCCGCATGTGAACGAGTACATTCAGGGGGTCACCAACATTCGCGGTGAGATTATTCCGATCATCTCGTTACGCAAGCGTTTCAGTGTTCCAGAAGCTGAACGGACACCGGAGACCCGGGTAATCATAGTCGAATTTGACCAAACCAGTGTCGGATTCGTTGTTGATGCCGTCACTGAAGTGATGCGGATTCCCGAAGCCGCAGTCAAGTCGCCACCGCGCACTGTCGCAGGTTTACGTTCCGAATTCCTCAAAGGGGTCGCCCAGGTTGACGAGCGCCTGATTATCCTGCTGGAGGTCGGCAAAATACTCACATCTGAAGAACAGATTGAGCTGAAGAACCTGGAAAACGTCAGAAACGAGATTGCAGGGACTAGAGAAGGCTAAAGGCCTTGCCGATATAAATAGTATAGGAGTGAGGTGAGGCCCAGTATGGAAGACATTCTCAGCCAATCGGAAATTGATCTGCTGATTAAAGCCACCCTTGAACCTGAGACGCTCGCAGCACAGTTGGAGAATCTGGCAAGCGACCAGTATGATTTCACTAAGCCCAATAAGTTTTCCAAAGATCAGCTCCGGGGATTGCAGCGAATTCACGAACAATTCTGCCGAGCGTATTCCGGCTTGATGTCGGCAAAATTTAGAACTCGCTTTGATCTGCAGTTCCAAACAATTGATCAGCTTACCTTTGGCGAGTTTGTCCGTTCGTTGCCGAACCCATCGGTACTGAGCGTCTTTAACGCGTCACCACTACCCGGCAGTATAGTGGTTCAGCTGACACCGGACAGTGCATTTATCATGCACGACCGGCTGTGCGGCGGCAGAGGCCTGGTGTATGGGTTTTCGCGGGGCTTGACCGACATTGAGGTGGCCGTGTTCAAGCGCCAGGTGATCGCCAGCTTCGCAAAAATCCTCAGGGATGCCTGGCAGGACATTGAAGCAATCGACTTTAGGCTGGAACAAATCGAAAGCAACCCTCAGTTCCTGCAGCTGGCGTCCGACAGAGATGTGGTTGTGGTTGTCAGTCTGCGCTTTGAGTTCAACGAGATCACGGACAACTTCAATATCTGCATCCCATTCCGCACTATTGAGCCAGTATTGTCTAAGATTACGTAGCATAGATTGTTTGAATCCTTAGCACCACCGGATCCAGAAAAGATAGCTCAGCTGAAGGAAAAAGTCAAGTCAGTGATCATACCTGTTGAGGTTGAACTGGGAACAGCTGCTGTCACGGCAGGAGATCTGTTGAGTCTGGAAGTCGGTGATGTCATAGAGCTGGATCGCAAGCGTACAGAGAATGTTGACGTAAAAATCGGTTCTCTGACCAAGTTCAAAGCCACCCCCGGAAAACTGGGGGACAAGCTTGGGGTTGTCATTACATCTATCTGTGATTCACAAGAGGAGTAGAAAAATGAGTGACGAGTTGCTTAACCAAAATGAAATTGACGCCCTGGTGCAGGACATGTCTGGTACGGATCTTGATGGATACCTGACTGACGAGGAACGGGACACCTTGGCCGAAATCGGCAACATTTCCATGGGTAGTGCAGCTACAGCTCTTTCATCGTTGATCAACAAAAAAGTGACAATCACCGTTCCCAGTGTGAGTGTGTCGACATTGGCCGAAATCCAGAAAAGCTATCCAATTCCCTGTATCATTGTCAACGTCAAGTACATCGAAGGCCTTCAGGGATCGAATCTTTTGGTGATCAAGGAGAAGGATGCTTCGGTAATCGGTAATCTGATGATCGGAACCGATGAGAGCGAGATTCCCGATGAGGTGGATGAGCTGAGCTTGAGCGCTCTGACGGAAGCAATGAATGTGATGATGGGTTCAGCGTCCACATCCATGTCTGAAATGTTCAGGTATAAAATCAGTATTTCCCCACCGGATTCGTTCCGGCAGAACCTCAGCGACAGGATCCAAAATGTCGAGAGTGACCGGTTGTATGCTGTCGTCGCCTTTCAGTTCAGCATCTCGAACCTGGTTGACAGTGTGATGCTCCAGATCATTGACCTTGAGTTCGCCAAAGCCATGGTCTCGCAGCTGTTGACCATGGAGGCAGAAAATGCAGGCTCAAGCGAACTAGGGCAGATTTCTGGACAGATCCATGCCCCCAAGAGCTCTCAGCCTCCCGTGCAGGAGAAATGGGAACGGGATCCAATCTCGACAACTGCATGGTCTGATTTAAAACAAACACCTTCCTATTCTGCTGATCTGGGCAACTTGAACATCGAACTGATCAAAGACATTCCGGTCAATATCAGAGCAGTTTTGGGACGCACCCGCATGTCAATCGAGAACATCCTCAAACTCGGGCCCGGCCATATTATGGAACTGGATACTCTGGAAGGCGAACCCATCGATGTTTATGCCAACGACACCTTAATTGGGCGAGGAGAAGTAGTGGTAGTGGGAGAGCAGTTTGGAATCCGTATCACTGAGATCTCTACTCCCAATAACCGGATCAAGAGTATCAGCTGACGATTGGTGGAAGGGGGCGCGAGCGTTGGACGCTTCTGAATTCAAGGATGTGTTTGCTGCTGAAGCTCAGGAATACCTTCAAGTTTTAAACAAAGACCTGCTGCGTCTGGAAAACAGCCCAGGTGATCGGAATGCCCTTAATGACATGTTCCGGGCAGCCCACAGCCTCAAAGGCATGTCCAGTACCATGGGTTATCAGGAACTTGCAGATTTTACGCATCAGATCGAAAGCGTACTCGATCTGCTGCGTGTGGGCGAGCTGTCAGCCACCGAATCGGTGGTGAATGTCCTGTTCCGAGCCTTTGATGATCTGCAGGTTTTATTGGAAAAAACATTGCTGGATCAACCCCTGCCAGACCTGGACGAAACAAAGGCAAAACTCAGATCTCTTGTACTTAAGCAGGACACGGCTAACACGAATACCGATAACGAAGAGAGTTCGGTCACCCACTCGGCAGTCGGCCTGGAGATGGATGATTACGACAAAGATGTCTGCCGGCAGGCTGCAGCTGACGGGTATGCTCCTTATAAAATATTGATAACGCTGCGCCCCAAAACGCTTCTCAAATCGGTCAGAGTATATACAGTGTTTCAGGCACTGGAAAACCTCGGTACGATCATTAAGTGCAACCCATCTGCCCAAGATCTTGAAAATGAGCAGTTTGACCGTGATTTTGGAGTTATCTTGTTGACCAGGGCAGATAGGGAGACAATCCGGCTTACGGTAGAGAATATTTCCGAAATTGAAAGCGTGGTAGTAGAACCGGTGCCAATCCAGGAACCGGTTCAGGCCAAACCAGCACAGATGGTTAGAGTGGCTGAAGCTGCGGCCGCAGAGGCAGCCGCAAGCACCGAAGCTGCCGCGGACGTGAAAGAACAGGATCGCGTCTTTCAGGGATATTCCCGCGGTGTGTACAGCGATCGTTTCATCCGTGTGGAAACGGACAGATTGGACAGTCTGATCAACCTCGTTGGTGAACTGGTCATCAGCAAAACGCAAGTTTTGGAGATTGATGCGGATCTGCTGACAGACACAGCTCGCAGCGCTCTAGTACAGCTTGATCGGGTTACAACAGAGCTGCAGTATGCTGCCATGAAGCTGAGAATGGTACCCATCAAGCAGGTGTTTGACCGTTTTCCCCGCTTGGTAAGGGATTTGGCTCAAGCAGCAGGGAAGAACATCAACCTCGAGATTTTCGGCGAAGATACTGAGTTGGATCGCTCACTTGTGAATCAAATCGGTGATCCGCTGGTACATCTGATCCGCAACAGTATAGACCACGGTATTGAAACCACCCAAAAGCGGCTAGCCGCCGGTAAACCAGCTCAGGCCACCTTAAGGCTCAGTGCTTTTCACGAAGGTGGGCACGTGATCATCCAGGTATATGACGACGGGCAAGGATTGAGTCTGAACCGGATAACCCAGACAGCCAAAGAACGAGGTCTGTTACCAGCTGATTTTGACGGCATCCTAACCATGGATCAGGCCATCGATTTGATTTTCCAACCTGGTTTCAGTACAAATCAAGTTGTCACTGATCTGTCCGGCCGCGGTGTGGGCATGGACGTCGTCAAAAGTATAGTTGAAGGATTGGGTGGTCATGTGGAAGTGGAATCCAGTCCTGGCGAAGGTACCTGTGTAACGATTAAATTGCCGCTTACTTTGGCGATTATCAAAGCTCTGCTGATCACCTGCGGCAATCAAGTATATGCGTTACCCATCCAGTCTGTCCGAGAAAACCTGTTGGTTACTCGTTCTCAAATCAAGACTGTGTCGCAGCAGCATGTAATTGTGCTGCGAAGTGAGATCCTCCCGATTGTTGATCTCGCTGAATCGCTGGGGTTTAAGCCGCAAGATCACGGAGAAACCCTGACGGTTATTGTAGTGGAATCACACGGGGAGAAAACAGGTTTTATCGTAGATGACATAATCGGGCAGCAGGAGATCGTGATCAAGTCGTTGTCTGATTTTCTAGGCAGTATTCGCGGTATCAGTGGCGCAACGGTACTGGGTAACGGAGAGGTGGCCTTGATACTCGATCACAACACATTGATCAAAGGGAGGAATGATGTCGTTGGCTAAAACAGTCCTCATTACTGATGACACAGCATTCATGCGCATGACACTAAGAAATGTCATACAAAAAAATGGGTTTACCGTAGTAGGTGAAGCATCAGACGGAGAAGAGGCTGTTAATAAATATAAAGAACTGCGGCCAGATCTGGTCACGATGGATATCACCATGCCTAAAATGGATGGGATTTCTGCCATAAAAGAGATTATGAAGTTCGACTCCAACGCCAGGATCATTGTGTGCAGCGCCATGGGCCAAAAACCGATGGTTATTGAGGCATTGAATGCCGGCGCACGGGATTTCTTGGTAAAACCTTTTGATGCTCAGCGAGTCGTTGAGGCACTGCACAAAGCTTCAAGCTAGGAGGTTTTGCTGTGAGAGAAAAACTCGATTTCTTGACAGAGCTCGGCAACATCGGTGCCAGTTATGCTACTACCGCTCTGTCAAAAATGCTTCATGACGCCAAACTGAAGCTGACAGTACCGCAGTCCCGCATTCTCTCGTTCAGCGAAGCCGCCAATTATATCCCGGATCCTGAAGAAGTTGTTGTTTGTGTCTATATGCGGATGGTGGACATTTTTGATGCCAATATCGCTTTTATTTTACCTATGAACAGCGCCCTAGCTTTAGCCGGGTTTTTGACTTCTGAAAAATCGGAACACTTAACAGATTTAGGTCAATCGGCTCTGCTCGAAGTGGGTAATATCATGCTTAGCTCGTATTTAACTGCATTGAGCATGATATCAGGTGCGAAGCTGAAACCAGCAGTACCGGCTATTGCTGTCGATATGAACGGCGCTATTTGGGAGAGTATCCTGGCTGACGCCGGGATTACTGATTTTGTAACCGTTCTTGAAACCCATTTCTCCACTGAACAAATTGAGCTGTCTGGGCATTTGTTTTTCATACCCGACCATGATTTGTACGAGTTTCTGTCATCAAAGGTTTCCGGTTTCTTGTTGGAGGAAAGTACATGAATGAAATCTTCGTCAACATGGGTCAAATTGGTGTTATAAAGAACAGCGGTGTCTTGGTAACAGTCGGATTGGGTTCATGTGTGGGAGTCAGTCTTTATGATCCAAGTACAAAGGTTGGAGCATTAGCTCATGTTTTCTTGGCAAAGAGCCGGGGTAATGCTGACAGTGAACTTCTACCAGGCAAATATGCGGACACAGCCATTCCGGCCTTGGTTGATTTAGCGGTGAAAGCTGGGGCTAACCGTGACAGATTTGAAGCTAAAATCGCAGGCGGCGCCCATCTGTTTGAGAATACCAAACCTGATATGCCTTCTGTCGGCCAAAGAAATGTCGAAGCTGTAATTGAGCAACTGCATAAACACAGAATACCAATTACTGGAAAAGATGTCCTCGGCAAACGTGGACGGAAGATGTCACTTTTTGTTGATACAGGTATTGTTATTGTTACATCAATTGGTCAGCAACCGATCCAAATCTGAGGTGGGCACAATGGCAATAAGAGTCTTAGTTGTGGATGACAGTGCATTCATGCGCAAGCTAATCTCCGAAATTCTCAATGAGCAGCCCGACATTGAAGTAGTCAGCACAGCACGCAATGGCCTCGATGCCCTAAAAAAACTGGAACGTTACCAGGTTGACGTGGTTACATTAGACCTGGAAATGCCCGTTCTGGATGGTGTAGCCACAATCGAGCGGATCATGGCCACAAATCCTCTGCCAATATTGGTCATCAGCAGTTGGGCAGAGCGAAGCTTTGAGGCAACAATCAACGCACTTTCTAAAGGCGCTGTCGACTTTATTGCCAAACCGTCTGGTACGATTTCCCTCGACTTGCGAAAAATCGGAGCTGAACTGGTGGAGAAGGTTCGCTCCCTTGCTGGTGCGGTTGTTTCCAAGCCAGCTGCTGTAAATGTCATTCCCAGGCCTGTGGTCCGCCCCAGGGTAATCTCGAAAGCCAAAGCCGACGTCAGTGATGTAGTAGTTGTAATTGGCTCTTCCACAGGCGGCCCAAGGGCCCTTGAGGAGTTGTTCGTACGGCTGCCGGCAGATTTCGGCGCCGGCCTTCTTGTTGTGCAGCATATGCCCAAGAACTTCACCCGCAGTTTGGCGATGCGTTTGAACACCCTCTCAGCATTAGAAGTTAAGGAAGCTGAGGAGGGTGACACGATCAGAAACGGTCTTGCTTTGGTGGCCCCTGGTGATTATCATCTTGTCGTTGACAGCGATAAGCAGGTACATTTGAATCAGAACCCACCGGTGAAATATCTGCGCCCATCGATTGACGTGACCATGCTGAGCCTGATCGGAACCTTTCTGAATCAGGTGGTTGGCGTGATTCTCACCGGCATGGGCAATGACGGATCTGAAGGTATGGCTGCGATTAAACGCGCTGGTGGATATACCATTGTTCAAGACGAAGCAACCTCTACGATTTTCAGCATGCCAAAATCCGTCTACGAACAGGGGAACGCTGATTATATGCTGCCGATAAGCAAGATTGCCGATATGATTGTCGCTTTGGTGAGCGAGTTCTAGTGGAGGTCTCACCCATGGACTATGAACTTTTTAAAACCAGGGTTCGCGACCTAATCCAGCTGGATCTAAGTTCATACAAACAACAACAGATGAAGCGCCGCATCCTGCAGTGGATTGCCCGCCATGATCTCAATGATTTTGCTGGGTTGTTTGAAAAACTGAAGACCGATACCAGCCACCGGCGCGAATTCCTCGATTATTTAACGATTAATACATCCCATTTTTTCCGCGATCACAGCGTGTTTGACTATCTATCCGGATACATTCTCCCAGCGATCGCGTCGCCGCGCGCACGGATTTGGAGTGCCGGTTGTTCGATTGGGGCTGAACCCTATTCAATTGCCATCATTATGCTGGAAAAAAACCTTCCATTCGCAGAGATCATTGCCACAGACATTGACGAAGACAGCCTGAAGAAAGCACAAACCGGAAGCTACTACGCCAATCAGGTAAGCCAAGTGCCGCCCAGTCTGCTGGAACGTTATTTTACCATACACGGCGACCAATACCTGCTGAAGGATGTAGTCAAGCGGCAAGTCAGATTTTCAAAGCACAACCTGCTGACAGATGGATACAATAGTGGGTTTGATTTGATTTTATGCCGGAATGTGTTCATCTACTTCACGAGTGAGATTCAAAACCGTTTGATCAAGCAGTTTGTCGCAGCGCTCAAACCAGGTGGGTATTTTGTTGTCGGCTCTGCTGAGTTGATTATAAATCCGACAGTGTATGGACTGGAACGAGTGAGTTATTGCATCTACCAAAAGGGCTAATCTGGTGAGGATGTGCTGTGAAATGGCCAAATCGGTGATTTTCCACGGTGAGACAATTGAGAAAGCCATTGAGGCTGGTTTACAGCAGCTCGGTGTTACCCGCTCCCAAGTGGAAATCGAGGTTGTCAGCGAGCCTCGGAGGAGCGTTTTCGGCTTACCGACAAAATCAGCTGCGGTAAAGCTTACTGTGATTGAACAAGACAGCAGCGATGGAGCCGACGCTTCAACATCGGCAGACGGGCTGCTTTGGGTAGAGAATGGGGAGCTGAAATACTCACCACCGCAGGCCGGTGGGCAGCACCCTGTCCTCCTTTTTGACGAACGCGTAACAGTTTTCTACAACGATGTACAGTGCAAAAACCGCGTCGAATTGGATCAGGGAATTGAACCGTTAAGGCTTGAACTGCCTCCAGAACAACAGCCCCGGAAGGATATCAAGATAGTTGTAACATCCGACCAACTGCAGGCCTATTTGCGTATCAACCGAATGGAAGGCAGCAGGTACTATCTGGCAGATCAACCTCCCGCCCGATTGCTGGAATTGAAGCTGGGAAAAGAAACAAGCCCGGCACCCGCGATTAGTGTCGATGAGATCCTGGCATTGGCCCGTAATGCGGGAATCACCTATGGGTTTGAGCTGCAAAAACTGCGCAGCCCAATCCTGGATGATCAAGACGAGATCCTGATTGCAACCGGAAAACCCCCAGTACAACCTAAGGACGGCTATATAGAGTATGAGTTTGAGAAACATCGGGAACAGCAGCCTGACTTGGATGCAGATAGAATAGACTACTATGAGCTTAAGCCAATCCTGTCAGTTGAGCGGGGAGAAGTGCTTGCCAGAAGAATATTGGGAGTCCCAGGCGAGAATGGGATCAATGTGTACGGCCGGGAGATCCCTGTGCCTAGTCCCAAAGAGAAGCCGATTACAATTGGTGATGGGGTTTATCTCAGCGAAGACGGATTGACCGCCTATGCAGCGCGAGATGGGTTGCCAGTAGTTCAAAACGGTATTTTGAAGGTTCTCAAGGTATTTGAGCTTACCAAAGATGCCAACCTGCAAACAGGCAATATCCGTTTTAATGGTGAAATTTTGATCCGCGGTAATGTCTCCGATCGCGTTAAGATTGAGGCCATATCCGGAGGAGTACAGGTGTACGGAATCGTCGATCAGGCTGAGATCGAAGCCGAACGTGACGTGATTATAGTGAAAAACGCTATCGGTTCACGGATCAAAGCTGGCGGGCTTGGAGCGATCTATACTAAAGTAGGTTCTTTCTTACACGAATTGGGAAGCCATCTCTTCCATCTCATCCAATCTTTCATGCTTGTCCATTCCCGGACTGGTTTGGTGGATACTGGGACTCTGGTGAAGAACCTTATTGAGATCAAATTCCCGCGAATTCCCAAGATGATTCAGGAATTTGACAGCGAATTTCAGAGTGTGATGACTGCATTCCCGCCGGATTTCCGGACCTTGCTCCTTGAATTAAGAGCATATTTTCTGGATCGAGGGCCATTGAAAATCAAAGAGATCTGCCTGGTCCGCCAGCTTTTGGAGCAGATTGAATACTGGCAAGCACATTTCCAAGCCAATGCCGAGCAAGGTGCCAATGTCCAAGTGGGGTATGTGCAAAGTTGTTCAATCGAAGCGTCAGGCAAAGTTGTGGTTAACGGTAAGGGTGTGTATTATTCGTCAATTGTTGCCGGTAAGGGGTTTTACCAGCCTCGGGGTGTTTTCCGCAGCAGTCATGTAGTCGTGGAAACGGGGAACATAGACATTGGGGAGATCGGCAGCCCCAGCGGCAGTGTGACCACCGCATCCATTACAACCAGAGGCCAGATGACTCTGAGGACAGTTCATCCAAACGTCACCGTTGCCTACGGCAATCAGAAGTACCGGTTCATGCAGCAGGCGGCTAATGTCAAAGTAACCTGGACGGAAGAAGAAGGCATGGCCATCTATGTCGGCACAAAGAAACTATTGTAACTGATGGAGGATCTACATGAATAACAGCCGTACAAGCAAACTTGTCTATCTGGGCCTCATGGTGGGGATTGCTTTGGCTTTGCATATCATTGAGTCGTTCCTGCCCATACCGGCACCGGTGCCTGGAGCAAAGCTTGGCCTGGCGAACATAGCTGCGTTGTATGTTATTATCCGGATGGGCACCAGGGACGCGGTAATTGTCACGATCTTGCGCACAACATTGGGAGCTTTGTACGGCGCTGGGCTGTTTGCGCCGACTTTTTTGCTGAGTTTCGCTGGTGGAGTAGTCAGTACGCTTGTCATGGGTATCTGCCACCGAGTTTTCGGCAAACATTTCAGCATCATGGGATTAAGTGTCCTGGGTGCTGTAACCCACAATGTTGCCCAATTGGCGGCAGCCTGCCTTATGTTTGAACAGATCGGGTTTTTCTATTACCTGCCGTATCTTTTGTTCTATGCATTGCCAACAGGATTTTTCGTAGGAATCGTCACCCAGCAGCTCGCCAGGAAGATAAGGTTCTGATCAGAGCACGTTCTGCAGATTGAACATTTCGGTTCGGTACACATGGCTGAAATGCATGTCCAATTCCGCCAGCTCCGCAAGCCCTGCTGCTGTTTCCCGCGAGTTGATGAAGCTTGTCAATCTCGCCAGAGTCACCTCAATACCCTCAATGTCCGTATGAAAAATATAGAGATCCCACCAGTCCTGCATCTCATTCCATTGCTTTTGCAGTTTTTGCACCAAGTCATGAGCCTCGTCCCACTGGCCGGCGTTCATCAGCTCTTTGAGGTTGTCCAGTTCAAACCTGAATTGATTGATGTTGACTAAAGTTATATGGGTTACATAGATGCTTACCACCACAAGTACAACTATGATTAGTGTCGATGCCAGAAACAGCTTCATGTCAACGCTCCTTTCTGATTTGGAAGAATAGGTTTCCCTGCGTATCCAAGCTGGCAAAGAACACTTCTCTTGAATCAGCAATCCCGAATTTGGCAAGCTCAGCTGTGAGCCACTCCGGGGACAAGCTAGCTTCTGCCAAATTGTCATACTGAATCCTCCCATCGAGGATCAGAGGTAAAGGAAGCCCTTCATAACCTGTGTCAATGCCCATGTCCGCCGGGGTCAGAGCCCGTTTTTGGGATTTCGGGATTACACTCAGGTTGCCGCTTGTTTCGAGGATCGCAAATTCCACATCGGCAATATTGGCATATCCTTTGACACGCAGCTGTTCCAACAGTTCATTGATGTTGTACCGGGCTTTAGTCAGCTCACCTATGTCGATTTTTCCGTTGCGGATTACAATACTGGGGCTGCCGTCCATGAAGGACCGAAACCATAGACTCTTCATATTGATATATGAGATACATACCTGAATAAAAAACAAGGTAAAAATCGGGACCAGCCCATGGATGAGGGGAATTGCTTTGTCTTCCATGGGGATGGCCGCCAGTTCTGCAATCATGATCGCCACGACCAGCTCATAGGGCTCCAGCTGGCCGATCTGCCGTTTGCCCATAAGCCGCATCAACACGACAACCATGATGTAGATGATCACCGTTCGCACAAAGACAATCAGCACATATAATCCTCCCTGGAACTGCAACCTATTACTGCTGCTATCTTCAATTATGATCAAATTGAGTGGCTTTATTCCAGGAGGAAAAACTGGCACAGACCAGAATTATAATAATCAGCGAAGAGGAGGCAATAGGTGTATGAGCTATTTAAATAGTAACCAACAACGTAAATTTTACCTGAAAACACTCGGCTGCCAGATGAACGAGCACGATTCAGAGGTTATTGTCGGTATCCTCACTGGTTTGGGTTACACACCGACCGAGGATGTCACAGAAGCTGATCTGATTCTATATAATACATGTTCTGTGAGGGAGAACCCGGAACGTAAGGTTTACGGCCAGATCCAGAGCCTAAAGCAGTTGAAAGAGCAAAATCCTCAGCTGTTGATCGGCATTTGCGGCTGCATGCCTCAGCAAAAAGATGAGCTCGCAAAGATGATATCAAGGCTGCCCCATGTCGATCTGATTTTTGGCACCCATAACATTCACCGCTTGCCGGAACTGCTGGAACGGGCGCAAACTGAGGAACGGGTGGTGGAGGTTTGGGACGATGCAGAGCAAATCGTGGAAGACTTGCCGATCATCCGTGCAAGCAAATTCAAAGCCTTTGTAAATGTCATCTACGGCTGCAACAATTTTTGCACTTACTGCGTCGTTCCATACACCCGGGGAAGAGAGCGCAGCCGTTCTCCAAGGGACATTCTCGCGGAGATCGGACAGTTGGCTTCTGAAGGTTACAAAGAAGTGACTTTGCTCGGCCAAAATGTCAATACCTACGGTGCCGATTTAGATAAAAAAACGTCATTTGCTGAGTTGCTGGCCATGATCAATGATGTTCCCGGCATTGAACGGATCCGCTTCACAACCAGTCATCCTAAAGACATCAAAGACGAGCTGATCGAAGCTATAGCCAGCCTGCCCAAGGTGTGCGAACACCTGCATTTGCCTGTCCAAACCGGCAGTGACAGGATCCTCAAGCTTATGAACAGGCATTACACCAGCGCATATTATCTTGATTTGGTGGCAAAAATAAGAGAAGCTGTTCCGGAAATCAGCCTTACGACTGATTTAATCGTAGGTTTCCCTGGAGAAACGGAAGCCGACTTCCAAGCCACCTTGGAGTTGGTGGATAAGGTAAGGTTTTCATCAGCCTTCACATTCATCTATTCTCCCCGGCTGGGCACACCTGCGGCAAAAATGCCGGATCAGGTGCCGGAAGCTGTGAAAAAAGACCGGATTTACCGGCTGATCGATCTCCAGAACATGATCAGTTTTGAGTATATGCAAGCTCAAGTTGGCAAGACAGAAGAGGTGCTTGTTGACGAGTTGACCACCAAGACTGGTGAACTGTCGGGTAGGACCCGCACCAATAAGCAGGTCATCTTTTCTGGCTCTCATGACTTGTTGGGAAAACTGGTGCAAGTGAAGATCACTGAGGCTAAAACCTGGACCTTGAGGGGGGTATTGGCCTAAAGGGAGGAGTCAATGTGTGGATCGACCAAAACAAGACTTTAATCATTGACCGCAATGTAGACACGTGGCAGCTGCCCTTGGTCGCTGCTTCAGGTTCGTACTTGGGCAACGTCGTGGCGGAAATAGTTGAACCCCGTGCATATATGGTCAGGTATTTTCTAGTCTATGATCCCAACAGTCAACGCAGGTTCCTGCTGCCGTGCGAACTGGTAACCGACATTGACGACAGAGTGTTATGCGATATCACTCCGAATCAAACAGCGCTGCTTCCTGAGTATCAACAGCGGATCGACCGCAGTCATGAACGGCGCATATATCAAGTTCTAAACCGCACTCCCTACTGGGAAGAATCGATTGAGGACAGCTAAAAGACTACGGTAAGTAGTCTTTTAGTATTTTAGCCAGGCTGCAGGAGTTGGATATGGCAAAAGAGAAGAGATGTAAGGATTTACGGAGGTGTAACATGTGACTCTCACCCCAATGAAGCAGCAGTATATGCGCATAAAAGACCAGTATCCTGATGCTTTGGTGTTTTTCCGCCTGGGGGACTTCTATGAACTCTTCGGCGAAGACGCCAAGATCGCCTCCAAAGTGCTGGAAATCACCCTAACGACCCGAGACCGCAATGCTGAGAATCCAGTCCCAATGTGCGGCGTTCCTTATCATGCTGTGGACGGGTATCTGGAAAAACTAGTCAATAACGGTTTCAAAGTTGCCATTTGTGAGCAGTTGGAAGATCCCAAGCTGGCAAAAGGTGTCGTTAAGCGTGATGTAATCAGAGTAGTCACACCTGGTACGTTCCTTGAAGCGCATGTGGAAGCAGGCAGCAATCTCTATTTGGCGGCCGTCGCCGCTAAGGGCTCCCAGTACGGCATGGCTGTGGCCGACCTGTCCACAGGTGAATTTAAGGTGACCTTGATTGATGATCAAGCTAGCTTTCGTGATGAGCTGATCCGGATCAAACCTGCGGAAATCTTGGTTCCTGAAACCGCCAGTTTGGATCTGTACGGCTTTACAGATGAATATAACCCTACTATAACCAAAACAGCAGCCCGCAGCTGGTATCCAGACACGTGCAGGTATCTGCTGACTGAGCATTTTCAAGTTCATAACTTGGCTGCCCTCGGCCTCGATCACGAACTCTTAATTCAATGTGCCGGTGCCGCTTTAGCATATCTGCAAGAAACGCAGAAATCAACCTTGGCTCATATCAATCAGATCAACAGGTATACCCTTGCGGAGTACCTGCAGATCGACGCAGCCAGTTTTCGCAACTTGGAACTGGCGCGTACCATTCGTGAAGGCAAGAAGACCGGCTCACTCTTGGGCGTCATCGATCAAACCACCACCAGCATGGGAGGGAGGCTGCTCCGCAGCTGGCTGGAAAAACCACTGCTCAGCGTTGAAAAAATCAAACAGCGCCAGGCTTGTATCGATTACTTGTATCACAACACCATGGTGCGGATGGAACTGGCAGATCTGCTCAATGAAATCCAGGATTTGGAGCGGTTGGTAAGCAGGCTGGTCTACGGCAGCGGCAATGCCCGGGATCTTGTAGCCCTGCGCTCCTCTCTGGCCCAGATACCTAAGATCAAGGCATTACTGACCAAGGAACAGTCCGTACTGTCCAGCTATGGCGAGCGTCTTGATGAGTTGGCGGGATTGACGGATCTGATCAGCCGTGCGATTGTTGATAATCCACCGATCACCGTCAGAGACGGCGGATTAATTCGTCCAGGTTTCAACGCCGAGTTGGACGAACTCCGCCAAATCAACAAAGACGGCAAGTCATGGATTGCCGCTCTGGAGGCTGAAGAACGGCAGCGGACAGGTATTAAGTCGCTGAAGGTCGGTTACAACAAGGTTTTCGGCTATTACATTGAAGTTACCAAAGCCAATCTCGATCTTGTCCCGGAGAATTACGAGCGTAAGCAGACTCTGGCAAACGCTGAACGGTATATCACCCCAGAACTTAAATCCAAGGAAGCGATGATCCTCGGCGCTGAAGAAAGGATTACCGAGTTAGAATATGAGCTCTTTTCAGAAGTTAGGAACCGAGTAACAGATTACGTAGTCCCGATCCAAGAAAACGCCAGGATTCTTGCAATATTGGATGTGTTTCAGTGCCTGGCCAAAGTTGCCTTGGATCATAACTACGTCTGTCCGGAGATCACTTCCGAACCAACGATCATGATCAAAGACGGCCGGCATCCAGTGATTGAGTCAATGCAGGTAAACTTTGTCCCCAACGATCTAAGCCTCACCGAAGATCGTAGGATTATCCTTCTCACCGGCCCTAACATGGCAGGGAAGAGTACTTATCTGCGCCAAACTGCGCTGATAGTCATCCTGGCACAGATGGGCAGTTTTGTCCCAGCTAGCCAGGCCGCGATTGGTATTGTTGACAAGATTTTCACCCGGATTGGCGCTGCCGATGATCTGAGCACAGGGCAGAGCACCTTTATGGTTGAATGCAGTGAAACTGCCAATCTGGTGCGCCATGCCACAGAACATTCTTTGATCATCCTCGATGAGTTGGGAAGAGGCACCAGTACCTTTGACGGAATGGCTATCGCCCAAGCAGTAATTGAATACATCCACGATCGGATTGGTGCCCGCACTTTATTTTCCACCCACTATCACGAATTGACCAAGCTCGAAGAGACGCTGCAGCGCCTGGAGATATACCAGATGGCAGTTGAGGATTGTGGCGGCAAGATCTACTTCCTCCACAAAGTGATCCCTGGCAGTGCCGATAAAAGTTACGGCATTAACGTGGCTAGAATGGCTGGGATGCCCGATACGATTGTCAAACGGGCTGAAACGCTTCTCTACCAATTGGAAGCCGGCCAGAAAAAGCCGGTTCAGCTAAATCTGTTCGACAGCTTGCGGCATCCCCTCACAGCTGCCGCAAGGGAGCAGGAAGCTAAAGACAGGGTAGCCCTTACACAGTTGAGGCACATACTGGTAAATACGGATCTGAACAATATGACGCCGCTTGCGGCGTTGAACCTGATAGCAAAGCTCCAAGAACTGCTGGATGAAGGTGAGAATGATGAGGCGCATCCAGGTACTTCCTGAACACATATCCCAGAAGATTGCCGCCGGCGAAGTAATCGAACGACCGGCATCAGTTGTCAAAGAACTCGTCGAGAATTCTATCGACGCCTTGGCAACCAGCATAGAAATTGAGATCCGGGATGGCGGCAAGGAGTACATCAGAGTTAGCGACAATGGAACTGGAATACATCCCGACGATCTGCAGCTCGCATTTCTGCCCCATGCCACCAGTAAAATCACCAGTGTCGATGATCTCTTTGCCATCACTTCCCTTGGCTTCCGCGGCGAAGCCTTGGCAAGCATTGCCAGTGTGTCATCAATGGTGCTGAGGTCGCGGACAGCTGATACTGCGTCGGGGTATCAAATCAGTTTCTCTGAGGAACAACAACCGGTTATTGAGCCTGTGGGCATGGATTTAGGCACAACAGTCGAAGTGCGCAGGTTGTTCTATAATACTCCAGCCCGGTATAAATTTCTAAAGCAGAGTGCTACGGAAAAACGCTATATTGTGGAATTTGTCAGCAGTATGGCCATCGCGCACCCGGAAATCGCCTTTAGGTTAACTGCTGATGACAAACTTGCCCTCCGCACTCACGGACAGGGCGAGTTCAGAGATGCTTTGGCCGCTCTTGTCGATCGTTCTGTGATCCATAACTTGGTAAGTATCGAGTATCAAGCGGAGTGGGGCGCAATTAAAGGATACCTGGGCAAACCAGCATTGGCGCGCAAGAACCGACAGGGCCAGCTGATCATCCTCAACGGCCGGATAATTGAGAGTTCACTGATCGCCAGCGCGGTGGAAAAAGCATACGGAGGTATGTTGGAACATCGGCAGTACCCTGTTTTCTACCTGTTCTTGACCATGAACCCTCGGCTGGTTGACGTTAATGTTCATCCAGCCAAGATCCAGGTCCGTTTCCAAGACGAGCGGCTGCTGTTTCAGGAACTCAGTGCCGCATGCCGTCAAGCTCTCGTATCGAACGATTTAAGTATGCAGCTTACAGCTGAGACTAGGCAAGCAGCTGCTCCTCAGGAACGGCTCCAGCAACCTCCTCTGGATCTGGAGACATACTTCCCCTGGCAGCCGGAGACGTGGAGAAAAGTGGATGAGCTCCTGTACCGCGATAAGAAACTGTCAGGCATAACCTCAGAATATACAAAACCAACTGCTCAGGCTGATACACGGATGCGGATCTTTGAGGACGATCAGGTTAGAGAAGCCAATACCCCCCCCGATTTTGAGGCCAATGTGTACCAGGTGAAAGATCAGCTCCTCAATGGGCGGATTATCGGCCAATTCCGCAGCACATATATTCTATTGGAGACTGAAACAGGGCTGTGGCTCTTGGACCAGCACATTGTCCATGAGCGCATCCTTTATGAACGCCTACTCCACTCAGAACCGCAGTTCCACGTCCAGCAGGTACTTCCGGTCACTCTGAATTTCAGCCGTAAAGACAGCCAGACTGTCCTCGAGTATCTCCCGAAGCTGAAAAAACTGGGACTGGAATTGGACGAGTTTGGCACGGACAGTTTCATCCTCAGGGGCGTACCCAGTTTCCTAGCTTTTGACAGTACAGCAGTCGACGAGGCTTTCATTTTGGAACTCATTGATGATCTCTCGGATGAGCGCAGCTGGCGTGAGAAAGCCGTAACTACGCTCGCCTGCAAAAGTGCAGTCAAAGCAGGGCAGCGTCTCGACAACAGACAGATTCACGCGCTGTTGGAGCAGTTGGCTGCTGCCGAGAATCCATTTACTTGTCCCCATGGACGGCCGATCATCGTCCGAATTGATGAAAAGGAAATCCTCAGACGCTTTGGCAGGTGATTGAATGGATAAGCCAGTGGTTGTTGTGCTAGTGGGGCCTACTGCTGTCGGTAAGACAGAGACGGCGCTGAACATGGCCCTCGAGCTGAACTGTGAAATCATTTCGGCAGATTCAATGCAGGTCTACCGGGGGATGGATATCGGGACTGCCAAAGCATCACCAGCAGAGCAGCATCTCGTCCGGCACCATTTGTTGGATATTGTTGATCCGGATCAGCGGTTTACGGTTGCAGACTGGGTGAACCATGCAGAACGGGCGGTTGCTGACATCACAGCCCGCGGTAAACTGCCCTTGATCACAGGCGGCACAGGCCTATATATCAATGCCTTTATTGATGGGTTTCTCTTTCCAGACCAAAGTGCCGACGAAGAACTGCGCAGGGAGCTGTATCAGCTGGCAAAAGCTGATCCTGAAGAACTCTACCGGCAGTTGGAAGCTGTCGACCCAAAAACGGCAGCTAGGCTTCATCCAAATGATCACCGGCGTATTGTCAGGGCTTTGGAAGTATACTACGCAAGCGGCAAACCCATCAGTGAAATGCAAGCCAAGACTCCGGCCCAGCAGAACTACAAGGCGGTGATGATCGGGTTAAACCGCAGGCGGCAGCATCTTTACCAACGTATTGAGGTACGTGTCGACCAGATGATCGCCGCTGGGTTGGTTGATGAGGTGAAAGCACTGCTGAAGCAATATCCGAACCAGCCTACAGCGCTGCAGGCCATTGGGTATAAAGAAATTGCCATGGTTCTTCAGGATCAAATCACACTTGACGAAGCCATTGCCCTGATCAAGCGAGAAACAAGGCGCTATGCCAAGAGGCAGCTTTCTTGGTTCCGCCGGGATCCGAGAATCAGATGGTATGATTTGGACGAGACCACAGCATCGGAAATCATCGCCGATACCAGAGCGACGTTGAGCTTACTCTAATTCCGCCAAATGTGAAAGCCCTCTGCGGCTTTTTTCTTTTTCCATGCACAATTGTCTGCCGCTGGCGTATATATACTAGGTGAAGATATCTATGCCGTCCAGGCGGAGGGGACAACATGGGCAGGGAAATCATCACCATGGTGGAAAACGGGGAGGTCACCGTCAGCGAAGCCCTTTCGATACTAAAGCGTACATACACTGCGGCCGGTCAACCGAAACTCGAACTTGCCTCGAACGAAAAGCTTGCTGCCATCAAACAGCAGCTTGACAGTCTGATCGGGCTGCATTCGGTTAAAGAATTGATCAATGAGATTCAGGCCTATGCCGCGATCCAACAGCGGCGTTCAGCGGTGAACCTTGCCTCCGAACCAGTGGTGCTGCACAGCATTTTCATGGGAAACCCAGGCACAGGCAAAACAACAGTGGCCAGGATTATCGGGCAGCTGTTCCAGGAGATGGGCGTACTGCAGAAAGGTCACCTCGTGGAAGTTGAACGAGCGGATCTGGTCGCTGAATATATTGGACAAACTGCCCAGCGAACTCGGGAGCAGCTGCGCAAGGCCAGCGGCGGCATCTTGTTTATTGATGAAGCTTATTCCTTGGCCCGGGGTGGGGAAAAGGATTTCGGCAAGGAAGCAATCGACACAATTGTGAAAACCATGGAAGACCAGCGCAGCAATCTTGTGGTGATTCTGGCCGGGTATACCGCCCCCATGGAGGAGTTTCTGGAAACCAATCCCGGACTACGGTCAAGATTCCCGATCATCATCAGATTCCCCGACTATACTTCGTTGGAGCTTTTTCGGATTGCTGAACAGATGCTAAAGCAGCGGGAGTACCAGTTGTCCAAGGCAGCCAGGCGGAAGCTTCTCGCCATGATTGAAGCCCTGAAGCGCAGGGATGACGGAAATTTCGGGAATGCTCGAACCATCCGCAACATCATCGAGAAAGCAATCAGGAAACAGGCTGTCCGCTTGGTTCATATTGCGAATCCCACCCGCGCTCAGCTGATGGAGATAGCAGCTGAGGACCTCCAGGAGGTGAACGATGATTGAGGCGAATAATCGTCGTTGGCCAGCCTAACGCGGGCAAAACTCTCTTTTGCCTCAACTTCGCCGAATTTTTAGGCATGCAGTCGGTGACAATCAACTTCGAGAGTTTTGAACGGGGATGTTCCAGCCGAGTGATCAGCCTGTCTGAGGCCAAATCCCTCCTGGTGGGCGAAAGGGAGCACCAGACGCTGGATCTCCAATCAATTGTCATGACAATACCTTGGGGCAAAGGCCGCAAGGAGTTTGAGCTGATCGACACAACTGGCCTTGCCGATCGGATCGATTTTGAACCGCACATCCGCCGGGCCATGGCTCAGACACTGCACTGCATGCGCCAGGCCGACGTCATATTTCACGTTCTTGATTGCACCAAGGTTGCCCAACTCGGATTTCTCAAAGGTATTGGGGAGATTGACTACCAGATTGCCGAGTTTGGCCAATTGAAAAAAGGGTATGTGCTGCTGGCCAACAAGATCGATCTGCCGCAAGCCAAGGAAGGTCTTGCCAGGATCGCCATGGAATTTCCCGGCCACAGAGTAATCGGCATATCTGCCCTCACCAAACATGGGTTTAAGGAGGTGAAGGAGATTGCCAAGCAGTTTCTCTGAACTGACAGCTCTCATTCCGTCAATCGGAGCGGTGATCCTGACAGCGGCAGCAGTCAAATGGCTCGATGCCTGGATCGATGCTGAATACCCGGCAGCATCCATCCGCGGCGGTGCCGCCTACAGCCTGCTGGCAATCATGCTGGCTGCCATCCTTGATGCCCGGCTCACAGCGGCTTTATTTACCGCCTGCTACATCGTGGGCATGTTCTTGAACATGAGGCTGATCTTGCCATCAGGGATGCCTGGGTGGCTGGAATCTTTGCTGGTGTTCACTTTTGCAGGCGTCTACTGCGGCTTTGTCACTGCCTTCTGGGCTGTACTGGTTATCTTTTCGGTCCAGTTGATCGATGATCTCCTCGACTACCAGTTCGATCAACAGCAGGGACGGTGCAACATCGTCCGGGAACAGGGCGTTGAGCGGACGATGATTCTGTTCGCGTTCTGTTTTTATATCAGTGTCCTGATCGAACCCTTCTTGTCAGTGCTGGTCTTTGCTTCGGCCTTAATTGTGGCCAATGCTGTATTCCGCCCGCAGAAAGGAGAAGAACTGCATGCCCGTACTGACCAAGTTTGATCTAGCTTTCCTCCTTCTGCTTTTGGTTGTTTACTTTAGCTTCACCCTGGGATACACGCGCGGCTGCAGGCGCGGAAAGGTTGAAGGCCGGATCGAGAAGATGTTGGACTTAAAGGAAAAAAGTCTATTATTGGGACAATGTACCCTGTGTGGGTATGTGCAGGATTACGGCGGCTCTGCAGCGAAAAATGGTACAATAATAGGAAATAGCCACGGATAGTAAAGGACTGTGAAAAAGTATGAGCATTGTACAAGAAGCCAAGGCCAAAGTCCGGGCTTACTGGGAGCAGGTGGCTCAAATCAGTAAGTTGAACCAGGGAAAGGTCTTGAAGGCATTTCAAAACAGCAATGTCGGAGCCCATTGCTTCAGTGAATCAACCGGCTACGGATACCATGATCTCGGGAGGGAGGCGCTGGAGAATGTCTACAGGCTTGTTTTTAAGACTGAAGCGGCGCTTGTCAGGCCTCAGATAGTCTCAGGCACACATGCGATCAGTCTTTGCCTTTCAATCCTCAATGCAGGTGATCAGCTGATATCACTCAGCGGTCCGCCGTACGACACTCTCCAACAGGTGATCGGCACCAAAGGCAGTTCTCGCACCAGCCTGATCAAGCGGGGGATTTCCTATCAGGAAATCCCTTTAACGGTAGACGGCCGCCTAGATTACGAGCTGATTGCCCAGACAGTCACCCCGAATACCAGGATGGTGATGCTGCAGCGTTCCCGAGGCTACAGCTGGCGCCAATCGATTACTGTCGCAGAGATTGGAGAGGCTTTTAAAATCGTCAAAAGTATCAATCCTGACTGCATTTGCTTTGTGGACAACTGTTATGGCGAATTTGCCGAAGTCTATGAACCGACGGAAGTAGGAGCTAACCTCATGGCCGGTTCATTGATCAAAAACCCAGGTGGAGGCCTTGCCCCCAGCGGCGGATACATAGTCGGCGATCAGGAACTAGTAGAACTCTGCAGCGAGTATTTAACCGCGCCAGGACTCGGAGCTCGGCTGGGCCCTACTTACAACCTCACGCGGCAGCTGCTGCAGGGGTTTTTCGCAGCGCCGCACGTAGTGGGACAGGCCTTGCAGGGAGCGATCCTAGCAGCACAGGTGTTTTACGACCTTGGTTATGAAGTTTCCCCTCTACCGGCTGCCAAGCGCACCGATATCATCCAGGCCATAAAACTAAAATCCCGTGAGAAGCTCTTGGCGTTCTGTCGAATTGTCCAAGAAACATCACCTATAGACGCCTGCGTAATCCCCGAACCTGCTCCTATGCCGGGGTATGACGATTATATCATTATGGCCGGCGGCACGTTCATCCAAGGCTCGTCCATTGAGTTAAGCGCTGACGGGCCAATCCGGGAACCATACATTGTCTACCTGCAGGGCGGTTTGTCCATTGAACATATCGAGTTGGCGTTGGAAGCACTTAGTACGAAAATATAACATTCCTTTACCTTGTGCCGAAATATGCGGCACAAGGTTTTTTAATTAAATCTTAAGCAGGATTTTACATCATCTTGTCGAATAAATATGGATTATTCGAGGAGGGAAACTATGGAAGCCTACGCCAATGAGTTGTCATCTCCTGCTGTATCTTTGGACAAGCTGCCCGATGAAGAGATTGCACTGCTGGCCCAAAAAGGCAACCGGGAAGCCGAAGAGTACCTCTTGCGGAAGTATCAAAAGATGGTCTATGTCTGGACGCGATCTTATTTTTTACAAGGAGCCGAACCAGACGATGTGATTCAGGAAGGCATGATTGGACTATACAAAGCGATTCGGGATTTCTCTATCGGTACTTCGTCTTTCTGGTCATTCGCCAAACTGTGTATCATTCGCAATGTGATTAGTGCCATCAAAGGCACGACCCGCCAGAAACACCTGCCGCTGAATTCCTACACATCTCTGCACCGTCCTGTCAATGATTATGAAGGTGACCGCACTCTTTTGGAAACACTTACCAACCAACGAGTCGATGACCCTGAACTTCTTGCCATAAACCGCGAAGAGCTGCAGATAACCAGCAATACCATCAAGGCTATTTTGTCAAAATTTGAGTATAATGTGTTTAGACTATACATAACAGGTTTCACTTACCGCGAAATCGCCGAGCAGCTGCACACCCATACCAAATCCATCGACAATGCTTTATGCCGAATCAAGATGAAAATTGAAAAGAAACTGATGTAATGCATTCAAGTTGAATACACTAATTACTGACTGCCTAAAAGGAGTGTGAAATGTGGCGGGTTCGACACCTTTGGCCATTGCCCTCAAACTGCTCCTCGCTGTTATCTTTGGCGGATTAATCGGCCTCGAAAGGGAAAGCCACGGCCGTCCGGCAGGTTTCCGCACCCACATCCTCGTGTCCCTTGGTTCAGCTTTAGTCATGATCATATCGGCTTACGGGCTGCAAGCGCTCGATACAGACTATGATCCAGGCAGAATAGCCGCCCAGGTCATCAGCGGTATAGGTTTTCTCGGCGCTGGCACAATCCTAAGGGACGGAGCCGCTATCCGAGGTTTGACTACTGCCGCAAGCCTTTGGGCCGTCGCTGGAATCGGTTTAGCGGTGGGTATCGGCATGTATCATGCAGCTGCCGTTACAACTATCCTTGTGGTCCTGACTTTGTTTTACCTCAACAAGGTGGAGCTTGGGCATGGCCGCTATACCATGCGGATTACCACAAGGGACCAGATTAATCAAATAGCAGCAGTGTTCGCCGTCTTTGCCCAGTTTGGTATTGAGATTTCCCAAATGACCCTCAGAAATCAGAACGATGGTGTCGCAACCATCGAACTGGCGGTGAACACCCCCAGAAAAGCCAGAATTCGAGAGCTGGCAGTCAAGCTTAATGAGCTCGAAGGCATTCAAGAAGCCGTAATAATTCAAGATTAGGTAGGGGGAAGCAAGTGCGTTTCTTGGTAACAAATGACGATGGAATCTATGCCGAAGGATTGCGTGTCTTGGTAGAAGCACTCGCGGAATTGGGAGAGGTATGGATCGTTGCGCCAAATCAGGAACGGAGCGGTGTCAGTCACGGGATTACTGTAAACCGGCCCCTGCGGATCGAAAAGTATTCCTTGTTCCCGGGTACCGCGGAGGCCTATGTTATGGACGGCACACCGGCCGATTGTGTCAAACTGGCGATTGAATCAATGAACGTGGAAGTCGATTATGTGGTGGCAGGCATCAACAATGGAGCCAACCTGGGCATCGATGTGTTCTACTCCGGCACCGTTGCCGCCGCCTTTGAAGGAGCGATTCAACAGATACCTTCCATTGCTGTATCCTTGTGCAAAATCACCCCAAGTGATCAATTCTTCTACCAGACTGCTGCCCAAAGCCTGCACAAACTGCTGGCAAATGCTGAATGGGCTGCAGCTGCCGGCCTGCTCAACATTAACGTCCCCAATGTGCCGCCGGAACAGATTCGGGGCTTTAAAGCCACAAAGCTTGGTGTCAACAGGTACAAAAACGAGTTTGAAAAACGGCTGGATCCGAGAGGAAAGCCGTACTACTGGATGAAAGGCGTTCATTTCCAGGTGGACTATACAGAAGGCGATGATTTCAGTGCTGTGGAACAGCATTTCATATCCGTGACACCACTTTCGACCGATCTGACCGATTACCAGAAATTACAAACACTGCAGTCGCTGTTTGGTTGATGCTTGTCAACCGTTGCCCCTATAGATTTGTCAAACCCTCCGAATGTTATAAGTAGAAAATAACCATACTAACCATAGAGATGGATTTCACTGGAAATAGAACCTAGGCATATAATTCAGCAAGGGGGGTTGACGATGGGTAGCGATGTTGTGAAGCTTGCTGCTGAACATAAGCCGAACACTGAACTACCGTTGAAATACTACAATTCGCAATTCCTCGGAACTTTTGAACGCAACGGCCGGATATGCGACTACTATCTTGCCTTTACCGATGCAGGCACAATCTATTTCTATGTCCCACGGGATGAAGCAGGGAAGAAGGACTAGATAGTTAATTCACTGCCGATTGGCAAAAAACCAAAAGGGGGAATTGGTATCATGATTGTGGTTGCCAAGGAAGACGTTCTCAAAGGACTCAAGAAGTTCAAGCGCCTGGCCAAGCAAGATCTGCTCGTGAGCAAGTTTACGGCTGACCCTGACTTCTGGATCCGGCAGGCAGAAGGGCGCCGCAGCACCTACAGCAACTTAATGGAAATTGTTGAGGAACATGGGGTAGACCATGCGTATCAATATGCAGTGAAGAAATACGCAAGTCTACCCTATGTTTTTGCCACTAAAAAGGAAGAGGCTGAAGTTATCGGCATGATCCAGGCTTTTGAGATGTTCTTCATGATTTTAGGAGTGCAACCACCGTCACGTAAAGAACTGAGACCTTCGAGTAATGAGCAAAACCGCGATGTAACTGCGAAAGCTCCCCATTAGAATGCAGAAAAGCAGTCTGGTTCAGCAATGCTGTTCCAGACTGCTTTTGTTTCCACACTTACCATGCCGGCGGCATGCGAAGCACCATCTGTGTTACTTGATGCTGCGAAACAGGCCTATCACTTTCCCGACTATCATTACATCGTGAAGGATCATCGGCGCCATGGCGGAATTCTCTGGCTGCAGACGGATGTGCGTCCCTTCATGGAAGAAACGTTTTACAGTCGCCTCGTCATCGCCAACCAAGGCGACAACTATATCGCCGTTCTTGGCGGTACTGGTTTTTTCCACCAAGACGTAGTCCCGATCGAAAATACCGGCTTCGATCATGCTATCTCCCTTAATCCTTAACATAAAGACTTCACTGTCGCCCACTAAATCGGAGGGGACAGGGAAGTACTCCTCAATGTTTTCCACTGCCAAGATTGGTTCTCCGGCCGTGACCTGACCTACGATCGGTACGTTGATTATCGGCCGGGCATATGCTCTCGCACTGGAATAGGTATCATCATCGGCATGGAGCACTTCAATAGCCCTCGGTTTTGTCGGATCGCGACGAATGTAGCCTTGTTCCTCAAGTTTGCGCAGATGGGCATGGACGGTTGAACTGGAAGCCAACCCCACGGCTGCTCCAATCTCCCGTACCGATGGGGGATAACCTCTCAACTGCACCTGATCGTGAATGAACTTGAGGATGTGCCTTTGACGTGCACTCAAGGGCTTCTGCTTCATCGCAATCCCTCCAGGATTGTTCCCATTTTGGAATTAATATACCATATTCAACCGAAAAAATCAAACTGCAGTTCGATTTTTGATAGCGTCAAGCTACTGTAGGATCGAAGACCCAATGCCACCCTGTTGCGAC